>Ga0075108_10001688_pt1 | contig 10533 bp, 12 predicted proteins | sample AntAceMetag02UK1_FD_69797 | JGI IMG/M metagenome (GOLD analysis project Ga0075108, IMG submission 69797) | Saline lake microbial communities from Ace Lake, Antarctica - Antarctic Ace Lake Metagenome 02UK1 | ecosystem: Environmental > Aquatic > Non-marine Saline and Alkaline > Saline | place...
GCCCGCGTCTGCCAAGACAGCGTGATCGACCGCAGTCTGCCGTGGCTCGCCGATTGGACCGGACGATCGCAGTGACCCGCCCATTTACGGCAACATGGCCCATCTGATCCCTGTAATCACCGATTCTTTCGCCACACCAGCATTTCAGTCGTCTGCGATACTTCACGACGTCGCGGAACGGGGCTAGAATTTCCGCAGTTGGCGAACAGTCGTTCCCACACAATCGAGCGACCGAGCAACAGGCAACACGATGCACGATTCCACAGCAAATTCCCAAACCGCACTGTTCGCTTGGTTCGTCGTTTGCGTGGCCACATGCTTATCGGGTTGCGGCGGCGGATCGACTCCCCCCGCCCCGCAGCCGCCGGCACCTGCTGGGGCTGGAGCAGAACAAGTGGCCACGCCCGCCACTGCTTCGTCGAGTCCTGCCGACATCGGCCGCGCACGTCGCGCCAACGAACGCTGGACGGATGCGAATGGCGTTGAATATCTCGGCAACGTGCCGCTGGATGTGTTTTTCAATCAGCCCTATACCGTTGTTCAGGATGCCACACCCGTTGGCGACGCGGGAACGCCGATGGTCGCTTCAACAGGTGGCGGAATGTCGGGCGGCGGCGGCGAGGCACCAAGCGTTGAAGCTGCTCCAGTGACCGTGGAGCCAGAAACAGCGGCCAGCGACACCGGTTGGGCGGACTTGTTGCCGATCGAAACACTGTTGGAAGAAATCAACTCGTCACGCAACTTCATGAAAGAGTCACTGCAAACGGTGGGATCGTACAATTCCTCGATGCTCATGATTCCTCCCAAAGCCGCAGCTGTGGCCGCGTTGGCCACAATTGCCATGGAGCATCCGGACGAAGTGACTTGGAAAGTAGACGCGGCTTACATTCGCGACCTTGCCAAGCAGATGAATGAAAGCGTATTGCAGCGCGGCAAAAAGGATCAGAGCCGACTGCTGAGGTTGTTCGAAAACATGTCCGACACGCTGAATCGATCAAAACCAGCAGGTCTGCCAGAACCTCCCGCAGCAGATTCTTATGCGGATGTCGCGGATATGGGCCTGCTGATGACGCGGATGGAGTCTGCGGAAAAGCGAATGAAGAACGAAGCCGGCAGCGAAACCGCCTTCGGAACTCAGAAAGACGTCATTAAGCACGAAGCAGCAATTTTGGGTACGCTGGGAATCGTGTTGACGAAGCCCGGTTACGGCTATGAAGATGACGCAGAATTCAAGGGCTATGCACAACGGATTGCCGATGCCGCCAAGTCGATCCGAGCGGCCGCAGAAGTGAATGACTTTGCCGCATACGAACAATCTTTGACCAACGTCACGACGGCTTGCAATGATTGTCATTTAGCCTTCCGAGGCTAGCGTTGTGCTTCAATGTACGACGGGCACTTCCAACAAACACAGGTTCCACCACACGCATGATCTCTCCACCAACCATCTCTCATGTTTTAGGTTCAGTAAGCACGTTCTGTCTGTGCATCGCTGTACTGCTGGCGACCAACCCGGTCCACGCAGACACGATCGTGCTGAAGTCTGGTGAAAAGCTGGTGGGGCAAGTTCTGAAAGTCCAACCCGATGCCGTATTCGTCGACATCGGCGTGGACGTCGTGCGAATTCCATTGGAACGCATCAGCGAACGCATCGAAGACAAACCCGGCGCTGATGAGCCTCAAGTGATGGAAACGGAAGCTGGGTTGCTAAGAACAGCGGAGCTGCCGGTGAAGACCGTCAAGCAATTGGTGACTCAGTTTGCTGAAGGTGTGGTGCTGGTGCAAACACCCGACGGACTCGGGTCAGGCTTTATCATCAGCGAATCCGGACACTGCGTGACGAACTATCATGTGGTCGAAGGTCAGACACGAATCGCGGTGACGATTTTTCATCGCGGCGAAACTGGAGAATTCAAACGCGTGGCTATTCGCGACGTCAAAATCCTAGCCTTGAATCCTCATTTCGATCTCGCGTTATTAGAAATCCCCACGCAACCGGGCCTGAAATTTCGGCCAGTTTATGTCGCTCAAAACGATTCACAGCACGAAGGCGATACTGTGTTTGCCATTGGCAGCCCGCTAGGATTGGAACGGTCGGTTTCAGAAGGCATCGTCAGCACGCGCAATCGCAACATGGATGGCATTGTCTATATTCAAACGACCGCTCAAATTAACCCCGGCAACAGCGGGGGTCCGTTGTTTAATTATCGAGGCGAAGTGATTGGTGTGATCAACATGAAACTCACCTTTGGCGAAGGTCTAGGCTTTGCGATTCCGGTGGCCTACCTGCGCCACTTCATCCAAAATCGAGATGCGTTTGCATTCGATGAGACGAACCCCAACACGGGCTACCATTATCTAACGCCTCCTCAACGCACCAACCCCCAACAGCCCGCCCAAGCGGCTGATCAAAAGGATTGATTGAATGCTCACCGGAAAAAAATTCTTGGCCTTCGTCGGCAAAGACTACGAAGACCTAGAACTGTGGTATCCCAAGTTTCGATTGATCGAAGCGGGAGCCGAATTCGTGATGGCTGGCGAGGCCGCGGGCGTCCAGTACATCGGTAAAAATGGCTATCCGTGCGTGTCAGACATCGCGATTCAGGGCATTGATGTTTCGGGATACGACGGTCTGATCGTGGGCGGTGGCTGGATGCCGGACAAACTGCGACGTGATCCAGAAGTGCTGCGAATCACGCGTGAGTTTTCTGAAGCCGGAAAGCTGGTCGCGGCGATCTGCCACGGCGGCTGGATCCCGATTTCCGCCGGAATTTACTCAGGCGTCCGCGTCACAGGCTCACCTGGCATCAAGGACGATCTGGTGAATGCTGGAGCCATCTTCGAAGACGCGGCGGTTGTCGTCGACCGACATTTTGTCAGCAGCCGACGACCAGACGACCTGCCCGACTTCTGCAAAGGCATCCTGTCACTGTACGTCGAATAGCAACGGCCACCACGATGGATTTCGAAAGACTTTAGCACGGTATTATGTCAGACAAAAAACGCGTTCTCTTTTTATGCACAGGAAATTCGTGCCGCAGTCAAATGGCGGAAGGCCTGCTGCGAAAGTTTTTCGGTGAACGCTTTGAAGCGTTATCCGCAGGCGCGAATCCGGCCGGGTACGTTCACGAACAAGCCGTGCAGGCAATGCACGAAATCGGAATCGATATCTCAAAGCAACGCAGCAAACACATCAACGAATTCCTGCCGCCCGACGGGCCGCTGCCAGACGTCATCATCGGCGTGTGTTCGACCGCCGATGAAAATTGTCCCGTGTTTCCGGCCTCTGTCGAACGCTGGCAATGGCCGTTCGACGACCCGCACCACGCGGTCGGCGACGACGAACACAAGCAGCAGGAATTCCGGCGTGTGCGAGATGAAATCCGTGCCAAACTGCAAGAAGAATTCAGCACGTCCTGGCGCAATTCTTAGCTCCAGCCGTGCCCCCAGCCGTGCCCCCAGCCGTTTTGGCGCTAGCCACGGACCGCAGATTTCAGATCGCTTTTTCGGAAATTGACCATGACATTTTCTACCTTGCCACTTAGTTACTGCACCAACGTTCATCCGGGCAGAACTGTCGACGAAGTCATTGACGGCTTAACGCAGTATACGGCAGAAGTGCGGCGTCAACTGGACGTGCCGATGGCGGCTGGTCTGTGGTTGTCACGTCCCGTGGTGACGGAACTGCTGGAAGGCGCATCGAAGCTGGAACGCTTGGCGCAGACGTTGTGGCAACACGATTTGTGCTGTTACACACTGAATGCGTTTCCGTACGGAGACTTCCATGAGGAACGAGTTAAAGAGAACGTCTATCTGCCGGACTGGGCATCCAACGAACGACTCCGATACACCAAAGACTGCGCCACGATTCTTGCGCAGCTGCTGCCCGCTGGCGCTGAGGGCAGCATTTCGACCGTGCCGCTCGGCGGAAAAATGAATCCCACAGGGGCTGATTTCCACGCCACGTGTTTCAAAAATCTGATTCACATGGCTCGTTTTCTGAAGGAACTGCAGCAGGAAACCGGACGGACCATTCGTTTGGCGGTTGAACCCGAGCCGATGTGTATCATTTCATCCGTCGTGCAGGATGCTGTGCCGCAATTCCGGTCGCTGTTCGAAATGGCGGATGCGCTGGGCTGCGAACGCGATGTTCGTGAGTACATCGGAATCTGCCTCGACGTCTGTCATCAGGCGGTCGAATTCGAATTGCTGCCCCAGACAATCGACCAACTGATCGACGCTGGCATTCGACTGAACAAGATCCACATGACCAACGCTGTCGAACTTCGGAATCCGTCCACCAACACAGCGGGCCGTCAGGCACTGGCCGACTTTGTGGAACCGCGTTATCTGCATCAAACCTACGCCAAAATGAAAGACGGCAGTGTGCAGCAGCGACTGGATCTGACACTGGAAGATCTGCAGAAAAATCCACCGGACGAATTCTTGCAGGCCGATGTGTGGCGCGTGCATTTTCATGTGCCGGTCTACGCCGACCAGATCGGACCACTGCATACGACACGTTCGGACCTAAAAGCCGCCTTACAGCGTGTGAAGTCGATGACATATTCGCCGCATCTGGAAGTCGAAACCTACACGTGGCCAGTGATGCCCGATCACGATGCCGCCGACACAGATCTAACCGCTCAGATCACACAGGAACTGCGATCCGCGTATGATCTGCTGAGCGAACTTAGCCAGTAGCTTCTATGGGCGTTGGTAAATGCGTTCTTCTGTGACGATCGTATCCATCAGCTGGTCGTGCGCATCTGTCGGGATGTGTTCGAACATTTGGCATTCGAAGGCCAGACCGATTCGCGGTGCGTCGGGGCGAGTCCTCGCCAGCAGCTTGTCGTAATATCCCTTTCCGTGACCGATGCGTGCTCCGTGATAATCGAAGCCGACTCCAGGCACCATAACTAGATCGACTTGCCGAGCATCGACACGATTTTCAGGGTCAGTCCGCAGCGCCACGCAAGGTTCGAGTATCTGGTACTTACCAACTTTTAACTGCTGCATGCTGGTCAACCGAAATAGTTCCAGCTCACCATCGGCATTGCACCACGGCACCACGATCGTCTTGCCACTGTCCAGTGCTAGCTGCAGATCCGTGCGCGTTCTGACCTCGTGGCGAACATCGACATAAAACAGCACGCAATCCGCCACAGCGTATTCCGGCAGGGCCATAAAGGCTCCCAGAATTCGACGACTCAGGTTGTCTTTGTCGGGCTGATCACGTCGTTTGGCCCCAGCTTGTGTTCGCAGTTCGGATTTTTGTTGATCAATACCGGGGCCAGACATCATTGTGGTGAGTTCTTGTCGTGCGGGTTTTCGAGCGTTTACAGCTACATTATGCCAAACCGAATCGCGAATGAACCGATATTCTCCGGTTCCCCGCAGATGCTTCCAGATCTATACTTAGAAGCCATCGGCGACTTTGTTTTTCTTGAGATTCCGTGATGACGCCCGCGCAACCCCCCAGCATCTGGAGACGACTTATGCCCCTCGCGGTGCTGTTGATTGCCGTTGTGGCCGCCGGTGCTAGCTGGCTGGCACCGGCGAGTTCGGCCGGTGCGCCCGTTGAACCCGTCAAAGTGGTCCACGCTTACCCTCACGACAAAACGTCGTTTTGTCAGGGTCTCGTCGTCCACAACGGAAAAATCTTGGAAGGCACCGGGCATTACAACCAATCGCGTTTGCGAGCCGTTGATCTGCTGACCGGCAAACCGGACATCGACATCGCGCTGCCGGGAGATGTATTTGGGGAAGGAATCACCGTGTGGGAAAATACGATCATTCAGCTGACATGGAAGAACGGCTATCTGATCACCTACGACGGAACAACGTTCGAACGCACGGGTACCGTGCCCATGAAACAAATCGACAGCACGCTGCGAGAAGGTTGGGGGATTACTCACAATGGAACGCATCTGATTATCAGCGATGGTTCGTCCACGCTAAGGCTGGTTGATCCGCAGACCTTTCGCGTTGTGAAACGGTTGCGAGTCAAAGACGGGTTTCGTTCGGTGAGTCAGATTAACGAATTGGAATTTGTGAATGGTGAGATCTTTGCGAACGTGTGGTATAAAGATCACATCGCCAGAATCGATCCGGAAACCGGTCGTGTGAACGGCTGGCTGGATCTATCAGCCCTGCGGCCACCGGAACTTGCCAGAAGCCGCGAAGCTGTGCTGAACGGAATTGCTTGGGACGCCACCAGCAAGCGTCTGTTTGTGACCGGTAAAAACTGGCCCGTGTTGTATGAAATTTCATACTGACTGCCCGTCCGAAACCAACTCAAACCATGATTAACCCCAACACAGATGAACACAGATAGGTGCGCTGACGGGGGATGAAGAGTGGGTGCGTTCGATAGCCGACGGAACTGCGCCTTGGGCGTTCGGTCTGTTATACTGTCGATCTGCCACGCAGTCTCAAACTACGGTCGCAGTGTATTTCACCACAACTCAACAGTTGGCCACGGAATTTTGTTCAGCGCGTATCTTGAACCTTTTGAGGATTTTCCGGTGTTGCAGCAGCGTGTGCTGTTTGTGTTGCAGCAGCTGCCAGAAAACGTTCAGCGAGATTTTCTGGACGACCCTCGATTTGGCGTCGCCATCGACAACTACGAACCCGGATCAGGCTGGTCGCTGTTTATGCCAACCCCCGGACCACTCGGACAGGGCAGTCGCCGCGTGGTGCTGCGACCAAAGCTGGACAAGGCATCAGAACAGTTCGCGAATTACATCATCGCCCATGAATTCGCTCACGCCTTTCTGCGGAATGGCGGCTGGGGCGAAATCACAGATGTCGAAGACGCCGCGGATGCCTTGGCCGCTTCTTGGGGCTTTCATCGTCCGCTGCCGCCGCGTCTTTGAATCAATAGCAGGAGACGCGTGCGGCGGACGATGAACGACTAGATCGTCGGTTTGACCGCAGGTTCGTCTCGCGGGTCGTCACCGGCAGCTTCACTATCCGGTGACATTGGTTCCTGCAATTCGGCAGGAACATAAACTTCCTCATTGCTGCCACCGCAACCCATGACCGACAGCGTGAAAAGGATTGTGATCGCGAACAGGAATCGAGTCATCAAAAGATTCTCCCATTGAAAAGGTGCTTAAAATTCGCCAACAACATTTCCGTCTGCCATTCCGCTAAGATGCAGTCGGAATGTTGCGTCGTCGATATTTTCACTAATGTTCCGCACCGATCCATCAACCAGAGCAAACTGAATGATGCCGGGGTGAGCACTGCTATACCGATTGTACGTGGCTGTGCTAATGGGAGCTCCTTCATCACCCATGCCCCAAGCTGTGGTCATAAAGCCTGTTGCAATCCACACATGAGCGTATTCGAGATCTCCAGTCACACTGGTGTGCCCCAGCGTTTCGCCGAATGCCAGCGTGTTACTGGTTCCGTCCTTGAAGTCCCTGAACTTGTACTTATCCCGATTGAAGAACCCACCCTTATAGAGATCGAATCCGGGAATCGAGCCGAAGAGTCCAGCATTCGCCATGTAGTTGGTTCGCCCCATGCCGGGAATTGCCGGGTGCGCTGCGTTGCCGAAAATCCGCCACTCGGCCGTTCCGCCTGTCGCGGTACCTGACGCGCGAAATAATTCCCAGTGACGATGAATACGGATCAGTGGATGGACACACAAACAACGGCAACCGAGCTTGAGCGGCCGTAAAGGTGGTCGTTTCAGAGGACCATGGCAGAGTGCCTTGTTCATCAAACCTCAGTCGAGTTGGGTCGATGATGTCATAGACGTTCTTCTGGTCCATGAATGGCAGTAGAAACGTGAGCCCGCTGATGTACGAATTATTTCCGGTTGCCGTGATTTCTCCCGTGGGATCTGGGCCAAGATAGCCCGGCGGAAAACGATCGTAGACGTCATGAAAGTTGTGAGCGGCAAGCACAATTTGCTTCAACTTGTTTTTGCATTCGGTCCGTCGGGCGGCTTCTCGAGCTTGCTGTACTGCCGGCAATAACAATGCGATCAAAATGGCGATGATGGCAATCACAACCAGAAGTTCAATCAATGTGAAGCCGCTGCGTAACGACACCTTAGGCTTAAGCGAATGCTGAATTTTCACGGTTTCACCTCTTAGCTTGGATAGAAAATATAGAACAGTGTTGGTGTCTCGCCCGTTTCTCCGGACTCGTAGAACTCGAATGAGCTAATCGCGTGCCACGTAAAACTCATCGCAATTGTTTTTATTCGAACACATTCCTTCGAAGCTGTGCAGGAATCCCTGCTGTCGCAACCGTCGACATCAACAGATGGCTGATTAAACGATTAAAAATCCCATCTTGAGCTAATGCACACCCCCCCACAGGCGAACATGATCCAACTTCGTGCTTCAAAATCCCCAGTTTCTCGCATTTTGGCCAATGCGACGAACCTAGGCACACCTGCGCCGGTTTCGGGCAGGCGGGATAGCGATCATGCATTCGATTCCGATCAATGAACTTGATAAATCCAACTCGTTCCAAACTGCGCGAAGTGTTGGCACGGGGGATTTCTGACCAGCGTTTTTTTCAAATTGCCTGTAACGCTTGATCAGCTGGCGCATTGATACTCACAGAATGACCGACGACCAACCCAATTCAAATGATGGGGTGGATGAACTGGTTGTCGCCGCCAAAACCGATCGCAATGCGTTTGGGCGACTGTTCGACCAGTTCTATCCACTCATCTTCGCGTACTGCTACCGCCGACTTGTGCCGCGCGCCTTGTCGGAAGATGTGACGTCAGAAGTTTTTCTCAAGGTGGCCGGCAGCATTCGTGACTTCCGGGCAGCTCGACTGAGGACTTTCGCCGATGGCTGTTCCGGATCGCAACCAACGAAATCAATGCCCACCTAAGACAATCAATTCGTCGCCGCGAACTTCTGGAAGCTGCCGTCGAACTAGGACAGGTCAACGCCAGCATCACTGCGACACTGTTCGAATCCGACTGGCCCGTCAGCTGGGAAGACGTCTATCGCGAACTCCAATCACTGTCAGAACGCGAACAGTCCATTATCTCGCTGAAGTTTTTCGCAGACCTGAAACACGAACAGATTGGCGAAGTTCTGGAACTAAAAGGCGGAGCCGTCCGAGTCGCCCTTAATCGAGCACTCGACAAGCTGCGCGTCCGCCTCCGCAAAGATGATTCCTGCCATTCGTCAACTTCGGCCGATGGAGACAACGACAATGAATGACTCCAACAATCACTGGGAAGACCTGTTTCAGCAACTGCCGTTCGAACCGACTGTGCGAGCAGAACATCGACAGCAACTGAAGACTGATGCCCTGGATGCCCTAGATGCCTTTGACGCCTTCGACGATTCGCAGCAGCACCCCGGATCTCAAACCAAACGCTTGGGACAGACGCTCATGAAGTACAAAATTCCTCAGCTCACTGTCGGTATCGTTGTGGCTTGTTGGTGGTCGTCGCTGCGAACGTCAACTTTGGTCGAACGGCATTCGCCATTGAAAACGTCGTCGCCAAGCTTGTGAATGCAAAGTCCGCACGATGGGAAACCGTGATTGATCTCGGAAGCCTTGGCAAACACACCAGCCGGACAGCCATCATGCCCGGACGGACTCGGCAGGAAGACGAGGACGGTTCGGTCATGATCATCGACTGGAAATCGGGGCAAGCGTTGAGCCTGTCGCCTGATTCGAAGACGGCCATGCGAATGGAAATGGGGCTGGATTTCGAGGAGCTCGAGGAATTCAAATTCTTGAACCAGTTCCAGACACTAAGAGACAGCCTTGGCAGCAGCCTCGAATCCGACGGACTGAACAACGTCGAATCACTCGGAAGCAAGATCATTGATGGTCGAAAGCTGACGGGTTATCGCTTCGACGGGCAAGAGAAAATCACAATCTGGGCCGATCCTAAGACTGAAGTTGCCGTGCAGATTGAATTGACGATCGGGGCTGACGTTCACTTTGTGATGAAGAACTACAACGCCGATGTTCCGGTCGACGAGACTTTGTTTAGCCTAGAAATTCCTGATGGCTATCAGGTCATGGAAGTCGATCTGCCGACAGGCATGCCATCGGAAGCGGAGTTCATCCGCACCTTGAAATTGAGCTGCGAATGCTGCGATGGAATGTTTCCGCCGGCACTGGACATCATCTCGACCTCCACAGTCTCCGCAGACATTCAGGTGCATCTGATTAAGTCAATGGAAATTGACCCAACCGGTGCCACGGGAAATCAAATTGCAGAATTAACGCGCGCCACAATGGGCTTCGCGTTCGCGACAAAGATGTTAGTTAGCAATGAACGCGACGCTCATTATGCTGGAGCCAACGTGAAGCTAGGAACAACAGATCGGCCGATCTTTTGGTACCAGCCCGAAGGCTCAGACCAGTACCGCATCATCTTCGCGGATCTCACGGTACAGCCAGCCGCCTCAGCCCCAATCGTCGATGGTGCCGTCAGGCTATCGCTTTGAGTCGGAATTCGTGAACAGCAGCCCAGGGTCAAGCGGTAGACACCGCGCTGATTCCGGAACCGTCGTCGAAGGGGTCGGT
>Ga0075108_10001690_pt1 | contig 10529 bp, 10 predicted proteins | sample AntAceMetag02UK1_FD_69797 | JGI IMG/M metagenome (GOLD analysis project Ga0075108, IMG submission 69797) | Saline lake microbial communities from Ace Lake, Antarctica - Antarctic Ace Lake Metagenome 02UK1 | ecosystem: Environmental > Aquatic > Non-marine Saline and Alkaline > Saline | place...
GAAAAGGATGAGGGACTTTGGGACGAGGGGTACGAGCCGTCGCTGGCGGTTCCCGAGCTGGACGAAAACTTCGACCTCATTCGGAGTTGCCTTCTTGGCCCGCTCTTCAGACGTGGCCCATTTTGGCATCGACGCGATTAACCAAGCACGCGAACGTCTCGGCACCATTTGAAGTTTGATCAGAAGGAACAACTCTAATATTAACACCCTCTCACAACGCCGTCGCGGAACATACCTCGTACGTTTTGCCGTCGCGGAACATACCTCGTACGTTTTGCCAAATTGTCGTCAGCGTCGGATCCCGTTGAATCAGGGCCGTGTTTTGTTTGCTCCAGCGCGCGGTCATCCATAGGGTGTGTGTATGGGGGTGAGGCTGCTGTAGGTGAGCATGGCCACCGCACGAGTTATAAAACGGGTGGTCAATGGAAATTCAAGAAAAAATGTGTCTTGGTCCCGCTCCCGCATCTCCCAATGCTCATCGTAACCAACCGTCAACGCCTCGCACGACGACAAGGATTCATTGTTGTCGTCCTCACCCCCCCCTGCGGAGACGATGCGCCCGTCAGGAAATCGCACTGCCACAAACTCCCCGCAAGCGTGTAGGAGATGTGGTTGCGATGTGCACACGCCGGTGGCTAGATCCACTAGATACACCGTCGACACGACCTCCATATCCTCGACAAACCCTCCGAGCAACATAACTTGCCCCGCGGCACCGTCGCTCTCGTCCACGGCGATTGCAGCTGCCATTGCTATCCCGCCGCATGACAAAGGATTCTTTAAAAGTCTCAGCTAGATTGTATATGCATCCGCCACTCTTCATAAGCGAGCGCATGGAGCTACCAACTTGTCTGCGTGGCCGCCGTCTCGGGAATTATCTACACAGGCTTTTTGTAACAGGTGACGTATCGCTGCAGCACTTCTCCCCGCCGTGGCATGGCCTGCTCTCCCTAAATGATCTGCTCCAAAAGATCCCGCGCCTCCCCGAGAACCCTCTTGTTACCCGGGTGTGCCTTCATCGCTGACATTGTCAGCGCCTGTACGCCAACTCTCCTCGCCCGCGTCTTATTTGCCTTGTTGCCGCTGATCAGCGCGTACATCGCACCGCAGGCATGTTCCTGCACTCTGGCGCTACCTGGGTGACGGTGCATCGCTGCCGTTATCGCCATGACGGCACCCGCTATACCCGCCTGAGTAGCATTCTCCGCGTTGCTGCCGATGATGTTGCGCAGCGCAGTGCACGCCGACGCTTGAACCTTTTCGCTCAATTTGTGCCCGTGCATCGCCATCACCACAGCATCGATGCTGCCTACGAGCCTTGCCTGGGTCTCGTTCAACACTTCGCTGGAGGTGGTCAAGTTCCGTAGTACGCGCGCTTCATTCTCCCTGACAACCAGCTGACGGGAGTAGTATCCCCCGAGCTTGGGCGGCTGGGTGAGCTGCAGATGTTACACCTGGGCGGAAACCTTCTGACGGGCGGAGTGTTGCCAGCGTCTCTCGGACAACTCACCGCACTGGAGTGGCTGCTTATCCCAGACAATCAATCTTCAGCTGTCCGGAAACGTGCCGGAAGAGCTTGGGAACCTTTCCTCGCTGAAGATGTTGTGTCTCACCGGTAGTGCGATGACGGGTTTGGTGCCGTCGGCGCTCGGACGAATGACCGCGCTCAAGCAGTTGTGGCTAAACAACAACCAACTGACCGGAGCGATTCCGGAGGCGCTCGGGCAGCTCGGAGCTCTAACCGTTTTGAACCTTTACATGAACCCATTTACAAGCGCTCCGGCGGTATTCACTAGCCCTTCTGCTACCCATGCGTAACACCCAAGACGAAACGAGTATCGTGTGGGACGTTTCGAGTTCAAATTCAATCAGACGCTTCTGGGGCCCGTGCCCGAAGAGGGCATCAGCCGTCTCGTCACGCAACAGATCAGTGAGCACCGCGACCACATGGTTCGGTACGGTCTGGCGTTTATGATTGAGCACGGGTTCATGCAGTCCGCCAAGGGCCAGATGACATACAAGGCGAACCTGGAGCAAATCCGTGACGCCGTGCTGCAGAGCCTGTACATCGGTGTCATCGACAGCCTACTTCGCTGCAAGTCCAACTCGCAGTTCTTCCAGCAGTGCTACGGCAAGTCGCTCACCGCGCTCTCTGCGAGGAGGCGGTTGGAGATGGAGTGCGAGTCCTTCGCCGAGATTCAAAAATCGGACCACGGATGGGAGATGCTCAACTCGCGCGCGCAGCGCAGCCTTAAGCTCAACGGTGTCACTCCCGACGCCTGGGTTGTCGACGACGGAGTGAAGAAGTACATCGCATCTCGACGCGAGTCCTGGGCGTACTTCCTCCACGGTCCCTCAGGAGAGGCCTTGCGCCGAGAGAATCAGGGCGTGGGAGATCCCAAGTCTCTCGACGTCGCCTCCAACTGCCTCATTTTCGAGACCAAGCAGTTCAATATTCCCAACGTCGAGGACCCTGTCAATATCACTTCTCGAAACAGGAGCATCGGGGAGTACATGGTGAGCTTTCCGCACCTCGACTACGCGTCTTGTGGCAAGTACACCTCCTCCATGCGCGATATCATGGTTTACGACGAGGACCGTGACGGCTTCACTAAGCTTTCGCTCGGAGACGGACTCGAGCACTGCCAGCGCTTCGACGAGGGCGGCGACCTAATCTCTAACGGGTTTAACCCCTGCATGGAAGCGGACGGGGACGACATGTTCTTTACCCCGCAGCACCCCCACGGGGTCTCTTTTTTCGCGCAGATCAGTACGCCTAACATGCCGGACGCCGCCGTCAAGGACTGGATCACGAGCGTGATGAGCCAGTTCGAATCAAACGCGCGGTCCGAGCTGATGGCAAACCTCGAAACGCTCGGCAACCTCGTCGAAAAGCTGGATGGGACGCCCAGCCGTAGCAACAAAAACACTGTCAAGTACTTCAATTACGTGCAGCATTCGTACGCACAGGGGACTGAAAACGTGACTCGCTACTTTCACGAGACTTCCGGCATGCTTAAGCTCGACACTTTGCTCGATGAGACTGTCCTGGATCCCCGTAACGGCGACGTGCTTGAGAACACGAGTAAGGTGGACCCGAGCTTAATTCCATATGGGTTCGGATCCTATGCCGGGATTTGCGAACTCGCGAACCACCCCGTATCGAGGCTCGCACTCGCAGACGACGCGAGAAAGGCCAAGTTCGCAATCGATACGATCAAGCAGAAGCTCGACAGCGTGTGCTACGGCAACATGTTTACGCAACAGTCCGCGGTTCCGTTTTACTTCAAGGAGAAGTGCACTGCGGCGGCCGTGTTCTGCAACCTGCTTCATCAGCGGCTTCCTCCCGTGGTTACGGTGGCGACTGTCGACCTTAAAATGGGGCAGGAAGAGGACGCAAAAACAACGGTCTTGACGAGGAACGAATTACTGGAGGGTTTTCAGACCGCGATGATACTTAAAAATAAGGATGGAGAAATCCGGGAAGATGGCGATCCGTCTGATGTCAGAGCTAAGAAGCTCAGCTCAAAGTTGGCCGACATTCTCGTGGCCGTGTGCGAGAATCTTTCCCCTTCGTATCGCAGGAAGTTGCTAAACCTGCTTCTGTCTGTAAGGACAGAATGCAGCATCACTGAGGTGGAGGGCCTGTACGGTGTCTTTATGCAGAGGATGGACGGTCACGACTGGTTCACCGTGAGTAAAGCACTCGACAAAACAGAACTTGTGAACCACCTGGCCGAAAACCTGGACAAACAAAAGAAACACTCGGCAGATGGAGGATTTCCCTCTGGAGCAGGGCCCGCACATGAGGTATCTAGGAAGACCATCATCACGCAGCTCACGTGTTCTAGTAAGCTCGACGAGTTCCTCGGTGGCGGTTATCCATACGGAGATAATTTAAGGAGCTACGATCGCATTGCCGTAGCTCCCCAGAGGCAAAAACGAGACCTACATGGCTTGGCACAAGGCATGGCAAACTTCTCCGCCGGTGGCATGAGCGCGGGCGACGAGATGGGGGTGCGACGAAACGAGGTGTCGGGTGTGTTTGGAATCAAGCGAAGCCTAGGGCCTCCGCAGGTGGAGGAGGAGGAGAGAGACAATTACCGCGGTTGGTGGGAGAACGATGAGCAGATCACGCGTCGCGTTGCCGACGTTAGCCGACTCTACTCGTCACCGATGGAACGCGCGTTCGCCATCGGTTTCCTGGGGAACGCAGTGCACTACAAGGCCCTCGAGAGGTTCATCGCCACGGGGTGCTCGTTCCCGTTCAACATGATCTACGCGCGGCCATATCAGACTTACAAGCTGTCCACCGGCATCTGTATGAAAGCCGGGTCTGAAACCGGGGAAACGCTAGTGGGTCACGCCGACTTCCAGCTCACCGATAACGTCGTCCAGAAGATCCACTACGGAAACTTTACCGTCTACACTAAGAGCGTGGTGTATAAGCAAAACCGGGTGTATCATGCCAACAGCATGTTCTCCACAGGGTACTCGGGTGGCACCGGTTGCGAATTCTTCTCCACCAAGAGGGACTATGAGAAATATCTGGAGTCCGGGAACACCGATATGCGACAGAAAAGTATATTCGCTATCCTCGCGCCATACTCGACCAAGCTCTATCAAAATCCACTCGACATCACAGGGACCCATAGCGGGAACCTACACCCACTCAACAACGGAGAAGGCGATCACTACGCCTCTGCTGGCTTCTACAGGAAAGTTTGGGGATGGAGCGAGACGAGCGAGGATCCCCCGGGACGTTGCTCTTTCGACGCCGACGACGATGGTGACTCCTACCAATACGGTGTGCTTCCAGGGGCACCAGTCGCTTTATAACCCGTCCAATGGTGGTATGTTCGACATCATCATTAAGAACACCGGGCATTGGGGCCCTAACGTTTACCCAGGCGTCGGGAAAGTTCGCAACGGTCATCAGAAGGTGGTGGAGACCGTGAACTATAACAATCTTTACGGCGGTGGTGGCAACTTGTCCGGAATGCTCAAGTAGTCTCGCAGCGCGCTTAAAATGCTTTTACATTAATAATACAAATTTTTTTATAATAGACTCACATCACTCACGTGAGCAAGGTCTTGTATCTATATTCATGCACCGCTCGCCGACCGACACCAAGCACTTGCGTGCCTTTCATGATCTGATAAAGAACGATCTGATTCAGCGAGCAGTTACCCGCGTCGGGAGTGCCGGCGCGTTTAGACCTCGTTGTTGGGCGTGGCACCGACATAGGAAAGTGGTACAAAAACGGTATACGCACTGCCATCGGTCTCGATCTCGAAAGCGCGAGCATTAACGAGGCCATCCGGAAATACCGCACATTCCGAAACAAAGAGTACACTGACTACACGTTTTACTCGCTATTCGACGGCAAGTCCTTTGTGGAGACATTGCGGCATGCCCGTATTCCGCACGCCCACCGGTTCAGTATCGTCACGTGCTACTTTGTGGGCTCGGAAGCGAACTTCTGCGTGACACTGACAACCGTCGTGCAGGTCCTCGCCATGGGAGGCGTTTTTATAGGCACGTTTGAGGACAGTGCAGGAGTTGATCGAGACACCGTGAAGGACTTGGCTGATGCGAGTGGTTTTGATCTCGTCGAGTGGAAGTCCCTGGAAGAACATCATCGCACATTGAAACAGCCAGCACTACCCTTGTCTGACGCCGCGCGCGCGACATGTTTCTCGGACGGCACGTTTATATTTGTAAGACGGTTTTAATGCATACAATATCTCATCTATCTAGTTTCCTTGAGTGAACCCCTTGAAATTCGCAGGCAACATGTCAGCGGATATGCGCGGTTCGGTTCCAGCGCCGTAAGTCCCAAACCCAGACAGTGCCTCTCGCTGCCCCGCCGTGAGCCCCATTCCTGCGAAACGCACGGCTTTCTCCGGGCGCTCAGTCATCTCCGCCTCGCGACCTCGGCCGGACGCGTTGACGGCGATGTTGTTCGCCTGAAAGCGCTCAGCCGATGGCGAGGCGTCACCGGGAAAGGGAGACATGGCTTTCTTGATGTCCGAGGCGAGGCTTGCGCGAAGCGCGGCGAGCGAGTCCACCCGCACGCTGGCGCTGACGGCCGCTTGCTTGTGCGCACTGAGCGCCGAAGCAAGTATGGGTACCGACATGGCGACCGACCGCAGGTCGGTTTCGCCGTCCGCACCGCAGGAGATCGCGGCGGCGTCCGGTCCAGCGTACTCGGCGAGGAGCGCGTTCATCGTCGCCACGATGTTTCCAGCATCGGCCTTATTCTTCTCCGAAATCGATGCCACCTTCTTCTTTAGCTCATCGATCGTGTCGCGCTGCTCTGAGTTCGTCGCGGTGCTCGTCTTTCGCTCCCCGACGATACCAGCAACCTCCTGAAAGAAGTCGGTGATGAGACCCTCATCGATCCCCGGATGGGACGCGACACTCTCCAGCATGTCGGCGAGGTTACGCTTCCTCGATGCCGAGACGGGGGCGGCCTGGCCGCCGGCCGTACCGATAGTGGGTTCCTGCGGTTTCGCATGTCCGGTCGTGATATCGGTGGACAGAGTTTCTTGTACGGCCTCCATCCTGGATTGCACGTTGCTCTTGAACCTGTCGTACATTTGGGTCTCTTTATATATGCGAGTCCCTGGCCGGGCCCCGTTGAAGCATACTGAAACCTCGCTGGGGGTTACTGCTCCAGTCGCGACGTCGTATTGATGCCCGAGTGAAAGCGAATCGATCGACCCACCCCCAATCAGCCGGGACACCGTCCGCCCGGCGATCGTATCGTGCAGCGCGAACTTCACGGCCGTGTACCCCGACGAGGAGTCCGTGGTGGACTCGCGTACCCGCCCCACCTCGTCGCCCTTGGAAAACCCTTCGAGCGCGTGCTCAATTTTTATTGGCACGCCCTCCAACTTCATCTTAGACATCTCGGACTTCGTGAGGTCAAACGGATAAGTCGCACCGGTAGTGGGATCTACCCGCCAATCTCGCTTCATTCCCTCAGCGGTGGGGGCTTCATATAAACATCCCGCGAATTCCTGTAGCGTAACAGCGTCCGACATGTCAGCCATCCCAGAGCTGGAGGCGCAAACGACCAAGGTGATTTTCGGAGCCGTGATCCTGCTGTTTCTAATCAAGGTGGCCGTCCAACGCTTTAACAAGTTTGACGTGCTTTCTGTATTAGTGCTTATTCCGAGCGTGCTGGTGCCGTTGATAGGCACAACGGCCTACCTACTTCAGACAGTGGCAATCAGTGCGGCGGTGGGCGCGCTTGCAGTCGCGGGAGGGGCGAGTCGTAGGGGTACTCTTTTTATAAGTATAACGCAACTGTTTAGCTGCATGATGGTGGAACACAGACGCTTACTGACTGTTGGTATAGAGGACGCCGACCGGTGCGCTATCACCACCACGGGCGCCGTGCTGCAGACGTTCCTCGCCGCTCTGGTGACTTACATCGCCTTACTGGACGATGAGTCTGAAGCACGCTCCGAGACGAACGCGCAGGAGATCGAGATGCGGCTATGGCTCGCCGGGATTCTCACCCTATCCGCCGTTTGCGCTTGGTACGCCGTGCACGAGTGCGACGATACCTCCGAGCATTTAGTGTCGAATTTGCTATTTTTTGCGCGCCTCGCGGCGCTCACGGTCGCGTGCGTCGCTAACGGAGAGGACGAAATACAGCAGCTTGCCAAAGTGGTACATGGGAGAACGATCGTCCCATGGCTGTTGTGATTCGGATTCAGAGTCCTCCCGAGGATCCGGGTTACCGGGTACGGTCGTTAATCGACGGTGAACTCGGTGGGTGAAGTAACGTGATCTTGGTCTAGGGCTGCGTACGCCTCCAGCCAGCACGCGTTGGTTGAGAAAAAGGCACGAGTGTCCTTCGACACCGCGGCGAGCAGTACTTGGCGCCGTCTTCGATGCTGAGTCCAACATGAAGCAGGTTGCCCGCGCAGATTCGCAGGAACTGAGCGAGCGTAAACTCTGTCGGGTCGTGAAGCGCGTGGGTGTTGGATGACATTGCGCGTGCGTGTGGTTGCTGCGTCGAGTGTGGCGGCGGCAGAAAGAGGCTTCGGAGTCACTCAGAAATTGAATATAGCATAGCATATGAACTGATGTACTCGTAGCTCTAAAGTTATAGCTATAAGAGGACGACGTTTGTAAAATCGATTCCAAAAAAGAACTACGACTTTCTCCTTTTGGCAGGTCACTTGCACACTTCCACTTTGTAACGCAGCCGCCACCGCCAACTGTCGCCCGCCACGTCGCCAACTTCACCCATAGGTCTTCTCTCGCCGCCATGCAGTCAGTCGTGGACGACGCCCCCGCGTACCGCCGGCACGGTGTGAGCTTGTCCGAAGCGCTCGCGGCGCTCACCGGACTCGGGGTCGGCGAAGAAGTGAGCGAGGAGGAAGTGTTGGGTGCCCTCGCGGCGAGCAAGCATATTACCAACACGCCGTCGCTGCTCAGTCAGCTGCTCGACGAGCTGCCCGACGTCTGCGCAAGCGTGGTGCTGCCGCTGTTGGATGCCACGTCACGCGCCATGCTCGCCCGCGTGAACAGGGCGTGCCGGACGGCGGTGGTGTCCTCCGGGTTAACGCACGCGGGGGCGAGCGAGGATTCACCGTTAGAGCTCCAAAACTTCGGCCAGTCCGTCGAGCGGCTCGCTTGGGCGGCAGCGAACGGGTGTCCTTGGGTCGTTCGTAAGAGCACAACGTTGTGGTTGGAAGCGTTGGCAACGTTTGACGGCGGGAAGATGGGTGAATCGGAGATGCTCAAGGCCGTCTGGACAGATAGCAAACATGACGACGAGCGGGGCACTGCACTGTGGTTTGCGATGCGTGACTACATCAAGGAAGCTAAGATGGAAGATCTGAAGCTGGCCAAACATTTGGTGCACCTCGGTATGTTGACTTTCGACACTGCCGACTACGAAGGGTGCGGCCATAAATTTACCCCGCTGGGGCTCGCGACGCACTCGCTGTGTTGCGACAATGACAACGGGCGTCTAATTTTTGAACTTGCGACGCTCCTGGTGCAAAAGGGAGCAGACGTCGACGGCACTAGCAGAGACGAAGTTGGCAGGAAAGTGCAGGTCACGAATGAACTGGCGACGCTCCTGGTGCAAAAGGGAGTAGACGTCGACGACTCAAGCAGAGATGAACTTGCCAGAAAAGTGCAGGACTCGAATGCCATCACCCCTCTGTGCTGGGCGGCGCGGTCGGTGTACCTGGCCAAGAAGATTGGCGGGCTCGAGGTGGCAACGCTTCTGGTGCTAATGGGTGCAAATGTCAATGTTGTTTTGAGCACGTTCATGATCATTTCCGACAATAATGGTAATCCGAGCACTTTCGACTTCTATTTGAGCACTCCTCTGTGGTGGGCATCTCGGGCGGTGTGCGACGGGAGGGCAGGGGGTCTGGAGCTCGCGACTCTCCTCGTGCAGAAGGGCGCGGATGTTAACGCCGTTGGGAAAGACGAGGGTGGAAAAGAAGCCACCCCCTTGTTGTGGGCGGCGCAGGCGGTGTGCGGTGGCAAGAAGGATGGGCTGGCGCTGCTGACGCTGCTCATACAGCACGGCGCCGACGTCATGCTTACAGTGCACAAAAGAGAACTGCAGTCTGCCACACGCTCACACACTGCCATGTAACTCGGAAAGCTTCTTCTAACCTGGTCGCAGTGGCTAGACGGCGAAAGCAGCTTTGCAGGGGTGGCGTTGAAGTCTGGTTTGACCCGGGCGTCCACTTCACGTCAAGATGAGGGCTTTAAGTGCCAGCTCGTACCAGCAGAGTCACACACAATGTGCAGCTAACAATAACCAGCTGACAGAAGCGTGACGTGTGGACCTGTGCTTAAACGGACAACAGAGGGTACGTACCTGGAGGTGACACGGTGGACGCGGGAGCCAGATCCTCCTCGCCCGTGAAGCGAGCCGACCATTGCATATACGGCTCAAGGAGGGCACCTTGAGAAGCACAACTGTCCCTCGCTATATTACACCGTAAATGTGTGCGTATATTTGTACTATGAAATCGTGTCGCTAATTTGAACTAGTTGCTTGCGAGTTACATAACGCACAATGCTCGGCCCTATACTCCAACACGATCCTATGCATGCAACAAAGTAACCCTCCCTTTATAATCTGAAAATTGTCTCCTTTCCGAGCTAAAAGCTGTCTCGTCGTGCACTTGAGCATGCGTTCCTGCGCTGCATGCACACGACTCGTTTCAACGCTCCAAGCATGCAGCGCAAATCATCCCCCGCCGATCAGAGATATCTAGAACATAGCGAGGCATTAAGGCTCTCCCGAATCGTCGCAGCTTCTGCACGCGTGCGTGCGAGGGTATCTAAGAGATAACCGACGTCATTGACTCATGGGCTTAGATGCGAAGTTACAAACAAACGAGCAAAACTAGCGCCCCCCCCCTAGTATGTAACCGTGACTCCTCCACCTCCGTGCGTGCGTGCGAGCTGCCCCATCATGTATGCACGAAGCCGTTTGCTCGCAAGCCATGGCAGTCGCTGCCCCCGCTCCCTCCGC
>Ga0075108_10001697_pt1 | contig 10502 bp, 10 predicted proteins | sample AntAceMetag02UK1_FD_69797 | JGI IMG/M metagenome (GOLD analysis project Ga0075108, IMG submission 69797) | Saline lake microbial communities from Ace Lake, Antarctica - Antarctic Ace Lake Metagenome 02UK1 | ecosystem: Environmental > Aquatic > Non-marine Saline and Alkaline > Saline | place...
CTATTCCCGTAATTATATAGTAAATCAAAAACTTCTTAGAGCCCATAAAACTCTCTAGAGCAGAACCGAAAATAAATAGACCAAACATATTGCTAAACAAGTGCCCTAAGCCACCATGCATAAACATATAGGTGACCACCTGCCAAGGTTCAAAATTTGGATTAAATAATTGCTCATTGTTTGGCAGAAGCGGATTAAAAAAAGCAAAATTTGAATAGAAGAACTGCTGAGCCAAATTGGAGATAATGAAGATGGCTACATTAGCTATGAGCAGTTGTTTTACAATGGGGGTTATTCTATCAAACATATTTTCTTATTTTATTAAAAACCGTCAGCACTTGAAATGAGTTCGGAGAGCCTATCTATGCTTATAACGTTCATTATTTTTTGACCATCTGGTGTATGAGATGGCATAGAGGTTTCAAAAAGCCTATTAATGAAAACATTCACCTCTTTTTTGTTCATCTTTTTTAAACTTTTACTGGCCGTTCTTTTAGCCAAAGTCTTTGCCAAAGTTTTCGTTTTGTCTAGTCTTACGTTGGTCTCATTTTGAAGAGATTCCCTGATGAGATCTTCTAAAACTGTAGCTCCTTCTTCATCAGAAGTCTCCATAGGAATACCGCTAATGATTAGGCTACTTTTGCCAAAAACGTCAAAGCCGAAACCCAAAGCATGTATTTCGTCCTTAAAGGTCATAGCAAGTTCAAATTCCTCAGGTCTAAGGTTGAGTGTTTTTTGAAACAACAATTGCTGCGAAGCCCCAGACTTGTTGGCCAGGTTTTACTCGTATTTTTCAAACAGAATTCTCTCCCATGCTGCTTTCTCATCAATCAGGAGCATACCACTTTTAACCTGTAAGGCTATATACTTCAGGTGAATTTGAACGGCGTCTACTTCTTCTAAATCTGGTTTTACTTGGGTATCTATGCCAGAGTTGGCTTTAGAGCCCATGTGGACGTTTTCGTCCGTTTTTTGAAAATTGGCAGCACTCTCTAATCCCTCATAAAGTGTTTTCCAATCTTGTTGGGCTTCTTTTCTTGGATTCTGAAAACTAGAAGACTTTTCAAAATTAGAGACAGAAGACCCTGCTCTATCAAAAGCAGTAGGAGCCTTTTCGGGCATTTTGAAATTGGTGAGATTTCCAAAGTTGATGTCAGAATCAAAATCAATACTGGGCGTTAAATTATAAACACCGATGGCTTGCCGTACGGCAGACCTTAGGATACTATAAACGGCTTTTTCATCATCAAATTTTATTTCTGTTTTCTGAGGATGTATGTTGATGTCTACATGGGACGGGTCTATTTCTATGTTTAGTACATAAAAAGGATAGTGCCTATCAGGAATGGTGCCCTCAAAAGCCATGGTTACGGCATGGTGGAGGTAGGGGCTTTTGATAAACCTGTGATTAATAAAAAAGTATTGGTCCCCTCGTGTTTTCTTGGCTGCCTCTGGTTTTCCAACAAACCCGTTAATACTTACATAGGGAGTGATTTCTTCACATCCGGCCAGCTGCTGTCTGTAGTTTTTACCAAAAACATCTACAATACGCTTGGAGAGTTTAGCGATAGGTAGTTTATATAGGTCAATGTCATTGTGAAACAAGTCAAAAGCAACTTCTGGATGTGCCAATGCTACACGGTGAAATTCGTCTAGAATGTGCTTCATTTCCACAGGGTTAGACTTCAAAAACTTTCGTCTGGCAGGGACATTGTAAAATAAGTTTTTAACGCTAATGCTAGTTCCGGTCGCAGTAGAGACGGGCTCTTGGGTTTTTACCTCAGAGCCTTCAATGGACAGCAGGGTGCCCAATTCATCTTCTGCTCTTTTGGACTTTACGTCCACCTGTGCCACGGCGGCTATGGACGCCAAAGCCTCTCCTCTAAAGCCCATGGTACGAATGGCGAAAAGGTCTTCAGATTTACTAATTTTTGAGGTGGCGTGACGCTCAAAACTCATCCTAACATCTGTGACAGACATTCCTTTACCATTGTCAATGATTTGGATTAGTGTTTTGCCAGAGTCCTTAATGATGAGTTGAATTTCAGTGGCATCGGCATCTATGGCATTTTCCATCAATTCTTTTACAGCAGAGGCAGGGCGTTGCACCACCTCACCAGCCGCTATTTGATTGGCGATGGTATCTGAAAGAAGATGAATAATATCCATATGAAACGCGAAGAAATCTTGTGTAACAAAGGTGAGGAATCTTGCGGCTATTCGGCTTTTCCAGAAAGATATTGTTATGAACAAATCGGTTACAGTTTGTTGAAAACTTAGGTGGGTAAAGTCTTGGCCGTTTGGGTAATAAGTATTTGAATCTTTTGAGAGGAAGGGATGTTTGGCTATTATTGAATAAACAAACCAACACCCCTTACATGAAAAAACTTGTTAAAATCCTTTTAATCGTCATTGCTGTATTGGCAGTGCTATTTTTTGTACTTAAGAACTTCACAAAAAAAGCAAGCCCAGAAGCAACAGCTGAGATTACATCGGGCGACCTAAGCGTGATGGTAGATTACTCCCAGCCAAGCGTGAAAGGAAGAACTGTTTTTGGTGATTTAGTGCCTTTCGGCCAGGTATGGCGTACAGGTGCTAACGAGCCCACAACCATTACTTTTAGTAGAGATGTAAAAGTGGCTAGTCGGGCATTAGCGGCCGGAAAATATGCCCTTTGGACCGTGCCTACAGCTGATAAGTGGACTGTAATTTTTAACTCAGATATTCCTTATTGGGGAGTAACTTATGAGGCCGCGACTAATGTATTAGAGGTGGAGGTGCCTTCTAGTCAGACAGCCGAAAGTACAGAAATATTTAATATCTCTTTCGTAGATATTGACTCGGCTGGCGTAAACATGAATTTAAACTGGGATAAAACGTTAGTGACTGTTCCGATAGATTAAAAGAGATTGTGGAAAAGCCAAAGCCCTTTAAGTTTATGACTTAAAGGGCTTTTTTTAGTTAATTTCTGCCAGTAAATCTTCCATTCTTTTACTCTTTGAGAAGCCTATTAGGAGCTCTTTTTTAGGAATGAAGTAGTTTTCTTCTTCTTCTTTGGAGTCTACTTGGAGAGAGTCCTCCTCAGCTTCTTCGTCCATGAATTTCCAATCTTCACAGGTGATGTCAAGCAAATCAAAAAGCGATTTGACAATTTTCTCATTTCGTTCTGAGATTAGAAATTCTGATGAATTTTTAAAAAACACTAGAATCCTTTCATCCTCTATCCAAGAGAGGTCATTCATGACCTCATCTAAGGAGTCCATATTATGTTCGAAATAATCTGGGAAATGGAGTTTTTCTGCCAGAGCCTCATAAAGCTGTGGCATAGTTTTGCAGGATTTACCATCAATGGTGATTAATGAAAAATCGGATAACTCGTCTGGAGTGTTGGTAGTAAACAGATTGTTCATGACTGAAACGGAGAAGATTTCATTTGATTAAAGATTTAAAAAATTGTTATTCTAAAGGTATAAAACTTTCATAATGGTCTGGAGTATAGTAGGCTCTCCCATCTGAACTGGTCACGAGCCTCTCTGCCCCCCTATTCTTTCCTTGTATTTTAGGGTAGATATCCCATTCTCTATATTGTATTTTTTGACTTTCCACATTAACTTTTGGAAGGAGTTGTTCAAAGTTCCTAAAGGAACGGCCTCCTACATATCCTTGCTGCGGATTATTATACTGTTGAATATAGTCCCAAGTTTCATAAGCGGCTTCTGGAATTTGAACTGGACTATAGGTTTTGCAGGAGAGAAATCCAACAATAATTAAAAGAGCCAGTATTATGGAACGAAACATGTTCTAGTTAAGCGAAAAGCCTGGTACCATGATAGCACCGGCGTGGTTAAACATGAGTTCTGTCATTGAATATTGCATTTGATCAATAAGTGGAAATTCGTTGATAACGTCCAATACATCAAAATCGTTTTGAGCGTTAACAATAACCCAGAGCCTTCCTCTATCCATAGAGAGGGCATAAGATATTATTTTGCCTTCTTCCATAAACTCATCGACCACCATCTTTTGCACAGGAATTTTGGCCACAAAACTGGGTGGAAATGGAGTAGGTAGGTCAAACTCAACCATGAACTGAGACATAGAATCTTTCTTTAATGAAGGTTGCTGCGAGAAAAATACAATAATTTTCACAAATAGCCACTTTCTTTTCAATATTAACGCATGCAAATGATATTACGTTTACATTGCAACATAATTTCTCAAAAGGGGTGCCTAAATATAGGCTGAGATTATACCCATAGAACCTGATGCGGTTAGTACCGACGAAGGGATTTGAGCCTGAATTTTCTGCCATACTGCAGGAATTTCCTCGAGCTATGGTTTGTTTTTTTTTAACAATCAAAACACTAGCAGTTTCACCCCTTTCTTGCGTCATATTTTATACTTATGAACAAAAGAATTACGTTCGTGGCTCTCCTTTTTTTGGGAGCTTTTATGCCAGATTTAAAAGCACAGTCAGACAGCCTTTCGTCTGTAGACCTAAGTGAGGTCGTAGTAAAGGCTACTAGAGCCACCGCCAAGACAGGAATGGTCTTTAGTACCATTAGGGAGAAAGAAATAGAAAAGCAAAATCTAGGACAAGACATCCCGTTTTTATTAAATCAGATGCCTTCTGTCGTAGTTACGTCTGATGCTGGTGCGGGGGTAGGGTATACAGGCATTCGTGTCAGAGGCTCAGATGCTACTAGAGTTAATGTTACCCTGAACGGTGTTCCTTATAACGATTCTGAATCTCAAGGAGTTTTTTGGGTGAATATGCCAGATTTTGCGTCATCTGTAAGTAGTATTCAGATGCAGCGTGGCGTGGGTACATCTACCAATGGGGCAGGAGCCTTTGGAGCTAGTATTAACATCAATACATTAAAATACACAGAGGAGCCATTCGCGGAGGTGAATGTCTCAGGAGGGTCTTTTAATACGTTAAAAACAAATGTTTTGGCCTCTACAGGATTAATGAATAATCATTTTGTTTTAGACGCCAGACTTTCAAGAATTGTGTCAGATGGTTTTGTGCAGCGTGCCGCCTCTGATTTGAATTCCTATTACGTTTCTGCCGGATTTTACAACAGGCAAAATTTTGTAAGGCTTAATGTCTTTTCTGGAAAGGAAAAAACCTATCAATCATGGTACGGAATTCCTCAAAGTTTAGCCAACGGCGATAAGACAGGTTTCCAGGCTTTCGTAGATAGAAACTACTATGACGATGCTTTCAAAAAACAATTATTGGCAGGGGGCCGACGATATAACTGGTATCAATATGAAAACGAAGTAGATAACTATCAACAAGATCACTTTCAATTGATTTCATCTATTAAATTAGGGGAGGATTGGAGATTAAACCCAACGCTTCATTATACCAAAGGGCAAGGTTATTTTGAAGCCTTTAAAGATGGGAGGTCTTTTGAAGATTACGGTTTGCAGAATGTGACGGTAGGAGCAGAGATTATTGATGAGACAGACTTGATTCAAAGAAAGTGGCTAGACAATGACTTTTATGGAGGTGTTTGGTCACTTGACTATTCAGGATCTGGGAAATTGACAGGTTCTTTTGGTGGAGGTTATAACAAATATGTAGGTGACCATTTTGGTGAAGTCATCTGGGCAGAGTTTGCATCAAACGGAGAAATCAGAGAAAGATGGTATGAGAATACCGGTATCAAAACCGATTTCAATATCTATGGAAAAGGCTTTTACCAATTCAACGAGAAATTCAATGCCTTTGTAGATTTACAATATAGGAATGTCGGGCTAGATATTGAGGGAACTACGGACATCAGATTGGCCGTAAACACGAACGATACATACAGCTTTTTTAACCCTAAACTTGGATTAAATCTAGCGATTGACCAAACTAATTCTGTTTATGCCTCTTTTGCCGTAGGGAATAAAGAACCTAGCCGTCAGGATATTGTCGATGCCACATTTGCTAATAGTCAACCAAAACCAGAAAACCTACAGGATTTTGAGTTTGGGTTTAGGCACTTGGCCGGAAACACTCAGTTTGAGGCGAACGCCTATTTCATGAATTATAATGATCAGCTGGTGCTTACTGGAGCTATTAACAATGTGGGAGAGGGTATCCGAGTAAATGTAGCCGATAGTTATAGGGCAGGTTTGGAGCTCCAAATAGCTCAAAAGCTAGGCAGTAAATTCTTGTTATCATTGAATGCTACCTTCAGTGATAATAAGATTAAAAACTTTACAGAGACTATCCCAAGTTCTGATGGTGAAACGCCAGATGAGGTAAATAACTTTCAAAATACAGATATTGCTTTTTCACCAAACATTATAGCTGGGGGAAGTATTCGTTTTACACCAATTGAAGGCTTAGAGCTGGCTTTGTTGCCAAAGTATGTAGGTAAGCAGTTCTTGGATAATACCTCGGATGACAATAGAAGCTTAGATGCTTTCTTTGTAAATGATTTGAGAGTAAACTACAGCTTAAAGCCAAAGGGCTTTAAGAATATGACGCTGAGTTTATTGGTGAATAATCTTTTCAATACCGAGTATGAATCAAACGGCTATACCTACAGCTACATATACTTTGGTAAGGTTACGGAAAACTTTGTTTATCCTCAGGCAGGAACAAACTTTTTAGCGGCCTTGAAAGTAAGGTTTTGACGAATTTATTGTGTCACCGTCAGACAGCATGTCGGACGAATAATAGTTAAGGCGTAAGAAAGACTCTATTCAAGGGCATTAAGGCCCGAAAAGTGAGAAGCCCCAAGGTCATTATACTTTGGGGTTTCTCTTTTAGGGATCACTTCCCTAGCATCATCCCAGCCCAAATAGCTACAAGACAGATTATTAGGTTAAGGGAGATGTTAAGCATGGCGGTGCTGTATTCCGCATTTTGAAGAAGTTTGAAGGTTTCATTGCTGAACGTTGAGAACGTACTGAAACCTCCGCAAAAGCCAATGGTTAGCATTGGCTTCCAGATGTTTTCAGATTGAAAAGTTTTGGCAGTAAGGTATCCCAAGAGTAAACTGGCTAAAATGTTGGCTAAAAGGGTGCCATATGGTAGCCCATTACCTAAAGTTCCAGCACTAAATTTAGAAATAAGATAACGAGCTATGCTGCCAAGGCCGCCGCCCAAAAAGATATAAAGGAGTGTTTTAGACAATGTTTTATACGATATTTGCCTTAAAGATAATCATTCCAAATTTTGATAAATAAAAGCCCAAAACAAAACGAGCTACTAAAACTTCTTGGCGTAGGCTTTGGTATTGCGGTCACGCTGGGCGGGACTATTGGAACAGGGATCTTAAGAACCCCAGGCACGATAGCTGCTCATCTGGGCAGTCCGAGTTTAATCATGGCTGTTTGGCTTGCTGTTAGTATTTATGCCGTTTTGGGTGTTTTATGTGCCATAGAGTTAGGTGTTTCTGTTCCTAAAGCGGGTTCATGGTATGCTTACTCGCAAAAAGCCTTTGGAGATTATGTAGGTTTTTTAACGGGTATTACTTCATGGCTGGGCACGGTGGCCTCGCTTGGTTTTGGAGCTTATACCATTGGAGAATATATAGCTATTTTGTTTCCTAACACCTCATCTCAAATAGCTTTAATGGCCATAGTGATCTTAATAACGCTTACAGCCTTTCATCTCATTGGCACAGCCACAGGAGGGAAATCACAAGAGATATTATCTTTCATAAAGGCCGCGGGCTTGTTAGTTTTTGTCATTGTGTGTTTTGTTTTTGGCAACGAAGAAACCGGGATAGAATCGGCGGCTTCCTTACCAAAACTGGCAGAAGGTTCGCTCTTATTAGGAATTATAGCAGCATTACAAGGTGTTTTTTATACGTTTGATGGCTGGCATACAGCGGCTTATTTCTCTGAGGAAAATACTGATGCTACTAAAAACCTCCCAAAAGCCATGCTTTCAGGCGTGATAAGCATCATTGCTATATACTTATTGGTAAATATGGCCATATTATATGTTTTGCCTATGGAGGAGTTGCAAGGCTCTAAATTGGCAGCTGCAGATGCCATGGCTCATATTTTTGGTGAAAAGTCTGGAAGAGTTATCACTGTCTTTTTGTTGATTTCTATTTTAGGCATCATGAATACTCAGGTTATGATGGTACCTCGCACGCTTTATGCCATGGCTAGAGATGGGCTCTTTTTTAAGCAAGCTCAGGTTATAAATAAAGGCGGCTCACCGGTTTTTGCGATGCTAATTACCTGTTTTCTTTCTGTTTTACTGATTTTCATTGGTAAAGAAACCTCAGGAAGGTTGCTAGATATTGCGACATTCTATTTTGTGTTTGCCTATGCTTTAGGGTTTGCTTCTTTATTAATGCTTCGCAAGAAAGAACCCAATCTTTCAAGACATTTCAAAGTTCCATTTTATCCGTTTTTACCCTGGCTGATGCTTATTTTATCAGTCGGTTTCTTAGTGGGGTCAGTTATCAGTGATTCTCAGAATAGTATTTATGCACTCCTTGTACTGTTGTTTACTTATCCGGTTTATAGATTAATAAAATTCAAGTTTTAATGCTTCCTCAATTTTTAAAGCACATCGAGTCTGAAATAGTGAGCCTGTCTTATGGTGAAAAGCCCAAAGAGCTCTATGAACCAATTACATATTTGATGAATCTCGGTGGGAAAAGACTTAGACCCGCATTGACCTTGATGGCTTATCATTTATTCAAAGACGATTGGGAGACCGCCTCAAAGCCAGCCTTGGCTATTGAGGTTTTTCACAATTTCACACTCATGCATGATGATATTATGGATGAGGCTCCGCTTAGAAGAGGGAAGCCGACGGTACATGAAAAATGGAATAGAGATGTGGCCATACTTTCCGGTGATGTGATGTTGGTAGCTGCTTATGAGTTAATGGCCGAAGTGCCTGTAGAGCAACTAAAAAGAGTCCTTAAACGATTTAATAGAACGGCGGCGGAAGTATGTGAAGGGCAACAGTTTGATATGAATTTCGCTATCAGGGATAATGTAAGCGAAGAAGAATACATAGAAATGATACGTCTCAAAACCTCTGTGCTATTAGGTTTTGCCTTAGAGTTGGGAGGCCTAGCAGCTAACCAAGAAGAAAGCCTTACCAAGCAGCTGTTTGAGATAGGGGTCAATTTGGGCATCGGCTTTCAGCTTAAAGACGACATGCTAGATGTATACGGCGACCCAAAGAAATTTGGTAAGCAGGTAGGCGGCGATATCATAGAGAATAAGAAGACATGGCTCATGCTGAAAGCTATAGAGAAAGGTTCTGGTAGAGCAGAAGGAATAGAGCTACAAAAATGGATTAATCAAAAAATCTATATGCCTGAAGAGAAGGTCAAGGCGGTTAGAGATATTTATGATAGTCTTGGAATCCATGAGCTAGCCGAAGCCGAAATGAATGCCTACTTCAATAAGGGTTTTGATGGCATTGATGCTTTCCCGGTAGCTGAAGACAGAAAAGGTACACTTAGGGCTTTTGGGGAGTATCTCTTGCGAAGGGATAAGTAGGTGCTTTGAGAGAGAGTATCGTTTTCAAACTTAAAGCGTAGTTTCAAATTTGGAATTACCTGAATCAGACCACAAGGTTGATGTTGGAAGGCTTAGTCAAAAGAAAAACCCCCTATTTAAACCCAAAAAAGCCCCGCAAATGGCAGGGCTTCAACGTTCTTAAATGAGACTATATACTAGCTATAAAGCTCTGCTCTTTGCGTCTTAACCGTTTGATCTGTAAGATAGTCGTCAAAAGTCATCAGTTTATCTAAACAGCCTTTTGGCGTTAACTCTATCACTCGGCTAGCCACAGTATTTGTGAGTTGGTGGTCATGACAGGTAAAAAGGATATTGCTATCGTACTCTTCCATGCCTTTGTTTAGAGCCTGAATAGATTCCAAGTCCAAGTGATTAGTAGGCTCGTCAAAAAGGATGACATTTGCATTAGAAAGCATCATCTTAGAAAACATGCAACGCTGCTTCTCTCCACCAGAAAGCACCTTGCTTTGCTTCAAAGCCTCTTCTCCAGCAAAAAGCATTCTTCCTAAAAAGCTTCGGATAAAAGTCTCGTCTTTGTCTTCTGAGTATTGACGAAGCCAATCCACTAGGCTTAAATCGTCATTGGAAAAATACACTGTATTATCGTTTGGCAGGTAGTCCTTTGTGATTGTTACTCCCCATTTAAACTCTCCTGATGTTGCCTTTTTCTTGCCAGAAATAATATCAAAAAAGGCAGATACTGCCAGACCATCTTTGCTCAAGAAGGCTACTTTGTCTTTCTTCATTACTTGAAAGGTCAAGTCTTTAAAGAGGTAGAGTCCTTCTTCGTTTTTATAACTGAGGTTTTCCACCATTAAGATTTGGTCTCCCACTTCACGCTCGGGCTTAAAGCCAATATAGGGATATCTTCTAGAGGAAGGTTGAATCGCAGAAATATCAAGCTTGTCAATCATTTTTTGACGAGCAGTAGCCTGCTTAGACTTGGCGACGTTGGCAGAGAATCGACGAATGAAATTCTCTAATTCTTTCTTCTT
>Ga0075108_10001698_pt1 | contig 10499 bp, 9 predicted proteins | sample AntAceMetag02UK1_FD_69797 | JGI IMG/M metagenome (GOLD analysis project Ga0075108, IMG submission 69797) | Saline lake microbial communities from Ace Lake, Antarctica - Antarctic Ace Lake Metagenome 02UK1 | ecosystem: Environmental > Aquatic > Non-marine Saline and Alkaline > Saline | place...
TATCGCAGTACCCTCGTCGTAGGCCTTGTGCAGGCTGGGCTGGCCACGGCGCAGATCATCGTTGTCCATGGCGGGCAGGTCGTCGTGGATGAGCGAGTAGGTGTGAAGTAGTTCCAGGGCGCAGCCAGCGTTGTCCAATGATTGAGTTGGCTTATAGATATTAGACACCGCATACCCCGCAGCGTAAACGAGCAGGGGTCGAATCCGCTTGCCTCCGGCCTGCAAGGCATGGTGGATGGCCGGCTGGAAGTGATCCAGGGTGGCCGCTATTTCGTGGGACTGAGCCCGGTCTGGTATTGCAAGTGCCATCAAAGAGGCCTCGCAGTGCTCTAAAGAAGACTGCATAAAAGACAACAGTAATGCGCTCACGCGTCTACCTCGTCCTCATCCCTGTCACCTGCCAGTGGTGCCGCCACCGGCTCACCGTCTTTTTCCAGTAACATCTGCACTTTTTGCTCTGCTTCCTGTAGCGCTTTCTGCGCCTGCCGGATAAGCTGAACGCCGGATTCGAAATCCTTCAGTGACTGCTCTAGCGGTGTATTGTTGTCTTCGAGGCGGCTGGCCAGTGCTTCGAGCTCCAATAAGGTGCTGGCAAAGTCGGTAGGGCTTTTTTTTGGCGACATGGGTATCTCTGGTGCTTGAGTTTGGATCGCGCGAGTATAACAAATAGGCGGCGTGTGTGATTGATGTTGATTTGTATTATGCAAGGATCGTCAAGAGGCCGACTGAATCAAACCGTATACTTGTTATGAACTGTTTTGAAATTAATTCTAAGCAAAATCGGCATCAAATCATTCTCCAAGGAAGCCCATGAGCAACAAACCCATATACGTTACGCAACCTGATCTCCCTCCACTAGAGGAGTTTATCCCCTATTTGGAACAAATATGGGAGAGTAAAATTCTTACGAACAAAGGCCCGTTTCACCAACAGCTTGAGCAAGCACTTTGCGAGCATTTGGGTGTTGAGCATCTTGCGTTATTCACTAACGGCACGATTGCGCTAGTAACCGCACTGCAGGCACTGCGCATTACGGGAGAAGTGATTACTACACCCTATTCATTTGTTGCGACATCGCATTCTCTTTTGTGGAACAACATTAAACCGGTATTCGTCGACATTGATCCCAGCACTTGTAACCTAGATCCTGCTCGTATCGAGGAAGCAATTACACCGCAAACTACAGCAATTTTACCCGTTCATTGTTATGGGACGCCGTGTCATGTTGAGCGCATTCAGGAAATTGCTGATACATATGGTTTAAAAGTGATCTACGACGCGGCCCACGCGTTCGGAGTGACGTACAAAGGTGAGAGCCTTTTACGACATGGGGATCTTTCTGTATTGAGCTTTCACGCTACGAAAGTCTTCAATACCTTCGAGGGAGGTGCGATTGTTTGCCCGGATGCCAAAACGAAGCAACGAATCGACTATTTGAAGAATTTTGGATTTGCTAATGAAGTTACCATTATGGCACCGGGCATCAATGGAAAGATGAATGAGGTTAGCGCCGCATTTGGTTTACTGCAACTGAAGCATGTTGATCACGCTCTGGATTGTAGAAGACGAATCATGGAGAGATACCGTGCATCTTTGGAGGGAGTCTCTGGTATATCGATATTGTCCGAATCCGTGGACACAATTAGTAATTCGTCGTACTTCCCGATATTCATAGATGAGGATTATCCCCTTAGCCGTGATGCCCTGTACGAAAAAATGAAAGACGTGGGGGTTCATGGCCGACGCTACTTCTACCCTCTAATTAGCGAAATGCCAATGTATCGTGGGCTGCCTTCTGCTGGTCGAGCTCAGCTGAAAAATGGAGTTAGACGAGCGAGTGAAGTCATTTGCCTACCGATTTATCCGTCTCTAACAGAATCAGATCAGGAACGCGTGATTGATTGCATAGTAGATCGCTCTTAAGTGGCACCTGTAAATTCAATAGATATCGCCGAAGCGCCAGCCTGCGTCCTTCTGTTCTCGGGATACAATAATCGCGCGCTTCTATCTTTTATGCGTACTCTGGAGGAATATTCAGTTGAGTACGCTGTCATTGCGCGAAATGATCAAGACCAAATTTTCCATACGCATTATCGCGATCGCGTTATCTATACCAGAACGTCTGCTTCTCTCGACCTTAAATTACTGGAAGATTGTTTGGGTTTGGCTCGATCTAAATTTGGGGGTCGTCGCGTGCTAATCGCTCCGTCCACGGAAGCCCTGAATCGCTTTCTCCTTCAACAGCGTGAAAGTTTGGCGGCTATGCATGCATTAGTGCCTCTGGCGGATAAAACCTGCTATGAGAGCATCTCAGATAAGGCCGCTTTTACGGCACTATGCCGGGCGGGAGGCTTATTGGTACCAGCGGAATACTCTGTATTGGAGCGGGCACTCTTGCCCTTTGTGGCGAAACCCAAGGAGTACACTGGTAAAAATGGTAAGACACACTCTCCAGTTCTTGTATTTAGTGAAGCACAAAGGCGTGCCTTTGCTGCGGAGCATGAATCAGGAGATTTCTATTTTCAGGAATACGTTGAAGGCCGCAGTATCTACTTGCTCTATTACTTTGGTAAAAATGGTCACGTGTACAGTTACTCACAAGAGAACTTGGTGCAACAGCCGGAAGGTAAGTCGATAGTAGCAGCGCGCAGTGCGCGCTACCATGAGCAGCCAATCAGCAGCGAATATGAAGCCCTATTTATCGAGTTAGGCTTTAGCGGCCTGGTTATGGTCGAGCTTCGAGAGAATGCATGCGGACAGTATATGATCGAGGCCAACCCAAGATTCTGGGGTCCTTCGCAATTGTTTGTGGATGCTGGTGTGAATTTCTTTGCCTACTTACTACAGGATTACGGACTCTGTAAGCCACAGGCACATGAATTCGTTAAGGGGGAGGCGACGTACCTTTGGTTTGGCGGTATTTTTGAAACACTTAAAAATAGTGGCGAGTTATCATTTATGAATTGCACTCCGGAAAGCTTCTATGCCGACTTCGATATATGGATGAGTCACGATGTATATAAAAGAAGCGACAGCCTTGATGTGTTCACGATGGAGCTAAAATGAGTTCGATTGAGCAGTTGACCCAGCTTTACGCAAAGATGAGCAAACATTCAAACTACCAGGTACTTTCCCCGAAGTTACAGGAGATGACCGGTGGTGCGAGTTTCAATACGTGTTCCCGCTGGGAGCGTGAGCGTTTTGAATATATTTTGGCTACGGTCCCCGTTCACGGTAAAACGGTGCTGGACATCGGAGGTAACTCCGGCTATTTCACTTTTGAGGCATTGGAAGCGGGCGCGACCCGAGCATTATATTTTGAAGGTAATACCGCACATAGCGATTTTGTGACTCTTGCGACTCAGTTGTTGGACGTGGCTGACAGAGTGGTAGTGCAAAACAGGTATTACGGCTTTGACGGAGAGCAACATGAAAGAGTGCATCTTGGCCTGTTGCTCAACGTACTACACCATGTAGGAGACGACTATGGTGACAAATATTTGGGACTGAAGGCTGCTAAAAAATTGATGGCGGAACAGTTAAATAGTATGGCGGATAAAGTTGGTTACCTTGCCCTTCAAATCGGGTTCTGTTGGAAAGGTGACACCAACTATCTATTATTTCCCAATGGCACGAAATGTGAGTTGATTGATTTCGTAAGCGATGCTGTAGATGGTGCTTGGGATATTCTGAATATAGGCATCCCGGAAAAGGTCGGCGAGGTTGTCAGCTATTGCTCGCCCAATGAGGAAAATATGCGTCGAGATGATGCATTGGGAGAGTTCCTGAATCGCCCCTTGTTTATTCTGAAATCTCATGCCTAGCCCGCTGCGAGCGGATGAGTGCAGAGATGGCAGGCCGCTAAAATGAAGGAATGGGTAAGGCGGCGGATGTGCTGGACCATTCTATGCCTGGTTTAGATATCTTGAGGCGCCATCAGCCGACGCCATTGGCTATCGTTAGCCACAGAATGCGATTGGCGATGTTCGCGTATGGGTAATTATGGCGATAATCTAAGCAGAAAAGCTCGGTCTGCAGCTGTTTGGAGCAGTGTAGACACAGTTTTTCGTGAGGGTATCGGCTTTTGCATCACCGTCGCTCTGGCCCGTCTACTTCTGCCTGAAGACTTTGGGACTATTGCGCTACTAGCGCTCTTCCTTGGTATTGCAAACAGTTTTGTCAATGCTGGCTTTGCGGTAACGCTGATACAAATGCAGCACGCCTCAATGCTTGATGAATCGACAATTTTCTGGTTTAACTTGAGTATGGCTTTACTTATGGCGCTGGTTCTGTGGGCCGCAGCTCCATCTATAGCTGAATACTTTCATCTCGAAGTTCTGTCGCCCCTGACCAAGCTGATGGCCGTCAATGTAGTTATCAGTTCCCTGGGGACAATACACAGTACGTTACTGACTAAGCGGCTCGAGTTTAGGATACCCATGCGAGTAGGCGCTGTTGCTACAGTAAGCTCAGGTGCCCTCGGTATTTATCTAGCGTTCAATGATTTTGGCGTGTGGGCACTGGCGTGGCAAGCTGTAGCGAGCACTTTCGTGAGTACTTCGCTACTCTGGTACTTCAGTTCATGGCGCCCCGTTTATCGTTTCAGCGGCGAATCATTTGTGCGGATGTTTTCTTTCGGTGGCTGGGTGTTTGCATCGAGTATGCTGGATGAGATTTATCAAAAGGGCTATACACTTCTAATAGGAAAAGCATATGGCACATATGAACTTGGAATTTACCGGCAGGCAGACAATACTCAGCTTTTCCCCGCAAAAATAATGACTGGAGTTCTTTCTCGGGTATCGTTTCCATTGTTTTCTTCCGTCAGCCAGGACAAGCTTCGTCTGAAGCGCTGGGTTCGACTGGCAGTACGTTCCATAATGCTAATCTGCGCGCCGACCATGGTTGGTTTGGCTGTTCTTGCAAATCCCATAATCGAATTAGTTTTTGGTGCTCGTTGGCTTTCAGCCGTACCAATTTTACAAGTGCTATGTTTTATTGGTCTGCTCTGGCCATTGCATGTCATAAACGTCAACGTGTTACTGGCGCAGGGTCATTCCAAACTAGACTTTAGGTTGGCGATTATCAAAAAATCGACGGGCGTGGTATTTCTTGTGGTGGGGAGCTTTTTTGGAATTATGGGGATCGCTTGGAGCCGAGTGATACACAGTTTTTTAGCGCTTGCAATTAATGGTCACTATTCCGAAAGAATGCTGGATTACGGGATTTTCGAGCAGGTCAGGGATTGTTTATCCAGCCTACTACTAAGTATTTTGATGGGGGTGGTCGTGATACTGTGCGATCGAAGTTTGGAGGTGGGAGGATTTGGAGAGCTAGGAGTTCTAATTGTAATAGGTGCTTCATTTTATCTCGCAACAAATTTTCTTTTCGGGGTTTCGGCATTCAAAGAAGCCTATCGTTTCGTTCGTGATAGATCTTCTGGTTATTGAATCCGATAAATTAATTTGAGGTTTACGTGCCAATACGAACTCAGGAGCAGATACTAGAACACTTGGACGCAAAAACCAGTTTGCCGGTTAGCGTTGTCTGTACTACGTACAACCATGAAAAATATATTCGCAATGCACTGGACGGTTTTTTGTCCCAAAAAACAGATTTTCCATTTGAAATAGTTATCCATGACGATGCTTCCACGGATAGTACGCGTTCAATAGTTGAGCAGTATGTCGAGAGGTACCCGTTAGTTATTAAGCCGATTTTTCAAGAAGTCAATCAGTACTCTAAAGGTGGCTTCAAGCCGATGATCTATGCGGCTGGTTACGCAATTGGCCGGTATTTAGCACTTTGCGAAGGAGATGATTATTGGATTGATGACGCCAAGCTTCAGCAGCAATATGACAGTATGGAAACAGAGGTTGATCTCGATATCTGCTTTCACAGTGCATATCAGCTTAGAAATCAAGTTCTCGACAATGCGCCAAGCTGGGTATACACAGGGCGACGAGTACTCCATATTAAGGATATATTAGAGTGTAGTACTGGCACCTTTGCCCCTACTGCGTCTTACATGATTCGACGAGAGGTTCTTGATCTTCTTCCGGAATGGTTTCACGCGCGAGCACCGGTTGGGGATTTTTTCTTAGAAATGTACGGCGCAAAGAGGGGCGGCGCGCTTTATCTTGATTCTCCAATGTCGGTTTACCGAGTAATGAGCGAGGAGTCCTGGCATGTAACGACCTTTGGCAATGATGATGCTTTTCTGAAAGTCACTAACGATTTTGTGCATGCTGTCAACCTGATGGAAGCCGACTTCCCGGGTTTGGAGGGATCGTTTCGTTGGAAGCGTTCCTGGTTGTACAATGTTGCTGCATTCCACTATCTGGGAAGGGAGAAATACTCGGAATTTCATAAATGGATTAGCTTGGCTAGTTCCGAAGCCGGTTTCATTTCTAAGAAACAGACGATTGCCTACTTGCTGCGTAGATGGCCGAAGTTCGCAAACCAATTACTCAAAATAATGCTACGTCTCAAGCGAAGTCGGCACTGACGAAATTAACATTTGGAAATACGACTGGCCTCCTTAAAACGTGTTGCAAGGTATTTTCACAATGAACGGACAAGCTAGGCGCGGCATGGCTTATGCCTTTCACAAAAACGTACAATGGCAGACAGAAAGAGAATCTAGAAGTCTACTTGTATTTTTTCTATCAACTCCGTAGTGGATATAGCGGGCGTCCGAGGAAGATAGACAACTTCGCAGATATCAGAAAATTCGTCAAACCTCCCTCGCCAGTCATCACCCATAACCATTACGTCAGCATTGTAATGCAAGATATAGTCGCGTTTGAGCTCAAGTGACTCCTCCAGAAACACCTGATTAACGCATTTAAGCGCGCCGATAATGGCAATTCGTTCTTTTTCCGAGTAGACCGTTGCGCGGCCCTTTTTGTTGCTATTCAGTAGATCTGTCGACACACCAACAATTAAGTTACTTCCCAGGTCGGCTGCGCGTTGAAGTATTTGCAAGTGACCCAAATGGAAGACATCGAATGTGCCGAAGGTAATTACGGTTTTTGAATTAATGTCTCTCAAGGGATATACAACATATTATGAGTCGTTGACGGAGGGTCTATTTTTCAACTTCTGTATAGTAAATTCGAGAAATGATAGCAGCTTCCCTGTTGTCGCTACAAAGCTATTTGACATGGCCATTGAGCCTGGTAGCCAAACCCACTTGGGAGCAATATTTCTACCAGAAAATATCACTTTGAAAACAATACCAAGCAGCTCTCCCGAGCGAATTGCGTGGGCAAGTGTACGTTTCTGTGACTTCGAATGGCTGGTTAACGCGTAAACTGGTGTGTCTGCAATCGATTGCGCCTCTTGGGCGGTCGGAAACTTGTAGAATCGCTCAAATTGGGCCAATACATCTGTATGGATCAAATTTAACTCATCCAAAAATTCATGTTCTATCACAAAACTGGAGAACTCCAGCATAGCGTCTTGAATAGCCTTTACAACGTGGGATTCCGCATTTTCAGAAGTTTTTTCCATTCGAGGGAATACCCTCGCTCCATCTCTAAAGTAGCCGGACGTGGTGGGATGATCTGCACTAGCAAAAACTTCCTCCAGCAGTGACATGGCGCCAAGTTTGAATAACCAACTATGTGAACTCGAAGTCTCGTCTGAGATATAGGCATAGTAAGGGGCCTCTTCTGCAACATTCTCATGCTTTTTTCCTACGCCGAAGTAGAAGCCTGTAAAGCCACCCTTATTGGTCTTTGATAGTATTCTGTGTAATGCATTGTGCGTTGAAAGATGCCAGCCTATGTCCACAATACCAAATTTGGCTTGGTCGAAAATCTCTTCCTGTGAAAGATAGTCGACGATGTTTCGCCAGCAGGAGGTGAAGTGCTCGGATACTATTTCGCTGTGTTCTGAGTTGGAGAGCCAAATCAAAGCGGCCTTTACATTTTCCTTGTCGACGGCGTTGCCATCATGGTGCGCTGATCTCTGCATAGCCGCGCTAATGATAGCGATTTTTTGTCGCGGTAATCCAAGATCCTTTAGAATATTGGTCGCAGATTTTTGTGGATATTTCCTTAACAAAAGATCAACAAATTCCGAATCAAATGCATCAAATGAAGCTGGATACCAAGCGGCTCTCGAGCCATAGAGATACCTAAGTTCGATATTGTAGTTACGGGCATCGTTGATCTGTTGAGCAAGCCGGTAGAAAATCTGACCATTCCTTGCTACAAAATAGAGTTTCTCAATGCCTTTTGCATGAGCAGTATCCAATAGCCACGTCACGAAAGACGTGAAGAGCGGAGCTGCGACAAAATAACCAATTGCTTGAAGTTGAACGTTTAGTGGACTGGTCTCAGATTGATTACGCAATAAAATCCTGGAGATTGCTGTCAATCGAGACAATGCAACTATTTTCCTCGTAGGGAGTTTGGAAATTGGCGCTCGGTAAAATTTCCGAATGTGCCGGGAGACTGCTTGTAAATTATAGAACCATTTTTGCCAATAGTTGTTCCTCTGTAGGAGCAACGCTTCATACCGTGCGGCCATTTTCGGCGCTGGAATATGTACAGTATTTAACCCGCAGGCCTTCGCCATTCTGATGTCAGATACTAAATGGTCGCCATGATGAGTGATGGACTCTGGTGACAGGTTCTCTTTCTGCAAGATATGTTTATAGAGATTAGTGGTTCGCTTTTTGAGTCCTATATCTCCAGATAGATACAAATCTTGATGTTGCACTTCGAACCCGCACTGATTCAACATTAAAAGAACAGTGGCTTTTGGTAAGTACATATCAGAGACAAAAATAATTCGGATGCCCGAGGCATGAATTTCCTTGTAGCGTGAGAGTGTTGAATGAATAGGTATTGCGCTGTTTATTTCCAGTTCAATCTCTTTGGACAACATGGTCGATAGATCAAGGGCCGGATCATGCAGCAATGAAAGTTCGTCGTAGATCGAAATTAGCTGAATATCTTCCTGAGTCGATTTTTTTCTAGCGTTAGATTCAGCTTTACAGCGCTGTGCTGCCAGAAGATTGATAGCCTCTTCGCTAGCGACGCGGTTATTTTCCAGTAAGATCATCCGAGCCAGTTCAATAAATAGGTGTTCTGGCTCGCTAAACGTTCGCGTTATGCATGTATCAAAAACGTCAAATGAGTATAATTCAGTCATTACTGTCTCGAATTTTTTCAGCTAAGTGATTCCACTGTTGATTGGATGAGTCTCCATGCGTGTTACTGCCGTAAACTGCGGCTGTTATCACTTGATGGTTTTTAGCATATATCTGTCCATAGTGTTCAGCGTCTTTCAAATACGAGTCGAGCGAGTCAGTTAGGTTGCTCATGCTTTCTGCGATTCTTCCGAATCGGTACTCCCCGCTCAGAGAGAAACCATTTTTGAATGGAGGTGCCACATTTAGAAAAATCGTTGGGCGATCAAGCGCGAGAAAGTCAAATGCAATAGATGACCAATCGCAGATCAACACATCGGTAAGCGACAACAGGCCCTCTGCATCCGGGAATTCCTTCATTGAGCAATAGCGTACGTTCTCGAAATGCTGCGAGCTTATGCTGGCATTGAGGTGGCTGCGAATAATGAGTACGGTATTGTTTTGGTCACAGGTTTCGCTGAGACGGCGGATAAACGAATCCTGACTTTCGCCAAATGGAAACAGCTCTCGTCCGTTGTCATCCTGCTGCCATGTCGGGGCATAAAGCACCACTTTTTTTCCAGCAGGAATGGCTGCTTTCTCCCTCAATGATGGGTCGGGAGGCTGTCGCAGGAATAGCTTGTCAGCTCTGGCATATCCAAGATCTTTCACGATATTCGGTCTGAACCCGAATTTGGTCTGGTAAATCTCCTTCAGCAGCGGCGAGGAAACCCAGATCTCGTCGTAGCGTTGTTGTACCCGAAAGTCCTCTGGGACAAAACCTTTGAAGGGAATGCCGTGCCATACATCGATGAAAAGTATATTCGTTAGTGACAAAAATGGATGCAGGGCATGCAGACCGTGGTCTGTAATGATCGCTTTGCAGCGACCGACGAGGACCATATCCTGAAGCTTGCTGCACTGCAGTACGTGAACTCCCTGGTCTCGTAGCTGCTGGCTGTAACCTGGGTCCAGCGAAAGAAAGTGGCAATCGAACTGATCCCGAAAGTGGCTCTGCCATTCGCAGTAGAGCGCCTGCAGGTTTCCCGAAAGTTGGTGGCCATAAAGAACCACAACGGGTTTCTTCGGTGTGGGCAAAAAAAATCTGGCGACACTCGATACTAGGGTATAGATGCCCTGCTGCATAAGCAGTAGCCAGTGACCTGGGTCACGCTTGTTTATCTTCATGGCGCTGAAGTACTTTTCATGTCTTGCGTTGATCGCTGCTTCTCAGAGTTTCGAATACAGTCAGAAATTTTGCGCTAACCACACTCCAGTCGTAGTCCCGTTGCACGGTTTTTCTGCCCGCTGCCCCCAATTTTATTCGCATATCAGGGTTGTTCAGAAGATAGGAAAT
>Ga0075108_10001701_pt1 | contig 10470 bp, 9 predicted proteins | sample AntAceMetag02UK1_FD_69797 | JGI IMG/M metagenome (GOLD analysis project Ga0075108, IMG submission 69797) | Saline lake microbial communities from Ace Lake, Antarctica - Antarctic Ace Lake Metagenome 02UK1 | ecosystem: Environmental > Aquatic > Non-marine Saline and Alkaline > Saline | place...
TATTCCTTGCAATGGGTATTACTTTATATTATATTATATGCTGTTGCAAATTTCCATGGCTTGGGTTTTCAAACCACTCCGTATCCCGACTGTCTAGATAATTATCGGGAGTCGGAACCCACCTTCCCTCGTCTGAGGGGAGGAGCTTAAAATATATTATTTTTAATATCAATCATTAAATAATTATCGCAAATCATTTTTTATATATTGACTTTCAATTAGTTACATTTTAATCTTGCGTCTAGAAGCGCAGCGGTCTTAAGTCTTTAACCGGCCACTATTGATTTTCAATACAACCCATCAATCTTATTTTTTTGAATGGCTTGCCAAGCCGTATTATAACATAGTTCTGATGCTTTATTCAAATGGGCAAATTTAGGGTCTTGCGTATGCCCATGTTTGTACCGGTAATATATCTGCTGGGCGATGACGGCAATTTTAAACAGACCGTACACATAATAAAAAACCAAGTTGTCAATACTTCTTCCACTCTTAAGCGCATATTCCTGTACAATGTCCGTCCTACTGGGATTGCCTTCCATCACGGTAGGGGAGGGTAAACCCTGTTTCATTAAATCAGGATCGGTTGCTGTGGTCCAATAGCCTAGTGAAGTGCCCAAGTCCATTAGTGGATCACCTAGCGTACACATCTCCCAGTCTAATATGGCGGTAATATCGGACCAGCTATCATCTTTAAAAACTACATTGTCGTACTTAAAGTCATTGTGAATGAGTGAATGGTCATATTGTTTTGGTTGCTGTTCTTGCATCCAAGCCATTACTTTCGTCGCAACGGGAACTTCATCTGTGGCCGCTGCTAGATATTGCTTTCCCCAATTCTGGACTTGACGTTCCACATAGCCTTCCGGTCTTCCTAAATCGGCAAGGCCTGCTGCTTTATAATCAATTTGATGGAACGCTACAAAAGTGTCCAGCCAAGTATTGGCAATCGTTTTAAAGGCCTTTGGAGTTACCTGTTTTTGATGCGCACTTTTGGCGGTCAGGATAATGCCATCTATCTTTTCCATAATGTAAAATGGGGCGCCAATGAGCGTAGTATCCTCGCAAAAGCCATGCACTTTAGGTGCTTTGTCAAAAACGGGATTCAAGTGCTTTAGTACTTTGTATTCGCGACCCATATCATGACCATGTTTTGGAGCTGAAAAGGGAGGTCTGCGAAGGACCAGTTCTATGTCTTCAATCTGTAACAAATAGGTTAGATTGGAATAGCCATTGGAAAATTGACTAACCTTCAATTCACTATTTATGGAATTCAACAGATGCTGTTCCAAAAGAAACTGTTTTATTTTTTCTTTTGGAAGTTCTTCTCCTTTTCTAACCGGTTTTGTGGTTTGGATTATTGCCATGGGTACCCCTTCGCGTATTTTTTAATAGTATTCTTACCTAGTTGGCTCATATGTACCTCATCTGGGCCATCGGCCAAGCGGAGAATCCGTGCTGCCGCATAGAAATGTGCTAAGGGAGTGTCATCGCTTACCCCTTTGCCGCCCATAATCTGTATGGCGCGGTCAATGACGGTTAAGGCCATGTTGGGCGCAACAATTTTAATCATAGCGATGAGGTCTTTCGCCTCTTTATTCCCTTGCTTATCCATCTTATCCGCTGCTGAGAGCGTTAATAGCCGAGCTTGCTGAATTTCACAGATCGATTTCGCAATGTCCTGCCGGATGCTGCTGTAGGTATCTAGTGTACGTCCAAAGGGTTTGCGCGCTATCGTTCTTTCAGACATTAATTCTAATGCCCGTTGCGCCATACCAATAAGGCGCATACAATGATGTATACGACCAGGTCCTAGGCGACCCTGTGCAATTTCAAATCCTTTTCCTTCCCCTACCAAAATGTTCGATTTTGGAACCCGTACATTGTCCAATAGAATTTCTGCGTGACCTTCTGGAGTATCACTGTAGCCAAATACGGGTAGATGCCTAACGATTGATAATCCAGGTGTATCCATGGGAACCAGAATCATACTTTGTTGTACATGCCTTGGAGCGTCAAAATCCGTCTTTCCCATTACGATGGCGATTTTACAATGGGGGTCCATCGCTCCTGATGACCACCACTTTTTTCCGTTAATCACATAATCATCCCCATCGGCAACAATAGCTGTTTCAATGTTGGTCGCATCGGATGAGGCTACATCTGGTTCTGTCATTAAAAATGCAGAACGGATGTTCCCATCTAATAAAGGCTGTAGCCATTTTTTTTGCTGTTCTGGAGTTCCGTACTTCGCTATGACTTCCATATTTCCAGTATCCGGCGGACTACAATTAAAAACTTCCGAGGCCCACAGGATTCGGCCCATAATTTCTGCCAAGGGTGCGTACTCCAAATTGGTGAGGCCAGCACTGAAATCTCCATAATTATTCGGAAGAAAAAGATTCCATAAACCTTCCGCTTTTGCCTTCTCTTTTAGATTTTCCAATCCAGGCCATTTGGTCCATGCGTTTTTTGGATTAAGGTTAAAGGCATCTACCTCACGCTCTACCGGAAGCAGCTGTTCGGTAATAAATGTTTTTAATTTTTCTTGAAGTTCCAAAGACTTCTGGGTATACTCAAAATCCATTTGTTTCTTTTATCCTGAAATTAAATAACCTCCATCAGCGGCATAAACGCCTCCGGTCATGTAAGAACCTGCATCGGAGGCCAGTAACATTACTAGTCCCGCCATTTCGTCTGGTTCTGCCATTCGCTGCAGGGGTACCATTTGGTTATATCCAGCGACTAATTTTTCATTGGACCATAGGCTTTCGCTAAACTTGGTCTTGATGAGTCCTGGACATACCGCATTGGACCGAATGCCATAACGGCCCCATTCCTTTGCTTGGTTTTTGGTCATCATGATTAGGGCAGCTTTGGTCATGCTATAAAGCCCCAATCGAAAACCTGGATGGATGCCCTCCACGGACGAAATGTTGATGATGCTGCCACCATTCTCTTTCATGTGTGCCTGTGCTAAATTGGAAAGTAGCCACGGTGCTTTTACATTCACGTTCATGATTTTGTCAAATATCGCTTCATCAGAACCTTCCAAAGGTCCGTAGTACGGATTGATAGCGGCGTTATTTACCAAAATATCAATACGGCCATAGGTATCCATGGTTTGCGAAATCAAATTTTCGCATTGAGATTTATCCCCAATATGACAAGCGATGCCAGTGGCCTCCCATCCTTTGTCTTTAAAGTCTTTTGCAACGGTATCTACAGCATCCTGTTTTCTACTGCTGATGACCACTTTGGCCCCATTCTCCGCTAAACCTTGGGCGATGGATTTTCCTATACCCTTACTAGACCCAGTGACGATTGCCACTTTCCCAGTAAGGTCAAATCTTTGTTTTATGCTCATTGTATTTTTTTAGGACTTTGTCAAGTAAATTAGCAGAAACTGCTCTTTTAGTGGTTTTATTTTTATATAATTTCTAAAGTTTCATTAGTGTTCGTTTATCGACTAACTGGGCATAATTCCAGAATGCGATAAGTAGGTAAACCGATATTCCTTTTTTGGGGGGTTGGTCTATGTTATAAACATCTTGATAAATTCCAATATTAGTAAAGTAAGTGAAGAGTATTAAATTATCATCTTCTACTGGTCTTAATTTAGAATTGAAATGTTTTATTTCATCTATACTGGAATTCATCCGTTCGAATAATTTAACAGCACCTTTTCGACGTCCAGCCTTTTTTAAATTAACCTGTTTACATTTTCCATTTTTAAATTGATAATTATAATTTAGGTTAAAATCAATCGAGCATACATCTCTACCATTGTGTCTTATTTCCCTTAGAACTTTGTAAATAACCCTGTCGCCAATTCTATTCTGAGTGCTATAAAATTCATCATACTTTTCGTTAGCGCTATTATCAAAGTATGGTTTAGTCTTAGGTTTCAAAAGATTTTTAATCCAATGCATATGATAATTTTAAATTCGTCATTTCCAACTCGTACTTCGTAATTCTAAACTCGTAACTCTTTTAAACAAACACCTTCTTGTCAGACCCTACCGTCAAGCTTTTTCCATTCATTATAATTTCTGCTAGTCCAATTGTTTTGGGTAATTCATAGGTAAAGTAAAATTCCATAGTATGTATTTTACTTTCATAAAATTCGGTACTGTGTTCAGTAGCTCCGCTAGCTATCGCTTGTTGTGCCTCACGACCCATATCCAACCAAAGCCATCCGACGAGTATGTTGGAGAAAAATTCCATAAAGGGAGTTGCATCGGCCAGAAAACGTTCATAATCCCCTTTCATGGCATAGCCCATAAGTGATTGTAATACCTTTTGGGTCAATTCGAGTTTTTCGTCCAATTTTTTAGCATAAGGCGTTAGGGCTTCATGCGCCATACTCGACTTTATACTTTTTGTGATTTCTTCGGATAAGAGTTGCAGTGCCTTGCCATTTTCCATCGTTACTTTTCGGCCTAATAAATCTTGTGATTGTATCCCGGTAGTACCTTCATAAATAGAAAAAATACGAATATCTCGCAGGTATTGTTGTAAAATATAGTCTGAGCAGAAGCCGTATCCACCCAAAACTTGAAGGCCGTTATCGACTGCAACCTTGCCCATTTCTGAGGGGTAGGTTTTTACAACGGGAGTTAAAATTTCTAAAAGTAGTTTGTATTTTTCGCGTTGTTCCAAATCAGTATGTGAAATAGAATAATCGTGGTATTTGGCCGTTAGAAAGACCAAACTTAAGGATCCTTCCGTAACCGCCTTTTGCAATAACAGCATCCTTCGAACATCTGGATGATTTACGATCAAGGTCTGCTCCTGGTTGACATCTTTTTTACCTGTACTTGCCAATTTACGTCCTTGTGCGCGTTCATGGGCATAATTTAACGAGGCATGGTAGGCTGCTGTTGCTATGGCAGCTGCACCACGCCCAACTGCAATACGTGCGCCGTTCATCATCAAGAACATATACTTAAGGCCTTTATGGGGTTCCCCAACCAACCAACCTTGGCAATCTTCTTTATCACCAAAAAATAGATGTGTGGTGCAATAGCCTTTTTGACCCATTTTCTCAAAATCAGCGACAGTCTGCACATCATTCGGTGTTAAACTGCCATCAGCATTAGGTCTGTATTTAGGTACTACAAAAAGGGAGATTCCTTTGGTGCCAGCGGGTGCTCCTTTAATCCGAGCTAAAACCAAGTGTACGATATTTTCAGCCCCTTGGTAATCACCTCCAGAAATAAATATTTTCTGTCCGTGTATTTTATACGTATCCCCATCTGGGGTAGCTGTACTTATAATATCCGACAAGGAACTTCCTGCCTGTGGTTCCGTTAAGCACATCGTTCCTCCCCAAGCGCCTTCCAGCATTTTAGGAACATAGTTGTCGTTTAGGTGTTGGTTTCCAAAATGAGTTATCAATTCGGCAGCACCAATAGTTAGTCCTATATAGCCTGGCAGGTGATTGTTTGCTGCTTCTTGCACATATCCCAAAGCATTCATTACCATGGATGGTAGTTGAAGTCCACCATTTTTATAGGGGAAAGCTCCCGCAATAAAACCCATCTCCCCAGCCGCTTTCATGTATTTCTTAACCTGCGGATGTACAACGATTTCTCCACCCTTAAAATGGGCAGGTTTTTCGTCCATTTCCCTATAATAAGGGTACAATTCCTTGTCCGAAAATTCTTTTACCGAATTGAGCAGCATATCAATGGATGCGGTATCATATTCTTCATAATCCGGTAGTTCCAATACATCTTGAAGTCGGTTTACGCGATAGAGTAAATATTTAAGTGTTTCTAAATCTATATATTCATTTACCATGATGGAGTCCATTTAAAATATTCTTTCTCAAGGTAATTTAATTTCTGGCCAATTCCATTAAACTGGTTTAATAAACAAGAACGGGATGTGTCTAGATGCTTTTGCGGAGCCATCTGTTCTAAGATGAGGTTGTAAAAAGTTTGCCCCGATATAATTTTTAATCCCCTATATTTAGGGTGTAACCACAAGAACCATACTATTGCCCATGGATGCTGTCTCCAATGCTATTTTAGCTTTTTCGTTGATTATTATCATGTTCGGTATGGGGCTTTCGTTGAGCCTTAGGGACTTTTCGGCTGTTTTTTTTAAAGCCGAAAGCCATAATTATAGGCCTCATTTGTCAGTTGATTTTGTTGCCCATAGTCGGTTTTACTTTAATAGAGGTATTTACGTTGCAGCCGGATATTGCCATAGGAATTATCATTTTGGCCGCTTGCCCGGGTGGCCCTACATCAAACCTTATTACCCATTTGGCCAATGGCGATACTGCACTTTCGGTGTCCATGACTGCGGCTTGTAGTTTTATTACCCTACTGACCATTCCTTTTATCATCAATTTAGGATTGCAAAGCGTATTGGGTGCCGGGACATTGATTCAATTGAGTGTGCTGCAGACCATTCTGCAGGTGTTTGTAATCGTAATAATTCCAGTGGCCTTTGGGATGTTCTTGAATTCAAAACGTCCTAAATTTTCCATGCGGATGCAGAAACCAGTGAAACGAGCTTCAGGAATCTTTTTTGTTTTGGTGCTGTTAGCTGTCATTATTAAGGAGCGAGCCTTGTTGTTTTCAAGCTTGGATGAAGCAGGGTTGGTAGCACTCACATTAAACATAGTAACTATGGCCATTGGTTTTGGTTTGGCGTATCTATTTAAATTATCCCTTAAACAGCGAATTTCCATTACCATTGAGGGAGGTATCCAGAATGGTACTTTGGGCATTAGCATTGCCACCATTCTGCTGAAAAATACCGCTTATGCGATAGCTCCTGCCGTTTACGGGATTATCATGTTTTTAACTACTGGTCTGTTTATTTTTTGGAGTAACCAGCAGAGAGGAAAAGAGGCTGTTGAAAGCTAGCGGTGTTTTAGAGTTTCAGGTTTCTGTTGTTTCAGGTTTGGATGGTTTTTTAGAGGGTAGAGGTTAGTGGGTAGTTTTTAGAGGGTAGTAAAAAAGTTTAAAAAAGTATTGATTTTTATATGTTCGATACTCGATGAATGTTGTGCGTTTCGGTATAATGAAAAAACGTCATCACGAGGAGGTACGATGAAGTGATCTGCCCATCATTTGTGCTAATGGTTATCTACTATAAAAAAGACCTTTTCCCAACCTAAGAACAGATTCTATCGGCCAAAAAGAGCCTTGCAAAGACGTTTATCTTGTTTCTCAATAAGTTTTAATGTGAAGTAAAAGTCAAATAGTTAAGAGCGTATAGTCATTTTTTTCAACTTATACTTAATTACCCTTTCCCCAGTCGTTTTCTAAGCTTGGAAAGCCCAACCGGTGTAATCCCCAAATAGGAAGCAATGAGATATTGCGGTACGCGTTGGAGCAGGTCCGGTCGTTTCTGTAGTATTCTAAGATAGCGTTCTTCATTACTGCGGTGGTTGAGGCGATCTACCCGATGCAACATTTTAATAAAGGCCTCTTGCATGGATAATCTTCCAAAACGTTCCAATTGGTGTGAACGTTCAAAGGAGGCTTCGGCAAGGTCCTTTCTAACGGCAAGGATGGTGCTGTCCTCTACCGCTTCTAAAAAATAGTTGGAGGGTATGCCTTTTACGTAGGCCATCAAATCGGTAAAAAATACATCTTGGGTATAGAATTCCAATACTTTTAGTTCGCCGCCTTCTATTTTGTAGTAAGAGATACAGCCGCTATCCAAGTAATAAAAATGATCTACCAAGCTTCCTTCTGTAATCAGTTTTTCACCCTTTTTAAGTTTGATGAGCTTATAAAAGCTAAGAGCATCATCTAAAAGGTGGCCATCCACAGGAGTATAGGACAATACCTTTTTTTTAATGTTTTTAAACGTGTCGTTGTTCGTGGGGTTCTTCAAGACTCCTTTTTATTATGCAATTTTTTAAAGATAGGGATTTGGAGCGGTAGGACAGTGTTTCATAAAACGGAATTATCGGAATGGTACTACCATGAAAATAGATTTCTTTTTAGATACCACCAAAATTTTTAAATAAAGCATTAAACTAATTCGCCTTAGAGGTAATCCGAACTTTTCATCCCTGATGTTCTCCCAAAATTACTCAGTCAACGTCAACCCTAACTTGAAAATAGTGCCACCAAAGTCGCATACATAGAGTTCGTTATCATTGTCTGTGCCAAAGGAAGCGATGCTAAGTCTGGATTCTAAGATCAGTTCACTAATATTGTCCGCCGTGTCCAATGCCCAAATACGCCCACTTACAAAATCGCCATAAATATATTTCCCGACTAGTGAAGGTATTGCGCTGCCTCGGTACACAAAGCCTCCGGTTATGGAGCGGTCACCATTGTCATGGCCATATTCAAAGACAGGTGCCGTAAGTCCGGCCGTTTCACAATCTCCTGAAAAACAATACGTACCTTCCAATATTTTCCAGCCATAATTACCTCCGGAAGTAATCACATTAATTTCCTCGCGTTCGCCCTGTCCTACATCGCCCATCCAGAGCGATCCGTTTTGGGCATCGAAACTCATACGCCATGGGTTGCGAAGTCCGTAAGCAAAGATTTCCGGTCTAACGCCTTCTTGGCCAACAAAGGGATTGCTGGAAGGAATGGCATAATTTAATCCGTTCTCGCGGTTGTCCACATCAATCCTTAGGATAGTACCCAGTAGGTTGCCTCTGTTTTGAGAATTGTTCTGGGGATCTCCGCCACCTCCGCCATCGCCCACGGCAAAGTATAAAAACCCATCAGCACCAAAAGCCAGTTGTCCGCCATTATGGTTGGTCTGTGGTTGCGGAATTTCTAAAAGTATTTCCTCGCTCCCCGCATCGGCTATATTGGCATCTGCAGATACCGTAAACCTTGAGATAATGGATAATGATGCTGTAGGGGTATAATGGACGTAAAAGTATCCGTTGCTGGCATAATTGGGATGAAAGGCCAATCCTAAAAGACCTTGTTCACTAGTTGTAGAAATGTTGGAGATGGTTAAAAAATCTGTGGCGGTTGTTGTTGCTTCATTTTCAAAGACTACGATACGCCCGCCTTTTTCAACCACAAAAATACGATTGGTATCATCGTTAGGCGCTTGAAGGTCTAAAGGCTGCCTAAAAGTTAGGTTTTGGAATGGTTCTAATAGTGCAATGGTTTTCCCTTCTTCATCAATTGGTTGCGTTACGGTATCATCGGAATCGCAAGATAAGAGGGTCATAAGAATTAATATAGTAAGTGTTTTAAAAAATCTCATAGTATAAGTTTACTTCTAATATACGTAGGCAGTTGTCCGAAAGGTTTATGTGAAAATCTTAAAATATGCTAAAGTTTATTCAAAAACACACATGACGTGTCTGTTTCACTGACCATGTGTCCTAAAAGAATTTACTTTCAAAATGTGAGATTAAGTTATTTAGGAGAAAAAACGAAATCAGATAAGTTATTGGAGTGTAAGTTTTAACTTGTATGTACAAGTTAAAATAACTATATTCCATTCTTGATAAACGTTTCAACTTAAACAGTTATGCATACTACCGCATGAAATCAGAACAAATTAAAAGTAGAAGGTCATTTATAAAGAAATCCGGATTAGGCTTGGCCGGAACCTTTTTCGCAACTAGTACTCTGGCCAATCCCATAATTGGTAGTGTGCGAAAAATAAAAGTTCCCGTCTACGCCCATTTATGGGTGTACGCCAGTAAGTTTCCTCCAAATTGGGACTGTACCCCAGTTTTGGATACTGTTTTTTCTGATTTAAGTTATGCGGGAATAGACGGACTGGAACTTATGGAGGGCCAATTGCGGCACGAGGATTCCGTTGAGCGTTTAAACGGACTAATAGAAAAGTACCAATTGCCAGTTTCGGGTTCTTCTTACGGAGTAGGTTTTAATATGTGGAAGGACGATGAGCATAAAGCGATTTTGGAAGACATCAATCTTGTTGTTCCGCGATTGGGAGAAGTCGGTGGGAAAACCTTCGGTATTTCCGTAGGAGGTAAAAGTGACGGATTAAAGACCGAAGCAGAGTTGGATGCGCAGGCTGATATTCTTAAAAAAATAAGAAGCATTTGCAGCGATAACGGGCTTGTAGCAAACCTCCACAACCACACCTACGAAGTGGAGAACGATTTGCACGATTTAAAAGGTACCCTAGCGCGTATTCCCGACTTTGATTTGGGGCCAGACCTTAATTGGCTAATCAGGGCGGGAGTGGACTCTGTAGATTTTATAAATACCTACGGAAAGCAAATCGTGTATTTGCATATTCGCGACCAATATAAAGACGGAACTTGGAGTGAATATGTGGGGCAGGGCGATACCAATTTCAAGGCTATTGGCAGAGCATTAAGAAAAAAGGGGTTTAACGGGGAAGCGGCCATAGAACTCGCTTTTCCAGATAATTTTACGCCTAAAAATGAACTTAAGGAAGACTGGAAATTAAGTAGGGACTATATAAAGAAAACCTTTAAATGGGTATAACCATAAAACTAAAAACACCATGAGAATC
>Ga0075108_10001702_pt1 | contig 10469 bp, 10 predicted proteins | sample AntAceMetag02UK1_FD_69797 | JGI IMG/M metagenome (GOLD analysis project Ga0075108, IMG submission 69797) | Saline lake microbial communities from Ace Lake, Antarctica - Antarctic Ace Lake Metagenome 02UK1 | ecosystem: Environmental > Aquatic > Non-marine Saline and Alkaline > Saline | place...
TTCCAGCGTGCTGGTGTGACGTATTGAACGCGCTGCGCTGCAAGTCTAGCCAGCCTGACTACGAATTTCCCCTTTACGAAAAGCGGCTTCCACGCCCCTTGAGATTAGGCGTTCCATTCTCCAGAATTATTCATCGCCTCTTGCTAGAGGTCTGGAATGTTTTGTGGTATCCACAGATTCCGTGAGCCGTCGAGGGGGCGGCCCGCTGCCGCGTTGCTTGCCAGTGCGTCCGCTGCGGTGTTGTGTTCTCGGAACACGTCGGTGCTCTAGGGTAGAACCGTTTACTTTCCAGGGTTCCCATAGCTCCTTTGCCATATTGCATAGTGGTATCAGTCTCTTGTGTCTACAGGCTGCGGTTCTCAAGACCTGTTGGACGACTAGTTGACTGTCTCCGTAGGCCTGGATGACTCCGTCTCGTTGGAGGAGGGACGCCGCAGCTGTGATTCCTGATAAGAATCCGTCGTATTCCACTTCGTTGTTTGTGCAGCCTGCCGGCAGTGTCGCTGAGCCTTGGTGGATGACAGTGAGAGGAGGCAGACTGGGTGACGAAGGCACCAGTCAGACACAAGCTATACAGAGTATTGCTAACATTATGGTGAAACCAGAGCCTGAGGGTAATAATCGGTTGTGGGAAAACCCCCGCAGTAGTATACCCCCGCCAGCGCCATCGTCTCTTTGAGATCACGATGTTTTGAGCGACCTCCCCGCGCCGCGCCCTTCCACCCTTCGTGCGATTTTGAACGATGTTGAGGGCCCGCGGCGCGCGCCGCCCTCCCGGGAAGTGCTCGCCGCGCGCGAACGTTACACGCGCGAGGGGAATCATGATGCCCGAGCTCAAGACTCTGGGTTTTGACCGCTTGCCCTTGGCAGCATACGTCCTCATCTGGTGGGCCGCCCACTTCGTCACACAACTCCTGGCTAGTCGTGCCATCCACGACGGTGCCCCCGGAATCCTCATTCTCTTCGCGGCCTTTGCGATCTCTGGCGGGCTGGGTTCAGGCGGCGGGGCGGCGGAGAACGCTGCCTTCGGCTCAATCACGCCGAGCGTTGGATTTTGCTTGCAGGTGGCCAACTCGGCGGGGAACCTGTTCTTGTATAACTCGATGATGCACATCCCTGCGTACTGCTCGCAGTCCATCAAGGCCATGGAGGTGGTCTTCACGATGATCCTCACGTGCATGTTGCAGCAGCGATACATGGGGAGTAAGGAGGTGCTCGGGTGCCTCATGATCTTCGCTGGGTTTGTTGCGCTAAGCAGCAGCACGCGCAAAGCTAGCCAACCACTGTGCGACGTGTGGAACGTGGGCGTGCTCGAGGTTCTGTTGGCATCGGTGCTGCTCCCGGTTCGCAACATTCTGTTCAAGCTGTACGTCGTTGGTGTTTCCCCGTCTAAAGGCTTCGTGCTTCTCTGCCGACAAGCCACGCCGATGCTGAGCACCGCGGTCTTTGTCTTTCTCGGTATGTTGTCTCTCCGCCACGATTCTCACGAACACTCTCTGCCACTCATGTTTACCGACACGGTGCCCCGCTTGGTAATGTTAGTAGGCGCTTTCGTGGCCATGGGTGTGTTCTCCTACGTTTACAATTGGGCGTCCCTCAGCATTCTGGGCACGCGCGGTGTCTCGGTTCAGTTTCACGCTGGACTCAACGCCCTCAAGCGAGGTGCCACCATTGCGTTGCTGTACAACGTCCGGAAGAACCTCACGCCTCCGTCGCTCGCTGGTGTCACTGGGGCAGGGGATATACATCTAGATGGTCCAGCCGACGATAGCACAGGCGCTGGCGGACTTGGAATCGGAATCGGGCACGACCATGCGGTGCTCGGCTTGGCGTTGGTGCTCATGGTGGGGGGATGTTTCGTCACGCACAGCCAGGAAGAGGCGGAGGGTGGGAATACCATCACTACATCAGTCAAGAATTTACCGACGACGGACATTCATAGAGAGGACACCGGACCGAAATCGCCAAATACTAAAGGGAAGCCGAAGCACGATGTGCCGCAGTGGGCACTTATTTTCTGTTATGTGGCGGCGTTTTTATGTTTAACCTCCACCTTGGGCGGTTTCTTCGACGGTGGAGGCAGTGGTGCGAACACGTCGGGCGCAGGCGCAACACCAGAATCAGCACTAAGTACTTGGGGACGGGGAGACAGCCAACCGAAAGATAACTTCACCTTCGTCACATTGACAGCTGCTGTTGAGCTTGGTATGGACGAAGCCGATCGAGGCAAGTTCCTGGCTGTTGTTGATAAGAGTGCGCTGGATGCCACGCTTGACACTGTATCTGCATACGCTGTTGCTGGCGACGCCCCTGACATTTCGGCCGATGTGGGTAGCACAGCTGGCACCGCTGGGTTCGTCCCGAACGTAATCGACACTGGAAGGGGCATCACGCTTGAGAACGCCAACGCCGCGGACGATGACGGTGAATCAGGCGGTGTGATCTTTGCTGGTGCAACACTAGATGCTCCGGGTGCACTCGGCAGGTCCAGCGTGACAGTTGGTTGCACTGGGGCATCTACCATTGTTGGCCTCCCACCCCAGGGCATCTGCCCAAACAAAGCCAAGGGTCCGATGTACTTCTTCAACGCGTTTGGGTCAAACTTTGGGGATGCTCTCTCGCCAATGATTGTGCAGATGGTGAGCGGGCTTCGCGATAAGGAGAAAGACCCGGAAAGCGGTGATCTTGACGTCATAAACGGTTATGAAGTGGAAGGCAAGGCTCGGCAACTCGCTTTCAAAGGAGTCACGCTCACAGCCATTGGTTCCGTGATGATGGATGTGGTCGCGTTGCACAAGCGGACGGAAAAACTCATCCTTTGGGGCACTGGTGCGTTGCGCCCCCCTCTGTGTGGAAAGCCAACAAGAAAAGTCAAGGTGCACGCCACTCGCGGGATGATGAGCCGAGGATGTACGAAGGGTGCCGAGTTGACGACGAGCAAAAACACTGGGAGTGCAGTGGTAGGCGACCCTGGATTACTCGTGCCATATCTGTGGCCACAGTGTGCACGTGCGTGTGAGCCAACATGCGACGTCTGCCTTCTTCTGCATCGCAACGACAAGAGCTATGCTGGCTTTAAAGTCATGGCGGAACAAAAGAAAACAGGCGCTTGCTTTCTTGGGCCGAAAGGTGCCACCATGGCCCCTGAACGCGTGATCGAGTTCCTTTTGAACTGCAAGCTTGTCGTGTCATCATCACTCCATGGCCTCATCGTCGCTGAGGCGTTTGGAGTCCCCGCACGGTGGCTGTCTGTTCCGGGTGGATCAGCTAGATCTGAGGGCACTTTCAAGTACCAAGACTATTACACTGGATCAGGCCGGAGTGTAAAAGAAGCCAAGTCTGCCAAGTCCCTCAACGATGCCAAACGAATGGGAGGAGCACCCCCCATCCCCCTCGCGTACAACATGAGCGAGCTGGTAGCCGCGTTTCCGTTCGACGATTGGGGAGGTTGTCCACAGGTCCCGCTTGATGGACTCCTCACCGTAGGACTTCGAAGGCCGTGCGCCCGTGACTCAAAAACGAGCACCGAATGAGATGTGAGTAGACTCGTTTGTTACAACTTTAACAAAGCTAATATATTATACACTCTCGCACGCAGCGCTCGAGCCAAGAAGTCGTACGACTGCATACCTTAGCCTATAAAGCAAAACCACCGCAAGAGATGTAAGCATACATGTCGACTACAATTTACATTGGGGGGGATGAAGCTCACCGGTTACTGTACCATGTGCCGTTTGGTATAGACTCCAAGTCTCCAACAGAGCGTGTCCTAGACCAGTGTTCGTCCGCGAAGCGGTCCGAGTAGCCCGCCACTTATTACCCGTAGTTTACTATATATTAAATTGTATCCTCCACCACCGCCCCGCCTTCAACATCGTCCGGCCAGTGGAAAGGTCAGAGGACCTTCTCCGCTAAACATTTCTAGACTAGGTTCTGAGAGAAATAGAAGTCATCTTTAGCCCGTGCGCATCAAACTGGAGGGGTATAGGTGTATGCCTGCCCCCCATGCTCTCTATAGCAACCCCAGCCTACTTGCCGACTATAAGGGCAAATGGGGAAGGGATAGACCGGCACGCATGCAGTGCGCTCTATTGTTAAATAGAGCTGATCATAATCAGCGAGGCAAAGACATGGATTGTCAAATAATTCTATAGACTGTCAAACCTCTTCTATCTCCCCGCTCGTCTACTCGACTACTCCTCAAGTCCTCATAGTTACGGTTCCTAAAATTCATATTTGTACATTCAACCATAGATTCGTCATGCTGGTCCGCGCACTGCTCAGCAGCTTAACTCGCAGCCATGCATGTCGTCCATCACGCCAAATGCTTCCACCACGGGGTCGTCAGGATTGTCGACCTGCGTCTGTGTTGGTCCAATCGATCGCCACCAGTGCTTCACGTTTGGATGCGCACCGACATGTAGGTGGTAGGAAAGCGGCAAGACTCAACTAAAAATATGATACGAGATGAATGCAAGCATTATAAGCGAGCGTCTACTGACGTTGGAGGCAGATACTCATAACTGAAATCCTGAAACCATCCGTTCGTCGGCACCCTGCACCGTATAAGTTTGATGCAAAGGGTTTTTGGGTCGCTCAGCTAGATAAACCTGCCACGCGAGGACTTTTATCAGTAAATCACGTTATCCACAGATTCCCATTGGAGCACCAAGTATAGATGATACATGTTGGGGTATGTCCTCTACAAATATGTGGTAATCCATGGAATCAAATTTGGGAAAAGACAACTACACGATGGCAACCACATTGAACAGAAATAAATTCGTGCCAAAGACTAGACTGCTGGGGAAATATCTGTATCCACTTGACGCGTAGTGTGTTGCCAATGCGGCTCAAACTCTTTGTATTCCACTTAGCCTGAGTTTTTGCGACCGCCTCACCGAAAGGAGGGCGTGTGGGATTGCCTGGAATTCCCCACACAGCCAGCCACGCGCCTACGTCTCCGTTGAGCTCGGCCAAAACGAATGCGGTGGTCCAGCCCAGCCAGTAGTTGGGACCAATGTCGTGCAAGCCGCTGGCCATGACGCCCATCAACCGCCGCCCCGTTGCCTGCTCGAAGATTGGGTACTGGTTCTCCTTCCGAGGTGTAGCGACCCCTCCCGACATGCCACGGCGGGCAGATACGTCACGTTCCACGTGTGTGCGTATATTCATGCAGGTCTAAAAAGTATAGCAATAATTATGACAATTGAATATAAGATAAAAAATGTTTGTGGTATATCATCATGTTCAGGTTCAAGTTTCGACAAATTTGAGGGTGGACTACATGATTGCTACTCAAATTGAAGGTGGCTCGAGCCCCACCATGGTCCAACAGCCGCGTCGAGGTCTGTAGTGAGCATCAGTAATGGGGTGGAGGTGCTGGACCCAGGACCCTCGTTCCAGCCCTGCAGCGAAACTGCCACACGGCACAGCGACGCCATGCACAGTGCACTGTCGCATCGCTGCAGCTTTTCTGCATCTTGGTCGTAGTCCCCACCGAGCAGCCTTCGGATTGTCGGTCCAAGGATGTTCGAGGTAGCAGTAGCAGAGGATGATGCGTTGGGGTACATTGCCAACAATGCTGCCACTGCCGATGATGTGTTGGGGTACATTGCCAACAACGCTGCCACTGCCGCCGCCTGTTTACTGGCTGCAACAGCAGCTTGCTGCGCCCTCTGCGCCTCCACCTGAGACGCGCCAGCCTGTATCTTCGACAGACCCCTGATAATTCGCCCGCCCCCCATCGAGTAGCCCACCATACCGATTTTGTCGACTTTTATACTTCCGAATAGCTGCGACTCTGGGTCGAAGTTTTGGTCGTAGGCGTATCGCATGGTATCGACGATGACATCCTCATCCCCTGGGAGTAGCGTGGGAGAAACAATTCCTTATCGTGAGTTTAAAGTTAGGGCTTGGATAAGTTGTCGTTGACATCACGCTTTAGTTGTTCCTATGTAAGGCACTCTAAACGAAACTTGCAATCAAAGCATTAGTGACTGTGACACCACGTGTGCCGAGGCGGACCCGCCTATGAAGGGAATGACCGACACCACCGGGCAGAAGACGATGAACCCCCACGACGCTAAGTGCTCCATAGAGCGTTTGTTGTCGATGAAATCGCACCCGTGATGCGCACCCGCGCCCCATGCCAGCGCGGGATACACAATACTCGAGTTCACCCCTGCTTCCGCCGGGTACACCACCATCGCTGCGCTGAAGCCGTAGTCTGAGCCGCGGCGGGTATAGAGGGTCGCCGCCAGAAGCTGCTCAGCAAGCGGTCCCGGGCGGGAGTAGCCGCCCTCGGTAAAGGCTGGAAAGTATATTGCTGGGGAGACGACGTCTGCATCGCGTATCGGGTCTCGAGCGTCAAAGTTAACTTCAGCAGCCACGCTCGTGGTGATAACTACGGTGGCGAGGAGCGTCAGGTAGAGCGCCAGCCGCATTGTTGCACGCGAGCTCGTCTCGGAGGTGGAGGAGAAGAAGCGTTCCATGTGCCTTTGTTTGCTGGTCGCTTTCGTCGTTGCTCTCAGAAATATTATGGAGGCGGTCCTTGCTAGAGTCGAGTGCGCGTCCTAGGCGTCGGCGAGAGGCTCAGGCGGACAGGTAGCTATCACGCTGCCACTGCGGGCGGCTTACACTAGAGACGCGAGCAGATGTGCCCTTGGAGGACTGTTCGAGGGGCGTCGCGCAGGCGCATAGAGAAATAGCTTGGCTCGTGGTGCCCCCTCGTTGCTCCCCCTTTTTGTGATTCCTATCTGTTGTACCTCCGAACCAGGCGTAATATTTCGGAGGGGTTTGTCGCTCCTTTTGACCTCTATACAGATCTTGATTTTTCTCGATTCGACGCAAGTAAAATAACTTCACCGTATTGAATACATTGGAAGTCTTACAAAAGAAACACGCAGCCCGGATACCGGAGAGAAGCGAATCGTCTCGAACGAAAGTTAGTTGCGCTAGAAGTGTTGGGAGGGGAGGCCCCGACGATGTACTCTAGGAACCTGGTGCATGGCGAGCGCTGTGAAATCCTTCCCCGTGTCGGTGGAGCGGTCGGCTTCGGTGGCGGCTTCCCGGCATAGCGCATTTTCGTACCGCTTCACTTCCGATCGGTAGGTAGTCTGTGCGGCAAACATCGTCAGCATTAGGTTGGAAATCTCCCCGTGGTCGATGTTCCTTGGCGCTGGACTTCCACACCACCACACGAATAGTGTTTGCCTCCCCCTTGACGGCCTCGGGCATTTTGATGAGCACGGCGCTCACCTCCTCCAGATCGATCTTCTTGACGCAGGAAAGCGCAGCAAACGTCTTCGCCTCGCCGAAGGGAATGCGGCCGACCAAATTTTCCTCCAACACGATGAAGGTGATGGTGGCGTCAGCATCGTACTCGATTTCCGCCAGAATCGTGAGGACCTTGTGCGGACCCCAATAAAGCCACTTGCTGTGTGGACTTCATGCGCTCGGATATGATATGGCGCTGGCGACGAGGGCATTATTTCTACTATCCATATGAGTTTATAAATTTCAATGAATATTAATGTTCACATACTTAGTTTTAACAATTGTATGTCGACGCAAACTAAGGTTTATACTTAAACCTAAGCCACAAGCCCTAGTCACGCGGACAGCCGTTTTCCTTAGCCAATTCCAGCATCTCAATGTAGCCTCTTCGAAGCTGTATTTATCATAGGTTTGCTCGTCACCTCCCGGAGGGAAGGAGAATCTCGCTCGTGCGCCCACTTCAGCACATCGAGTGCCCTCCCGACGCTACGGCGACACAGGTGTTATCGTCAAACGGGCAGATAGGGTCTGCCTCTCGCTCCCACTTAAGCACCTCTAGTGTCCTCCGTCGGCCGCTGGCAGCAGCGCTGGTTATTAGCACACCCGCGCCACGAAGTGAACAAAGTATGTTGCTCACCAAAGCCTGTAATCGTCCATCCGTGCATCTCTTTCGATGGTCTTGACGGTCGACGCGAGATAGGACGATCGATCTGACAAGCCGAATTTAGTAATCACGTGCTTGATGGACCTCGTCGGTAGGTTGTTGTGTAGAAATGCTGAGGACCTGCTGAGGGCCTCCGCTCCACAAAGACACCGTGCACCCTGAGCCACGACAGTCGGTAACACCGTATCCCACTAGGCTTGGCGGCGTCGCTCCTGCACTTTGTAGGAACGATAGGGGTTAGGGGTCAAGGTTTAAGTTAGAGTTTAAGGTTTGGAGGAGTTTAGGATTTAGGGTTTAGGATTTGGGTGTTAGGGTTCTGGATTTAGGGTTTAGGGTTCAGGGGTTAGAGTTTAAGGTTTATCAGGTTTAGGATTCAGGGTTCAGAGTTTAAGGTTCAAGGTTTGACTTTAGGACACGGGGTTTCAGGGTTTAGGGTTTAGGGTTTAGGTCAAGAAAGGGGGTTACCAAGGGTCTACCGCTGAGGTTGGAACAAGGGTTCACCGCCCAGGTTGGCGACGGTTTTGTCGAAGAGTTTGTGGTGCTCGGGGGTCCACTTCCTTGGCAGGGAAATGAGTGCGGCGAGCATCTCCGATAGCAAAGGGCAAGTAGTTGCGCCTGTGTGAGCATTTATTGAACGCAAATCGTGTTTGCTAAGTAAGGGGGTATTATTACAAATGGCTAGCTAGACATAGTGTTACATACGTCGCGTGTATCCCTGTATTGTAAGTCGTCGGTCGCTATATAGTTATTCGCCATGCTACCAAGGTTGATACATTAACCACGCGCTAACCAATCGCTGTACTTTTGTGACTATTCCTTCCGTGTTTCGCTCCAAATTGTAATGGTCGTTACTCGTTAGATGTAGCTATCACTACTGTCGTCAGAACATGGCAACATCTAGATGAGATCCACCGAGCTGACCGTCCTAACCATACTGATCGTGCTGACCCCGCTCGGTCACTCTGTGTGTATTCCTGCTCTCTGACACTCGTTCAATGGCCGTAAGTGCCTCCGACATTCGCATTGACCTCTCGTCGGCTCCACGAACAGCAGCCGCCGCCGACGCTGCAGCCAGGCTTGCCAATTTGCTTGCCGCCTCAATCTCAATTTTGCTGACATCATACGCCACCGCCCCTGGTGATTTTGTGCCTGTAGTATCCACCATGTGTACCCCCGCCGCCGATACTGCTGTCATTGCTGCACCGCTATCCACGCCTCCCTCGAACGACAATGTTTGCATCGATGCTTGAAGCGCCGTCCGTGATTCTTTATATATACTTGATGGCGTTGCTCGCATCGTCGTTCTCTTGGCGCTTGACCGGTCATGACGCACCCTCGTCACCGCGTCCAGGTTGTAACGACACAATTCCCGCCGGCGTTAAAAAAACTGTTTGAAAGAAGCCGGGTGTATATAGCTATACACAGGTTGGGATGACATGGTTGGATTATTGGACACTTTCAACCGACGTGCATAGACTGAGTCAGTTGAGAGTAGTTGGATGGACATCACTGCGGCAAATAGACGTTTGCGACACCTGGAATTTACAAGGCACTAGATCCTCCCCCACCAGGCCGCTGTCTACGCTGGTGAGGGAAGCCTCGTTCTCTCCGGGCAATAGACTCAGGACACTGGATCACGTGGGGGGGGCGGAGATGGAGACGGCAGATGCTTCAGCGGAGAGCATGGACGATGACGACCGGCTCTCATCCAAGGCTGGGTCGCGCACGCGAACGTTGAAATCGATGGAGGCGGAGGAGGGTCGACTAGAATCCGAGTCCGAGCAAGAATCGTCGAGAGATTCAACGCTGATGGCGTCGAAATCCGCGATGCAAACATGTTCTGAATCCAAGCCCATACCTTCGTCGCTGGGTTGTGTCCAGTTGTGTTGCACCCCAGTATAAGCTCCATCTCCGTGCCTGTCTTCATCCCCGGCCACGGCAACAGTGTCCCCCACACTCACGGTCGCGCCTCGCGTCTCCGCATCCGAAACAGCCGCGGATTGCGAGGATTTGAATATTTGTCCTCCTCTATCTCTACGTGTCTCTGTCTCGGGGTCGTTTGGTCTCTCTAGCTCACGCTTACTCTGATTGGCCCATGTCAAATTCGTGGTAGCCAGCGGTGGCGGCAGTGGCTCGGACGAGGGCGATGGCGATGACGGTGATGACCGGGGTAGTCGTGCAGCTCTATGTAGGTGTGCGCTACGCTGTGACGACGACACACTCTTCGTCGCGCTACCCTTGCCAGACCGAGCCCTGGGCGGCGGCAAGGGCGACACAACAGCCGATGATCTGGCAGTCGTCGCGATGGTGCCTGGAGCCATCGTCCCCGGGATCGGTGTCCCTGACTGTCCGCCTATGGTGTAACCCCCAACCCCAGCACCGTCCCTAGCCCCCGTCGCAGCATCGGGCGACGCTAACGGCGATCTCAACTGTCTTCGCAACGACTTGAGGTGCTTTATAGCCGCGGCGCATCGCTTCCTGCCGCCGGTCGATGACGGCAACCCGTACGAGCCTCCAGGGCTGTGGC
>Ga0075108_10001721_pt1 | contig 10426 bp, 6 predicted proteins | sample AntAceMetag02UK1_FD_69797 | JGI IMG/M metagenome (GOLD analysis project Ga0075108, IMG submission 69797) | Saline lake microbial communities from Ace Lake, Antarctica - Antarctic Ace Lake Metagenome 02UK1 | ecosystem: Environmental > Aquatic > Non-marine Saline and Alkaline > Saline | place...
TTCATTAGAAAAATAGGTCGAATTATTCTTCTAAGTTACTGAAAATCAATGCTTTATCCTATGTATTTAACATATAAATCGCTGATTTTCAGCAGGTTGTATTTTTGTCATGTACTAAAAACATTGAGTTTGTATCACACAAAGCAAAGGATTCTGCAACTTTCCTATTACACATCAAAAGAGGGATGGGATTCTAAAAATATGATTCTTAAGAAATCAGCTGCCGCCAATAAAGACCAAGATTGTGATTACATAAATAAAAATCTAAATGAAAAGATTTACACCGTTAAAGCAATAATTGATAAACTTGGATTTACCTTAAATGATGTAACAGTTGATACACTCATAGAAAACACTAAGGAATCGTGGGACACCAGGTTAGATTCAAATTTGAAAAAAAATCTTTCAAATGGAATATTATTATCTGAATGTGGTAAGGTTTTAATTGATCGTAAATTAAAAGAAGGAAAGCCAAGTACTGCCAAATGGTATAGGGAATCAATTTCAGCATTTACAAAGTTCAACAATGGTAAGGCCATTAAACTCTTTCATCTAAATGTTACTTTTTTGAAAGAATTTGAAATGGACAATAAAGCGAGAGGTAATTCTAATAATGCAATTAGTTCTTATATGCGGGCTGTGAGGGCAATTTATAATAGCGCGGTGAGGGAGGATAGGTACGTGCCAATAAAGAATCCATTTAATCATTACAAAATCCCAACATCTAGACGTACAAAAAAGAAAGCGCTTACAAAAGAAAAGATAGTTGCCATTAGAAATCTTCAGTATAAGGAAGGAAGTAATCTCTGGCACACTCAAAACTATCTATTATGTATGTTCAATTGTAGGGGGATGAATTTGATTGATCTTGCTAAACAGAGATTGATGGATATTGGAGATAATCGAATTTTTTATGGTCGTAGTAAAACTTGTGATCCTTTATCCATGCGAATTACCAACGAGTTTGCCGCTATCCTTGAATATTATATGAAAGACAAGGAACAAAATGAATTTGTTTTCCCTATTGGTTATGATGGTTCGGTAGCAACGTTCAAGAAGTATAGTTCTGATAGAAGGTTGGTCCATAAATTATTAAAAAAGATTGATGTAGATGCTGGCATCGAAGAAAAGATAACATCGTACTACATTCGTCATTCTTGGGCCACTATTGCTAAGAACAAGGGTATTTCTACAGAAATTATCAGCGAAGGTTTGGGACATCATTCAATAAAGACTACTGAGATATATTTGAAAAGCTTTGATAATTCTGTGCTGGATGATGCCAATGAATTAATTGTGTCTTGGAGTTCTTGATTTTGTAATATAAAGATTGAGAGTTCGAGTCTTTACTGAATAAGCAAATAGGTTGTCCCCAAATCTTGCCATAATTTACCTGCTCAAGGATCCTGTCCGGTTTTTATAGTGTTTCCTTAGATAAGCGTCAAGCAAAAACTCGATAGGGTGCACCCTAGTTTTGATTTCAACCACTATCCCTTTTTTTGAGCCATTGTTCGTAATCTTCATAATGCTCCGGATAACGGAATAGGACAGACCGGTATAGCAGGCAAAAACAAAAATATCCTTTACCATTTGATGTTCCTTTTCCTGTACATCTGAATTTAGGAATACCTGTAATTCCTCTTTGGATAAAAACTCTTTCCTGTACCTATGGAATTAACTCATATTGGCTAGACCAAGAAGATTCATTATTTTAATTCTACTATGTATTATAAGTAACCCTACCCCATAATTCTTTCGATTTCCATACAGACTCTTCCATTATGATAAGGGCATTTCCAAGGGCCTACTTTATTTTGATTTGTATATGGTTTGCCCACCCGATTTACCCTAAAGAACCATTCTCCATTTTTGGTAGTCGGAAACCTGTTTTATGGTTGGTACAATACTTAAGAATCGATGTTTTGGAGAAATATTAAATTTTGCTTTAACTATAAAATAACCTAATTTGGTCGCGGGTTACTTAAGTGTTTCAATCTCACTAGAATGTCCACCTTTTAATCATAATGCAATAGTAAATGAAAAAAATAATCATCTCTCTATTATTTCTAGTATTCTTTTCGGCCTGTTCGGATAAGAACGAAAGGGCCGATGCTCCCCTAGACAAAGAAGTACTTTTACCTTTTCTGCCCTTTAATACGATTGCGCTAGACCAAACAACCGACTTCAAGGAAATTCCGGAGAATTGGAACATGGCCGGCACCGTTTATGCGGATATGTCCAATGAAAAAACATTGGTAATGGCCGAAGGGAAAGGTATTCTGGTCAATATGCCCAACGACCAGAACAAAGGTCATTTGTTCACGGCCTTTGATCATGGCGATATGGAACTGGAGGTAGATGTGATGATGCCACAGGGTTCCAATTCCGGACTCTATTTTCAGGGGAGGTACGAGGTGCAGCTCTTGGACAGTTGGGGCGTAAAAAATCCCCAACATTTGGATATGGGCGGTATTTATCACCGCTGGGACGATGCCAGGGGAAAAGGCAACGAAGGCTACGAAGGTTCTGCGCCCAAGATAAACGCAGCAAAAGCACCCGGTCTTTGGCAGCATTTAAAAATTGTTTTCCATGCGCCAAGGTTTGACGAAGAGGGTAACAAGATAAAGAACGCCAAATTTGAAGAGGTTTGGTTGAACGGCGTGCTAATTCAAGAGAATTTGGAAGTGACGGGACCAACGCGATCTTCGGCTTTTGAGGATGAAAAACCCAAAGGCCCTTTGATGGTGCAGGGAGATCATGGCGCCGTGGCCCTAAAAAATCTAAAGTATAAGTTGTACAAAGGCGAGAACGTACAGTTGAAAGATATGACCTTGAGGGAATACCCCAGCGATTCCGTTATGTTAGTCAATTTGGATAGCCTTACGCCATTGAGGGAGTTAGCGGTAGATACGGTTTCCGCGGAGATGGTATCAGCTAAGCGAGATCCAAGATTGTTACGTTTTTCGGGTAAGATGCTTATTCCCCAAGCTGGCGATTATCTCTTTGATTACAGGATACACGATGGCGGAGGTCTGTTGATCGTTGAAAACGACACCCTTATAAATTTGGATGGGGACTATACCTTGGATTCCCTCGGCGTAGGCACCAAACAATTGAAGGCCGGGGAAGTACCCTTTGAGTTGATCTACAACAAACATCGTGGTTGGAGACAGGGCTTTAGCTTGGAAGTGGAAGGGCCGGGAATTCAAAAGCATGCCCTCCATACGCCCGGTTCCTTGAGCCGGGCCGGTCATCTGCCGGCCGATGTGATTATGGTAAACGCAACTGAGGATGTAACCCTACAGCGTAGTTTTTGGATACACAAGGGCAAGAAACGCACCCATTGTATTTCCGTGGGCACACCCCAGGGCATCCATTATACCTATGATCTCGACAAAGCAGCTTTATTGCAGGTTTGGAACGGCTCTTTTTTTGATGCCACCGAAATGTGGCTGGACCGTGGCGAAAAACAACTAGGCCTACCCGCAGGCTTTACCGTATCTTTCCATGGAGATGCCCAATTTGCGAACATGCCCGATGGCAGCGGCCCATGGCCTGAATTCGCATCTGCCCAAGAGGGTTTTAAAGCTGGGGGTTATATACTAAATGACGCTGGCCTGCCGGCCTTTCATTATAAAATCGGAACTACGGACATTACCGATGCCCTTAAACCATCAAGCGATATGCGCGCTTTGGAAAGATCCATTAGGTTTAATGGAAATACTGGCCTTGCCCACAAATTGGCAGAGGGCAATCAAATTGAAGTCCTGCCCGATGGCACCTATATTGTAAACGACGAAAGTTATTTCATCAAGTTTGGCGACCTCGACGACCTGAAACCCCAAGTACGGCAAAGCAACGGAAAAGACGAACTTGTCGTAAACGTGCCAACTGGTACGCACACCTTAAACTACACCATCATTTGGTAAACCTACAATACATGAAATCGATATATAAAATAGTTATAGCTTTTGTTTTTTTACTGAACGGTGCGTTCGGCTTTGCACAAAAGGAGTCGGATTTTTACAAAATAGTAGATGTCCCCGTACCGGAGGAGATCTTGTTGGAAGTTGGCGGACTTGCCCTTACGGACGATGATCAACTGGGCGTTTCCACCAGAAGGGGCGAAGTTTGGTTGATCGATAAGCCCTACTCGCAAAAACCAATTTACAAGCGGTATGCCCAAGGCCTGCACGAGCCTTTGGGACTTGCCTATCGCGACGGTAGCTTTTATACTGCCCAACGTGGCGAACTAACCCGTTTGGAAGATACCAATAGCGATGATGAGGCCGATGTCTACAAGACCATTTATTCTTGGCCCTTGTCCGGCAATTACCACGAGTATTCCTATGGGCCAAAGTTCTTGAAGAACGGGAATATGCTATTGACCTTGAACCTTTCATGGATCGATCACGGGGCCAGTTTGGCCAAATGGCGCGGTTGGTTGGTAGAGATTACACCTGATGGGGAATTAACGCCAATTGCAACGGGATTGCGATCGCCCTCCGGTTTTCAGATCAATGGAAATGATGAGGTTTTTTATACCGAAAACCAAGGGGACTGGGTCGGCTCCGGACGTATGACGCATCTAGAAAAAGGCGACTTTGCGGGAAACCCTGAAGGTTTGGTTTGGAGCGGGGAACCCAATTCCCCTTTATCACTTAAAATGGAGGATGTTGAGCGCGATTCCGGACTCAGCCTTTACGAATATTCCAAAAAAATACCTGCGCTAAAGGCTCCGGCTATTTGGTTTCCGCACACTATTTTGGGTATTGCCACTTCAGATTTGATTTACGATACTTCCGGTGGGAAATTCGGACCCTTTGAGGGGCAACTTTTTGTAGGTGATCAAGGCCACAGTATTATCACACGGGTCTTCATGGAAAAAGTGAACGGGGTGTACCAAGGAGCCGTCTTTCCTTTTGTGGAAGGATTTTCATCGGGAATCCTCCGTATGGTCTGGGGCAGCGACAATAGCATGTTCGTGGGCATGACCAGTCGAGGTTGGGGCTCTACAGGAAAAGAATTGTTCGGACTGCAACGCTTGGTATGGACGGGAAAAACGCCCTTTGAAATCAAGACCATGAAAGCCCAAGATGACGGGTTTGAACTGGAATTTACAAAACCGATAAACAAGAAGTTGGCTGCAGATCTGTCCAATTATCAAATTACAAGTTTCAACTACAAATACCATTACAATTATGGCAGTCCCATTGTGGGTCAACAAAAGGCACTAATACAAAAAGTGGAGGTTTCAGAAGATGGACTTTCCGTTCGGTTGACGGTTCACGGGATGCGTATGGGCTTTGTCCATCAGTTAAAAGTGAATGGTGTTACCTCCGGTGGAGGCGAAAAACTGTTGCACAATACTGGATACTATACCCTGAACGAGGTGCCGGGCGGAGCGTTGAAATCTCCCTCCTTGGAAATAAATACCGAAGGTGCAAGTGCGATCGTACAGGAGAAAAGGGTACACGAAATGCCACTAACCTGGACCAAGGGTGCGGACCAAGAATTGGTCATAGGCACCAAGCCCGGACTCAAATATGATATTGAGGAACTGACGCTGGAGGCGGGTAAAAAAATAGAGCTGACCTTTAACAACAACGATGATATGTTGCATAATCTGGTGGTTACCCAAAAAGGGATTGAGTCCGTAAACCAAGTGGTCGATATGGCTTTGCAAATGGGCTTGGACGGTGCCGACTACAATTACGTGCCAGATTCCGATCTGGTCATCGTGCATACGGGGATTTTGGAGCCAAGGACCTCGCAGAAAATCTATTTTGAAGTACCTAGTGATCCGGGTATATACTGGATCGTCTGTACTTTTCCCGGGCATGGAGACGTAATGCGTATCAAAGTGACCGTGATGGCAAATTCTTGAGTATATTTCGTGAATTCAAATCAACAAAAGATCGGGTTAAAAAGTATTAATTCTCTGTTTTGAATAGGGAAGTAATATTTATCCAAGAAAAACCAAAACTAGTATCCTAATTCTGAGTAACGTTTTATAATGTTCTGAAAATCAATTGTTAGTATTTTTTATTTTCAGTATTTTTTCCATTATATCCTCATTAAACGTTAGCTTAAAGAGATTAATTTTTTTTCCGCAATAAGAGGAATTACGCCGAACGTGTAAACTAAACTAATGTTGTTGTGAAAAATTATTTATTTCTCGTTGTTACTAGAAGGCCATCAAAAAAATACTGTAGTGTGCAAAGAGGATACCATGGCCATGGCGCAACTGGGTAACAATTGTATTTCTTGCCAAATGACGTTAAGGCCTTCCAATGCTATGTTCGTTCAGGGGAATGACGGCAGTAAGATCGCTGTAGAGGTTCGGACGCATTTGATTGCCGTTTATCCGGAAAAGGTACAGTAGCTATTTTTTGGCGCCTTAAATCCTAAAAATAAATATAATAAAAATTGGAAAACTATCCGGGAGGTACCAATTAATTTACAAATTGTCGCTTACAAACTACAGTCAATTTACATTATTTACTTGAGTATAAAGGGAAAAGGCGTTGAAAAGAACTTGTGTCAAATTGGATTTTGGAGTATGGGCTTATGCAACGGTTTCTTTTTTGTGCATATTCATTGTTTTATTTACGAATCATATTTGCCCCTTTAGATAAATACCATATCTTAGAAATTATAAAGATGCACATGCTAGGTACACAAGTTTTAAAATCAATCGCGCAAAAGTAATTGTGCCGTCAAGGGTCATGTACCTATCGCAGTTAAAAGTTATCATAACAATCAAGTATGGCAAAAAAAGGATTCGTAGCATTTATTTTATTGTCTTGTTTTAATCTTTTTTCACAGCAACTTAAAATAAGCGAGAATAGGCGGTACCTAGAAGATTCTAATGGGGATCCTTTTTTGTGGATAGGGGATACGGCCTGGGAATTGTTCCATAAGTTGGATCGTGAAGAAACGGATGAATACCTTACCATAAGAAAAAGTCAGGGATTCTCGGTGATACAGGCTGTTTTATTAGCAGAGTTGGATGGCTTAAGGACGCCCAATGCTTATGGATACCTACCATTAATTGATCTCGACCCCGCGAAACCTAATGAACCCTACTTTCAGCATGTGGACTATGTTATCAAAAAAGCCAATAATTTAGGGCTAGTGGTCGGCGTTCTCCCCACCTGGGGAGATAAGTTATATTCTTTAAATCCCGGTGAGGGCCCCATAGTATTTAACAAAGAAAATGCCAAGGAATATGGAGCCTATTTAGGAAAGCGTTACAGGGATAAGAACATCTTTTGGATACTTGGTGGGGACAGAAATATTGATTCTCCAGAAGTTCTTGAAATTTGGAGGGCAATGGCCGCGGGCCTGCGATCCGGGGATGATGGCAAACACCTAATTACTTTTCATCCCAGAGGCGAGCGATCTTCTTCCTCTATGGCCCATAATGAGGCATGGTTGGATTTTAATATGTATCAAAGTGGCCATGTACGCAGGTTTAATCCGGTCTATAAGTTTGCGATGACGGACTATTCAAAGAAGCCTACCAAACCATTTGTGGAAGGAGAACCTGCTTATGAGGATATTCCAGTGAGGTTTTGGGAATACATTGATTTTGCAGGTACTAAAAAAGTGCCAGATTCCGTAGTAGATGATTCCGGGTTAATTAAAGATACTATGTATTTCAGGGAAGGTTTTTTTACGGATTATGATGTACGGGTTCATGCCTATTGGAATTTCCTCGCTGGTGCTGCCGGTTTTACCTATGGAAATAATGCGGTTTGGCAAATGTATAAAAAAGGGGATCCGCTCATCATCCCTAGCCTTTACGATTGGCGCGCCTCATTGGATAGACCTGGAGCCAGACAAATGATTCATCTCAAAAGGCTTTTGGAAATATATCAAATATCAGTACTTGTGCCAGACCAGTCAATCATAAGCGGTGATAATCCAGAAAATGAACAACACATTAGAGCAGCAAAATCCATGGATGCAGAATGGGCACTTATTTACTTGGCACAAGGACAAAAAGTTAACATTGTAATGGACAAAATGAAGAGTAAGCGACTTACTGCCTACTATTATAATCCCAAAAGTGGCACCCCGGTGTTCATTGGAAATTTAAAAAACAATGGTATACAGGAATTCTACCCACCAAACCAAGGCCTCAACAATGATTGGATTTTGGTATTGGACGGTAAAATGGACAACTATAAAAAATTGAGTGAATCAAAATCAGAATAATTTTTGAATTGGTCATCTTGTACTAGCAATCATGAGGCTCCACTTTGTAAAATAGCTCCAAGAGCACAAAAAATTCTTTGAACTGGCTTTAGGGAACCAATAAAAAGGGAAGTGTGGATATCACCGTTCCCTACAATTCCTGGTTGGATAGCTTTAGAACATTTCTGTACCGCTTCCCTACATTGATAAACAGTTGGTTAGGGTTTAATTTCTAGGCGTTTATTATAATCGGACCCAGAAGATTCATAGACCTAGAAAGTAGCTATGACATCTATTAATAATCTAACTTTTTTACACTAAAAATCGTGTTCATTTACTATATTAGTACGTATTATATTTTGCAATTTATAGCCAATAAATCAAAAAAAGTTTAAAGCATTTATCCCTAACTAATAGACGCTATGACCGAACGACTACCCGGCACAGAACATAATAGGAAAATTAATCAATCGCCAGATCGATTAAGCTTCTGAAATTGTAACCAATAACGAGAACTTCAGCAAAGCGGTCGTCCCTTGGCAACTGATACGTAGTTGCCGAATTTTGGCAGGATAGATAATATATAAACAGGCTACCGGCCCATTAAAGAAGATTCTTATGAAGAACACGCTCAACGGAATTATTGAACAGCATATAGCCGAAGAAAAGGCCTATGCGCTAAAAAGACAACACGAAATCGATAGCCCTAAAACTGGAGATGACCGACGAAATTTTTTAAAGAAGACCGCCTTGGGGGGAATCGCCCTTAGCAGCTTTATGGGCTACTCTTTTGAGGATACTGTGGCCGAAACGACCTCAAAGGTGAAGCGGGCATCGGCACCATCAGAATTAAAGATAACCGATATGCGTTATACCTTGACCAGTGTCATGGGCGGCACTGCGATTATCCGCATTGACACCAACCAAGGTATCTATGGCCTTGGCGAGGTACGGGATGCCGCTGATGTACGTTACGCATTAATGCTCAAGAGCCGTATTTTGGGCAGCAACCCTTGTAATGTGGAAAAGATATTTAAGACCATCAAGCAATTCGGCGGTCCCTCGCGACAAGCAGGTGGTGTTTGCGCCGTAGAAATGGCATTATGGGATCTTTGTGGCAAAGCCTATAACGTGCCTGCTTGGCAATTGTTGGGCGGAAGGTACAGAGACAAGGTAAGGCTTTATGCCGATACTCCAGAAGCTTCGTCCGCCGAAGAGCAAAAAAGGTTGATCGATTTCCGTGTTAACGAACAAGGATATACCTGGCTTAAAATGGATGTTTCTATTGGTGAACTAAAAGGAAAAAAAGACACTTTGGTCAATGGTAGGTTTTGGGAAAACGAAAAAGGAGCTTTGGCACAATGGGGGGATCAGAGAAATTACATGTCGTACGGCAACACGATGCATCCTTTTACACAAATCCAGATTACCGACAAAGGACTCGAAGAGCTACAACAGGTAGTAGAGGACGTACGAAATATGGTCGGGTACGAAATACCTATTTCTACGGATCATTATGGCCATTTTGACCTCAACAACAACATTCGATTGGCAAGGGCTTTGGAAAAATATCGGTTGGCATGGTTCGAAGATATGATACCTTGGCAGTACACCGAACAATGGAAGACAATTACGAATGCCATCGAAACCCCAACGACAACGGGCGAGGATATTTATTTATTAAAGGATTTTAAACCATTGATCGAACAACGAGCCGTGGATATCATACATCCTGATCTGGCATCATCGGGCGGCTTATTGGAGACCAAACGCATCGGTGATTATGCCGAAGAATATGGTATAGCCATGGCGATGCACCAAGCCGGTACGCCTGTCTCTTTTATGGCAAGTGTGCATTGCGCCGCCGCCACCCAGAACTTTTTGGCGTTAGAGCATCATTCCGTTGATCTTCCTTGGTGGGAAAATCTAGTGAAGACCGTAGGTGGATTTAAAATGATCGACAAAGGTTTTGCAACCGTGCCATTGATGGCTCCCGGTTTGGGCATCGAACTAAATGATGACGTTTTGAAACAACATATAGATCCAAGGGATAAGAGCTATTTTGCGCCTACTAAGGAATGGGACGAGCCTAGATCACATGACAGAACCTTTAGTTAAGGGCATCTCTAAAAACTCCATAATTCTGGATTATATATTTTTCAGTAATATTTTTTAAAATCTATATTTATATGTTCTCTGTCCTGTTTTTATGTTATATTTTTGT
>Ga0075108_10001739_pt1 | contig 10377 bp, 7 predicted proteins | sample AntAceMetag02UK1_FD_69797 | JGI IMG/M metagenome (GOLD analysis project Ga0075108, IMG submission 69797) | Saline lake microbial communities from Ace Lake, Antarctica - Antarctic Ace Lake Metagenome 02UK1 | ecosystem: Environmental > Aquatic > Non-marine Saline and Alkaline > Saline | place...
GTGCTCCGTCGCCATCGATCTGGTCTTCAGGCAAACCACTGCCGCCTGGAGCTGTAATGGCCGTGATCATGACCTTGTGTTCGCCGGGAATCGCTCCGTCTGTCAGATCGTACGTGCCCATGGTATAGCTGCCATCGGGTTCGATATTGGCTTGAGCGGACGGACCGCCACCAACGGGCACAAACAGCAGTGACCCGATCTGCAGAGGATCTCCGTTATAAGTGACCTTGCCGGATACCGTTGCTGTTTCCAGCTGACCATCCGAACCGCAGCCACTTGTCGTCAGGATCAATACGAATCCCAGCAGGGCAATGTTGATATTAGAAGAAGCAAGAATTTTGAGCACCGAAAGAACTCCCGAAAAAAAAGATTGCACACCAAGGGATAGAAAAGGCAGAGCGAAAGTGAACGCACGAACGACTTCTTGATTTAGAATTCGCCAATCACTTCTCCGCCGGCTCGTGTTCCCAGACTTTTCAGGATTCCAAGGTCGATGTTTTCGCTGATAAATCTTGCAGATCCATCTGCCAGAGTAAATTGAGCACCACCAACGTGTGTACTTGTGTAAGGGGTTGCGTTCGGGGTGAAGTTGCCGCGAAAGTTGATCGGAAACTGAATGTGCTTGCTGTCGATCGTCAGACGACGAGTGTCAACATACCAATACATTCCCCATGTCCATGGCTGAATTCCGCCCCAGCCGGCTTTCATCGCGCCGGACCAGCCCTGAGAAGAAGAAGATTCGCCCAGCAGAATGGTATTGGTGGTTCCATCCGTAACGCTTCCCATTTTCACTTTGCTCAACGGGAAAATCATCCCGGTGTTGGAATACCGATGGGTCGCTCCGTCTGTCGGATTGGCGAGATCTTCAACGCGTCCTGAGCAGCCTCGATAATGAAGTGCTCCGTGAGCCACAATGTGCGGGATCGTCCCAATCACAATGTCCGGACTGCGATCACCCAGCGGTGAAGACGGACAGCTGAACGACGGAACCGGTCCCCAGATTTCGCTGGTGCCGTTATGAGGAGCTGCCGTCAGACGCCAGGGCCCCAGGTTGGAAATTGGGTCGGGATGAAAGCCCTGCATCGCCGACAGCCGATTGGCCTGGTCGATATAAGAAAACAGTTTTGGAGCCCATCCCATGTGATAGCCGCCGCCGGGATAGCCGGGTGTTGGATGACTGCCGTTTGGAAACGTCAGAAACACATCGTGGTAGTTGTGGAAGGCAAGTCCGAGCTGTTTCAGGTTGTTTTTGCATTGTGTGCGTCGAGCGGCTTCGCGAGCCTGCTGCACGGCAGGCAGCAGTAAAGCGATCAGGATGGCGATGATCGCAATCACAACAAGCAATTCGATCAGAGTGAAGGCGGGACGCAGACGTTTGCCTGACGTTCCGGAACGTTCCATAGTTGGCATAACATGCCTTTCGAAACAGAAACACAAACAGACAGAATGAAAACCGTGAGATCTCTGCCTTACGTTACGGACGCTACCACGCAGAAACACAAAAAGAAACAGACAGAATGAAAACCGGCTTGCAGAATGTGCCTGCTTCCGGAAATTTCTGTGGCCCGAGGTTGCTTAAAATCCGGTGACTGAAACGTCATCTGGATCGATGCTTCGTGAAGTCGATTTGCTCCGCCGCAGCATGCATGGGCCGTCTGGATGGGATTGCGTTCACTCAGAGAGCAACAAGCGTGCCGATTCCGAACTGTCGCTATAATTGAAAGATCGCGAACCGGTAGATCCTGCCGGACGCTCGTTTTTCTGAACGATTGCCTTCGCGGCGAAGCCTGACTCGATCTCACCAAGCCAATGTGATGCACGTTTCGCTGGCAGTGTTGCATTCAGATGCGGCAACTGCGACGGTTCGAACCACGGATGAACCAATTGCCTCTGCTTGAAACGAGACCTTTTTCGGATGCTGCGTACAACTCGGACAAATACTGAACAGCTCATGCCTGCTGACCGTCGTCGAGCCTATGACTGAATTCATCGCTGGGTGCTCAACTCCGCTGTGACACAGCTAGGCTGTGACGCAGGTGCTCGCGAAGCTTTTTGATTTGCATGATCTTCCCAAACCTTAAACTTTCCCCAAATCCCAATGTCTGTTCCCGATTACCGAATCAAGGCCGTCAATTCTGCTGACGTGCAGCCATCCGGAGACTACGTGCTGTACTGGATGACGGCGTTTCGTCGTCTGGAGGATAACTTTTCGCTGCAGCGAGCTGTGGAGCATGCGGTGGCTTTCAACAGGCCGGTGTTGATCTTTGAAGCTTTGCGAAGCGGCTATCAATGGGCCAGCGTGCGGCTGCATCGGTTTGTGATTCAGGGGATGGCGGACAACTGCGACGCGGCTGCGGCAGCTGGTGTAGGTTACTACGCGTATGTTAAACCAAAGCCCAATGCGGGCAGCGGACTCCTTCAGGAACTTGCCAAACGCGCTTGTGTGGTTGTGACAGACGACTTTCCGTGTTTCTTTTTACCGAACATGCTGAAGGCGGTGGCGCCACGATTGCCGGTGCAGGTCGAAGCGGTCGATTCCAACGGCCTTTCTCTGATGCGGGACACGGACCGAGTCTTCACTCGCGCCTTTTCGTTTCGCAATCATCTGCAGAAAAATTCTGGAACCGTTTCTGTCTGAGTTTCCCGAACAGCAGCCTCTGACTCATCCGAAACTGGTGAAGAAAAACTGCGTGCCGGCGCCCATTCTGAAACGCTGGCCGGCAGCATCCGACAAAATGCTCACAGCCAGCCCGGGCGTTTTGGCGGACCTGCCAATTGACCAGTCCGTCGGGCTCGCGACTCTGGATGGTGGCAGCCGCATGGCTCTGCAGCAGGCACGCAGTTTTGTGAATCAGCGTCTGGACCGCTATGCTGACGAACGCAATCAGCCCGACAACGACCCCAGCAGCGGTCTTTCACCCTATCTGCTCTTCGGTCATATTGCCGCTCATCGCGTGTTTCAGATGGTGGCCGGATCTGAAGAGTGGACAGTGGATGACCTGCGGGATGTGAAGCAGACCAAAGGCAGTCGCCAAGGGTGGTGGAATATGTCACCCAATGCGGAAAGCTTTCTGGACGAACTGATCACGTGGCGAGAAATCGGCTACAACGCCTGCTGTCACGATCCAAACTATGATCGCTACGAATCACTGCCGGACTTTGCTCGCCAGACGCTTGAGCAGCACGCCACCGATCCACGCGAACATCTGTATTCGTACGAGCAGTTTCGTGATGCAGACACGCACGATGAAATCTGGAATGCCGCCCAAACTCAACTGGTGCGGGAAGGCCGCATGCACAATTATCTGAGAATGCTGTGGGGCAAGAAAATTCTGGAATGGACCGAATCTCCTCAGCAGGCTTTGGAGATCATGATTGACTTAAACAATTGCTACGCCTTAGTTCCAGTTTTGCACTTCTTGAAACTGATCTTGGCACGAAAAAGGCGGCCCGTGACAATGGAGATTGAACGTTCAAACTTTCAATTTCTCAGGCACGGAAGCCGCCCGCCATGGAACTTACCAATTCCTTCGATGTCCTGCTACACACGTTCGCTCCGGTCTTCACGTCCCCAAGTTTTGTCACGTTCCGGTTGCTGATGACCGGCTGGATTCTGTCGACACGACATCGCTACGTCACCGACCTGATTATCTCAAGCGACTCGGTCGGCCATGGACACTTCTCGGACTATCACCGCTTCTTTTCACAGGCCGCGTGGAAGATCGACGATCTGTGGCGGCTGCTCGCGAAACTGATCGTCGATCGCCTCATCGGCAAAGACGCCGTCATCATTCTGTCCGGCGATGACACGTTGTGTCGCAAACGCGGCCTCGGAATCTTCGGAGCGGGAATGCACCATGACGCGCTGAGTTCTTCCAAATCGAAAAAGGTCTGCCACTGGGGACACGACTGGGTCGATCTGTGCATCGTGATCGCTCATCCGTGGTGGGCCCCGTCGAAAGTGTTTTCGCTGCCGATCTGCATGCGGCTGTATCGCAATCGACAGGGGCTGACGAAGGGGAAAAACAAGACCGCAAAACGTCCCACGTCCGCTCAGAAGAAGGCCGCATCGAACGAAGCCACGAAGACCGCCGAAAAGAAAAAGCAGACCAAAGCGAACACGAAGAAGAATCGACAGGGAAGCAAAACACCCCACCAAACACGGCCTGAACTGATGGCCGAGATGATCACGCTGGTGGCCGCATGGTTTCCGGATCGCAAATTTATTCTACTTGTTGACAGTCTGTACAGCGGCAAAAGCGTGCTGTCGAAGTTGCCGAGTCACTTCGATTTGATTGGCCCTGTTCACCCGAAGGCGGCGCTCTACCATCCGGCTCCCGCCGAGACCGCCCCTCGACGCGGACCGCGCCGCAAAAAGGGCGAACGTCTGCCGAGTGTGAAGTCGTGGGAAAAAGATTCGTCAACGTGGACCACGCAACACTTCGACCAGTACGGTTTACGTGGCTCACTGCAGACGAAAACTCAAACCGGTTTGTATTACAAAGCCGGCAACGATCGCCTGCTGCGTTTCGTGCTTTCCCGCGACACGGTTGGTGACCGACCAACGCGAATCTTTTACAGCACGAATGTTAACATGAAGGCTCGTGAGATCCTTTCGCTGTTTTCAATGCGGTGGTCGATTGAAGTGACTCACTTCGATTGCAAACAGCACCTTGGTCTGGAAGACGCCGCCAACCGCAAAGAGAAGGCAGTCCAACGCACCGCGCCGATGGCCATGTTCCTGCACAGCCTGACGGTGCTGTGGTACGCCACAGATGGACACAAGGATTTTCAAATTCCCGATCGTCCGTGGTACCGGTGGAAAACAGAACCGAGCTTCGCGGACATGCTCACGACTTTACGACGAAAAAGCTGGGAAGACAAATTATCGACGGTGTCGCTCGACACGACACACCGCGAAGATAATATCAACCTCCTCACATACCTCGCGACGCTCGCGGGATAGTGCCCAAGAAGTGCGAAACTGGAATGGCGCTGCGATCGGTGATCGTTGTGGATTCCTTCTTCAAGACTTTAAATCCTCTCATGAAAGAACATTGTATGCACCGCTATCTGAAACTGTCTCTGGCATTGTCACTGGCCCTGCTGGTCGCTCTGCCTGTGTTTGCTCAACAGGGACCAGGCGCCGGCCGAGGCCGCGGGCAGGGTGGTGGCGGACTGGGGCTCGGTCGTGGTCCGGGCGGTGGGCAGCATGGCCGAGGTCCAGGAGGTCGTCATGGGCAGGACGAACGACATGCAGAAGATCATGAAGTGTTTGAATTTCTGCTGAAGAACCACAAACAGATCAAGCGGACCGTCAAGGAACTGCCCAACGGTGTGGAAACGCTGACAGAATCGGACACGCCGGATGTCGCCGCAAAGATCAGGGAACATGTGACATGGATGGAGTACCGCATCAAAGAAGCAAAGCCGATTCGCATGCGTGATCCATTGTTTGCTGAGCTGTTCCGGCACACAGAAAAAATTCACATGGTCCACGAAGGTACCGACAAAGGCGTGAAGGTAACAGAGACGTCAGACGATCCGCATGTAGCTCGACTGATTCAGGCGCATGCCAAAGTTGTCACCGGTTTTGTGGAACGTGGCTTTGCGGAAGCCATGAAGAATCACCCAGTGCCCGGTAAAGCCCTCAGCAAGCCCGGTGAGCCGGCTTATCCAGTGATCGCCGGTCATGGATCGGTTGTGCGTCTGCCCGACGCCATTCATCAGCCGCGATCGGGGACTCGGCTCATTGTGGATTTGACCAAAGGCGGGCCAGACGATCAGCTGAATGCGGGGCTCGAAAAAGTTGCAAGGTACGTGAATATCTATGCCGGAGCGGGAGCTGAGCTGGCGGAATCACAAATCGCCGTGGTGTTTCATGGCGACGCAACTCTGATTGTCCTGAACGACGATGCGTATTCAGAGAAATTCAAAACAGAAGGCAATCCCAATCTGAAACTGCTGCAGCAGCTGCATGAAGCCGGAGTTGAACTGGTTGTGTGCGGACAGTCGCTGACGTCCAAAGGATCCAAAACAGAAGAATTGGCCGTGTTTGTTCAGACCGCTGTGTCCGCTCTGACTGCCGTTGTCAACCTTCAGGCCGATGGTTACGCCTACGTCCCACTGCTGAAATAGTGAACAAGCGGACCAAGCTCGCTAGGTAATATTTTGAATGGATGTCAACAACATGCAGATCCGAAAGATCATCCCCCGATGCTGCGTTGCTATGGCTCTGTGCCTGGCGACCATCGCGTTCGCTCAGCCGCCTCATAACGGACCCGCTCAGACATCTCTGGTCGGATCTGCACAGCGGCCGCAGGTCAGCGACTCAAAACCGGTATCGACGCCATCTGCACAGTACCCGCCTGGTCCGCTGGGTGAAGTCGTACAGTTGGGAGAGACACTGGTCCGGCAAACTCATACTCATCCACTCACGCGGCCGTTTGTGGGCAACAAGCTGAACTGTACCTCATGTCATCTGGACGCTGGCACGCATTCTCAAGCTGCGTCGTTCGTTGGTGTGGCGGCAGCCTATCCAGCGTACTCGCCGCGTGAAAACCGCGTCATCACTCTGGAAGATCGCATTCTGAACTGCTTCATTCGCAGTCAGAACGGCAAGCGGCCGCCAAACGGCGGCACGGTTTCTGTCGCGATGGCGGCGTACATCACGTGGCTGTCGCAGGGCACAGCAATCGCGATGAATCCCGCGCAGCCTCTGGGCCCAAATCGTTTGACGATGCTGGATCCGGGAGATCGCAAGCCCGACATCAAACGCGGTGAAAAACTGTATGCGGATCAGTGTGCTGACTGCCATGCTGCAGACGGCAGCGGTAACGATTCCGGCCCGCCAGTGTGGGGTGAACATTCTTATAATGATGGAGCTGGCCTGACAAAAATCCCCAAGCTGGCATCGTGGCTCAAGGTCGCCATGCCTCTGGATGATGCCACGCTAAGCGAGCAGGAAGCCTTTGACATCGCAGCGTTTGTGAATTCGCAAGCTCGACCCAAATTTCAGCCGACCGAGCCGTAACAAACAGCGGCGAAGATTTTCGATCCCTGTGAAATCCAAGGGCTCTTTCACAGATCACTGGAATTATCCGGAAAATCTGCCGAATCGAGACACAAGGAACATTCGCTGGTTGGTAACAACGGCGGCGAGCGCAGGGATGGGCGGCCACCATGAATTTGACAACTCGGATTCTGAGATGCCTGTGTGCAATGTGCATCGTTGCGGCATCCTGCGCCAGCAGTGTGGCTCAGAGTACCGACTCATCAGCAGCTTTTGCCGAACTCCAGAAGCAGCTGGACGCTCAGGCTCGGCAGATTGAAGACCTGCAGAATCGGCTGAACAGCCGTTCCGAAATGCACAACGCCACTTCGAACAGATCTGCCGAATCGGCCGCTGCTCCGCCATCGGCTTCGGAAAAGACAAAGGAAAAGACAAAGGTGAAAAGACAAAGGTGTCAACCACGAATGGCACTGCCGCTTGGTATGAAAGGGTTTACGTCATGCTGCGGCGTTCAGTTCTTGGCGTAGTTCGTGTCTTGGTTTCTGCATGAGTGCGAGCACCTTGGGTCTGCGTTTATTGACTCGCGGTTCGGAGCGACCGTCGCGATGGCCGATTCGCTGGCCGATTGGCATGGCCTGTCCGAGAGCGGCCAGTTCCGGTGTGACACCGACGACCGCGCACAGGAGCCAGTTGGTTGCCAAGAGCTGCATCGTCGTCGTGAAGCTGACGGATCTCGGGTCGCGGCCCGACACCGCACAGCTTTGCAGCATCTTTAGTCGGATCAGATTGTAAGCCAGCAGGCAACTCCATAATTCCGCGCGAACCATCTCTGGCGTTTTGGCGCGAAGAATGTCCATGTTCAACGAACATTTGATCGCCCTGATATCGAGCTCAGTGTGCCAATCAGACTGCGACCCAAGTGAGTGCTTTTATGATTGTCCGGTTCGTCATGTTTCATGGTTTTCTTGTTCCTTTCGGTGTTTCTGGGTGGAAGCGTTGGACGTGTTTGAGTGAGGTGTCGGTTTTGGGGTAATGAGTTCTGGCGGGTAAGGATTTGGCCAACTGCGAGGAGTATTGCGCAGCTCCGTCAGACGATCTAATTCGTCGGCATCGGCGAAGATGGCCCAGCGGTTCCCGGCTGCCTTCACTTTTCGGGATGTGACCCAGTCGACTCGTTGCCAGCGGTGCATGGTGGCGATCGGCATCTGAAGTTTCACTGCCAGATCGGCCAGCCACGATTCGTTGGTCTGCAGATGATCTTCGTGAGTGACGCTGCGGGGCAGATGTCCGCTGCGAGTTCCTCGTTCGCGCAGAAATTGGCTTAGCATGGCTGCGGTGAATCTCGGTGAGCGCTTTGGCGGGCGGAAGCCTTCGGCGTTGAGTGTTTCGGCGATCACGGACAGAGTGCCTTGTTCACGACGCAACACTTCGATGTGGGCGACGAGTTCTGCGAAGTTCGAAAGCTGTTCGTAGGTCTGCACGGTCCGCAGCAAGGCGTGTCGACTGGTGAAGCCGCCCGCCCAGCGAAGTTCCACTTCCACTCGATCGGTGTTACCTTCGACGGTCACGATCACTTCTTCCAGCAGAAGTCGTGCGATGGTCTGACGATCTTCGGGAGTCGTTGTGTCGGCATGCCACAGCGCAGGCAGATCATTTTCCAGAGACAGAATCTGCTCTCGTTCTTCCGAAGTCAGTTGCTGCGGACACTCGTCTGCGAAGCGTTGATAATCAACCCGCAGCCGTTCGTCAGCACGCAGCAGTTCGTCCCAGCGTCGTTCAAGTTCGCGAGCCACCAAGCGATGATCGGGATCGACGGCCGCGTACTGTCGGCGCGCCTGCTCGACTTCGTACCGTGATCGCGTGAGCCGCTGTTGCCAGTGTTGATCGAGCTGGCTGCGTTCGCGTTCGATATCGACACCTGCCGCCAGACTCAGCTCCAGCGACGCGGGCGAAACGGCCTGCAGCAGACGTTCGATCACGAATGACTCCAGCACTTTTCCCGACAGACTCTGGCACCGATCCGCACCGTAATCGATGGCGTCGCGCTGACAGCTGTAACGCAGCGTCTTCGCGCCTGAGGCCGCCTTGATGTTGGCGTAACCGACCAGCATCCGATGGCCGCAGCGCCCGCATTTAATCAGCCCGGACAGGACGCTCGGGCCGTGTCGCGGTGCCGCCAGAGCTTTGCCGATGTTGCTGTTTTCCGCCATTTCTTGCGGGATTCTTTCGAATTCCTCCCATGCGATGTAAGCCGGGAAGCGATCGCGAATCAGCACACGGCAGTCTTCGTGCGACTTGAATGTTCGACCGGTATGGCAACGGCCAGCGATCTTTTTTCGCGGATCGGTTTCACGGTGCCCCCAGCGATACGCGCCGGCATAAATCGGATGATGCAGCAGATTGAGCAGCGTCGCGCGATTCGGACGTCGCCATTCCAGTTCACTGCGATTCGGACCGAAGTGTGGTCGCACGGGAACCTTCACATCGTGCTGCACCAGCCAGCGTAACAAACCGTTGACGCTGCCTCGCCGAGCAAACGTTTCGAAGATCAAGCGCACGACCGACTGCACCTGTTCGTCCGGATCGATAACGTAATCGCCTTCGCCGTTGCGCGCCGAGACGCTGCGGATGTAACCGATCGGAGGATGATTGAGAATCTCGCCGCGTTCGGCTTTGTTCCACATCCCCATCTGCAGACGGCTCTTCAGAATGTGCAACTCGGCTTCGCTCATCGTGCCTTTCAGACCCAACAACAGTCGATCGTTGTCGTGACTCGGATCATAGAGTCCGTCCGCGTCAGCCAGCAGCGTGCGGTAGATGGCACAGACTTCCAGCTTCGCGCAGCCATGTCGCCGCCGATGCGGCGAAGTATCGGTGAGCTAACACCATGCGTTGATCGTTGAATTTCACCGCGTCGTAATCCACCGGCAGTGGAGCCGACATCACGGCATTGAACGCCGGTCGATCCCGATTAGTCGGCCAGACCTTGAACTGGTCCTCCGGCTTGGTCCGGAACGCCTCCGCGTTTGTGATCAGTGTTTCCAATCGCATCGCCGGTGCGGTCGCCCCGGCCACAACTAATTCCGCGTGCAATGCATCGAACATCAACTGCAACGTCGTCAATCGCTGCTGGCCGTCGATGATGGTCCGTTCCTGCATCGTTCCGGTCGAATTGGGCACCTGCTGTAAAACCACTGCGCCCAAGAAGTGTGGATAGTGCTTGGCCGCCGGCGCTTCGAGCACTCGCCCCGCCATCCGAACGATGTCCAACCACAAAGGTTCCCACTGGTTCTCCTCGTTCCAAACGTACGGACGCTGAAAGAGCGGCACCACCAACCGCTGTGGATGCATGAAGACCAATTGCG
>Ga0075108_10001742_pt1 | contig 10369 bp, 11 predicted proteins | sample AntAceMetag02UK1_FD_69797 | JGI IMG/M metagenome (GOLD analysis project Ga0075108, IMG submission 69797) | Saline lake microbial communities from Ace Lake, Antarctica - Antarctic Ace Lake Metagenome 02UK1 | ecosystem: Environmental > Aquatic > Non-marine Saline and Alkaline > Saline | place...
GAAAACTTAAAAGAGCATATGAACTTGTTGCAAAATAATCCCCAACGTGTCAAAAAATACTTTAAGCACGAGGATATTAAATATGCCGCTTAATAACGGTATATAACGGTCGGGTTAATATAATCAAATTATCAGGTAAGTTTTCTAGAAAATGATCAAGTTGAATGTTTAGGTGTACACGGCTTTATTTAGCTTGTGCTGTAAACTACCCTAAAATTGTAATGGTCAGGTCTTTTTTGTTAAATTTGGCTGCCAAACTTAAATTGTTCATGAACTATTTTTATATACTTATTTCCCTCGGAATTATTGGTTTTTTTATAGGTAAACTTATCAAGCACAAATCTTTATATCCGTTCATGCCTTTCAGGCACGATTTTAGGAAAAGGAGGGATACCTTTCAAAAAGTTTTATTGCTGTTAAAGACTATAAATGCAAAAACCCTTATTGAAACAGGTACCTCTCGTGAAGGCCTCCACGGTGCAAAAAGCAACGGTGCCGCTACCATTGTTTTTGGCAAATGGGCCAAATTGAACAATGCTTTTTTACATAGTGTAGATATTAGTGAAGATTCCGTACGGGTGTCCCAAGAAGAAATAGTTAAGCAGGCATTGACAACTAGTGTGCGTGTACATCTTTCGGATTCGATTATTTTTTTGGAGCATTTTAAAGAGCAGGTTGATTTTCTTTATTTGGATAGCTATGATTACAGTAAGGACCCAGAAGTTCAGGTAAAAAGCCAAGAGCATCATCTCAAGGAATTTTTGGCAATTGAGCATAGATTACATGATACATCCCTTGTGCTTATAGACGATTGCGACCTTCCCAATGGTGGAAAAGGAAAACTGGTAGTGGACTATATGCTACAAAATGACTGGAAAATCCTAATGGACGAGTACCAGATACTACTTGTTAGGCGTAATTTTAGTAGCTAAAAAATCGTCTAACTGATCAAGGAAAAGTGAAGGCTCGAACAAATCATAAAGTTTCATGGCCGCTCTTTTCAGTTCTTTTCTGGATGCATCCTTTAGGATTTCCGGTTTAAAGTCCCTTAAATGAACCGCGATATTCTTGGTGTCATCTTTAAAAGTGTGCCATGCCAAAGTGGTTATCCAAGGAGAATAGATAGAAAATGTGGGAACCCCGAGCGCCTTTGCCATATTAACGGCCCCACCTTCATTACCTATCAGAGCATCACAATAATGCAACAACCCTAAAAAAGGACGTAAGGAGGGACTGAACAACTCTAATTTTATTTTCTGTTTGGTGGTATCACTGCAAAGTGCGTATAGTTCTTTAGCTTCATTTTCTTGTGAGGGTATATAATTGAACAAAAAAGTACCGTCTATCCTCCCTGCAATGAAATCTATGACTTTTGCCGTATAGGGCAGCGGATAGGTTTTGTTTTTACCACTCCCCAAAATGCTTAACATAAGTATGGGTTTGGACATATCTACGCCGCCTGCATCCAGAAAATCCTTTGCCGTTTCTATTTCCTCACCGGTGAGGTAAATTTTAGGAAAGGTCTGTTCGAACGTTGCTTTAGAAATAATTGGGGTTAGAAGGTGCAATCTATTTTCTATGGCCAAACCTATATTGGACTCCGCTTTTTTTAATCCAGAAACTAAATGTGTGTAGATGAAACGGGTATACCATTTTGGATTGGTAATCTTTATATTGGCTTTGGAAAAAAAACTAACAAGATTACTTTCCAGTTTCCCATAAGGGTCTATTACCACATCATATTTTTCCTTCTTTATACGCTTTAAAAAAACATACAGAGCCAGTTTGTTATCTCTATATTCTTTTTCAAAAAAGACTATTTTGTCAACATACGGATTGTTTTGGACCACCGCCAAGGTATGCGTGTTTATCAAATAATGCACTTCCGCATCTGGCAGGTTTTTTTTTAGCTGTTCGCAGATTACCGTGCTCATAAGGACGTCACCGATCATTTTTTGTTGTATTACAAGTACCTTCATTAACAAGAAAATTAGACAGCTACATTATGCTCTCGTAGCGCATCGTTAAGCGATGTTTTTTTATTGGTACTTTCTTTACGAGTTCCGATAATTAAAGCACAAGGCACTTGGTACTCGCCAGCAGCGAATTGCTTCGTATAACTCCCTGGTATAACAACCGAACGTGCTGGAACCCTACCTTTTAGTTCTACCGGGGAAGGTCCGGTAACATCTATAATTTTAGTGGAGGCCGTTAGTACTACGTTGGCACCCAATACGGCTTCTTTTTCTACAAGAACACCTTCTACCACAATACATCTTGATCCTATGAACGCATTGTCCTCTATAATAACAGGAGAAGCTTGTAAGGGCTCCAATACGCCACCTATGCCAACACCACCGCTAATATGTACGTTCTTACCTATTTGCGCACAACTTCCTATGGTGGCCCAAGTGTCTATCATGGTACCTTCATCTATGTAAGCACCAATATTTACATAACTTGGCATTAAAATAGTACCTGGCGAAATATAGGCACCGTGCCTAGCGACGGCGTTTGGTACCACACGAATCCCTTTTTCCTTATAGCCTCTTTTTAAGGGCATTTTATCATGATATTCAAAAATACCGGCTTCCAAGGTTTCCATTTTTTGGATGGGAAAATAAAGGACAACGGCTTTTTTTACCCATTCGTTTATCTGCCAGCCAGATGCCGTAGGTTCGGCGCAACGCAGTTCTCCCAAATCGATAAGGTTAATTACTTCTCGTATGGCATCCTGAGTTTGCAGTTCTTTTAAAAGTTCCCGATTTTCCCAAGCCTTTTCTATGGTATTTCTTAAATCCGTCATTCTATCCAAAATTTTGTCAAATATAGGTCGAAGTATAGGAATTTGCCATGGCTAAAACCACATATCACAAATTATCAGTTACTTTTGATAAAATTTTGTTTTGGGAAGAATATTGGCATTGGATTTTGGAGTGAAACGAACGGGAATAGCCGTAACGGATGAATTGCGCCTAATTGCATCCGGACTTACCACGGTTGCCACTAAAGAAATTATACCTTTTTTAAAGACCTATTTGGAACGTGAAAAGGTAGATGTTTTTGTAGTGGGCGAACCCAAGCAAATGAACAACACGCCATCGGAATCGGAACAGTATATACAACCTTTTTTAGTAGAGCTTTCCGAACATTTCCCAAGGGTACCTGTTGAAAGACAAGACGAGCGGTTTACCTCTAAAATGGCTTTCCAGAGTATGTTGGACAGTGGTCTTAAAAAAAAACAGCGCAGGGATAAGGCTTTAGTGGACGAAATTAGTGCAACCTTGATATTGCAGTCTTATTTAAATAGGCCGTAGTCTGGATGCGTTTATGAAGTACATAGATTTGCAAAGGCCAACAACAACTATCTTACCGACCTTTTAAACGATATAGAACTTCATTCTCAATAGTTTGAAATAGCCGAAGAAGCTACCGAGAATTGGAATAGAAAGAACAATAAGAATTTTCGAAAATACGGACAAGGACAATTATTTTTTCACGGTGTGCGATTGTAGCCGTATAAAACCACGGGATTTAACAAATTTTCATGAACGTCCTTTTAAAAATATAGTTTTCTTTGCATTTTTTGATTTATAAGTTTATTAACTTTTAATCAAACTTAGTTTTTTAAACACATTAACGATAAAAAAGTTAAAGTGCCAAAGCAAAAAGTTAGGCTTACTTTTTTTATATTTTGATGCTGTCCACATTGTCAACAATGGTCAGATTTTAAAACATGATTTAAATAATAAGAATGATTTTACCAATAGTAGCTTACGGTGATACCGTTTTAAGGAAAGTAGGTGACGATATAGATACCGATTACCCTAAACTTAAGGAACTGATTTCCGATATGTGGGAGACCATGTACAATGCCAACGGGGTAGGTCTTGCCGCCCCACAAATAGGATTGCCCATTCGTTTGTTTTTGGTGGACACTACCCCTTTTTCCGATGATGAGGACCTTACCGAGGAGGAACAAAAACAACTAGAGGATTTTAAGCAGGTATTTATAAATGCACATATAGAAGAGGAAAGTGGTGAGTCTTGGACCTTTAACGAAGGATGTTTGAGCATACCAGACGTGCGAGAAGATGTAAGTAGAAAGGGAACCATCAGTATTCGCTATATGGATGAAAACTTTAAAACGTACAATAAAACCTTTGACGGCTTATTGGCAAGGGTCATACAGCACGAATACGATCACATAGAAGGCATACTTTTTACCGATAAACTTTCAACCTTAAAAAAGAGGTTAATTAAAGGAAGGCTTTCCAATATTAGCAAAGGAAAAATTAATGTAGATTACCGTATGCGGTTTCCAGATCAAAAAAAAGCACGCTAATAGTTCTTATTATTAGTATAAAAATATAATATTTGTCCATTAATATTCAAACTAGGTTATGGGGTTGGAAAAAATACTATCGGTTGCAGGAAAGCCGGGATTGTACAAATTAATTACGCAGACAAGATCTGGCTTCGTTGCGGAGTCGCTTTTAGACGGTAAAAGAGTAAGCGTAGGTTTACGTAGCAATGTAAGTGTGTTATCGGAAATAGCCATTTATACCTTGGATGAGGAACTCCCTTTACGTGAGGTGTTCTTAAAAATCCAAGAAAAGGAAAATGGAGGCAAAACTTCCGTAAGCCATAAAGATGATAAACTGAAATTGGAAGAGTACTTTTTTGAGGTACTGCCCAATTATGACGAGGATAGGGTATATGTGAGCGATATAAAAAAGATTATACAATGGTATAATATTTTAGAGGACAAGGGTATAACCGATTTCTCCGAACCGAGTAAGGAAGCCGTTTCAGAAGAAGAATAGTCCAGAACATACATTATAAAAAAGCCTCGATAGTAGCTATTATCGAGGCTTTTTTAATTGTTCAAGTAGTTTTCTTTAACCACTATAAGTATTTAAAATCCTGCTTTTGCAGGCATAATACCTCTTCGCCTAATTTTAAAAATCTTTAGATTTTCACTTAAAAAGGTAATCGTTTTGGTAGCGGTTAGAAGTTTTATTTTTATATCTAAAGTCTAAAGTCTAAAGTCTAAAGTCTAAAGTCTAAAGTCTAAAGTCTAAAGTCTAAAGCCTACCCCCTCAATCCTTCTCTATTGTCTTATACGTGTACTTACTTTTCTTCCAATCTATTAGAGGCGAAGGATAGTATTTGACGTTCATGCGTTCTAAGAACGGTGCCTGATTTCCCAAACGGATTTTATAATCTTCCCAGTTGCGGTTTTCAGATGTGCTCCAGCTAAGCTCGGAATGCCCTATGACCCTGGGGAAGGCCAAATATTCCAGTTCATCTATGTTGCTAATGGTCTCGGACCATAAAGGTGCTTCTACACCAAGGATATTTTCTTTGGGAATACCACCATAGCCCTCGGGTGTCCAAATATATGCAGAATCCACAGGGATATAAGCGGCCCAATGCAACCCGAATTCAGAAAGCGTATCGTACTTCATGTCCAAATAGGTTCTTGTTGCTGGTGATACAATAACCTGCATTCCCTTTTCTACGGCTTTTTTGGCATTTTCGGCACTTGCCCACCATTGGGAAATAGATGTAGCATCCACATCGGCAATGGCTATTTCGTCCCAGCCGATCATTCGCTTCCCGTATTTTTGGACAATTTTTTCTACTTTATTTACAAAGTAGATGTAATCTTCTTTTTTGGTTACATGGCTTTCATCTCCTCCCATATGAAAATAAGGCCCTGGTGTAATCTCGGAAATTTCCCGAATTACATCATCTATAAAAGCGTAAACAGTGTCCTTTCTGGTGTCAAAGGTGCTAAATCCTACCTCAATGCCTTCGTATAATTCCGGCGTTTTTCCATTACCGTTCAAGAACGGATAGGCAACCGAAGCCGCGTTGGTATGGCCCGGCATGTCTATTTCCGGTATGATTGTCATAAAATGCTCTCCCGCATAGCGTACGATTTCTTTATAGTCCTCTTGCGTATAAAAACCTCCGGCCTCGCCGCCTACTTCCGTACTTCCGCCCACGGTCGTAAGTTTGGGCCAAGATTTAATTTCTATTCGCCATCCTTGGTCGTCCGATAAATGAAGGTGCAACATGTTTATCTTGTAATAGGCCAGAATATCAATATATTTCTTAACGTCATCCACGCTAAAAAAATGTCTGGCAACGTCCAACATGGCGCCTCTGTAGCCAAAAGTGGGATTGTCCGTGATCTTCCCTGAGGGAATAGGCCATATTTTTTGGGTAGCCAAGGTATCGTTGCTAGTTTCTGGAACCAACTGCCGTAAGGTCTGTATGCCCCTAAACGCACCTTCGGCCGTATTTGCATTTATAATAATGGAATCTTGGTTGATGTACAATTGATACGCTTCGGGCATAGCAAGCTCCACGCTGTCCGACTGATTGATGTAGATCACACGTTGTACCGTCTTCAAGGATTCATCGTTTACCGCAATCCGAAGATTTGTTTTTTTAGCCAATTTATCCGCCAAAAACTCCCCCACTTCTTGGAATCCTGCCGCACCTTTAGCCGTATAAATGGCCGTATACTCGTCTAGGGCAAAAGCCGAGTTGGTAGGAATTACCTTTAGAGGTTTCGGAATTAGGCTTTCGGCAGATAGATCTGTCACAGGCATCGGAATGCCTTCGTTGCGCTCTTCTGTACAAGCCAAAAAGGCGCATACTAAAGCAAGACAAAATAGTCCTCTTACTAGGGTGTTTTTGATCATTATTCTTGTTTATGGGTTGTTAACTAAATTTTTCATGGCTTCGTACCAGATATCATATCCCTTCTGGTTCATGTGGAGGCCGTCTTCTATAAAAATATCTTTTTTTACTTTTGTGCCATCCAGCATGGGATACCAAACATCCGCATAATCCAATAAAGGGTCTTTTCTGCTTAGTTTTTCAAATTTCCGGTTCAGTCTTTTGTATTTTCCTCTCAGTTGCCATCGGCTTATGCTTGGTTTCGCAGCTATCAGCACAATGTTGACAGATGGGTATTTGCTGCGGATTCCTTCAATGATTTTGTTAGTCGTAGCTATGATTTCCCTTGGCCTTTTTTTTGCCCATAAATCATTATCGCCTTCATAAATAAAAACTTTTTTCGGTTTGTAGCGTAGTACTAAAGGCTCCAAATGAAACAAAAGGTCCGAGGCCTGTGAACCGCCAAACCCTGTATTCAGGATTTGATGCTCCGGAAATAGCTGTTCCAGTATTTTCCACATACGCACGCTAGAACTGCCCGTAAAAACAATGCTTTCCCTACTGCTGTCCCAAACAGTATCGTATTTTGTAGTAATGGCGTTTACTTCATCAGAAAACGGTGCAGTTTCCTGACTAAAGGCCAAAATTCCCGCAAGAAAAAAAATGTAAAGTGAGTATTTCATAGGTAGGAAGCAATAAAGGCTAAATTAATACTGATTACAGGTCTTGTCAAACGATTTTCGACCTAGGGCAGTTTTAGACTTACAAAAGGAGCTGGGTTGTCGTTTAGTCTACCTAAAATGTAAGGTTTCTCGGCAGACCTATATAAAACATACTGTCTTGTAAATGGCCAGACAAGTTATTAATAATCAATACATGTTTTAGTAAAATTGCTGCACAATATCAATTACTGAGTATATTTATCCGTGTATTTTACCTTAAGTTCAGGTTCTATTTAAACGATAACTATGTATACAGTTAAATTTACTCCATACCGTAAAAATTAAGGATAAATTATGCTGCGGCAAACTAAAGATGGGAAAGGAATCTCTTCTGATGGACGTTATAAATTTTGTATTAACGAAAAAATTGAGGAGCCAGATTTTTGGGTGGTGCAAGGAAAAGGGCTGCGGGCCAAGGAATCATGAAAGGTAGCTCATGAAAATAGGCTGTTATAAATACGGAACCTAAATCGGTTCTGGTGTATCCCAAAAGTCACATAACACAGTTCGGGGCAATATGTTCTTGTCTAGAGCAAACTAAACATAGTAATCTAATTTTGGGCCCTGCAATTCTATAGTAGTTTGTTGGTTTTAAGACATCAAAAGGAAATGAACTGTCCTATTCGTTAACTTATGATGGGTTGTTGAATAGTGAAACTCCGGTTAAAACCAAGCTTATTTCTGTTATCACAAGCAACAAGGCATTTGCGCAAGGACATCTGGATAGAATTGAATTTGTGGAAAAGTTAAAGGCGCAATATGGTGATAAAATTGATGTTTTTGGACGTGGATATCCTGATTTCGATGATAAATGGGATGTTCTGGCTCCTTACAAATATCATTTTTCTCTGGAAAATTCATCACAAAAGTATTACTGGACCGAGAAAATTTCGGATTGGTTTTTAGCCGAAACCTACCCAATTTACTATGGCTGTACCAACCTTTCCGATTATTTTCCGAAAGGGTCTTTCCAACCAATGGATATTCATGATTTTGAATCGGCAGCAGCACAAATCGATAGTATCATTGAAGCGGATACGTTTGAACAAAAACGAGCTGTTTTAAAGGAGTGTAAGTTAAAAGTGCTAAAAGAGTATAATATGTTAGATTATGTGGCCATGCTATGCGATAGTATGAACCCTGCATTGCCCAAGACAATGTTGACTATAAAACCCTGCCGTTTAACAGAGGATTGGAACAATGTTTATAATTACACCATCAAAAACTAGCTATTTAGATGGAAAAAAAATAAAAGAAATCTTCAAAGGGAAATCCATTTTGTATCAAAAATAATCTTGGAAATTCCTTTTTGTATCAATTAACCTAGACACGTTTCTTTTTTCTTAGGATACGAGCATAAAAGCCAAAGCGGCAAGTACCGCTCCAATAAATGGCCCAACAATAGGCACCCAAGCATAGCTCCAGTCGCTAGTTCCTTTGTTTTTGAGTGGTAAGAGGGCATGTAAAAGTCGTGGGCCAAAATCCCTGGCAGGATTAATGGCATAACCCGTTGGGCCACCTAGTCCAAAACCGATACCTATGACCAATAAGGCTACCGGAAGTGCGTCCAAAGACCCAAGGGATATGGCTTCGGCACCAAAACTTCCTCGAGCAATAAAAAACACACCAAAAACCAAGGTAAATGTCCCTATGATTTCGCTTACCATGTTCCAAAACGGATTCCGAATGGCAGGAGTTGTACAAAAAGTCCCTAGAATCGCGGAGCTGTCCTCGGTCTCGTCATATTGTTTTTTATAGTTTAACCAGATAAGGAGGTTGCCCATCATAGCGCCTAATACTTGGGTAAATACATAACCGGGCACCAAAGACCAAGAAAATTTTCCGGCGGTGGCCAATCCTATGGTCACGGCAGGATTCAAATGTGCGCCGCTGGCATTTGCAGAAATAAAAACTCCAATAAAGACCGCAATACCCCAGGCAAGGGAAATGCCGACCCAACCCAGGTCTGCACCTTTGGTTCCTTTTAGTACTAGGTTGGCTACCACACCGTTACCAATGAGGATAAGCATGGCGGTTCCTATAAATTCAAAAATGTAAGCAGTCATTTAGTTTGGTTTTAGTGCTCCAAGATAAATAAAATAGGCGAGCCGTGGAATGTGTTTTTAGCTGATTCCTGAAATTGGGTGAATTACATAAAGTCCTGAAAGTCCTAAATAAAAGCCAAATTTTTACTATCGGGCTGGAATATGGATTGCTCCTAAGGTTAGGACTTATATGAAATTGATATGTTTTGCTCCTTAATATTCAGTAATTTTAGGACCTCCTTGAAAAAAATATGCATGAACTATTTTAAGTCCATTTTTTATTTATTGGTAGTCGTTTTGGCACTAGTTTCCTGTTCCTCGGATGACGGTACCTCAGAAATGGAAACCGCTCCCGTGTAGGGATTTGGAACCTTACCGAAGTAAACATCAACATTTCCCAAGATCCGAATGAGGACGGTACGGCTTCTACCAATATGGTCACCGAACTCCCTTACCTAAGCGGAGTACTGACAATTGATGCCAGCGGTGTATGGAGTGCCACGTTAACCGACTTGAACATTACTCCCGTTACGGGCGATTTTTATGTAGTTCGCTGCTTGGAAACCTTACGTTATTCCGGCAGGTATTCCTATAAAAACGGCCAGTTGAACTTGGACAGCGCGAGTTTTTCAAATTTTACCCTAAGCGGCACTATATTGACCCAGACTTTAGGTCAGGAACTTCCTGGGGTGCTTAGCTATAGGTACGAAAAGCAATAGCTTTCGGCGCTTATGAGACATTTAATCTCTGTTGGGTTTAATTCCCCGAGGCTTGCCTTGTTTATTGTTACTATTTTGTGACTCGATGTCACAAAATAGTAAATTCATACACAAGAGCCATAACGTAACGGTGCTTCTTTACCATTTGGTGAGCAGTGCTAAATATCGAAGGGTTGTTATTTCTGAT
>Ga0075108_10001744_pt1 | contig 10363 bp, 15 predicted proteins | sample AntAceMetag02UK1_FD_69797 | JGI IMG/M metagenome (GOLD analysis project Ga0075108, IMG submission 69797) | Saline lake microbial communities from Ace Lake, Antarctica - Antarctic Ace Lake Metagenome 02UK1 | ecosystem: Environmental > Aquatic > Non-marine Saline and Alkaline > Saline | place...
AGGGGGAGGCCGAGGGGGTGTAAAACGCAATCACGGGGGTGGAACTAGGCCGGGGCCCAGAGATGCCGGAGACGATAAAGCATCGATCAAATCTTTCTTCAAGCCGAGGTGGGCGCGGGGTCCACCAGCTCACGTGCAAACCGAATCCACTGAACTGAATGCTGGCACAGATGTCTGCCGACCCTGGACCTCTTATCATGACTGATAGAGCTCTACTAAAATGTGCGATGAACATGTGAGGCAGCGGCAGACCAAACCTTTGCTTTTGTTTTCAACGCGTTATTTTGTACGTGCTATCGGCCCCCCTACACCGCGGGGTGGAGGCCTCGCCGCGGGCAGGGTCCCCTCCGCTCCCCCGCCTCCCGGCCCCGCCTCCGATCCCATCTCCAGCTCTGGGCCCTCCGCCCCACGCGGCGGGAGTAAAGTCCAGTCGAGGCCGGCTGCGGTCGCTTTTACCGCCACCGCAAGGGCCGCCGACTCCGCCGCCACTATGTCGACGGGGGTAGCAGGGGCGGGGATGGGGGACAGCTCCACGGTGGCAGTGGCTGCGGGAGACTCGGCAGGGGCAGGGGCGGGTGCGGGGGTGTCAGCGACCGAGGCGGCGATGCAATGGCGGCGCATACAAGAGAACCACCTCGCGCCGCCCAAGTGCAAGTTCCACGGTAAGGCCCTTCTTCGCATCCACGTTGCGATGGCCCGAGGTGCTCATGTGTAACCTGCCTCTCACCTCCACTGCTGACTGGTCACTGCTGACTGGTGTTAAACTGGTCACACCGAACCGACCGAAAAGTTGTTACCCGTCGTCTACAGTCAGACAGTGGCCTCAATTTCGGCGACCGATGATAAACAACTTTGGGAGTCGGCTCGCACCCAGTCTAGTTGGTGAGTGCGGCGCGGCTCAGCTCCTGCCTCCCTACCCGGCGGCGAGACGTGCAAGGTGCGCAAGGTTGCCAAGGAGGGCCCCAACCGCGGCCGCGTGTTCTTCTGCTGCCCCCGCCCCGCCGGCTCGGCGGGCGACAAAGAGGCTGAATGCGGCAGGGGGGTGTACCTCCGCAGTGAACGCAAGTGACGCTCGGGGTGGAGCTTGGGGTGACATGACGCAGTTGAGCCTGCGATGATGCCTGGGTTCAATCTGTGCATGGCGACCTGCTGTGCCACGTGACAAACCTCCGTGCGATGGGACGTACCCTCTCTCACGACCCCTTTTACGTTCACACTCTTCAAGTTCATCACCTGCTGCGCACGCTACCACACGGCTTCTTCCAGTGGGCCTACAACCGAAAGTGAACTTCAGGCCAGCTACAAAGTAGTCGCGATACGGCTAGAACTAGAACGACCGAAATTGTCAAATCGTAGGAATCGAATTCGCGACGAGTATTAGTACTAATAGCCGAGCGTTTTGTAGGGTGAGAGCCGCGACACTGCACTGTCTGACGTGGCTTCTCCTTGAGACGATGAGGAATCTGCTCCACGGGCCGGTGTCCCATTGGATGACGACGCTGACGGTATAAAAGGACCTATGATAATATGTGTATCATTTCAAATCATGTAACAGAGTTCACAATGTATCCATAGATGACGACGCCAATAATATGAGTGTACCACTCCGTCCACACCAAGTCAACCAACCCCGCCTCCCTCAACCCCTCCCCATGTTTCAGATTTGCACAACCATGCGCACATGCACGCACACACTCTTGCGCGCGCGTCCTTCGTCAAACGCGCCAGACCCTCCACCACGGATCACGCCGCAAAGATCACTCCGCCGGCTGCTTCCCCTTGGCCGCTCTCCTCTGCTTGGACGCCGCCCGAGCCTGCATCTCCACTTTCTGCGCCGCCTTCTCGAGCTCGAGGGTCCGAGTCACCTTCTTCACAAGCTGCGCCTTGTGGAACGTCTCTACCTCGGTCTCCTGGTCGTAGCGTGCGCGACGCAACGCCACGTGCCGACACAGTATCATTACGAATACTTTAGCTTGAAACCGAGAAATCACGTTTCACAATATTCAACGAGCGGTAAAGCGTGGAAACGTTGACCCGAGGTTTGAACGTGCCTTGAACGCGGCGTGGGTCTGGACCAACCCCACCCAGTCGGCGGCGGAGATCATCCCCTTCAGCTCCTCAGGAACATCCCGCCGCGCTGTGGCCCGCTGCCTCTCCGTAGGTGTGGCGGCATATCCCATAACACATTACATTTAAATCTGTGACTTTGGAAAGCAAAAATTCAGACCAGAGGCTTCGCAAAACCAATCGTTAATCTCGTTTGCCAGTTAGCATTCAGTTTGTTAAACGAAAGGGTGTCGTGACGGGTTTCAAAGGTTGAGAGGGAATATGCCCATGGCGAATACGAGGCTTAATAATTGCACTTGTCAGCTCTAGCACCGACTTCGAGTGCATCCTCTCTGGGGTGAGTCTCCGGGTGAGCAACCCCAACCTTACCTCGCACCGGCCAAGCCCCGCCGCGGCCGCGGACCCTCGGCCTGCCCCTGAGCCCCGGCCTGAGCCCCAACACTTTGGCTGGAGGACCGTGACGAGCGGGGGGAAGTGCCCGGCGATGACCTGTACCGCTTCATGCGCCCAGACACTGTTGGTGAGAACAGAAGCAGCACGTCGAACATAATCTCCCACACAATGCCCAGGACAAACACGACCCACTGCCACGTGGTTCGCGCCTTTGCCGTGGCGGAGGGGGCGGAGGCGCCAAGCAGCAGTGGGTTAAGAGAGGGAGTGCGTGACGCTACAGTGGGTTAAGAGAGGGAGTGCGTGAAATCAGGGGATGTTAATTCGTCGACAGGCAGTTTGGTTCCAACCAATGCAAGGGCGTCTTCATGTCTCCTGCGTAAACCGCGCGTGGCTAAGGACCCCCCGCCTTTCTGTCGACTGCGGAGGATGGTTGCTTCCTCGCGGGGGCCGCGGCGGAATCCGCAGCCACCGCCAGAGCTGCCGCCGTGGTCTTGATCTTCGGGGGTGGCTTGGGGAGATCGCCCTGAGACGACGACGCAGGCGCCGCCCTCTCACCCTTTGCCCTCCTGCTGCTTTCTCCTCCTCCCCCCGAACTGGAGGCTGCGGAGGATAGCGCCGTCGACCCGACACCCACGGATCGCCCGCCGCCCGCGTTGGTGCTGCTACCCGCGGCGATCGACTGTCCGTCCTTGCCTCCTTGGTTTCCCTTGCCGGCACTCTTGCCGCCGCCCGATCTCTTCTTCCCCCCCACTGCCGCGGCTGATTTCACATCTCCCGTGGGTGTTACAGTCGACGTGGTGGTGGAAGATCCTCCACCTCCCGCTCCTCCAGGCGTCGTCTTTGGAGCGGGGGACGGCGCGGCGTCATCTTCCATCAGTACCGCGAAGAGCGACGCCCCACCGACGGCGCTGCCCTTCCCCCCGTCCTTCTTCTGTTCCTGCTGCTGCTGCTGCTGCTGCTGCTGCCGCAGGTGGCTGGATGCCCCTGGTCCCGGTCCCGCCCCCGCCCCCTCGAAGCCCACCGGGAGGCCTTTGTTCCTCTTTACGGGCACCTCCGTAAATCCGTCATCGGCATCGGCGGGGGCGGCGGGAAGGCTGGCGTCGTCCGCAACCCCCTGGTCAGCAGCAACTGCGGAACCAAGCGCGGTGGGATCGCTGCCGGCAGCATCCACGTCCAACCCGTTGTTCTTGTTCTTCTTCTTCTTCTTCGCCGGCACCTCCTCGGAGGCCTCGGGGACGACGGTATCAGCCACCGCCCCTGACTGCTCGCCCGTGGGACATACCCCCCCCCGCTCGATGGCGTCTTGGACGACGTTGACGGCCGCGGCCTCCTTGTGTTTGTTCCCCTTCCTTTTCACAACCTCGGTGAAGCCGTCGTCTGGGGAATGATGCGACGGGCGGTAAAGCAAGGGAGCGGTGCGGTGGGGGAGTAAGGGAATCGATCGCAGATCAGCACGCAGCGTGAAAACAGAGAGAGAGGTGAGCGAGGTGGAGCATCGAACCCGGCGAGTAGACGCATCGTCCAACCGGTGTTAACGTATTGGCAGACCGAAGGTATCTCTCACATCCCCCATCGACAGCGACAGCGAAGGGGAACCCGAACCATTATTTATGTTTTTTGACATTTTTCATAAAATACCTGTGGAGGCAGCGAGGGCGGGGGCGGGGGCGGGGGCGGGGGCGGGGTAGTGCTCCGGCTCCTTGACATCCGCCAGGGGAAGTTCCTGGTTTCTGTTCTTCTTGCCCTTCCCCATGTCGACTGCGTTCAGGAGTATCGATTGATCTCGGTGACAAAAGAGATAAAAGTGCTCACCTTCACTCATTTGCGTGTGGTTCCCTTTCGTAAAAAGCGGGAAATGGCGCGCAGCGCGGCACACACGACTCCCCTAAAAAGATGAGACAAGGTTGTGCGACGTACTGTCAGACCTACTGTCAACTGTACGCGTGCCGCGGGTCGTAAAAGTCGAACCCCTTACCCTTGCGCGGTGTACGACGTTCGGTTGGTCTGAGACCCGTCGCCTTGAGCGTCAGCTCTGGGATTCGGTCCGAAGGGACACACACACGCGCACTCGGTCGACGTGAGGGAAGGGCGGAGTGGCACTTCGTAACATTATCGATTCTCGTTTTGGGTGTAGGTTGCCTCCGTTCTCTTCCCAGCACAAAAGCCGCGGCTGCCGTGTTTGTTAGTCACTGGTACGAGCAGGTGAAGAATGGCATTCAACGAGAATCACGCGACCCGCTGCTACGACGGCCAGTCGCTGAAGGAGCGGCATCCCGACCTAAGCCAGCCGTTTCCCAAGGTTCGTCGCGGACAAAGGCACAAGAGAGACCCGATTCCTTTTGCCCCACAGCCACATGCAAAAGCATGTCTCACACCTTGTTTGGTTTCCCGCATGCCCCCTCCAAACGCCTAGAGACGTGACCCCACTTTCACGCACGGAACTCCTCTACTCCGCTCTATCACCACACGCCCGCCGCGGTCGCTCTTATAATAAACTGTCCACTCCTGTGTATTGTACAACCTCACGGGACAATTATTGGATCCGGAAAGAGTTCTCCGTCCCGCCCATTTGCGGTGTCCCTCACACCACACCTCTCTGCCCCCTCCTCCCCCCTCCCCTGCCTCCTCTCCTGCACAGCATGTTATCGCGGAAGAGATCGCCGTTGCATTCGGGCGGCGCCACGTGTATAAGCTAGTGGACGTGCTCTCCTTGCCCAAAGCGGCGGGGCCCCGGCCCTGCACGGGTGCACGCAGCTGACCCACACAGTTTGATCACGCGCTCATCGCTTACAACCAGAATAGGGTTTAGGGTTTAGGGTTTAGGGTTTAGCGTTGACCGTTAACTTCAAACCCCAGACTCTAAGCCCAGAACCCTAACACCCTAGGTCATAAAACTTGAGCCTTAAGGTTTAAATCCACCCCATATATTAAACCCTAATCCCTGAAGCTTAAACCCTAAACCCAACCCTTAAGCCCCCTAAGCTCTAAAACCTCTTCTAATACAACACAAAGTGAGAATCCAAGCACAGCCACGAACGACCCAGTGCGAGTGTCCACCCTTCGCTCTCGCGGTCCAGACACAGCAGGGCGCTACCGAGCGGACCTGAGCGGCGAGGAGCGCGCGCGGGGGCTGAGGTATCTGCTGGGTAGGGTCCGCCGCCACCACCGCTGGGCCACTGCGCACCTTCCCCTGCTCACCGTCTTGATTCCCAAGCAACTGCACGCCGCGCCAAGCCGCTCTTCGGATGGATTTGCGGCCCCGCCAGCGCTGCGACCCACCCGCTGTAGTATCGTTGCCTCGAATTGAGCTGTGTCAGAAGAATCGAAGTCGTGGGGGATGAGACCTAACGCTCGGTGTGAAGTGTCTGAGACCCTAAACCCTAAACCCGTAACCCTAAACCTTGAACCGGGATCGGTGCCTTGTTGCGGCCCTGCCGTGTGGCTTGCTGTCGAACCAAGAGTCCAAGGCGGAGGCTGTGGGGTGCAACACCGCCGCGCCCGTCGTCGCACTTCTGGTAAGGGGGGTGAGCATGCCTCTGTAATGGCGGTGCATGTTGCTTCACACGATACGCGCACACGTCGTAAATGCCGACTGATTATCATACAAACCCACGCATCTGTTGCTGATGTCAGGGGGGGGAGGGTGAGTCAGCAATTCTTGCCGAGGTTGCTTAGCCATCCGAACCATCCGTGGAGCTGTGAGCTTCCAGCCACACACGTCGGAACGAAACGGAACGGAATGTGTGTACCCGACATATCAACCCTTCGCCTTACCTTGTGTAGCTTTCGCCCTTCGAGCTAAAAGCACCTTTGGGATGGTGATCCAAACTGCATTGTCGAAGACGCCTTCACATAGGCCGATATGACGACCTCGGCCGTTGATTATTTTCCTTTGTAGCTCCTCTTCCGCGTCTAAACAGCTCAGCGCGTCGCGTGCGTCCTCGAGAGTTCCTACGGCACGCGAGACGACAACGCGGAGGTGCGCAAGCTGTCGTGCCAGACGTTGGCGGCGCTGGTGCTCCTCGCCGCCGGGCGCGCGTCTGTTGTCGCTGCCGGCGCGGTGGCTGCGGTGACAGCGCTGCTCGGCGACGTCGACGGAAGCGCACGCGACGCCGCCGCGGGATTCCTTGTGGCCCTCTCCACTGCCACCGATGGCGCGGCGTCCATACACGCGCTTGCACTCGCTGCCGCGGGAGGGGGCGGGGGTGGCGACAGGGGTGGGGGCGAGTGCGAGGTGATTCCCAGCGTGGTGAAGATGCTGGGCGACGCGGCCACTGGCGCACTGGCACTGCAGCGGGGGGTGGATACTTTGTGCAACTGCACGTTGACAGATGGGGGGATATTCGCGGCGCTCAACGCTGGGGTGCCTGGCGCGCTGCTGCTGCTGCTGGGTGAGGAGTAGTGACGCGGGGCGACGAAGGGGCGATGGGCAAACCGGCGGAAAAAGTACATAAACACGTGCATCTTTGCACTCGCCAATTCGTTGGACGACCATCTCGGTCATGGCACGTCGCGTAGAGTTGTGCATCGTGCCGGAGTACTCGCTTTCGCCGAGCGCCACGTCGTGTCACTGAACACGGTGGTGTCGTGTCACTGGACACGTGTCGCTGCACAGGTGTCACTGCACACGGTAAAGAGATCTTCGGGAGTGCATGAGTACCCTATTGCCGGGCGGCGACGAGGCGCGGAGGTCGTCGGACCTTCGCATGGCGACGGCGCGATGTTTTAAGAACCTGTGTCAGCACACCTACGGCAAGGTGCAGGCGCTGGAGGGGGGCGTCATCCCCGCGCTGGCGCCCATGCTGCGCTCGCAGGAGAGCGACATCAGGATGCACGCCGCGGCGGCCCTCATGGTTGGGTTGCCGCTGCTATCGCTGCGCTGTTTAGGGTTCAGGGTTTAGGGTTTAGTGTCGAAGGTTTAGGGTCGAAGGTTAAGGGTATCAATTTTAAGGTTTAGGGTTCAAGGTTTAGGGTTTAGGGTTTAGAGTTTAGGGCTCAGGATTTATAATTCATGGTTTAGAGTTTTCAAGTTTAGGGTCAAGGGTTTATGATTTAGGGTTCAGGGGTCAGGGTTCAGGGTTTCGGGCGTTGGGCTTCGGGCTCTGAGCTTTGGGCTCTAGGGTTAAGGATTTAGAGTTAAGGGTTTAGGGTTTAGGATTTAGGATGATGGTTTTTGGGTTTCGGGTTTTGGGGCTAGGGGTTAGGGGTTAGGGGTTAAGGGGTAGGGTGTTGGGTTTTGGGTTTAGGGGTCAGGGTTTATGGTTCATGATTTAAAGGTCAGGGTTCAGAGTTCAGGGTTCAGGGGCTCAGGGTTTAGGATTTAAGGTTCCGGGATTTGGGTTTTGGATTTTGCGAGTTTAGGGTTTAGGGTTTAGGGTTTAGGGTTTAGGGTTTAGGGTTTAGGGTTTAGGGCTTAGGGTTTAGGGTTTGAAGTTCAGGATTTAGGGTCCAGTGTTGAGAAATAATGCTGCTACCTCTCGAACCCTGTGTCTCATTTCTCAAGCCAAGCCGTGCCTTAAATTGCACGGTGCGCGGCTGACCCGGCCGGCGGAAGCGACCGGCGTCATTCGTCGAGCCTCGAGCATCGGTGGCAAACCGGTTTCTTGTGCCTTACACCTTTGCCGTCCCACCCCGACCCTCCCTCCCAGACCCTTACACCTTCAATCCTCTCCTCTGACTCGTCCTTGGCCACTACTTCCCGGGATTGACGCTGGAGCATGAGGCCAAGGTGCCCGTGATGGAGGCCGCGCGGAGGGACCTGGTGGCGCTGCTGAGGGACCCAAGCCCGTTCATCGCCGAAAACGCGCTGATGGCAGGGCCGTTCACGCGGGGCTGTTCATGCGTCACACGCAGTCATCCCCGATCTCATCTCGTCTCATTCACTCCACCCTGTTTCACCCCGCCCCCGACACACTCACGTGGTGATGACGTGCGCACCCGAGGTTTGCGTGTCACCCACGTAGCGCAGCACGAGGTTCGTGTATCCCACATGGTGCAGGGGTGACGACGTGCGCACCGGAGGTTCGCGTGTCTCCCATGTGGCGCAGCAGACAGGGGCTCACGCGGCGGTGAGTGACGCAGACAGTTCGGGCCCTAGCTGGCGGCGATTCAGAACTGCTGCGAGGAACCCACGGCGAGGAAGCTCGTGATGGAGGTGATGTCCGCACGGGACCAGGCGTTCGTGTTCAACCCGCAGGTGATGGCGTAGGTGGCTCGGGTGTGGCGCGCCGCCGGCCTCTGATTGGACCGCAGGGTTCGGCAGGTACTTTTGCCTGGACAGCAGGGCCAGCGGGTGCCTCTTCGATGGACAGCAGGCGCCAGCGCTGCGCCACAGCCAGTAAATGGCGGCAGGGGCGGCAGGCGGGGAGCGAAGAAGATAAGGTGAAGGGCCGCAGCGCACTTGCGAATCCTCTCCAATCTCCTCCTTGTTCGCGTCGTGAGCGAGTCGATAGCACTGTATGAAATAGGTTTCGAATGTTGGGAACTCCGCCCGCGTGTTGAATAGCGTCATTTCCTATGATGATCCTCACACATTCGCCCGCTCCGCTCACGCGCCGCGCTCCACTCACGCACGCCGCGCTCCGCTCACGCACACCCGCGCTCTGCTCACTTTACCTTCTTGGGCTCTGCATCCGCCTGCTTGGCCTTGTCGCCTTTGGACCTCGCAGTAGAGTGCCCGTGTTTCAAATCAGAGATATCCGCCTCGACCTTGCCTGCTGCTGCCGCGTGGTCTGCCGCCTTTTTCTTCTTGCGCTTGGCCACCGCCGCTGACCGCGCCGCCGAGATGCTCACGGTCTGCCACGCCAGCGCCAGGTACACCAACAGGCCATACTGCGGGTTGAGGGTTATGGGTATGAGGTTAAGGGGTGCCGGGTTAGGGTACAAGTTTGGGGGTTTTAGGGTTTAGGGTTCAGGGTTAAGGGTTTGGGGTTTGGGGTTCAAGGTTGACGGTCAAGGGTTCAGAATCTAGGGTTTACGATTCAAGGCTTGAGATTCAGGATTTAGGATTAGTGGTTTGGTTTAACAGTTCTAGGGTTTGTGGTTCACGGTTCGGGGTTGCGCAGCGGGGTTGGGGAGGCTGACCTGCGGCGTCACCCCTGTGGAGCTGAGTAGCGGCCACAGCAGCATTACCACGGAGAAGAGCCCCAGCGTCCCCGCGTTGCCCCGCAGCACCGCCATCATGGCACCCCCCAAGGCGAAGAAACTCCCTGCGATGATCTGCGGCTTCTTGTTGCCAAAGAGTAGCGGCCGCAAAGCAACGCCGTGACACGTGTCCTCAGAGGGCTTGCTCGTAACATGTTCGAAGGTAGAGAAGGTCGGGTCAGCCAACAGACAAACGCCAGCGCCACGATATCAGTTGCAGTCGACAGCTCGAGGCAGAGACGGGCGGGCGCGGGGCGGGTTCTCGCCGACGCACAGGGTCGCGGCGAGCCAAGCCTCGCCCCGCCAAAGACGCGCGAGATGCGCCTGTCGATCCCCTTAAGCTCGCGCACGTTGACAAAGGTGCTCCAGCGGGGCACCCACGCCGCCTTGTCCTCGCTGCAGGCTGCGTGAGAGGTGGCGCACACGTACGCGTCCCACGCGCCCCACACCAGCTCGCCTGAGACAGAAGGGCGGGGGCTGGGGAGGAGGGGTCAGGGTTAAAGGTGCAGGGTATGAGACTTAGGGTTTAGGGTGTAGGGTGCAGAGTTTTGGGTTTAGGGTGTAGTATTAATCGTTAAGCCCTACACGTCTTCACTTCAAACGAGCTCGACACACGTCACCTCCTGGGGGCAGCAGGCAGGGGACATGGAAGTGCCGAAGCAGCTGCACGCAGCAGCTGCCAGATCAGTAGGCGTGCACCAAGGCGGGCGCACCAGTGTACGCCCTGAACCTTAGACTCGGGACCCTGGACCTTGACTTG
>Ga0075108_10001746_pt1 | contig 10339 bp, 2 predicted proteins | sample AntAceMetag02UK1_FD_69797 | JGI IMG/M metagenome (GOLD analysis project Ga0075108, IMG submission 69797) | Saline lake microbial communities from Ace Lake, Antarctica - Antarctic Ace Lake Metagenome 02UK1 | ecosystem: Environmental > Aquatic > Non-marine Saline and Alkaline > Saline | place...
ACTTCAACATCCCCAAAATCATCTCCGCGGACATGGTGATCTTCATGGGCCTGCTCAACGACCTCTTCCTCGGCGTCGACCCCCCGCGCAAGCGCGACGTGGAGTTCGAGAAGGTGATCGAGGCCACTGCCGTGGAGATGGGCCTTACGGTGGAGGACGACTTCATCCTACGCATCGTGCAGCTGTCTGAGCTGCTGGCCATCCGCCACTGCATCTTCCTCATGGGCTGCACGGGCGGCGGGCGCACCGAGGCATACCGCGTGCTGGCCAAGGCCATCCAGAAGGGCGTGGACGTACCTGAGGAGGAGATTGTGAACGACTACCTGCGCGCGTGCAACAAGAAGAAGGTTGTACTGCGCGACATCAACCCCAAGTCGATCTCCACCCAGGAGTTCTACGGGTACGTCAACCTCTCCACCCGCGAGTGGAAGGACGGCATGATGTCGTATTACATGCGCGAGCTCGCCACCATTCCGGATGAGGACCCCAAGTGGATCATCCTCGACGGGGACCTGGACGCCAACTGGATCGAGTCCATGAACTCCACCATGGACGACAACCGCCTGCTCACGCTCCCCTCCAACGAGCGCATCCGCCTCCTGCCACACATGAAGCTCATCTTTGAGATTCGCAACCTCAAGTTTGCCACCCCCGCCACAGCGACACGTGCGGGCATCGTTTACGTGTCCGAGAAGCTGCAGTGGCACAACATGATCATGTCGTGGGTGAAGCGCGTAGTGCCGGTGTACGCGGAAACAGCAAAGTGGAAAGACCCAGAGCAGCCCAGCCGGTGGATCGTAGATCTGGTGAACAAGTACCTGCCGCCCACCATCTTCGAGATGAAAAAATCATTCCAGCACATCACCCCGCTGGAGACGATGAACTTCTGCACCACGCTGGTGAACATTCTGGAGGGGATGCTCAAGCCGGAAAATCTCAGCAACAAGGCTGACCAGATGGCGTTCGAGACGTACTTCTCCCTGGCGATGGTGTGGGCCTTTGGCGGCGGGCTGGCGCCCAAGGACGGCATCGAGTACCGTAAGGACTTCGACAAGTGGTGGAAGCGCACGTGGACCACGGTAAAGTTCCCGGGCAAGGGGTCCATCTTCGACTACTACATCAACGCTAAGACGCTCAAGTTCGCGCCTTGGTCCGACCTGGTGCCTGAGGTCGAGTACGACTCGGCAGTTACCGCGATGTCCTCAGTGTTTGTGCCCACGCCCGAGACGTCCTCCTTCACGTACTTCCTGGACATGATGCTGGACTTGCGCGCGCCCATCATGTTCGTAGGGCCGGCTGGCACGGGCAAGACGCAGCTGGTGAAGGGCAAGCTGGCGACGCAGCCCGAGGGCATCATGAGCCTCAACATCAACTTCAACTACTTCACCGACGTCCTTTCCTTCCAGAAGATTCTCGAGTCCACGCTAGAGAAGAAGGCGGGTGTCAACTACGGCCCCCCCGGGCAAAACAAGCTCATCTACTTTGTCGACGACCTGAACATGCCCAAGCTCGACGCATACGACACCGCGATGCCCATCTCCCAGATCCGTCAGCACCTCGGCTGGGGCCACTGGTTCGACCGCGCCAAGTTGTCGCCCAAGGTGATCCACAACACGCAGTACGTGGCGTGCATGAACCCCACGGCAGGTGCCTTCCTCATCAACCCGCGCCTGCAGCGCCTGTTTATGACGCTGGCGGTCGACTTTCCGGGCCAGGACTCCTTAATGAAAATCTACGGCACCTTCCTCACGGGTCACCTCAAGCACTTCAACACGGACTGCCAGGAGCTGGGCACCAAGCTAATCCAGGCCGCGCTGGCCAACCACGAAAAGGTGGTGGGCGCCTTCCGCAAGACCGCCGTCAACTTCCACTACGAGTTCACGGTGCGCCACTTGTCCAACGTCTTCCAGGGCCTGCTCTTCTCCAACCCCGACAACTTCAATAACGTCAACAAGCTCTCCAAGCTGTGGCTCCACGAGTCCGAGCGCGTGTACGCCGATCGTCTGGTGACCACCAACGACCTAGCCACGTACAACAAAAACGTCCAGGGCATCGCCAACAAGTTCTTTAAGATTAGCGGCATCGAGGATTTCTACAAGAAGGACCAAGCCAAGCCCCTCATTTTCTGCCACTTTGCAGGCGGTGTGGGTGAGAAGGTGTACAACGACATTGAAGAATTCTCGACGTTGCAGAAAATTCTCGAGGACACGCTGGCCGAGTACAACGAGACCAACGCGACGATGGACCTGGTGCTGTTCGAAGATGCCATGAAGCACATTTGCCGCATCAGCCGCATCATCTCCAACCCTGGCGGCCACGCGCTCCTCGTGGGCGTCGGCGGCTCCGGGAAGCAGTCTTTGTCGAAGCTCGCCGCCCACCTCTGCGGCATGACGACGTACATGATTGTCATCTCTGGCAACTACGGCATTAACTCCCTTAAGGAGGACCTTCAGAAGATGTACAAAACCGCCGGCCTCAAAGGCGAGGGCATCTTGTGGCTCTTCACCGACACCCAGATTGTAGACGAGAAGTTCCTCGTGTTCATCAACGACCTGCTGTCGTCGGGCGAGATCCCCGACCTGTTCCCTGTGGAGGACGTAGACGAGATCATCAACGGCGTGCGCCCCGGCGTCAAGGAGGCAGGCCTACTGGACAGCCGCGAGGTGTGCTGGGACTTCTTCATCAACCGGGTGCGTGAGAACCTGCACATGGTCTTCACGTGCTCCCCCGTGGGCGAGCAGTTCCGCGTGCGCGCCCAGCGCTTCCTGGCCATGATCAACTCCACGGTGATTGACTGGTTCCAGCCGTGGCCGGAGAAGGCGCTGCTCGGCGTGTCCCAGCGCTTCCTGAGCGACACGGAGCTGGGCAAGCCGGAGGTTTCCAAGGCCATCATGCAGTTCATGCCCTTTAGCTTCAGCCTCGTGGCGTCGGTGTCGGAGAGGTTCCTAGCACAGGAGCGGCGCTACAACTACACCACCCCCAAGACGTTCCTCGAGCTCATCAAGCTATACAAGTCCCTCCTGTCCAAGAAGCGCGAGGTGACGGGCATCAACATCGAGCGCCTGTCCAACGGCCTCGACAAACTGATGAAGACGCAGAAGGACGTCGACATCCTCGTCGAGCAGGCAAAGGTGAAGGCTGTCGAGGTGGAGGAAAAGGTTGGCTCCGCCGAAGCTTTCGCTGCCAAGGTTGCCATCGAGAAATCGAAGGCGAACATTGAGAACGAGGCGGCGCAGATCGAGGCTGAGAAGTGCGGGACGATTGCCACCGAAGTTGCTGCCAAGCAGGTGTCCGTGCAGGCTGAGCTAGACAGCGCCGAGCCCCTGGTCCAGGCGGCACTCGCGGCGCTGGACACCCTCAACAAGAAAGATCTCGGTGAGGCCAAGTCGCTGAAGAAGCCTCCGAGCGGCGTAGACGACATCACCGCCGTGATCATCATCCTTCTGCAGAACAACCCCAAGGACAAATCGTGGGGTGCCGCTACCAAGATGATGGGTAACGTGGACAAGTTCATGGACCTGCTCAAGGGCTTCAAGCAGAACATCGACGATGGCAACGTGCCCAAGAAGAACGTGGATGCCTGCCGCCCGTACCTCGAGCTGGAGCACTTCACTCGGGACATCATCTACAACAAGTCTCGCGCCGCCGCCGGAATGTGCGAGTTTGCCATTAATATCATCAAGTACTTCGACGTCGTGACGATGATCGAGCCCAAGCGCTTGGAACTGGCCGAGGCCAACACGCAGCTCGAGGAGGCCAACACGCAGCTCGCCGCCGTGCAAGAGAAGGTTGCAATGCTCAATGCCCTGGTTGCCGACCTCGAGCGCCAGTTTGACGAGGCCGAGGCTGAAAAGAACGGCGCCATCGAGGAAAAGGCAAATCTCGACATCAAGCTCGGCCTCGCCAACCGTCTGGTCAACGCGCTGCAGGCGTCTGGCGAGCAGTGGAAAAACACCGTGGCGCAGCTCAACGCCGACCAAGGCCTGCTGGTGGGCGACTGCCTATACGCCGCCGCCTTTGTGACGTACTCGGGGCCCTTCACCGCCAAGTTCCGCACCGAGCTCATTGGCGAGTTCCAGAAGAGCCTCAAGGAGAACAACATCCCCATGACAGAGGGTATCGACGTGCTGAACGTGCTGGTAGACCCCGCCACTATCGCCGGGTGGGTGGGCGAGGGTCTCCCCTCGGACCGCACCTCGACTGAAAACGGCACCATCACGTGCAACTCGGAACGCTGGCCCCTCATGTGCGACCCTCAGCTGCAGGGCATCGCCTGGATCAAGGAGCGCGAGTCCAAGAACTCTCTGCAAGTGGTGCGCATGGGCGCCCCCAAGACGGCCGACCAGATGGAGAAGGCGATCGAGAACGGCTACTCTGTGCTCATCGAGAACATGGGCGAGTCCATCGACGCCGTGCTCATGCCCACAGTGACGCGTGCCACGTACAAGAAGGGCCGCTCGCTGTACGTCAAGATGGGCGACAAGGACGTGGAGTACCACCCCAACTTCAAGCTCTTCCTCCACACCAAGATGTCCAACCCGCACTATCCGCCGGAGATCCAGGCAGAGACCACACTCATCAACTTCACGGTGACGCAGGACGGACTGGAGGACCAGCTGCTGGCGCTGGTGGTCAACAAGGAGCGCCCGGACCTGGAGGAGACCAAGACAGCGCTCATCGTGCAGAACAACGAGTTCACCATCAAGCTCAAGGAGCTCGAGGATACGCTGCTGTTCAAGCTGGCCACCGCCGAGGGGGACCTTACCGAGGACGTCGAACTCATCGAGTCGCTCGAGGAGGCGAAGCGCGTCGCCGACGAGATCGTGCTCAAGGTGCAGGAGTCCAAGGTGACCGAGGCAAAGATCAACACCTCGCGCGAAAAGTATCGCGTGTGCGCCAAGCGCGGCTCGCTGCTCTTCTTCATGCTAAACTCGCTCAACAAGGTCCACGCCTTTTACGCCTTCTCCCTCAACGCCTTTGTCACGGTGTTTGCGCGTGGCATCGACATGGCCCCTGGGGGCAAGAAGCGTGCATCCAAGCTATCGTTCCGCTCGGTGGCCAGGCGCGCGCTGGGTAAGTTCGATTGGAACATGGACCTGCTCTCAACACTGATCCCGTCCAAGAAGGCGGGGTCCGGGGGGGGGGCCAAGGCTGCCGCCACCCCGGAGCCCACCGCAGAGGAGATGGAGAAGCGCCTCAACGCCCTGTTGGAGACCACCACCTACACAGTGTTCAACTACACCCGCCGCGGCCTCTTCGACAAGGACAAGCTCATCGTCTCCACCCTGCTCACCTTCTCCATCCTGCTCAACGACGGGAAGCTCAACGCCGCCGAGTACAACGGCCTGCTCAACGGCCTGCGTGCTGCCAAGCCCCCGCCCATGTCGGACGACCTGGCGTATTGGATGTCCGAGGCGCAGTGGGTGTCGCTGCAGGGGCTGGAGGAGATGCCCGCCTTCAAGGGCCTGGCGCGCGACATGGAGAAGCGCTCCGAGGAGTGGATGAACTGGGGCATGCACGAGCTAGCAGAGACGCAGCCGCTCCCCGGCGAGTGGAACACCAAGCTGACAGATTTCCAAAAGCTGATGCTCATCCGCTCCGTGCGCCCCGATCGCATCACTGGCGGCCTGTCCCAGTTTGTGGAGAAGCAGCTGGGCCCTGACTACGTCAACCAAGAGGCCTTCGACGCCGCCCAGATGAACGAGGAGACAGGCCAGTCCACGCCCATATTTTTCATCCTCTTCCCCGGGTACTCGCCCTCCAAGGAGATTGAAAAGCTGGCCAACGACCTGGGGAAGACGTCAGAGAACGGGCAGCTCACTATCATCTCCATGGGCCAGGGTCAGGAGCCGGTGGCAGAGGGGGTGCTGGACAAGTACACCAAGAGTGGCGGGTGGGTGTTTCTGGATAACGTGCACCTCATGCAGGGCTGGATCCCCTCGCTGGAGCGCAAGCTCGAGATCGCAGCAGAGACGGCGCACAAGGACTTCAGGTGCTACTTCAGTGCCGAGCCCATCAACGGCGCGCCCTTTGCCAAGATTGTGCCCGAGTCGATCTTGCAGACGTGCATCAAGATTTCCAACGAGCCCCCCTCGGACCTCAAGTCGAACATGCGCCGTGCCCTTGCCCCCTTCAGCCAGGACGTGTTGGACCGCTCCACCACCGACGAGAGGAAAACAGTGCATACCGCCGTGCTGTTCGCGCTGTGCTTCTACCACTCGCTCCTGCTGGGGCGTAAGAAGTTTGGTGTCGGCATCGGCATCGGCCTCGGCTCTGGGTTGGGCTACTGCCGGGGGTACTCGTTCAACATGGGCGACCTCATCAACTGCACTGAGGTGCTGTTCAACTACCTGGAGGGCAACGAAGAGACCCCATGGGAGGATTTGCGGTACATGTTCGGCGAGGTGTTCTATGGAGGGCACATCACCGACGCCATGGACCGCCGCCTGTGCATCGCGTATCTCGACGTGCTGGTCACTCCGGACCTGCTCCCCAAAGACGGCAAGGCGCCCGAGAAGATGCTGGCGCCAGGCCTCAAGGCGCCCAACCCCACGGACTACGCCGACCTAAAGCACTACGTCGAGAACAGCCTACCCCCCGAGACGCCGTCCATCTACGGCCTGCACTTCAACGCGCAGCTATCGTTGCTTACCACGGAGGGTGAGATTCTTTTTAACACCATCGGCGACATCAGCGGTGGTGGCGGCGGCGTCGGCGGCGGCGAGAGCATGGAGAGCGTCGTGCGGCGGGGCGTCGAGTCCATGATCGACTCTTGTCCGGACCCCTTCAACGTCATCGACATCGAGAGCCGCATCACGGACAAGAATCCGTACGTGGTGTGTGCGCTGCAGGAGGCGATGCGCATGGCGGACCTGCTGGTGTTCCTCAAGCGCTCGCTGGAGGAGCTCACCCTGGGTCTGGACGGCGCGCTCAACATGTCGCCTGCTATGGAGGAGGTGCAGAACGGAATCTTCCGCAACTCAGTGCCCCCGAGCTGGATGAAGCAGATGTCCACTCGCGTGCAGGAGGTGTTCTCCCTGCAGCGCTGGTTCCGCGACGTTAAGGACCGCCATACGCAACTGGAGAAGTGGACGTCGGGCAAGATCGAGCACCCCAAGACGGTGTGGCTCCCGGGGCTCTTCAACGCTAAGGCGTTTGTCACAGCAGTGCAGCAGGTGTACGCACGCGCCAACCAGTTGCCGCTGGACGTCATGCAGTTCATCACCGAAGTGTCCAAGCTGGGTGCCTCGGAGATCACCGAGTACTCGTCGGAGGGTGCGTATATCCACGGTCTTTCCCTGGAGGGTGCGCGCTGGGACACCAAGGCTGGCATGGTGAAGGACTCCAACCCCAAGGAGTTGCGCTGCCTGTTGCCGGTGATCAAGGTGATCCCGGTCACGTCCGACAAGTATGACATCCGCGGCTACTACCTGTGCCCCGTGTACATGAACATGCAGCGCGCCAACGTGTACTCGGCCCAGGTGTCCGTCTTCACCCTCAAGCACCCGCCCAAGGAGCCTCCGGTCAAGTGGACTCTCGCCTCGGTGGCACTGCTCCTGCAGGACGAGCTTGCCGCGTAAGCGGGTCGCTGGGCACGAATCAGCCACGCGGAGCAGTGCGAGCCGAGTGCACGTGGCGGTGAAAAGACACCAAGGAGTGGTGCAATAGCAGAAAATCCGCCCAGCTGTGTGGTGCTTGCCTTGATTACAAGCGGTGCAGAGGGCGGTGGAAAGAGACGTAGACGTCAACGATGCTATATCTCTATAGAGAGCTCTTATCTTAGTCTAGTTAATAGCGGCCCGTGCACCTTTCATAGCTCCTTTTTTATCAATATTCATTTCAGAAGCTTTAGCAAATGGAAGATTTGCAGCTTTGCACAAATGTGTGTCCCAGCATATAGTACAGTACTCCGGTAGATTGCGGAGGGGACTGTCCCTGTGTTTCAGGCGGCACATCGACTTTGGAGAGTGGTTTGATTTCACCAAATATTTGGTTTTTGTTTTTTTGATTTTCAAAATCAAAAGTTATGTTTTCCTATTCTTATCTCCTATACATCGCTGCCCCATCAAGGACAGCCACCCCCTTTGCAAATGTAGCCGCATCAGAGTCTACCCCGCGAATGCTTGTCGCACCTCGCCATTCCTACTAATATGAGGGTGCAGCTAACGCGCCAACAACCACCTGCCTGGGCACCCATGACCCTTCTGATACATCCACCTGCGACACCCCCCCACCGGGACCGTCGACAACCCAGAATCCCGGCGAGTTACCAACACCACCCCGTCAACCTTCTACCACCGCACTACACCACACGCGCGTCTGAATTAGGCAGCCACGACGATCTCTGTCTCGGCAATGCGCTCGTAGAGCTCGCGCACCTTGAGTCCGCACAGGGTCTGGAAGAGACCGGTGCCGTTGTTGGACCCCGGGCCATTTTGGTACTTGAGCATCTGTTGGGTGATCTCGCCGTAAAATTTGGTGGAGGTGTTGGACAGGTGCGACTCCACGTAAATGAGCTCCTCCAGCTTGTCGAACTGGCCGTCCATCTCCAGTACGGACACCTCCTCGCCGAAGAAGGTGTCGGGGCCGTAGAAGAACTTGATGCCCGGGTACGAGCACGTAAGCTTGCGGCCACAGGGGATCCACGAGATGGTGGAGCCCTCATCGAACAGGTAGGGGGGCTCAAAATTGTCCACACCCTCCTTCATGATCATGCGCACGCGCAGGATCTTACCCTCGTTGTCGTCGGGGATGAGCTGCGTGGGGAGCACCTGGATGACCACGTCGGCGAAGGCCTTTTGGGGATCCACAAAGGCGTCAAAGTCGGGCTTGCGCGCTTCGATGGAAGCCTTAATGGACTCCAGCGAGTGGCCGCGCTCGGCCATGTCGCGCTGGATCTTCCACGCGAACTTGACATCGTCGGAGATGTCTAGGTAGATCTTGAAGTCGAACATCTCGCGCACGCGCTCGTCGGCGAAGGGGTGGAGGCCCTCCAGGATGAGGATGGCGGGGGACTCGATCTTCTCGGCTGCGTCGAAAATGCCAGTGACGTGGTTGTAGATGGGCTTCTCAACTGCCTTGCCGTCCTTGAGAGCCTTCACTTGCTCGTACATCAAGTCTGTCGTACAGAGATACGGTACGGGAGGCAGAAGAGGGCGGGGGAGAGGGACGAGGACAGCGTGTTTGTCAGCGTCTTTCTTGGGATTGTTCTCCCAACCTTTCTTAATTTTTATGCCAAAACAAACGTGGCAGGGGCATAAAATATGGATAAGCACGGCGTGCGCGCTCCCACGAGGGTGCGCAACCGTGCGACACCCCCGTCCCGGAGAGGCAGATACCCTCTCCGCTGCAGGCGCCGAGTGGGCAACCTGTTCCGTGCGCACCCCCTCCTTCTCGCGCCCTCGCCCCACCCTCCTCATCTTCCTCGTCGCACGCGCCAGGCTGGAGGGTCTTTTTTGGATAAAAAGAAAGCGATGGAGGAAAGGAGTCCTCCCGTGAAAATTCGTGCGAATTGGTGCAATCGAGAAAGATGCCGGCGTCCCATCCCGGCGAACGCTCCGTGTCCCACCCGCCCAGTGTGTCCTTATCGAAGCTTCCCCGTGTTGCTTGCCGGGCGCTGCACTGACGCGTTTGGTGGCTAGGCCCTGGCCCGCTGGCGCACGCACCGAAGTCTTGCTCGGCGAGGTTTAGCGCGGTGAGGCCGGACTTCTTGCGCCCGGCACGGTCGTTCAGATGGTAATCATCCAGGCACAGCACGGTGGTGGTGTCGGAGATGAGGGTGTTGGAGTCGGGGTTGCCGCCCTCCGGGGGGGATGCTTTGCCGCCGAAGAGGGAGGTCATGCGACGCATGAACGTGGACTTGCCGCAGCCCGAGTCAGCGGCCAGGCCAATGGTGACGGGACCCGAGCGCTCCGCGCGGATTACGAGGTTTCGTGGTGCCGCGCGGACCTTCGGGGCAGCCGCGAGCTTGGCACGGGAGCCCTGAAACTTGCGCGCCGCGAGGGGCTGAGCGCACACGGCGGACACGGTCATGGAAGCCATCGTCGACGGGTCGTGTAGCTTCGTAAACGCGGGTCGCGGGCGCGCGGTTTAAGAAGAAGGGAACCTGCGGTTTCGTTGGGAGTTTTCCATCCTTCGCGCCCAGGCCAGGCCTTTCTGACTCCCTTTGACAGCTCAGCATTTTGTACCGGTACACAGGGAGCGTCAATTTCGGACCCTCCCCTTTTCCACACCCTCCCCTTCGCTGATTCGCCGAGTTGGAAAAAAAAAAAAAACTGCCTTTTGACCAAAAAAATATTAAACCCATCTCCCGAGCTCCCCCGTGACTCCCCCGAAATTT
>Ga0075108_10001755_pt1 | contig 10299 bp, 4 predicted proteins | sample AntAceMetag02UK1_FD_69797 | JGI IMG/M metagenome (GOLD analysis project Ga0075108, IMG submission 69797) | Saline lake microbial communities from Ace Lake, Antarctica - Antarctic Ace Lake Metagenome 02UK1 | ecosystem: Environmental > Aquatic > Non-marine Saline and Alkaline > Saline | place...
CCCGCGCCATCGTCGATGCCAAGCTTAGTGCCCACACCGCTCCCTTCACCAGTGCCCACGCCCGCGCCATCGTCGATGCCAAGCTTAGTGCCCACACCGCTCCCTTCATCAGTGCCCACGCACGCGCCATCGTCAACGCCACAGCCGACGGCTCGCTCTTGGATACCGTCGAGATCTCCAACGGAAAGACCTACGAAGAAGCCCACCCAGGCGCCTTCGAAGGCACCATCGTACGTGCCGACGTTCGTACCGCTTGCAGGCATTACCACGGTATGGCCGGCCGTTCTAGTCGTGTCGGAGAACGGCACCGAGGCGGTGACGTTCACTCTGGCGCTGAAGACGGAGCCCGTGGCCAAAGTTTACATCACGTTTTCTTCGCTTCACAGCGGACTGGTCTTCTCGCCAGCGTCCCTGACTTTCGATTACGCCGACTACAATGTCGCGCAAAGCGTCCGCGTGAGCGGCGTGGACAACAGCGTGCGCGAAGGCGACCACAGCGACACCGTCCGCGTTGCCGTTTACAGCTCGGACGACTGGTGGGAGTGCGACGAAGCGCTCCGCATCGGGTGCTCCAGCAAGGCGAAGTACCAGGGCACCCAGGTGCCGAGCACGAATGTGACGGTGCTCGACGACGACAACGTCGGCATCACTGTCGGCGTCGCCAAAGACTCGAATGCGACGTACAGCAACTTTGGCGACGCTCTTACTTCTGCAGTATACACCCTGGCTCTTAGTTCGGAGCCGAGCAGCCCAGTTGTTGTAACGATGTCAGGGCTTACGTCGTTTGCATCGGCGGTGCCATCAACCGTGTCGTTCACCGCCGCAAACTGGGACGTGCCAGTCACGATCAAGGTGGTCGCTCGGGCGCCTCTGGCCCGGCGGCCCGTGTGCCTCAGCGGGAACCGCTTCTGCGACGCCATTCAGAACCGCACCGAGATTGTGGTCCACACCGTGACGAGCTTGGATCAATATTACAGCAACCTGGCTGTCGACTCCACTTCGATTTCGGTTACGGCGGTGTACGATAAAGCGGATCCGCCCAAGACGACACTCGGACGTTTCGTAAACTTGCTGAATGCGATTCAAATCACGTTCAACTCGGATACCAACCGCGCAGGGTTTTCAGGAAGCTTTGCGTGCACCCGGATTCTCGACATTACAGCTGCTATGGCCCGTCATTACTTCGGATACCAACACTTTTGTTCTTTCACATCGAAGACTGTTCTCAAGATTACGTTCGGCAAAATACCTCAAGTGCTTTCGGGAGCCGAGTTTGCGCTAAAGGATTTGACTGTGCAGGCATTTGCAAAGTCGTCGACTCTATTCACAACAAACGAAACCTTCATTGTCCGTGGCCCGCTGATTCCAACTATTCCCGTGACGTCTTTGACAGCATCGTCTGAGTTCGTTGGCCTTTGTGACGGCCTGGTCCTCGACGGCAGCGGGTCTCGGGGCTCCGGCGGCCGCGATATGACGTACAACTACTCGGTTGCATCCGTCATTGGTGACGTTTCAAACATCTCAAGGGCTTTTGCAGCAGCCAACGCTGGGTCAGGACAGCGATCTATCATCCTGAACTCTGGCTTGATGAGTCCGGGGTCTGTGTTTCGAGTGACCCTACGAACCACTAACTTTATTGGATTCAGTCACTCGGTTACTTCGAGAATCGAGAAGCTCGGTTGGCCTGCCCCGATTCTGAGTGTTCAGGGCAGCAATCCCCGAACGGCATTCTATAGCTCGTCCTTATCCCTTCAGGTCAACGCAGCTCTACCGTCATTCGTGTGTGCCAGCGCAGAATTTTCGGGCACAAAGTTAAGTTTCTCATGGAAAGAAGTAACAGGACATTTTAACGGCCTGCTTAGTGGCACTTCCAAAAATCCTCGTGTCCTGAGTATACCTGCCGGTTCGCTCGAAGCTGGCCTGAATTACACCTTTATTGCAACAGGGTGGATGACAAATGATCCCTCGTTAAACAACACGGCTAGTGTTGTTGTAGAAGTGGCCTACCAAGATCTGATCGCTGTTATTGATGGTGGCGTGTACAGGCAAGTGGGCGAAAGCGCTGGATTTTCTTTGAACGGTCGGATGAGTTATGACCCTGATGATTCGGTTGGAGACCTATCGTATTCGTGGGGTTGCAACGCGTCCTCGGCGTCAGCTTCGTGCGACGGCGTGAATTTATTGGAAGCCGACTCTGTCGATGTTGCAAGTAGAGCTCTCGAAGTTGGCAAGTACAGCTTTTCTTTGACAGTGAGTAAAGGGAAGCGAAGCGCTTCTACGAGCACCACCATCGAAATATTGTCTGGGTCGCCACCCGTGGTGGAGGCGACTCCGCTGACCCAAAAGAAGTACAACTTGGACAGCGGGTTTGTCAAGGTCTCGTCGGCGTCGGCTCAATCCGCCCTGCCTGTGACCACGACGTGGTCCACGGAGGACAGTGACGTTGATGACATTTTCAAGTCGAAAGGCTCCAGTGCAGACCAGGTCAAGAATATGCGTCAGACCGTGGTTCAGCTGTCGGTCCTCACGGAAGGTTTCACGTACACTCTCAAGTTGGCCGCCGTCGACACTGCGCGCAAGAGCAGCTACACCACCATCACGTTCACGATGAACGAGGCGCCCAGTTCAGGAAGCTTAACCGTAAGCCCACTCACTGGCTGGGCTCTGTCCACGTACTTCGCGTTCAGTGCCAAGAATTGGGTCGACGACGACCTGCCGCTAACCTATGTTTTCGGAACTGTGGCAGTTAACAGCAACGGCAGCCTTACTACCGCGTTAACACCCTTTGGTGATTCTCGCAGCGATTGCTTTTGGAACGACGTGATGCTTGCTCAGGGCGACGAGGCCACCAATTATACGGTTGGAACTTTTGTGCGAGTCATTGATAGCTACGGCGCTGCGGGCGAATACGCAACACTGGCTCATGTGAAGAACCAGGATCTCACGCTGGATCAGCTCCTCAACGCATCCCGTACCCAAAGTAATTCCGCGCTCGACACTGGAAGCGCAGACACGGCACGTCAAGTTATTCTCGCCACAGCTTTGGGGCTAAAGACGTCTGAAGTAACCAGTGGAGGGCGGCGGTCTCTTCTCGCCACTAGCAGCGCCACTTCCGCTCGCGCTGCTTTGCTCGAGGATCTCTGGTCCGCCTACGAGCTTACAGAAATCACCGAGTCCGAAGTGGCGTCGCTGTTCTCTGTTCTCGACGGCATTGTTGACACGCCCTCAGAAATTTCGGCTGCCATTGTTGAGGGCTCTTTGAATTTCATCTCAACAGTGCTTCGGGTCACACTTGGCGCAAGGGTGGGCCTGAGCGAAATCGCTGCAGATTACATCAGCACCTCGCTGGAGTCCCTTTTTCGCACAGAAATGTTCAACAACAGCTACGGCTACGGATCTACGTCGCTCGACCATATCGAAAACGTGTCGACTATATTCCGCCTTGCTAGCACGGCATTGCTTATCGACGCCTACGATGGCATTGGGTACTCGATGGACGGGGATTTACAAGAAGTCGAAATCTATAGCTACCGGAGTTCAGTTGAAAGCCTGAGTGAGCACACCGTGTCCTTGTCGGATGGCAGTTCAGACGACACAATCACGAGTGCTTATTTCAACGGTTCTCTGGTTGACCAGATTCAGGCCGCAGCGTCCCTAAACGCAAGTTCAACTTTGGATGTATTCGTTGCAATTATTAAAACCAACATTCTGGCGTTCGCGTTGCATGGAACTGAGGGCAGTGCTACGGCCACCGCCAGTCGCGCCGATCAAGCAGCCACATTTGGGATTATTCTCTTGAGGTCTTACCTAACGGTGGTTGAGGTAGCGCTTGCGGACGATCCACACCCCCTCTCTTTTACAAACATTACCAGCCCGATCGCAATCACTCTCCGTGCAAACGTTAAGTTCAACACCAATTTCACGGAATTCGGCAGAGTGTTCTCGTGTAGCAAAGACCGCCAAGTTGTTACCATCGACTGCCCTCTCGCGCCGATCAACCACACGTGCGATTTCTCGGCATACGGCGGCGGTGAGAAGTACTTTGTAGACTTTGTGTGCCCGTATGTGGCTCCAATTTGCCTGCGATGGCAGTCGGGCGAGCGTAATTTTTCGAGTGCAGGTTGCATCGCCATTCCAGGTTATGCTAATAGCGAAGTGACGTGCGAGTGCAGCTACCAGTCCACGTCGACGATATTTGTGCTGTCTGGCAACCTCACGGACGCTAAAATGACCGCGCTTCAAACTCCTGAGCCGACGCCGTCCCCGTCGCCGAAACCCACGCCGGCTCCTTCCCACGAGCCAACGCCGAGGCCAACGCAACAGCCGACGGTGTCACCAACTGCGTCGCAGCTCCCAACGCACCGGCCCACACTCGCGCCTTCACCGTTTCCCACCACCGTACCGTCAGTTTCGAATGAGCCTACACCCTTGACGTGGATTCCATCGGTGGCTCCCGTTCCAGTTCCTACCGCAGCAACGCCCATTCCCACGGTTCCGTTCCCTACTCCAGTGCCGTCGATGCCGCCCACAGCTGACGACACCGTCCAAGTGATTACAAGTTTCAACATTATTGCGACCAAAGCTCCGTCCGAAGCCAAAGAGTACATAGTCAAAGCAATGATTGCATCGGGTATCGGATTGACCACTTCCAATATCAAGGCTTTTTCCACCAGCGTGATCGCTCGGCGGTTGCTGGAAGGTTCCGACGTGGGCAGCAGCACGGGCTCGGTTGTCGGCGTGGGCATGTTCGACCTCGTCCCGGTGTACACGCGGCCTCGAGAGCTGGCCACGTCTGTGACCTGGGAGGTCACTTTTACGGTGCAATCGAGTACGAGTGACGCGGCGACGGTGTCGGCGAGCGTGGCCTCTGACTTGGCGGCGTCAACCTTCACGTCGTCAATCTCGAGCAGCATTGCGGGAGCAACGGTCGACACGAGCAGCATTGTAGTCGTAGTCGTGTGGACGCCGACCAAGGAGCCCACGCCGTTGCCGTCGCCGCAACCCACCCCGCAGCCTACGCAATGTTTGGACGAGGCTTTGTTCTGCGAAGCCACCATCGCCTTCTGCAACGTCTCTTACTGCAAAATCTGCCCTTATGCGGGCCTCTGCGACCGAACATGGTACGTACTTGGAATGGGTGTTGCTTGTTGACACCGCACTGTAGTTTCTTGTCCGCATCATATGTGTTTCCCTCCCATTCCACCCGAGCTTACACATGCTTCCACTCTGCGTGAGCCTGTACCGCCCCGCACGCCCGATCCCACTTCCACATTCCCACCTTGCAGTAGCTTACGCCCACACGTCTATAATCTCGTTTTTTCTCCCACTGGCTGTGCCCCTTTCCCCTCTCCCACCCCTCCGCGCAGCAAAACGTGTATTGATTTATCGCCGACAAGGCTGCCAGTGTTTCTACCGTCGCCCGCACCCGTCTTTCCACCGAGTCCACGCCCCACCCCGCATCCCACGAAGCCCCCAACGCATGAGCCCACTCCAAAGCCCTCGCCTTGGCCGTCTTTTCTGCCCTCGCCCGTGCCCACGTACGGTCCCACGACCTACCCGACGCCGGCGTGCGCCGAGTCACTGGCGCTCCTCCGCGTTGACACCAAAGCGCTCAATGGCGGGACCGGCTGGGGTGCGCTCAACTTCAGCGTCTTTGCGTGCCCCAACAACACCGGCATTGCCTGCGCGCGAGACACTGCGCTGTTCGGCGGTACCCTCGCTTCGGGGAGCACGGGCGACGTCCATTACGCGTGTGTGGGCAACAGCAGCTGCTTTGCCTTTGTCCTCGAGGGATCGAAGCCCGCGCACTCCGTCTCATGGGAGATCAAAGATGCGTCCTTGGTCACGCCTACACTGCGAGGCACGGAAGACTCGGACGAAGCGCTGTTTTGCTTGGCCAACGGAGCCTTCAACCTGTTGCCGTCGTCGCAACCCACGACGTCGCTCGCGCCAGTGCCTGCGCCGACGCCATTGCCGTCGAATCTGCCTACGCCAGCTCCATCGCACGCGCCGTCACCAAAGCCCTCGGAGCAACCCACCCCCGTGCCTTCTCCTGAACCCACGCGCGTACCGACCCCTTTGCCCACGATTCAGTGTGACCCTGGGTACTTTGTCAACAGAGCTATTCAGTGCGAAGCGTGCGCCGTCGGTCGGTATTCGAACGCCACGTTACCACCCTTTCCGAAATGGGAGTGCCCGCTCTGCCCCTCTGGGCAAGTGTCCAAAGTAACTGCGGCGCGAGAATGCCAACTTTGCGCCAGCGGAAAATTTTCGTCGGCCGAGCGAGACTCGTGTGGCGCGTGTGGCGCCGGGGAGTACGTCTTGAACGCAAGCTCTTGTGAGAATTGCCCCCTAGGGTACTACGCGCCCGTGGCGCTCAACGACAAGTGCTTTCTGTGCAGCAGTGGCTCGGCCACCGGCGTATGGTCGGGGGCCTACCTGTGCTCCGATTGCTCGGGCGGCCAATACGCACCGTCGGCTAGCATGAACTGTTCGCTGTGCGAAGCTGGCCAGTACTCGGGCACGCGTTCGGGCGAGTGCTCGAACTGTTCGGTGGGCAGCTACGTGTCCGACGCCGGCTCCAGCGTGTGCTACGACTGCATCGCTGGTAAGAATGCTCGCCTTCCGGGTGCCGCCCAGTGTGCCGACTGCAAGCGCGGCTACCAAAGCGGTTCTCGAGCGCAGTACTGCAAGGCGTGTTCTGTTGGCACGTATGCAAGTCGTGCGGGCAGTGAATATTGTGATTCTTGCGTCGTGGGCAAAGTAGCGCCCGCTGCTGGCTCTTCGAGTTGCCAGAACTGCACAGCGGGCCGAAATCAGCCTGCCTACGGTCAAAGCGCGTGCACTGGTTGCGAAAAGGGACGGTACGCAGAGGAACCTGGTGCTAGCGTGTGTGTCTCGTGCTCGGTCGGCAAGGTGGCGCCTGCGACAAACACGAGCCTTTGCGACGACTGTGCAGCGGGCCAATATCAGTCAGCTGTCGCTCAAACTGCGTGCGTTGCATGTCGCGAGGGTTTCTACGCCCCCGAAAAAGGCCTATCAACGTGCTCGGATTGCCCAGGTGAGACTTACTTTATATTTTTTATATTCTATGATCGCAGAGAGCGTACGTACCCTTTCTCTTCCCGACCCGCTAATCTTTCTTTTTTTCCCAATCGTCTCTCTTTGTTCAGGGTCAGCCTATTCTTCCGTTGGGTCGCCCAAGTGCTTGCTTTGCAGAACAAAGTATTACATCCCGAACGAAGCGAACGCCACCTGCGTTCTCTGCCCAGAAGGGACCGTTTGCAATCGCAACGGCAAGAGCTCACAGACAGCCCTTCAGCTGAAGCCAGATTATTGGAGGGTCAGTTCAAACAGCCTTGACATTCTGGATTGCCCGATTCCGCTTGCGTGCAAAGGCGACAACGGGTCGTTGGCATCCGAGCAAATGCTTGAAGTCTATGGCAACGCGTACTGCGAGACCGGATATGGTGGACCTCTATGTGGGGTATGTGCAGCTGGCACTTATTTTGAACCAATAGCATTTGCATGTGTCAACTGCGGCGACGCAAGTTTTCTTACTTTATTCAGCGCCCCAACGGTTCTCATCGCCATGGCCTTGTTCTTTATTGCGCTCTTCTCTAAGCTTTTTTTCTGGGCGGCCCAGCGAAATCACCACATCAAGCTCCGTGAAAGAGGCGTGACTTTGTCGGAACAACAAGAGAAGGAGACTGCGCTCGACAACACCGTCATGTCTAAGGAAAATAAGTCAAAAACTTTCGAGAAGCTCCGAGCAAAATTTGAGCTGCTTAATGATTCAATGGACGTTGGCATGAATGGCACGATCACGTTTACCAAGAAGTTCAGCAAGCACATTGAGCCTCCTGCCACAACTACCAGGACCACTGTTATTACTCTGATCGCAAAAATCGAAAAAGTTGACGAAAAGCACAGAGAACTAGACCAGGTTATCACCATTAAGACGATAGTAAAGCCCTCGAACGCAATTTTACGTACGTTAAGCGATTTGCAGCAGGCCGAAGTGCGTATGAAAATGCTCCTAAGCTACGGTCAAATCGCCGTTCAGCTCGGCTTTGTAATCGACGTCGATTTCCCCGAAATATATGCCGACATTATCTACCTATTTACATTCATCAGTGTGGACTTGATCCCTAGCTTCGGGTTGCAGTGCCGTATCGACGGTTACGATTATATTCATCGCGTGTTTCTGACGTGTGCCATCCCGACATTCCTGACAGCGGTGCTCTTTTTAGCATTCCTCGGTACTTGGGTGAAAGCGCGGCTCAAGTTGAAGGATGTAATGGCCGCCAAAAAAACTCGTCTCGAATACCTCGATTTGACTGTTCCAGATAATCTGTTCAAGTTGCTTACCCCGACGGAGCTTCGCGACTACAAGCTTGTATTTATGGAATTTGATCTTGACAGCAATGGCGTCGTTGACCGGGGCGAGTTGAAAACAATGGTGATGCGCTTGGACCCTGAGATCTCAACCAAGGAAGCTGAGAAGCAGGTTGAGGATATATTTAGCGAAGTGAGCGACAACGGAGTCGAAATAACTTTTCCAGAGTTTCTTGTGGCCGTCGAAAAGTCCATACACCGGTCTTACGGCTTTGAGGACGACCACGTGGTCGCCAAAGGCGAGAAGTTCGCCATTCTCGCCGAAATAATCGACAACCGCCACCATAAAAATTCCGGCGGCTGTATCATCTCCACGTGGCTTATCGTGGGCTTTTTCGTATTGGTCTGCACGAGCTCATCGCTGCTCCACTACTTAAATTGCCACACTTTCGAGCTCCCGGATGTAGATGGTAAGCCCCCCCCCCACTCTACTCAAGTGTAATGCAGCGGAATCATTGGCCGCAACGCACTCGCATGCGGTGTCCGTATCGATTGCAAATGCCACTGCTATTTTACCGAGTATTTGTTTTATTCATATTTGAATATAGGCGGCGGGTCGGAATCGTACCTCTACCAGGACTATAGCGTCGACTGCTACGGAGCTAGATACAAACAAAACCTTCCTTTTGTGCTCATACTCATTGTGATTTTCCCCATTGGGTAAGCGGCTCCCCCCTCCCCCCGCTATCCGCTCAGACAGACATTTGATGGCTGCCTGCAACCGCTTCCCTCTTTTTGCTCACTCGACATCACGTTTTTTTTGTCGGATATCCAGGATTCCTATTATTTACGGAACGCTCCTTTTTCAGCAGCGACACATTTTCAACAACCAACGAGCGCTCGACCACGAGATGGATATCGGGTCGCCTAATATTGGTCACCTGAGTTTCTTGACGTTGTCCTACAAAACTGAATTTTACTATTGGGAACTCATCGAATGCTTTCGGCGACTTTTTCTCGGAGCTGCCATCGGGCTTGTCGGCTTTGGTACGGCTTTCGTAGGAGTCTTCGGCCTTGCTATCTGTTTTGGTTTCATTTATCTGCACGTGGAATTCGAGCCCTACAAAGAACCTGCCGACAATGAACTTGGGAATGCGCTGGCTTTTAGCCAAGCCTTGCTTTTTTTGGTTGGGCTGTTGGTTCGAGCAAATTCCTTCGACGAATGGCTTGACAATGTGGTCGGAATGATTCTTATCGCGCTCTTCTTCATGGGCCCAATCATCATATTGCTAAAAAAAACTTCTAACGAACTCAGCTTGCTTCGGGGATTCTGCCGCTCCCAAATCGCCAAGTTCTGTGGCCGTTTCGCCGTCCCCAAACCTGAAGCTCCGAAGAGCAGAGAAGAATCTGCTGTTGAAGATCTTTCGTCGGGCGCTAGCAGCAAACTGAAGAGCAAGATGATGGCACAAAAATTGCTTTACGCGAAGCAAGGGGGGACAGGCACGAGAAAACGGCGGAAAGATCGAAAGAAAAAGAAAAAGAAAAAGAAGAAGACTTCCGAAACGGGGCTCGACGGCGGCTTCGACGCGCTGTCTACGCTCGTGCTAGGGCTGGCCCAGGATGGCGACGGCGACGAAGAGGGTTGGTATCCGCTGATGGACTTAGACAACCTGTCGCCGCGCGCCGCCCGAGAGTTGGTTGTCTCACTGGACCGCCCCCCGCGACGGCGGTTTCTGGAGCGGCGCACCGCCTCTCGGGCCCGGTTAAACCATGTTCCGAGTGCGACTTTCGACAAGGGCCGAATGTTCTCTTCGCAAGCGTCGACGAGTTCCGGCCGGTTGGCCAGCCGAAACGCGAGCCGCCTGGCCTCCGTGGACCGGCCTCCTGAGTTGTTTGGGCGGCAGCCGGCGAACGACGACGCCGAAGCCGGCGCGGGCGGGTTCAACGAGCGCGCGGGCTTAG
>Ga0075108_10001757_pt1 | contig 10290 bp, 4 predicted proteins | sample AntAceMetag02UK1_FD_69797 | JGI IMG/M metagenome (GOLD analysis project Ga0075108, IMG submission 69797) | Saline lake microbial communities from Ace Lake, Antarctica - Antarctic Ace Lake Metagenome 02UK1 | ecosystem: Environmental > Aquatic > Non-marine Saline and Alkaline > Saline | place...
TACAACCGGATATTCACTATAGGCATCATGCCAGAAATAATCATTGTGCATGGGCTCATTATACGAATATTCAAAATCACGTATCCATACCGTTGTATCAGGATAAATTTCCAATTCTTCTGTCCGTATAAAGTCTTTTCTACTACCCTTACCTTTTTTAGCGGCACGTGCGGCAGCTTCAATATCCATCCAACTGTACTTATATTTTAACTTTGTAACGTCGATACTTCTTTGACCGTTATAAGATTCCTCTTCGGATAAGTAAATGGAGTCGACCATAATTTCAGTGTAGTACTCGTCTGGGTAGTCAGAAACATCCCATATCAAATCTATATCCTTATTTAAGGCTCGTCCTTCATAACCGGTTTCTCCCATTCCGGAGTAGTTGTCTAGCATGTACTTATCATAAGCTGAGGATTTGGTCGTGTCCGCATCTTTAAAAGCGTACTCACCAATACCACCGTCATCTGGGCCTAAGCCTAAACCGTCTGCTAAAATAGCCAACTGAGTTCTTGCGATGGAATCCTTTACCCACTCTACAAACTGTCGGTACTCACTATTTGTGATTTCCGTGTCATCCATATAAAAGGAACGAACGGTAACTGTTTTTGTAGGAGCATTCAAGGTTTTTGCCTGATCTTCCTCACTCTTCCCCATGATAAAAGAACCTTGGGGTATGCGTTCCATACCATAAGGCTTTTCCGGATACCATTTTTTTCCTTGGACTCCGACGAGCTCCCCTTTCGTTTTAGACCCACAACTTGTGAGTAAAAAAACAAACGCTATAGATGATAACAATAGCTTCTTCATACTTTAGGTTAAATTTCGATTAAGGTTACAAACTGCGAATACTTTCATTTATTCTATCTTCTAAAACTACGAATTGAATAAATTATTGTATGAATGCCTTTTATCCCGTAAAATTATTTTTCAATTAATTAAAGCCTTTCTTATACGCTTTAAACCACCTTTCGGGAATGTTTTGATTGCAAGCATCTAAATAATCCCGCTCTGTGCATGGTAATAACGCAGGTGTATTTGCTTTAGTATGTGAAGTGAAAATTGATGGCACTGCTACCCACCATCTTTGGGTCAAAAGACTTTTATAGAAAATGAGGTCCTCAGCATCCGAAGGAACGGTATACTTGGTGAAATCGGCTGTCTTTGAATAGGGCGATTCTATAATTCTGTAATTGATACCTTCTATAAAGTACCATATTATTTGTGCGATAAGCTGCTGGGCTTGCACATTATTTTCCATTTCATAGATTCCAAAAACAGCGACCTTGTCACTTATTCCGGCATATCTGGCTATGGCACAAATTTCTCTACCCGTAAATCCATTAGGAGAAAAATTAGCAGAAGAAGATATTTCACTAGCTTGTATAGCTCGTGTATCTAAACTTACCATGTGTGCATTTCTTAAGGCAGGTTCCGCTAAAGAAAGGTCATTGGCTATTTCACCAAGCCTGTATGCATCAAAGAATAAGCGCTCCATTAAATCTACCTCCTCCTGGGCATTAAAATAGCTCTGATACCCTATATTGGAGAAATTAAAAAGGTTATTGGGCTTATCGGTAATAATCTTACTCATGTAAGAATGGGAGGAAATAAGCTCATCATCTATACCAAAATCGAATCGGCTGTCTATGGCTACCAAATTTATCATATCCTTGATACCGTCAAAAGCCCTATATGCAGGATAGGTAATGTCTTGTGTTGCGCCAAGTATGATAGGGATAATGTTTTCTTCCAACAACCCGGCAACTATTTCCTTTACAACAAAATAGGTGTCTTCTACTGATTCACCTTCTTCTATATCGCCCAAATCTACGATCGTGGCGTTCCAATTGCCCAGTAAAAGTTTGTAGAATTCTAAGCGAATAGCAGAAACATCCAATTTCTCCAATTTTTTCTCAAAGGCATTTCGAGATTCTTTTACACCCAAAATAGCCACGGTAGCATTCGCTAGTACTGGAAGACCATCTTTAACAGTATGTATATATGTGTTTTTACCAATGGCCTGTGCCGGCAACAGTTCACAATGTGCTAAGACTTTATCTTCTACTGGAACTAAAAAATCGAAGGCCATTGTGTGTTTTATGTTTTAAAGTAAGGTTATTTCCTAATCATAAAAATAGATAGAAAACAACCTTACTTCCAACAGAAAATTGAGTTACTTTTTAGGCTTTGCTTTAGCTTTGGCTTTTGGCTTGGCTTTTGGCTTGGCTTTTGCCTTTTTCTTAGGGGTCTTTTTATCTATAAGCTCAGAAGCTTGTTTCAAGGTCATTTTGGTAGCATCGACAGATTTAGCAAGCTCTACCTTTATTTTACCCTTTATGATATTATGACGTCCCCATCGTGCTTTTTCTATTCGGATACCTTCTTCCTCCCAATTCTGCACTACTTTATCTATTTCCTTCTGCTTTTTTACCTCTATAAGTTCTACAATATCTTCTTGGGAAAGATTATCGAAATCATATTTTTTGTTCACATTGATGAACATGCCGTCCCATTTAATAAAAGGACCAAACCTACCCGTACCCTTTTGCACGCCCTTGCCTTCATATTCCGCTACAGGAGCATCTGCTTTTTGTTTCGCAATGATGAGTTCTATGGCGCGATCCATTATAATTTCCATTGGATCATCCTCTTTTTCCATAGAAATGAACTTTTTGCCAAACTTCACATAAGGCCCAAACCTACCTACATTGGCTTCCACTTCTTCGCCTTCATAAACCCCAAGTTTTCTTGGTAGTTTAAACAAGTCCATTGCTTGTTCGTATGTTATAGTGTTAAGTGATTGGTCTGGCAATAAGCTTGCGAACGTAGGCTTTTCTTCGTCATCTACAGTACCTACTTGTACCATGGGGCCAAATCTCCCTAAACGTACAGATACCTGCTTTCCGCTTTTAGGGTCTTTTCCCAGAATACGCTCACCACTCGCGCGGTCTGCATTTTCCTCTACATCCAATACATTGGGATGAAAATCTTTGTAAAAGTTCTTCATCATTTTTTTCCAATCCTCATCACCGGATGCAATTTCATCAAAATCCTGCTCTACTTTCGCAGTAAAATTGTAATCCAAGATATTTGCAAAGTTGGCGACCAAAAAATCGGTTACGATCATACCTATATCCGTTGGCACCATCTTTCCTTTTTCGGACCCTACCATTTCAGAAAGTCCTTTTTCTTTTATGCTGCCAGCTTCTAATACCAGCTGGGCATATTTCCGCTCGGAACCTTCTACAGTTCCTTTTTCAACATAACCCCTATTTAAAATAGTAGAGATTGTTGGTGCGTAGGTAGACGGTCTTCCTATACCTAGCTCTTCTAATTTTTTTACCAAAGTCGCCTCCGTAAAACGGTAAGGTGGTCTTGAGAAACGCTCGGTTGCCGTAATGTAGTTGTTCTGCAATTTCTCACCTACTTTCATTGCTGGCAACATCCCTTCTTGTTCCTCGGCAATATCCTCATCATCTACACCTTCCATATACACTTTAAGGAAACCATCAAATTTTATAACCTCCCCATTGGCCGTGAAATCTACCTCATGTTTATCTGCCTGTATTTTTACATTGGTACGTTCCAATTGGGCATCGCTCATTTGAGAAGCAATAGTCCTTTTCCATATTAAATCGTACAATTTGGACTGATCCCGTTCCAAAGATGGGGACTGGTTGCTCATTTCAGTTGGTCTAATCGCCTCATGTGCTTCTTGAGCTCCTTTAGATTTTCCCGTAAAACTTCTTATTTTACTGTATTTTTCCCCGTAGTTTTTAGTAATAGCTTCTTTGGCAGCATTGATGGCTTCACTAGAAAGGTTTACACTATCGGTTCTCATGTAGGTGATAAGACCTGCTTCATACAAACGTTGCGCTACTTGCATGGTTCTACCTACCGAGAAATATAATTTTCGAGATGCCTCTTGTTGTAAGGTAGATGTTGTAAAAGGTGCTGAAGGTGATTTCTTAGCAGGTTTTTTATCTAACTTTCCTACCGAAAAGGCAGCCCCTATATTTTGCTCTAAAAATGTATTTGCCTCTTCCTTTGTATTGAAGCTTTTACCCACTTTTGCAGTAAATGAACTTCCGGAACCTGTTTTAAACTCGGCCGATATTTTAAAAGTGCCTTCTGGCGTAAAGGCTTCTATATCCCTTTCTCGTTCTACTATAAGGCGGACTGCAACGGATTGTACACGTCCGGCAGAAAGACCCGGTTTAATTTTTTTCCACAGTACGGGAGATAATTGATACCCCACCAAACGGTCTAATACACGTCTTGCTTGTTGGGCATTGACTAGATTATAGTTTATTTCCCGAGGATTCTCAATCGCTTTTTGAATGGCGCTCTTGGTAACAGAGTTAAAAACGATACGTTTGGTCTTCTTCTTATCTAGTCCCAACTCTTCGGCCAAGTGCCAAGAAATAGCCTCTCCCTCCCGGTCTTCATCACTCGCTAGCCATATCGTATCTGCTTTTTTAGCTAAATCCCTTAATTTTTTTACCAAGGCCTGTTTATCCTTGTCTACGATATATTTAGGTTCAAAATTATTGTCCACGTCTACCCCTAATTCCTTGGATGGTAAGTCGGCAATATGCCCAAAACTGGACTCCACCTTAAAATCCTTACCTAAAAACTTTTCAATGGTCTTTGCTTTCGCGGGTGACTCAACAATTACTAAATTCTTAGCCATGCATTACGTATTAGTGAACAACAAAAGTAGTCGAATTTTTTAATTTCCTACGACCCTTCCCTGTTATCAATAAAAAAACACCCCTAAAAATAGAGGTGTTCCGTTATATATTGAACTACTTAATTCAAATCAAATGTGCTTAATAAACGTATATTATTACTCAGATACTCATATTGGCGTAGTGTGCCGTCTCCAATCATCAACAAAGAGTTCTGAAGGGGAATAACATCATAAGCTTCTATGTTTTCAAAATGATTTAACTGCACCAAATTGGGAGAATTGCTTTTATCAAACACCTTTAGACCATCGCTTCCGTCACAAATAAACAGCTTATCCCCCTTTATACCCAGACCATTCGGACCTACCATAGGGTAAATTACCTTGAGTTCCGGGTTTTTTAAATTTGATATATCGACAATGTAAAGTCCACTTTCCGTATTACCACAAAAATTCCCTCCCTTTAAGGTAACATAGGCATAATCGCCATCAACAACTACAGGATCGCAAGCAGTTCCGTGCCTAAATTCGGATATGAATTCCGGTTTTGCCGGATTCTTAATATCATATATATACATGCCCTGTCTACCCCCTATAAAAAGCACCTCACCTTGATTGAAAATGGTTTCGATATCCCAAGCCACCTGCACATCGTCTAAAACTTGAGGCGCTGCGACATCTGAAATATCAAAAATATTAATATTGCTATAATCCACTACATAAAGAAAATCGCCTACAATCTTAAACCGCGCCATAGAACCTCCTTGTCCTACAGAAGGTTGCGCTTGGCCTCCACTACTATTTGTATTAAAAGCCATATCGCCAAATTCCATATTTCTGAACTGCGACTCATATTCGGCAACCGGCCTTCTTTCTAGGTTTACCTCCCACCCTACAACAATATGCTTGTTATAATCAATTGTAGAATAATCATAAATATCAGCTTGAGGAAAATCCATATTGGCAAGCCAGACGTCATTATTATAAATCGCATTTACAATCCTATTGGATAATTTTATATCGGTAATAATGGAGATGTCAAAAATGACCAAATCGCCATAGCTATCCGCAAATAATTTATCATCCTTAATCGAAATATCATAATTCCCTTCTAGCTTTATAAACGCAATACTTTGGGGAGACGAAGGGTTTTGATTGTTTATAACATGAAATCCACGGTCTACGTCATTCACAAAAATATAATCCTTATAGGCATAAATCTTCCCCGAAGAAACTATAGGAGTCGGATCTTCTATATCAATTGCCTCGGCTTTAAAGGCTATGGCATCCATTAAAACAGGCCTTGCCACTAAATAATTCTCAAAAGGGCCGTCATCATCGCAAGACACCATGGACAATACTACCGCTACAAATAAAAATAGACTACGTTTCATTTTTTGAAATTTATTGGATTATATCTATAAGATACAAAAGCATACATTTAGTTGCGTGCACGGTTAATAAAAATAGTTAGCCCTGTTACTGGATTTCAATTAGATAACGATGAACGAAAATACTAATGGTAAACGATAATATTGTTTTAAAAGAAACTACAAATCAGCAAATCAAAATCTAAGTTAAATAACTTTCTTATTCATCTTACTTAATGAAATCACTTTTTAAAAAAGTAGAATGGAAACCATTATAACCCCCAAATTAATCATAAAATAGAAAAATTATAAGCAATTGCTTTCACCTACCTCAAAAATATATTTACATTTAAAACACGAACCAAAAAAACCTAAAAAATGTATAAGTTATTCCTAGCCCTACTTATTTCCTTTCTGTTTTTACAGCCGACTCAAAATCTTTGGGGACAACGAAAGAAAAACGCGATTAGTTTTTCGGACTCTCTCTATAATGGTATGGAGTACCGGTCTATTGGTCCATTTAGGGGCGGTAGAGCGGGAACCGTTTCAGGTGTAGCAAACAATCCAAACTTATACTACATGGGTACGGCGGGAGGAGGTGTCTGGAAAACTACTGATGCAGGAAATTCATGGGAGAACATATCAGACGGGTTCTATGGTGGCTCTATTGGTGCAATTGCCGTATCTGAATCCGACCCAAACATTATATATGTTGGCGAAGGGGAACAAACATTGCGTGGAAATGTATCGTCTGGAAAAGGACTATGGAAAAGCTTGGATGCAGGAGAAACATGGGATTTTATAGGTCTCAAAGATTCTGAACATATTTCAAGAATCAGAATTCATCCTACTGATCCGAATCTCCTCTATGTAGCCGCAATTGGAAATTTATGGAAACCCAATGAAACCAGAGGGGTTTTTCGCTCCAAGGATGGCGGGAAAAATTGGGAGAAAATCCTTTACGTTAGTGATAAGGCCGGCGCAGGCGATTTAATAATGGATCCAAATAATAGCCGAATTTTATATGCCGCTACTTGGGAAATGAAAAGAAACGGGTACCGCATGGATAGTGGCGGCGAGGATAGCAAATTATTTAAAAGTACCGATGGTGGAGACAACTGGAAAGACATTTCTTCCCAAAAAGGCTTACCAGGCTTTCCTTGGGGAATCGTTGGCATAACGGTATCTCCAGTAGATTCTAACCGCGTTTGGGCACTAATCGAAGCAGAAGAAGGAGGCTTGTTCAGATCTGACGATGCTGGGGCAACTTGGAAAAAAATCAATGAAAATAGGGCATTACGCCAACGTGCTTGGTACTATACTCGAATATATGCAGACACCCAAAACAAAGACAAATTGTTTATAATGAACGTGAGCTATGGCGTCTCTACGGACGGAGGAAACACCTTTGTGCTGAAAAACGCTCCCCATGGAGACCATCATGACTTATGGATAGATCCGAACAATAATAATCGTATGGTTATTGCAGATGACGGGGGAGCCCAAATTTCAAATGATGGAGGGAATAACTGGAGTACGTATTACAACCAACCTACGGCACAATTTTACAGAGTTGCCACGGACAGTATTTTTCCGTATCGTATTTACGGGGCACAACAAGACAATACAGCGTTAAGAATATCGCATAGATCCTCGGGAGGTTCTATTACGGAGCGCGATTGGGAACCAACGGCTGGTGGAGAAAGTGCACACCTAGCACCAGACCCAAAAAACAATCAAATTGTATATGGAGGTACCTTTAAAGGATATATGAATAGATTGGACCATACGACCGGACAAGCAAGATCTACCAACGTATGGCCAGATAACCCGGCAGGCTCCGGGGCAGAAGTAATGAAATACCGTTTCAATTGGAATTACCCTGTTACCTTTAGTAGGCATGATTCCAATCTACTATATGCAGGATCTAACTACTTACATACGACAACAGATGAAGGTCAGTCTTGGCAAACTATTTCGCCCGATCTAACAAGGGGGTTGCCTGAAACGATAAAGTCTTCCGGAGGACCAATTACACAGGACAATACAGGCGCCGAATTTTATTCGAACCTATTTGTTGTTTCGGAATCTATAATGGAGAAGGGTGTTATTTGGACGGGAAGTGATGATGGTCTAATACATGTAACAAGAGATAACGGCGCTAATTGGGAAAACGTTACCCCGCCGCCTTCTATGTCTCCAAAATTGAATATGATTAATTCTATAGACCCTAGTCCGTTTGACAAGGGCACAGTTTATGTCGCGGCAACGGCTTATAAATTTGGAGATTACACCCCCTATCTATACAAAACTAATGATTATGGTAAAAGCTGGACACTCATTACCAAAGGAATAAAAGACACGAATTATACCAGAGTCATTAGAACAGACCATGAACGAGAAGGTTTATTATACGCAGGCACAGAATGGGGAATGTATATTTCTTTTGATGACGGCGCATTTTGGAATCGGTTTCAATTGAACCTTCCCATTACGGCCATACGCGATTTACAGGTTAGGGATAACGATTTAATAGTGGCCACACATGGTAGAAGTTTTTGGATAATAGATGATTTAAGCCCGTTGCACCAACTCTCCCAAGAAGTTGCAACTAGCGACTATTATCTTTACAAACCTGATGCTTCCTATAGAATGCAACAATCTGGTGGCTGGTCGGAACCCAATACAAAATTAGTAGGCGAAAACCACCCCAATGGTGTTATCATAAACTTTCATTTAAAAAACCTGAACACATCGGATACGGTACAATTAGACATTTTAGAAAAGGACGGTTCGCTAATACAAAGTTTTGCAACGGGAACAAAAGAAAATAAATTGAATCCCGCAGCCCTAAAACCCTTAAAGGTTGTCCAAGGGGGCAATAGATTTATTTGGAACATGAGGTACCCGGGGTTCAAAGCCTTTGACGGTATGATTTTCTACTCGTCGCCCAATACAGGTCCAAAAGCTGTTCCCGGAATGTACAAAGTTAAACTCACAGTAAACGGGGCTTCTCAGGAGCAGGAATTTAAAATCGTGAAAGACCCAAGGCTGTCTAATTCACAAAAAGATTATAACAATCAATTTGAATTTCTAATTACCGTTAGAGATGAGGTAAGCAAGGCTAATGAAGCCATTATAAAGATCAGGAATATTCAAAAGGATTTAAAATATCTTGAAGAGAAGACCAAGGGTAATCCAGAATTTCAGAAGCTGATAGCGGATTACGAAACAGCACTTTCTGTTATTGAAAATAACATACACATGACCAAAAACCAAAGTAGGCAAGATCCCTTAAACTATGGTATTCGCATCAATAACAGGCTGGCATTTTTAATGGCAGACTCTCAAAGGGGTGATTACCCACCTACGCAACAAGCACAGCAATTTTTTAAAGAGCTTACCAAAGAGTTGCAAAAAGAAATTTCTACCCTAGATACGCTGATAGAAACACAAACCAACATCATTAATAAAAAGGTTGCCCAAGCGGATATAAAAATGATTTCATCTGAATAAAGAGTAAAATTTACTATTAAAACGGGACACCTTGAAATAGGTGTCCCGTTTTATTCTTATCCATTCCTGATAACTATACACACATAAGTTAGGCTGCCTTTTCAAAACCCACCCCGTCCTTATAGATATAGTAAACAGGTACTTTAGCCAGCATCGCCGTAAATAAAATTCCAACACAACATAGAAGAATACCAAATTCTGCTAAAATTCCCATTATGATGACCAAACCAAAGATGACCAACCAGTTTTTATTCCCTAGCGCAAAACTTGCCTTGGTAATATCCATGGCCGTAAGTTCTTCGTTAAAAGCCAAAAAAGCAGGAAATAAGGACAAGGGCACTATCAAATAAAAAATACCAATACCACAAGCTAACATTCCCGTAAAAGTGAGGCCTAGCATTATCAAAGCTAGATTAAAGACTTTCCCCAAACGACCTTGTTTAAAAAAATAGAAATAGTCGTCGTTCACGGCCTCCTCTATATCGTTTTGTTTACAAATCTTTAGGAAGGCTGCATTTAAAGCTAGTCCAAAAGTCATAATCCCAACAAGAAATACAGGCATTAATATGACCATTCCTACGATAACCATAACCGGAGGCTCCTCACTACCTAAAAGTTCAGGGTCTGTGATTCCTGCAGCAATCATAGGAATATAAATCATGATGTAAAATGGCAATATGGTAACGAAAGTGAGTAACAAAACAATAAAGC
>Ga0075108_10001764_pt1 | contig 10259 bp, 10 predicted proteins | sample AntAceMetag02UK1_FD_69797 | JGI IMG/M metagenome (GOLD analysis project Ga0075108, IMG submission 69797) | Saline lake microbial communities from Ace Lake, Antarctica - Antarctic Ace Lake Metagenome 02UK1 | ecosystem: Environmental > Aquatic > Non-marine Saline and Alkaline > Saline | place...
AGGGTATTTTGACACTAAAACATCTAGCTTGTAAGTCAATACTTCTTTTTGAATAGGATTAATCAATGATTTAGGATTGCAAACTGGTTAGGAGAAAAAAAAAGATAAGGTAAAGGAGAAAATATAGTTGTCAAAGTAGTGTATTTCGAGAGCAATCAATATTTCTATTAGGATAATAGTGACTTTTGAGAAAAGTTAGTGTCTAAAAAGATATTAACCTTCAAACACAATGGAACTACTGATTATTATCCTACTTTTTGTAACGTTCGCGTTATTAATATACAGTATAACGGAGTATGTTAAAACGAAACGGAAATACGACACCTTTATGAAAGAAAAAAAAGAACGGGAGCATTTCTGAAATTCATTGTCGCCAATTATCTTCCTTGTTTTGAACAAGTGATTTACTATTTGAGAAAGGAATACATCATAATTCTGAAATTACATTTTTTACCATTACGTTCCCTCATTTACAATTTTTTATAATCATGCTTTCTTCACAAACACAACTATTCAGTTTTACTAATTAAGAGAACTGGAACTTGTAAGGAACCTTAGGCAAGTCATTTTTAGTCAGTTTTATACTTCTAACTGCTATTTGGCACGTTTCTAGTTATCTCCTTTTTTAAATTATCAAACCGAGAAAATGGAGATTTAGGTTCAAACCTGAGTTCTTCTGCTAATTTGCAGAAAATTAATTTACCCTACAAAGTGCAAGGAATTTTAGCTAATTTATAAGTAGGTTTTTACTTTAAACTTAAATTCTATTTGAATAATATGGGTTTAATCCATAAATACCCTGTATACGGTACTTTAGGGTTTAATAAAATAAGTTAAATTGTAAACTGAATATTTATACACTAAATCATGAAATCATTAGTTACCCTTTTTTTATTTATTTCCACTTTTACTTTTGCACAGACACAGCGTAGCACAGGGCTATTGTTTGATGATGACGCCTACGGTAAAACACCATTAAAAGCCAAGAATGTAGCTTTCCAAGATGTGGTTACGGAGTTTTCGAGTGCCTCCCTGAAACAATTTGCGCCGAAAGTCGGTAATCAAGAAGGTTACAGTACTTGTGTAGGATGGGCCAGTGCCTACTACGCTCGTACTATTTTAGAAGCACGGGTAACAAATAATCTCAATACAAGCGCAATTACACAGGGTACGTTTTCACCGGTGTTCACGTATTTAAATTCTAATGTAGAGAATGATTATAACTGTCAGCAAGGTGCTTTTATAGGCAGAGCTATGGAAACTATGGTTGAGAAGGGTGTTCCATATTATAAGGATTTTAATGTCATGTGCGAAACCAAGATTCCTGAAAACCTATACGAGCAGGCTGAAAAATTTAAAATAAAAGATTTTGCCAGGATTTTTGGATCAGACGAGGAAGCCGATTTTAAAGTAGATGGAGTAAAAAGGTCTTTGTTAAATGGAAACCCTGTAGTGATTGGTTTTATGGTAGATAATTCTTTTCATAGTGCAAAGAATGTTTATGTTCCAGATGAGCTTGGCACTACGGGAGGCCATGCTATGTGTATTGTTGGATTTGACGATGATAAGTACGGAGGATCTTTTGAAATTGTAAATAGCTGGGGTGAAGGATGGGGAAATGAAGGATATATATGGATTAAGTATGCAGATTTTGCAAAACAAACCCGTTATGCCTTTGAGATGATACCGATGAAATCTAAACCTTTGGAAAAAAAGGTGCTGGCAGGAGAGGTAGACTTTGTTTTACGTAATAATACGCCTATGAAGGTATTCAATGCGGAGGGGGAATACAGCGGTTCTGTTTTTAGTGCTCAAAAGGTGGTCATTGATGAAGAGGAAAGCATTGGTGATTATGTTACAGAGCTAGCTTACCCTACAGGAACCGCCTATAGAATGGTTGCTAAAGTAAATCAGCCGGCTTATGTATATGTATTTGGTGTCGATTCTGATAATGAATTTTCGCCACTTTTCCCTCACGAGGACGGGGTAAGCCCGTTTATCAATTCAGATAATTCTGAGGTAATTTTACCAGCAACGGCTTCTGGCAGAAAAGCGCACGCAGTTTTAAGTAAAGATGTAGAGAAAGATTACACTATCGCTGTTTTTTCTTTAGAAAAGATTGACATGGGCAAGGTAGAACAGCAATTGACACAAATGGAGGGGACACTATTGGATAAACTTTATGTGATTTTCGAGAATCAGTTGATTCCTAAAGATGATATCAAATTAGGTAAAGATAAGATGAGTTTTACGGCTGAGTTTGACAAAGGTGCATTGGCCATGATGATATTAGATATTAAAAGATCGTAGACATGCGCAAAGTTCTTTTTCTATTAGTTGGTTTGTTAATGTTTAATTGTTTGTCCCAAAAACCGGATAAAAACGACGGTGGCGATAGCATTACAAGTACAAAAATACGCGAACTAATCAAGGAGAAACGGTTTTCCATTTTACAAAATGCAGAAATGGTGGTACGAATTAATATATCTAAGACGCTTATTGATGGCAGTACGGACGAATATTATAACAAACTAACCATTTTGGATACCCTTAACAAAGCGGAGGCCACCGCTTTTAAGAATAGCTTACAAAATGATGAGACCTATAATTGGGAAGTTCCCGCAAAGGAGCCTTCATTTGATCCTCAACAACAGTTTTTGTTAAAAGGTAAAGGAGCACAACTTAGGGTGCTGTTGGATAGCCGTTCGAAATTATTAGGTTTTATAGATCTATATGGACAGGAGTTAATCGCTATTAAAGGCACTATTTATTTTCAATAAACAAGTATACTGTTATGACCAAGAGGATAGTATTAATTTTTCTACTAACATGTTTTTTGACCAACGCCCAAAAATTTCAGACCGTTGTAGAGGTACAGGAAGAATGTGGCCAGTTAAGCTTCATGAGCAACCAAGATGCAGAAATAGCAGTAGATAAAATCTTGGAAGAGTTTGGACTTACTCGAACATTTGTAATTCAGGAATGTCCAGATATTAAAAATGCTGTTGCAAAAATAATTCAAATTTCCCCAAATTATAAAGAGCGGTATATTTTTTATGATTCAGATTTTTTGGATAAGGCAGATGGTAATTCTTCTGAAAAATGGGGTTCCTATTTCATTCTAGCACACGAGATAGGACACCATTTAAATGGGCATTCATTAGATAATAAGGGAAGTACTCCAGCATATGAACTCGAGGCGGATTATTTTTCTGGTACCGCTTTAGGGCTTTTGGGAGCAACTCTAGAAGAATCTCAAAGAGCTATTGAGAAATTAATAACTTATGAAAAGGCAACAGCGACTCACCCCGCGAAAGCGGATCGCTTAGCAGAGATTGAAAGAGGTTGGCTAACAGCAAAAAAGAAAAAGAAGAATGATCCCAAGACGAAAATAGCGAGAGAAGTTGTTGATGTTGCGGCAGGGAACAATGTGGAAATATTAGAGAAAAACAAGGACAGGAAAAATAATTTTTTTAAAATTGCCACAGCAGCTTATAATCAAAAAAAGTATAATGAATCTGCGAAAAATTATTTAAGTGCTTATCAGAATGATTCTGAAGATTTATCTATGCTTTATTTTTCAGCAGTCAGCTTTGTTTTGGCAGGAGAATTAGACATAGCGCTAAGGTATTTCTTAATTATTGTAAAACAAGATTATAAGAATTTAGGAGAAGGAGTCATTAGTGATGTGAATATGAAAATCGGATTGATTTACGACATGAAAAATCAAAATGAAGATGCTATCAAATTCTTAGAGTTGTTGGTCAACAGAGAATCAGAAGATAGAACTCCATTTGTTGCCTTAGCCAATGCTTACTTAAAAGAGAAGAATCCAGAAAAAGCTATTCAATTTGCAAATCTTGCAACCAAGAAGAAAGATGTGAAACCAGACACAAGTTACAACTTGGCAAGGTTGTTTTTTCTGTTAGGGGATTATGACAACGCAGGTACTTATTACAGGGAAGCCATTAAGATTGATAAAAAGATGCATAATGCGTACTTGGACTTGTCTTCAGTTTATCTTAGCGCTGGCAACGCAACTGCAAACGAAATTAATGAGTCATTGGGCACTATTTCTGAATCCGAATATGTATCCTTGAAATCTAAAATGGATAAGTACTTTAAAAGTGCAGTTTCCATTTTAAAAGAAGGTATTCAAGTTCTTCCTAATGCACCAGGGTTAAGAAACAGACTTAGGACGGTTTCAGCTAGCATACCTAAATAAAATTGATATAAAGAATCGTGAAAAAACCTAGATTTATAAATGTACATTTAATCAAGGAGGCCTTTTTTTGTATGGTTTTTGCTTTTACCGTTTTGGGTGTGGTGGGTATTATTGGATTAAACATAAGCTTTTTCAGTCCTTTTAAAAATGCTTTCAAAGATTTTAGTTACCTAGACCTTTACTATTCAGAAAAGCTAAACCAAGAAAATGGCGACTTTAATGAAAATATAGTCCTTGTAAACATCAATAGGATAAATAGAAAAGAAATAGCCGAACTGCTTGGCGAAGTTCAAAAGCACAACCCAAAGGTAATTGGATTGGATGTAATTTTCAAAGAAAAGCAGGATCCGGTTTGGGATGAATTTTTAGCTGAAAAACTAGAGCATGAATCGCTCGTTCTTGCATACTCGATAGAAGATAAACATCAAGTGGAAACAAATGCCGAAATCTACAGCAGGAACAAAAACACAGGTTATTCCAATTTTAATTTTGATGTAGAATCTTTAGTGATTAGAAATTTTCATGGAGTGAATACGGTGCTAGGCGATACGCTTGTTTCGTTTCCTGTCGCTGTAACAAACGCGTATTTGAAAAATAGCTGGTTAAAAAAGCATATAAATTTTTTAGAAAAAGAACGGCCTATAAAGTTCTGGGGTAACAGGGATAGGTTTTTGGTGTTGGATCAGGTAGATATAGTAGGCAAGCAAGAACTATCCTTTTTAAAAGATAAAATTGTACTGTTAGGTTATTTGGGAGATTCAAACAAGCATTATTTTGATATAGAGGATAAGCACTACACCCCAATGAATCCGAAGTTTGTTGGTAAAAACCCACCGGACACTTTTGGTTTGGTAATTCATGCCAATATTATTCAAATGTTGCTAACGAACAATTATATCAAAATGGTTCCTACATGGGTATTGATTCTTTTGACAATTACATTAACGTTTTTAGCTCTAGCGTACTTCATATATTTGAACAACAGGCAATTAGCAAGTTATATACTTAGATTGAATTTGGTTCAATTGTCATTCATAATTCTTTTTATCTGGATTTCTTTATTATTTTTTCAGAACGATATTTTATTAAAAGTTACATCTATTACGGCCACCGTAGTTTTTAGCATGGGTTTAATTGGGTACTACAAAAAACTCGCAAACTATTTATATAAAAAATACAAATGGGAAGGATATTTTTATCACGATTAGATTTTATATGTATTGTAACGATTATAATATCTTCTGTCGTAACGGCACAAGATGATTATTTTGTGTTTCAAATATCAGGAAAGCCTATGTTAAATACACAACTTCCTGTGCAAAGGGGCGAGGTTTTTAGAAACCTTGACACGTATATTCTAAAGCGAAAGGATACCGTTTTCCTCATTAACAGGTCTGGAGAGTTATTTGAATTGAATAAGCCAACTTCGTATAGTTATAATTCAATTTCAAAGTATAGGAAACAATTTGATTCCAAATCATTATCCGCACTATATTTTACGTATGTATGGAAACAGTTTAGCAATCAAAAAGAAAATCGGCAACGACCCGGGGTCGTTTACAGGGAAAATCGAAATATCGTGTTATCCAAACCTATAGACAGTATAAACTTAAATGTACCTGAAATTGAATTTTTATGGAAAAATAATACTGATGTAGCAACAGTATATTTTCATTTGCAGGAAATTGGAAGTAACCATATTACTAAAATTGGCGTAAATAGTTCTACTATTATCTTGTATCGTGATAATTTCATGTTACAATCTGGAAAGCGATATAAATGGACGGTAACCCCAAATGCATTCCCGGATTTTGCTAAAGCAACGTTCCATACGTTCGAACTTTTAACAAATGAGGAGTATATACAGTTAGAAGAGAAAATGAAGGCATTAACAACAGCGCTTAAATTGTTGGGTTTTTCTTCTAAAGATATAGCGAAAGCAATTTGCATGGATTATAAATATTGCGAAGGTTAACGGTCATTTTCTTGGATTCAGAAATTTTATTTTAAAAGGTATATTTGTTAACTTATAAATTCTAGGTATGGCACTATATTAATTAAAGCGTATAAAATGAACTTAAGAACCAGTTTGCTAATAACAATGGTATGTCTTTGCACCGTTTTATGTGGTCAAGAACCCGCAGAAAGCATGAGCAATCAAAAGTCTTTATTTGATACTAAATTAAATTTAGATGAGGGTACTAAAGATTGGGTAACGGATGTAGCTTCGATGCTTTTTGACAAAAAAGTTCCGAAGAACCAAAAATCCACTGAGTTTTATGTTGTTAAACAGGACAAATATTTGTTGGTACAACAGGAGATGCCAATGATGAATGATAATAATACGCAAAATGAAGGCTTTGAAACGTGCGAAACGTTAAAAAAAACCTGCCGGAGTGAAGAATGTGTAGCAGATACTTTAGTAGAAATTTTGGGAGATGGAACTAGAAATGTGCTTATAAAATATGAACGAAAATTACTCTCTGTACAGATTTATTACACGTATCAAGATTGTCAAAAGTGAGGTAATATCAGCTGGTAAAACAGTAAAAACCATAAAGAGTAGTATCAAAGCGACATTTTCGTTTTTTTATCGTTAAAAGTTCACCAGATTTAAACTACGGATAAGTACGGGTTTTATTAAGTTAAAAAAGCAAATGGAGATTTTAAATACTGCTGTGCAAGCGTATTCTATTATCTAAAAACGATATAAATTGTACAATATGCTTTGGATGATAAATTGTGTCAAAGTGCATTTAACAACCTTGTATGACAAAAACAAAAATGTTAAGTAAATCGATATTGGTTCGTGATGGTTTTTTTAGCACTCTATTTTCATTATTAATATGTTACTTGCTGTCACTTCTCTTTTTTAACACCGCATTTTTTAATCCAGTATCTAAGGCTATTCAGGATTTTAGTTTTTTAGACGTGTATTATGCGGAGCGTTTAAGCAAGAATGAGCGCATAAATCCAGAGATTGTTTTGATCAATGTTGAACATAAAAGCCGGCATGAGATTGGTTTGGTATTGGAAAAAATATTGGTCGCGAAACCAAAAGTTGTCGGGTTTGACGTTATTTTAAAAGAGTTTAAAAAGACTGCAGCGGATACGTTATTGGCCTCGCAGTTAAAAAGTAACAATGTCATAAATTCTGTTGTATTATCTGCGGACAAAACTATAGGAAACCATCCTTTTTTTACCTTTAAAAAGGAACCTGGCTTTGTGAATTTTAATTTTGACACCCAAAGTACAGTTATAAGGGAGTTTGTGCCTCAAATGCAACAATCTAGTATTAATTATGAGTCGTTCTCCTCTCTAATTGCAAAGATATATTTATCTAAAAAGTATTGGGATAAATTTGAGTTGAAAGAGAAGTTGCAGGAATCAAGAGTTATTAATTATCAAGGTAATTTGGAACATTTTGTACACTTTACTATTGATGAGTTTATGATGCTTGAAAATAAAAACATCATCAAGGATAAAATTATACTGTTGGGTTATTTAGGAACACCAACTGGCAATCCTTTTGATGTAGAGGATAAGCATTTTACGCCTTTAAACGAAACTACGGCCGGTAAAAGTCTACCAGATATGTACGGATCGGTAATACACGCAAATATCATTGCAATGATGATTTCTAACAATTTTATGTATGAGGTGCCGCAATTTTGGATTCTGCTGCTAACGTTTCTTTTTAGCTTTCTTGCAAGCATCTATTTTATTTGGCTCAATAAACGCTTGGACATAAGTTACAGAACTGTTAGAAAGACGATTTTATTCCTTTTTGGTATAGTGCTTATATGGATAACCTTGGTACTATTTAAAAATGGTATTGTCTTAAAATCTGCCCCAATAATAGCGGTAACCGTTTTTAGTGCAGGATTTATAAAGTTCTACAAGCATCTGGTGCGTTACGTGCAGACCAAAAGACCTTTTAAATCCTATATGTAAACCAATCTATTTTAATCTGGCTGCTTGTACGATATTTTTATCAAATTGAGTGTCATCTTTGATAATATCGAAAAAGCTATTAATGAATTCCTTAGCTTTTCTGTAGCTGCTTTTGTCTTTAAAAAGAGGTTGGTGTTGTTCCAGAATCTTGAATAGTTCAGGTTGTTTTTGTAAAAAACGCTGGCGTACTTTTTCAAAACTTGCTATATCTCTCTTAAAACCTCGGTATTGGCGTTGAGTCACTTTAGCAATATTCAATGGGTTGTTATTAATGTTGGAGACTACCGCGTAACTGGCATCTACTAGGCCACTCATATCAAAGTCGTAGGGTAGGGGTAGCATTTGCCCCTCCTTAAAAAGTAATTTTTGATTGTGCTGATAGGCCGTTGAAAAGTCGGTATTACCGATCATGTATTGAAATAGGGCATTGGTAATAGAGCTTGTTTCTTCTTGGTTAATGGGTGTACCACACGTTTTAGTATTTTAGCCCCATGCCTTTTGGCCACTACTTTATCATCTTCTATTATAATTGCCAGTATAGTGTATGTTTTTGGTTTTCTAGATGCAAAAGCTATCTCGCCCCCATAATCGTTTATTTCTTCCAAACTAGGTTTTGGCATAAAGGCCGCCAAGGGATGTAGCTCTGCTTTTTGCCCACGAGTATCTATATATTCAATACTGGCCAAGCGTGTATTGAAGTGTATATCCGATAAAATTTCGTAAAACTTATAAGCCAAATATTCCTTTAGTACATCGTCATTGCTTCTGTTTTCTAAAAGACAGGGCAAAACTAGTTTAACATTTTTATGTCCTTTAAAAAGCGACCTCTTTTTACTTCCTTTTTCAAAGTACATTTTAATAGGTGGAAAAAAGCAGTTGCCCCGTCTAAAATTTCCCCGTGCCCTAAGGGTAATAGGCAAAGTATCCCAAGTAGCTCCATTTTCGTAAATAAGCTCTGAAAGAATGTGTGTTTTCTTATCCGTTTCTTTTTTGAGTTGTTTTTTGGAGTATTCTAGTTTTAAAGAAATCGGAATCTCTATACTGAAAATATTAGATGTTTGGGAATTGATTTTTATTGGGTAAAGCACAATAAAAACCATAAATAATATTATTCGGGCAAATCTTAGAAAATTCTTCAAAATAGTGTATGCATTAATTATCACTCGCAAGAGGAACACGATCATAACTGCTGGAAATCAAAAGGTCTCCGCCACTCTGGGTAATAGCATCAATCCTAAAAAAATAATCCCCTGCCATTAACCCATTTTTTGGCTGAACCCTCTCTAAGATATCCCCTGAATTATAATTGATACTAGGTTCTGTAAATTTTAGTTCGCTAAATGGAATATAAACATCTTTATCGACCCGTTGGCTGAAATATACCTCATACGTAAGATCGTTATTTTTTTCATCAGGATGATTTCTCCATTGAATAATGAATGATTCCAGTGTTTGTGTTGAATTGTAGATTTCAACAGGAAAAGGAGTTTCTTCGTTAGTAACGAATTCGCTGACAAATTCTTGAACATCGCTCGGAATGCTATCGTTGCTTGCAACCAACTTACTTTTAATATACCATCTAAACGCAATACCCCTTGGGAGGCTCACCTCGGTTTTCTCCAAAGAAGTTTCAATTTCTTTTTTTACAACTTCTGTATTAGTTGCTGTTTCTTCAACAATTAAGTAACCTTTTTCAAACTCACCATTGTTGTTGGACCAAGAAAACTCAGCAATAATATTGTTTATATTTAGCTCATCGTTGCGCCCTTCACATTTGTCAATCGGGGCGCTCAATGTTATATAGCTATCGGTTCGCGGTTCGAATTCACCGCTGCAAGATATGAACGAACAGAAGAAAGTTAAAACTAGGCCTAATGAAATATTAATTTTCATAGCTTAGATTCAAGTAGTAAATGCAACAGCTTTAGCTGTTGAAAAAAAGCCCTCCCCTGAGATTTGACCCTAGGGCCAAATCTCAGGGGAGGGCGGCGAAAAACTTCATATTTTTGGGTTGCAAAACTTAAACAATATGACACATTTAACGCTAGGGGAAAGATACGGAATTTCCATATTACACCGT
>Ga0075108_10001766_pt1 | contig 10257 bp, 10 predicted proteins | sample AntAceMetag02UK1_FD_69797 | JGI IMG/M metagenome (GOLD analysis project Ga0075108, IMG submission 69797) | Saline lake microbial communities from Ace Lake, Antarctica - Antarctic Ace Lake Metagenome 02UK1 | ecosystem: Environmental > Aquatic > Non-marine Saline and Alkaline > Saline | place...
GTTCAGAAGTATAGTGAAGACACACTTCAGGCCTACGGTATTGTTCCGTGGCATATTGACGTGATGGTATTCCGTCTCACTCAGTCGTTTTCGGAAGGTAACTTGGATAGGATTCTCCGTAATTCTGCGGAGATAGGGCATTACATTGCCGATGCGCACGTGCCGCTACATACAACTGAGAATTATAACGGAGGTATGTCTAATCAACGAGGAATCCATGGTTTTTGGGAAAGTCGATTGCCAGAGTTGTACTCAGATCAATATGATTTCTTGGTTGGAAGAGCCGATTACATTGATGATCCGCTGAACTTTGCTTGGGATTTTGTGGAAGCAAGTCATGCCGCCAAAGACAGCGTGCTGCTTTTTGAAGCCGAAATGAATATGGAATGGCCAACCGACCGCAAATACACTATGGAAAACCGAGGTTCGGTTTTGATGAAGGTTTATTCGCAGGAATACTCAGAAGAGTATCACAATCGGTTGAACGGCATGGTTGAACGTAGAATGCGTGCAGCAATTCATACCATTGGAAGCTTCTGGTATACGGCTTGGGTTAATGCTGGTCAACCCGATTTGAAAGGTTTGTACAACAAGAAGTTATCGGCACAGGAGGAAGAGGAAATGATAGAATTGGAGTTGAAGGTCAAAGGCTCTGACGGTATCAAAGGAAGAGAGCACGAATGATTTTCTTTGTCCGTTTGTCATGCTGACGAAGGAAGCATCTCATCGAAGGCAAAGAGATTCCTCGTTCCTCGGAATGACAAAACGGGATAAATGACGAACAAACCACTATCAGGATTAAGAGTTTTGGAACTCGCTTCAGTTCTAGCAGGACCATCAGTAGGAATGTTCTTAGCTGAGTTGGGGGCAGAAGTTACCAAGATTGAGAACCCACAAACACAAGGCGATGTAACACGCCATTGGAAGCAGAAGAACGAAGATTCTGAGTGGGATTACTCCGCCTATTTCGCTTCAGTCAACTGGGGGAAGAAGCATGTTTTTATTGATTTGAAAGATGAAGATGGAGCGGCACAGGTTCGAGCTATGGCAGCACAGGCGGATGTCATTATCAGTAATTACAGATCAGGCCAAGGAGAGCGTTTTGGTCTAGATTACGAAAGTGTTAAAAAGACCAATCCGAAAGTGATTTACGGACACATTTCAGGTTTTGGCGAAGATGATGGACGGCCAGCATATGATGTGGTTTTGCAAGCAGAATCGGGTTACATGTTTATGAACGGTCAGCCCGATTCTAAGCCAACCAAAATTCCTGTAGCGTTGATAGATATTCTATCTGCTCACCAATTGAAGGAAGGTTTGCTTTTGGCCTTGGTGAATAAAGCAAGAACAGGTGAAGGTTGTAAAGTGTCTGTTTCTTTATTGGATGCGGCAGTTACATCGCTATCGAATCAAGCCACAAATTGGTTGATGAATGGTCATATTCCACAGCGTATGGGTTCGTTGCATCCCAATATTGCGCCTTATGGAGAAGTACTGACAACCTCGGACGACAAGCAGATTGTGCTCGCGGTTGGTTCCGAACAACAGTTCAGAAGCTTATGTGATGTGCTTGGTTTGGAAGAATTGAAAGAAGAATCACGATTCATAGATAATCAGATTCGTGTAGAGAATAGGAGGGAGTTGAAGAAATTTATGGATGAGAAAGCCAAAGAATTTAGTTCTGATTATTTGATGAATGAATTTTTAAAAATCGGTGTTCCAGCAGGAATTATCAAGAACATGAAAGAAGTGTTTCAGCAGCCCAAAGCGCAGGCCTCTATCCTAGAGGATAAAATGAGCAATGGGAATACAGCCAAGCGCGTTTCACAGGTTGCATTCAAACTAGAAAAATGACTTTACGTTGGGAATGGAAAGCTTTTAACGACCTCAGTGCCATGGAGGTTTACACGATTCTTTGTGTACGACAAGAAGTGTTCGTTTTAGAACAAGAATGTCTATACCTCGATGCGGATGGAAAGGACACAAACTCCTTTCACATTATGGGATATGATGGGAAAGAAATCGTTGCTTATGCTCGAATTGTTGAACCCGGAATCAGCTACAAAGAAGTTTCCATTGGCCGTATTTTGACCTCAGAAAAGGGTAGAGGAACTGGTGCTGGAATAGAATTGATGGAACAGACTTTAACACGCATAGAAACACACTACGGAAAAGTTCCTGTCCGGATTTCAGCGCAGACTTATTTGCTCAAGTTCTATCAAAAGTTCGGTTTTGAATCAACGGGAAAACAATACTTAGAGGATGAAATCCCTCATACAGAAATGCTTCGTAAAAGTGATTGACGATTTGAGATTTGCGAATGAACCCACAATCGCAAAATCGTCTTGAAAGGAAAATGAGACTATGCTTTCATGCCAAAACCAGCAGAATGAGTCATGCTGAACTTGTTTCAGTATCTGTGACCACTGGACAATAGACCCTGAAATAAATTCAGGGTGACGCTATTTGACTTTCGTAGGTAAGCAAACCCGACTCTTGTTAAAACGAATTAAACTTTACCACTTTCATGGCTTCAGTTTTACCGTCAATCATAAGCTGACAAACAAACGGTTTACGGAGATTTCCTTCGGGTTCAAATATGAATTCGTGTTTTCCTTCGCCTAGCTCACCTTTAAAAACCATTGCCAGTTCGGCTCCGTTCATGTCAGTAATCCTCACTTCTGCATCGTACGGTTTCTTCATGTCAATCATCATCATGGCCGTACTCATAGAAGTTTGGGTTCTAATGCGAATGAAGAAGTCGTTGGCTACTGCTTTTTCTCGGGCTGAAGCTCTCGCCAATTTCGCAGCTTTCAAATGTTCCCTACGCTCATTTTTGAACACATACAAATTACTTGATTGAGCAGTTGCGGTTAGGCTCAATGCCATGGCAGCTAGTAGGACTAAAATTGCTTGTTTCATTGTAGGGGCTAGTTTCAATGTTATATACTCGATTGAGAATGAAAAGTTATGGTTGTTGGTAGATGAATTAGGTTGTTTACCGATAACCTTAGAATTACTTTTGATGCATCATGTACAAACTTTTACTTCGCCCAATATTTTTTCTTTTCGAACCTGAAAAGGCACATCACCTGGTAACTGGGCTATTCAAATTCATGATGAAGATTCCTGGTAAACGCTGGGTGTTCGAGTCAATCTATAAGGTTCAAGACAAGCGGTTGGAGAAGGAATTATTCGGACTCAAGTTTCCAAATCCAGTCGGACTTGCTGCTGGTTTTGATAAGCAAGCTTCGTTTTATAAAGAATTTAGCGCGCTCGGGTTTGGCTTTATTGAGGTTGGTACGATTACACCTAAACCACAGGATGGAAATCCGCAGCCACGTATGTTCAGGTTACCGAAAGACCAAGGACTCATTAATAGAATGGGATTCAATAATGGCGGTTTGGAAATGGCGCGTAAAAACCTCCAGAACCGTGACCGTAGTTTCATTATCGGTGGAAATATTGGCAAGAACAAACTCACGCCAAATGAAAATGCCATTGATGACTACTTAGAATGTTTTCGAGGGTTACATGATTTAGTGGACTATTTCGTGGTGAATGTTTCATCTCCAAACACACCCGGATTACGCGAATTACAGGATAAAGCACCATTGCTCCGTATTCTGAATGCACTGAAAGAGGAGAACACGAAGATTCCAAAGCCACGTCCGATACTTCTAAAAATTGCTCCTGATTTGACCGATTCTCAATTGGATGATATTGTAGATATCGTAGCCGAATCTAAGATTGATGGTGTGATTGCAACCAACACAACTATATCTCGAGATGGCCTTAATTCGAGTAAGGAATTACTTGCTGAAGCAGGTGGATTAAGCGGAAGACCTGTTCGAGAAAGAAGCACTGAGGTAATTCGGTACCTGAATCAGAAAAGTAATGGCTCATTCCCAATCATTGGAGTAGGCGGAATCCATTCAGCTGAAGACGCCATAGAAAAGCTAAATGCGGGGGCCAGTCTCATTCAGGTTTATACGGGCTTTATATATGAAGGACCAGCGTTGGTGAGTGACATAAATAAAGCCCTTTTGAAGTAGTTTAGTGATCATGAACAAAGAAGTCCAACTCATAGAATGCCCTCGTGATGCCATGCAGGGCATCCATGATTTTATAGATACCGACAAGAAAGTAGCGTACATCAATGCGCTGCTCAAATGCGGTTTTCATACGTTGGATTGCGGCAGTTTCGTTTCTCCAAAAGCAATACCTCAAATGGCGGATACAGCTGAAGTGTTGAATCGAATTGATGAATCATCCACCAAATTGGGTGTGATTGTAGCCAACGAACGTGGCGCTAAAGATGCTGCCAATCATTCGCGAGTTGATATTCTTGGGTTCCCATTCTCAATTTCGGATGACTTTCAGAAACGAAATACAAATGCTTCGAGAGAAGAGGCATTGGATAGAGTAAAAGCAATTAAAGAGCTGTGTGCGAAGCACGATAAGGAACTACTCATTTATCTCAGTATGGCTTTTGGAAACCCGTACGGTGAAGTTTGGAATGCGGAGATTGTAGCTGAATGGACAGCCAAGTTGACAGCATTGGATATTCAGCTTTTTATGCCTTCAGATACCATTGGGTCTTCAAATACCGAATCCATCACAGCTGTTTATAGTCTATTGAATAAGGAATTTCCGAATTTGAAAATTGGTGCACACTTGCACACTACGCCTGATACTTGGGAAGAAAAACTGGATGCTGCTTGGGATAGTGGTTGCAGACGTTTCGATTCTGCCCTGAAAGGTTTAGGAGGTTGTCCAATGGCCAAAGATGACCTAACGGGGAATATGCCGACTGAACGCGTGCTGCAATTCTTAGAAGGAAAAGGAGTAGAGTCGGGTGTAAATAAAAATGCCTGGTTAGAAGCTTTGCAGCTATCCTTCCAGACATTTCCAATTTAAACTTTTAGAGACCTACTAGGTTTTTAAAACCTAGTAGGTCTAAATGGTTGAATTACTTCGTTACAAACGTTCGTGTATCGTATTGGTTCCTAACCGATTGCTCAAACGTATTAATGAAGCGTGCATCTGCCTTTGATATCGCATCCGTATCTAGTTCTTGCACAATTATTTTGTTCTCAGCACCTACATAAAAACACTGCTTAATACCAGATGGCGTGTTGTAGGTCATCTTTCGGAAAAAGGCTTCCTTTTCCGTTCCAAGTTCAAAAGCTATATCCGTTTCATCACTCGTTAATTCAATAGTAGAATTTGAACTTAATTTCTGATGTTCCTTGTTGATAAATGTGTTGAAGAAAGCATAGCTTACTTGTGGTCCAGCTTCAATAATACGAGTGGAGTAGTGCGCACCATTTTTATCTAGGTTGTATGCGGCTTCGTGTCTGTTTACTTCCATTGTGGGAATATCCGGCCATTCCAATGTTATTGGCGAATTCTCCAACTTGATCAGACTTCTACCATTGTCATATTCCAGAACCTTAGCTCGTTTTTTCGTTTTGGCTTCTGTCATGTAATCCAAGGTTCCCTCTGGAATATCAAATACCGAATACGAATTGGCAAAGAAGTGTCCCGGAACGGTTAGCTCATCGTGGTTGGCGTATATAAAAACGGTTAGTACATCTTCTGAAGCAATGGCATCAATATGAAACTGTGCCCATTTGCCATCTGCATCTCCCGATAGGGTCAAGTTTCCGTTTTCGGTTCTGATTTCATCCCAAACTACATCGGAAATAGGAAGATTGTGAATCCTTTTCAGTTCAGCAGTAAACTCTTCTGTGCGGCAAGCGATATCGTATGGATTCGGATTCTCCAATTTCGCAGCTACGTAAAGTTCATCCTTATAAGAAGCTGCTGTCATGTAACCATAAGCGAGGGTAGTAACGGTTGGCTTTTCGGGAAACTCGCACTTGAGTCCCGTCTCTGGCATTTCCAATTTATACGACCAGCCCCAGTCATATTTCTGATTCTTGGTGATTTGTGCGCCAGCCGTGATGGCTAGCGACAACATGGCTGTTGTAGCTGCTGCTTTAATTTTCATGATGTATCAGGCTTGGGTGAATACCTCGTTTAAAGGCAAGGGTGGATTGCGGTCTGTGCCGCTTTCGTTTCCGAGTTTGATATGTGTCGTTGTCAACATGATTGGACAGCTTTTAACTTATCGAATGGCAATTGGGTTACAATTTGTTTAGAAGAACATCAATCTAGTCTAGCTGAACGGTGCTGTTTTGAAGACGAATCGGTGAATGACTGGCGGCTAAAGCACTGGATAGACAATCCACTTTGTTGAAAATTATGTTAATTTCGTTTCAACAAACCCCTATACACCTTTATCCAAATGAAAAAGTTCCTTCTCACAGCAATTGTCGCTGCAACATTGGCTGGTTGTCAGCAAACCGCACAAAAGACTGAATGTCCTAATGCTCCGATAACAGACCTCTTTATGAGTCAGCTATTTCTTAAAGGAGACAGGTCTGTAACCTACACGGATGGTTCCTATGAGCAAATAAAAAGGGATGTTTTTGAAACGTTGGTTGAAAAAGGAAGAAATGAAACGATGAAGCTGGGTGACCCATTGATGTCTCCACTGGACCACTACAAAGTGTGGCTAACCAAAGCAGAAATTGAACGGAAACTTTCCTTTGTTGACACGCAGTATGTAGAAAGTTCTGATCCGCCTTACGACTTTGCCATGCAGGTTATTAATGACTCGCTAGACATGAATCAGTTTATGTCTATTAGACCCTATGAAAAATGGATTTTGGATGATTCTCTAAAGCTATCAAGAGAGGTGCAATCATATGTTACTGTCTGCACAAATATTGATCGTATCACTGGAGAGGTAAGAGGTTGGGAACCCTATTTTTATGTGCCTTCAGATAGCCCAAAGGGTACGCCTCAGAAAATCGCAACAATCAGATATCAGCAATCCATAAAAGGAGAAGATAGTTGGTACCATGAAAACCTGGAAGCATCTGCGCGTCAAAAAATGTTTGAACCCATAATGAGAAAAGCTTGGGACGGTAGCTTAAAGGTTTACGCTACACCTGATACCGACTCATTCCTTAGCGCTGAGCAACTTAAAAGCAATCTGTGTTTTGTGGATACACTGTATATCGAGAGTCCTGATGAGCCATATGACTTGGAGATGATTGTTATAGAAGAGTGCCAAGCGATGTTTTATGACCAAGTTGTTGCCATAGAGTTTATTCAAGATGTGTATCTGTATGAGAATATGGCCATTTCTATTGATGTAAAATGGTATGCTCCGGTTGTAGAAAGCGTTAACCGAACCAATGGAGATGTTATCGGTAAAGAAGTGCTTTATTGGGTTAAAAACTGATATGATATTCCGCAATCTTGCCGATAGATTGGTAGAGATGCTAAAACACCCCCTCCCCGCTGCGCGGTACTCCCTACTTCGACAAGCTCAGTACAGGCTCTTTTCAGGGGGAGAGCTGGCACGTTGATCCAAGATTTGCTCGGAGTGCCGGCTCCCCTCCTGCAAAGGAGGGGTGTCCCGATTTATCGGGACGGGGTGGTCAATTCCCAGATACCACGATGAGCTGGTGGCAACTTTACGGGCTATCATTAAAATTGAAATGCTCCTTAAAGTTTAGGGTAATCCTTCACAAACGCCTTATCGCTAAGAGCGATGACTAGTGCAACAAATGAAATGGTAATCAGCCCAGCAACGCCAGTTAAACCAGTTGCCAAAGAATGTCCTCCCCATGTGAAATACAAGGTCATTGCTGCTGTTCCGTTAATCATACCATGCATTAAACAAGGGCCTAAAATGCTGTTTGTTTTAATTCTGATATAAGCGAATGGAAACGCAAGAGCCACGCAGAAAATCACCATCATTCCAACTCCAATAACTGGATATTCGGGATAGTTGTGTCCCATGAGGATGATTGGTGCGTGCCATAGCCCCCAAACCGTACCGATAAGTAGATTGCTTTTGAGAAAGCCAAGTTGATGCGTTTCTTTCATCAACAGCCCACGCCAGCCAAATTCTTCTCCAAACATGAATGGCAGATTAACGGTGAATGCTGCAAAAATGGCTCCTAAAAACGAAATGAGAATTAATGGAACTGCATCAATAGCAAACGGCAGCTTCTCTAGTTCGGCTTCAATATCAACGGGTAAGTCTGGGTTTCCGGCCGATACTATTTCGACTAGTTTTTGAATAATTCCGTCCTCGGTAAAATCGAGTGTTCCTAAGCTTGAGATTCCAAGTATATTACCTCCAACCCAAACAACCCCAAGAGTTCCAAGTACAAAGAACATGGAAAGAAACAAGGTGGCTATAATCCACCGCCAGTTGATTCCTGACCGTTTCCAACCAATATCAGAGAGTGGTTCTTGATAAATGTATTTCTGAACGATAAGAGCAGAAAGGGCAGGAGCTGGCATATAAAAACAGGCAACTAGGAACAGGGAGAACCCATTGCCGTACTCAATACCTCCGAAATAAATGACACCTGCTGTCAACCAGCTTATTGCGTAAGCGATTCCTAGAAAGAGGCTAATTTTCTTCCAATTCATTATCTAGCTGGTTTTGATTGTTATCGAAATTAATTTCTCTGTATTCGAAACTGCGATGGTTGATGTTTTATCTTCCAAAGATTAGATTTTTGTTTTCAGCAAAGAAACAAATCCTCTTTTCTATGGTTGTTTTATTTAGCTAATGAAAGTACATCAATCCCCATTTTATCGATTCCTACTTACTGTGTTTATTGCTTGCTCCAGTATTGCTGTGCAAGCCGAAACTATTGTATTCGATATGAGTGTCTTCGGATTCAAGTTCGGTGAAATGGTGCTGACTAAATCTGTTAAGAACGATTCTACTGAGGTTTATACAGTGAATGCGAAGGGAAAAACAGATTTTTTGTGGATGAAGCGTGAAGAGGAAAGTATTTTTAAAGTGGAATATCGCAACGGAAATTTGTTCTCTTCGGATTACGAATACCTGAATAAAGGAAAGCGTGAAAAATGGAGTTCTGTCCGGTTTGATGGCTCTAAATATGTAGTTCAATCTCACCAAGGAGACAGAGAGTTTACGGCCCCTCTAGACTACTCCCTCATCAAATTCTATTTTGATCCGACCCTTGACCGGGAACAAATTTTCTGTGAAGAAGACTGTTCTTACGCACAAATAGAGCGAAAAGAGAACACGTTAAAGGTCAAATGCCAAGACGGTAGCAGAAGTACTTACCACGTAAAAGATGGTAAAGTAGAGTCGATGGAAATTCACTTAGACTTGGCTACAGTCAAGCTAAAACGGGTGCGCTAATCAATCTTTCTGATTGTCACTTTCATCGTTCCTGAATTATTGTCGAAGAATCCTTTTGCATCATTAGCAAATAGCAGCAGTCCGCCACTTCGTTTGATTTTGAAGTCAGTTGACGTTCCAACGGAGAATTTCCAACCACCAACTTTGCCATAAAGCTTGATGTAATACGGACTTGGCATAGGCTTGAGCAACATGCCAAAGAACATGGGTTTGGTAAAACCTTTATCCATCAGTATCAGAAGAAGGGAAGTCGACATCTTGCCATTCGCCTTGTGCAATTATCTGGTAGGTTTTTCCTTTAGAAACGGTAATTTTCGTTGGCTGGTAAAGTTGATTTGCGGGAACCTCAACAACTGATTCAGACTGATTTTGACTAATGTATTCACGTGAAATTCCAGAAAGGAATAGAAACCCAAGTGCTATAATTAACTACGACAGATTAGCAATCATTTAGCAATGCTAAACCATTCTTATTGCTCACGCAAAAACACAATCTTTGGCCCCATGGCAGAACAGAACAAAAACCAAGATGCTATTCTTAGTAAACTTGGAATAACGGCATTAAATGCCATGCAAGAAGAGGCGTATAAAGCCATCACTTCCAATGCCGAAGTGGTACTGCTTTCTCCAACGGGAACGGGTAAAACGTTGGCTTTTTTACTACCCATTATCGCAGCATTAGATTCGGAACTAGAAGAGGTACAGGTTATGATTCTTGTTCCTTCGAGAGAGCTTGCCATTCAAATAGAGCAAGTGGTTAGAGAAATGGGCAGCGGTTATAAGATAAACGCGGTGTATGGTGGTGTGTCAGGGTCTAAAGACAAGCTAGAACTAAAGCATGCGCCTGCCATTTTAATTGGCACACCAGGTAGAGTTGCCGACCATGTTAGAAGAAAGAACATCTCTACCCGACACATTAAAACGTTAGTGTTGGATGAGTATGATAAATCGTTAGAGGTTGGTTTTTCTAATGAAATGAGTGAGAT
>Ga0075108_10001781_pt1 | contig 10197 bp, 8 predicted proteins | sample AntAceMetag02UK1_FD_69797 | JGI IMG/M metagenome (GOLD analysis project Ga0075108, IMG submission 69797) | Saline lake microbial communities from Ace Lake, Antarctica - Antarctic Ace Lake Metagenome 02UK1 | ecosystem: Environmental > Aquatic > Non-marine Saline and Alkaline > Saline | place...
GATACTGTTGTTTGCTAAAGAACCCACCATATCAGGTGCGTTTCCCGCAATTGCATTGGAGTCAAAACTAAATGCAGATGTAAAGTTTAAAGGCATTGTTGGTATAGCCGGATAATCTGTGTCTTGCTTTTCTTGTAAAGAAATAGTTAGTTGAGCATCAACTAAGTCTAAAATTCCTGAAACATCTCCGTTTTCGTCTACTACAAATTCAAACTTACCGTCATTGCTTAGTAGTTTAGAGCTACTTTCTGCCTCAAAGTCAAAACTAAATTTTTCGGTTGGTACGTATAGTTCGTTTGCTGCAGCCTGTGGGCTATCAGCAGATAGAATAATATCATTGTTTTTTCTCCATTCAAGTGACCCTTCAAAATCTGTTAAATTTTTACCAGAAGTAAGCGGTGAATTTTTAAAAATAAATTCATCATCGTTCACATTAAAATTTGTAGTTATATCAAAAGTTCCGTTGGTATTTACTAGTTCAGCAGAAGAGATACGCCATATTTTCTCGGCATTTTTTGTTAAAATAGTTATTGAGGTAGTACGACTGTTGGCAAGGGTAATTGCAGGGTCTTCAATTACTTCTTCTTCTTCTTCTTCTTCTTCTGTATCGATTGAATCCTGAACTGGGGTAAGAGCTAGGTCGTCATTACTGCAATTATAGCAAACTATAGAGAAGACTAATAAAAGAATTAAAAACTTAGATTTTTTCATGTTGGTGGTTATTATGGTTAAAACTAGAGTAGTTAGAACGAAGGATGAATTAAAATAGTATTAGAATTTACGTTGGTCTAGAGAATTGAAAATAGTATAAACCTTTTTTTTGTGGAGCCGAGGGATTCGAACCCTCGTCCAAACAAGCAACGCCAGTGTTTTGTACATGTTTAGTTTTCCATTAATTTTCGACACAGGCCTGACCGGAAAAAGCCTAACAAACGCTTATCTTGTGTTGATTGAATTTCGATTAAAAACAATTCCCTAAAATCAAAAACTTCAAACAAGTGAAACTTGATGAGGTTTTAGGTGATTTGTGTAAACGACAAAATGCTTTTTTCATCGCTATTTATCATCAAACAAGTATCTATGGGAGTATCAGCCATATTTTTTTTTATATTTGATAAAAACGCAGATTGTTTAAATTTGTTAATTAGTGTGATAAGTAAAAAAATATGAGACAGAAAATAGTTAGCATTTTAGCAGTAGGTTTATTGCTAGGAGCTTGTAGTGGTGATGATGAAAAAATAGAAGTTGATGCGGTAAATAAAGCTCCAGTAATTCAGCCACAAACTTTTGAAATCAATGAAAATTCAGATCAAGGGGTCTCTCTTGGTACAATTATGGCGAGTGACCCAGAGAATGAAGCAGTCTTCTTTAGTATAAACACGGAATCATCAAGTGCCTTTCGCGTAAACCGCACTACTGGTGAACTAACGGTGGGTATTCCGTATGAACTAGACTTTGAAGCAAGGAAGAGTATAGTTTTAGACGTATTTGTAAATGACGGTTTGTTAAAGTCAAATGCAAATATAACTGTCAATCTTTTGGACGAAGAAGACGGGCTATTATCAAATGAACAACAAAGAACAATTACAGATTTCACTACAGTTGTCGTACGTGATACTCCTGGATTTGCAGGTGCCGTAAATAAGTGGCAGGGTTCTATAAAAGTCTTTCTAGATGGGAATATAGCTGATGAATTTAGGGCACTCGTAACGGCACGAAATACAACACTTAATTCTTTGATGACCGATGGTACAAACATTGAATTGGTAGCTACTCGTGCGGAGTCAGACGTACATATCTTTATGGGAGCAGCTGATCAAATTGAAAATCTTTGGCCGAATCTTTATGAACTTGTCTCCGGTGGTGGTATAGCGGGAGTTGCTATTTTGGATGACATTGACGAGAACTATGTCACTCAAAAAGCTCGAATATGGTTGAGTGAAGGTGATGAGAGCTTGTATTTTCACGAGTTTGGTCATGTTCTTGGTTTTGGTCATATTGACCGTTGTGACCCAGCAGATGAGGACAATAATAGCTTGATGTGCCCCGTTGCAATTATCGGCCTGAATCTTTCACCTTTCGATCAAGACTTAATTCGCTTTACCTACAACCCAGCAATGCTTGCGGGTACGGAAGAAACAGAAGTGTTTGGTATTATTGAAAAAATTATAACAGGTACTAACTCAGGTAAGAATAGCATAGATGTAAGTGGCAAAGTCATTGACAAACCAATCGGACCCATATCAAATCTTCCTTATATAATTGAATAATGGCAAGATTATTAAAAATTCCTCAAACTTTGTCAAAATAAAATTTGAGGGCTACAATTTAGAACAAAAAAGAGGCCGTCTAAAAACATTTAGACGGCCTCTTTTAAGTGGAGCCGGAGCGGCTAACTATGTTGTTCCCTAAAGCTTCCGTACTGCAAATACAAATGTCAAGGCTAAAAAAAAGCCTTGGTGTCTTAAAACAAAAATCCCAAACAAGTAAGCTTGATGGGATTTTCTGTGTTAAGTCAATACTCAGTTGTGAGTGATCGTGGAGCCGGAGGGAATCGAACCCTCGTCCAAACAAGCAACGTCAGTGCTTTCTACATGTGTAGTTTCCGCTTAGTTTTCGACGCAGGCCTGACCGGAAACGGCCCAACAAACGCTTAGCTTCTTAAGTTTTAGTGTTATTGCCAAAGCGCACAATAACCTTATGTTGACTTTTCTGGTGCTCCTAAGTGGGTCGCCATCAACAAGGGCTACCCAGGAACATCTCGCTTCCCTACCTGGTAGGGACGAGGCTAAATCCTACTATAATTCGGATTAAGCGGCAAGAGCGTAATTGTTTTCGCCAATTAAAAGTGTGGAATATGATATTAACGAGCTGTATCCCAGCGCTCGACATGCTTACATTACCATTGGTCTCGCTGTCAAAACCAGTCGGCCCCATAATGAGATAGATTAGCTGTGCTAATCGTAATCGAATTATGTCCCGAACTTGTTTCGGGACCATCTCTATGTTCTCATTTTATTTTCAAAGAACGTATGCACTCAGACTAAATCCAAGGCACATTTATTATTTTTCATCTAACATCTAACATCTAACATCTAACATCTAACATCTAACATGTACACGGGCGTTTCCCTCGCTAAAATGCTCAGGGCAGGCTACTTGTCCGCCGTCAGGAGGATGCGCTTATACTCCTCAACTTCCTTCGCAAAAAAAGCGAATAAAGTCTGCGGGGTAACCGCTGCTATCCCTAACGCAAAATCCCACATTTTTCATCCTGTGTGGAGTCGAAAAATTCAATGCGGACAGCAAAGCTAACAAAAACTTGCGAACCTATGCAGAACCCACTACATTTAGTCAAAATTTATACCAAAAGTAGTTATGAAGTTCGGAATCATACGAGAGCGCAAGAATCCACCAGATCGCAGGGTGGTATTATCACCAGAGGCCTGTCAAAAAGTCCTTTCTACGCATAAAGATGCCAAAATAATAGTGGAACCTTCTCCTATTCGCGCATTTTCGGATACAGCCTATAGTGCCGCGGGAATAACAGTAGCTTCCCAGATGGACGAATGCGATGTTTTAGTAGGCGTTAAAGAAGTACCCATTGAAAACTTGATTCCCAACAAAAAGTATTTTTTCTTTTCGCATACCATCAAAAAACAGCCTTATAATCGAGATTTGTTACAGGCGATACTCGATAAAAATATCGAATTGTACGACCATGAAGTTATCACCAACGAAAAGGAACAACGCTTGGTTGCTTTTGGTAGGTATGCAGGTATTGTAGGTGCGTATAATGGGGTTAGAGCATACGGATTAAAATACAACACGTTTTCGCTGCCGAAAGCAGAAGATTTGACCGACCAACAAGAACTGATTTCCGAACTAAAACAAATAAAACTCCCCAATATCAAAGTCCTCCTAACGGGTAGGGGACGAGTCGGAAATGGCGCAAGGGAAATGCTTGACGGAATGGGAATGCGACGTGTAAACGTTACCGAGTATTTGGAAGAAGACTTTAACGAGCCCGTCTATTGCCAAATAGATGCATCTGAATACAACAAACGTAAAGACGGAGTACGAGGAAATAAGGCCGACTTTTTTGCGAACCCAGAACAATACAAATCTAATTTTTTCAGATTCGCCAAAGTCACCGATTTCTATATAGCCGGACATTTTTATGGTCAAGGAGCACCTTATTTATTTACTCGCGAAGATGCTAAACAACCGGAGTTTAAGATAAAAGTAGTGGCCGATGTTAGTTGCGATATCGATGGCCCTGTGGCAACGACGATAAAACCATCTACCATTGCCGACCCCATTTATGGCTATGACCCACAAATGGAAACAGAAACCGATTTTAAAAACCCAAATGCCATCGCCGTAATGGCCGTTGACAACTTACCCTGCGAATTACCAAGGGATGCCAGCGTTGGTTTTGGAGAGGCTTTCTTGAAAAACGTAATTCCGGCCTTCTTTAATGATGACAAACACGGAGTCTTGCAAAGAGCTAGAATGACCCAAAACGGTAAGTTAACGGAGCGGTACAGCTATTTGCAGGATTTTGTAGATGGGAAGGAGTAACACCAAGTCATATTAGAACATAAAGTTTAGAACTACTCTTCTTATTACAATTTTCATAAAAATTAGTCCTTATTTTTCAACAAGGATATTCCACTGGATAATGGGAGATACTTTTGGTGCGGTAAAGGTTCCTATAGCTTTTAGTTTCAAATCGATGCTTTTTGTTTCTTCCAATGTTTTTATGCGCAGCTTATAGGTACCCATAGCTGGAATTTCAAAAACCGGAGAGCTACTGTAAAAGCTGTATTCCATTTCGTTTTGAAAGAGTAGGGGACTGCTCGATACGTTTTCCAGTTCCACTTCTAATATCTGTGTATTAGTGATGTATTTCGCAGATTTCACCTCAATACTCGCTTTGATTAGCGGATTCAAAAATTCGGCCTTACCAACAAGCAGGTCATTATAAACTGCTACTGTTCGTCCTGCGAATAAGGCCTCCTGCATACTCTCCATACTTTTTTCTTTTGCAAAGACCAAAGTGATTGGACGTTGCTTTCCTTTTTCGGTATAGTCCCAGTCTATGAGTCCGTGAATATCACTAGTTCCCATAATCGTCAAGTTTTGCTCTAGGGCAAGGGCTAGTGATTCTTCGGCATAATCCACGGAGTTGATGACTTCAATCCCGTGCAGTTCTCCGTTTTGTATGCGTTCCTTTTGAAAATCGCTTAGTACCGGGTTGCCATCTGTATTTTGTGCATACCACGCAGGGTGGTTCCAAAATACAAAGGCCCCTTGTTTTTTAGCCTCTTTAAAAGGTGTGAGTCCGTCTTCGGCCATCAACTTATTGGCATCTTTTATAAAAACAGCATTATTATGGCCAATGGGAGCATCTCGTGTAATCTCCGATCCGTGAACAATCAATAAATCATGGTCTTTTGCTTCTTGCATGGCAATATCGTAGGAGCGATTGCGATTTGGATGTGGAATATCGGATAAATGTGGTTGGTATTCCAAGTGTTCCGTTAGGGAAATAGCATCTAGATTTTCCCGTAAGGCCTCTTGAACACGAATATTGGGCCATACCTTGCCGTCTGAAAAAACGGTGTGAATATGTAAGTCTGTCTTTAAGGTTTTGTACCCTTCAATATCCGGATAATGAAACGGTTGTGCACCGGTATGGGAGTGATTTTGAGCATAAAGCGAGAAGGTCGCCAAAAAGACTAGAGAAAGAAGATAGGTTTTCATGGGTCTTGGTTTACTTCAAATATACTGGTTAAGTCAATATAAAGTAAGTCCATCTATTTAAGAAATGGTAAATTGTAGTCGCAAATCGCCAGAAATAAATGAACCCAGCTGAAAACTATATTCTAAATCAAGAAGAACCTTTTAGGAATATGTTGTTGCATCTGCAATCTGTAATTGAGCGCACTGTGCCCCACGCGAGTTTAAAATTCAAATGGAAATTACCGTGCTACTATGTAAACGACAGTCCGTTTTGTTATTTGAATGTTTCGGTAAAAAAAAGATATGTTGATGTGGGTTTCTGGCGTTCTAATCACTTAACAAAACACGCCGATAAGATGACGATGGAGGGGCGTAAAATGATTAAATCACTTCGTTATAACAACCTTGAGGAAATAGACGAAACCGTGCTCAAGGAAGTTTTAGCTGAAGCATACTCCGTAAAGGATAAAAAGTTCTGGAAAAGTTAGTCCTGTGTATAGTCCTCGTATTGCTGAATATACATGCTATCCAAGGCTTCGGAATCGGCATATTTTTTCCTTGTTTCCGATAATTTTGTCTTCATTTTCGCTAGTATGGCTGCATAGTCTGGCACATTGTATACATTGTTTGTTTCGGTAGGGTCTTTAGCTAGGTCGTAAAGTTCCCACTGGTTAACATCATGGTAAAAATGCATTAATTTGTACTCCTTTGTAGCGATGCCATAGTGTCTCTTTACCGCATGTTCCGCAGGGTACTCATAATAATGGTAATACACGGCATCCCGGGTCCAGTTTTCTTTTTGTCCTTTAAGAATGGGTAAAAGACTTTCGCCTTGCATGTCGTTTGGAGCTTCAATACCTGCAGCCTCCAAAAATGTTTGGGCAAAATCCAGATTTTGTACTAGTTCATCTTCTGTGGTATTAGGCGTAATCACATTTGGCCATCGAATCAATAAAGGTGTTCTAAACGATTCGTTGTACATAAACCGCTTATCGAACCAGCCATGCTCCCCAAGGTAAAAACCTTGATCAGAGGTATAGACGATGAGTGTGTTTTCCGTAAGCTTTTCGGCATCCAAGTAATCCAATAATCGGCCTACATTTTCATCTACAGCTGCAATTGTTCCCAAATAGTCCTGCATGTAGCGTTGATATTTCCAGACGGTGAGGATACTATCGTTCATTTCTGGGTAGCGCTGTATAAAGTCTGTGGCAATTGGTTCATAAATGGCATCCCAAGTGGCTCTTTGTGCATCGTTTAACCTATTTACACCCCCAGCTCCCAAGCGTTCTGAAATTCCCAAGGCATTCAAAACTGTTTTTGGTACCTTCAGGTCGTAGCTCAAAAGCATGTCTTTTAAGATGCCCATCTCGGCAGTTTTCGCCGCATCGCCACGAGTACTATAATCGTCAAAAAGGGTGGTGGGCAAAGGGTATTCTTTAGTCGTAAATTCAGGATAATGCCGTTGCGCTGGCAACCAGCTTCTATGCGGTGCTTTATGCAGGTACATTAATAAAAAAGGTTTGGCGGTATCGCGTCGTTTCTCCATCCAGTCCAAAGTCAGGTCGGTGGTAATATCGGTAACATAGCCGGTAATCGTGGTGTCTCCCGAGGCGGTTATAAATTTTGGATTATAATAATCGCCCTGTCCGGGGAGTATTTTAAATTCATCAAAACCTTTGGGATTATTTCCAAAATGAAGTTTACCGAACATAGCGGTTTGATATCCTGCCTTTTGAAGTAGCATAGGAAAGGTGACATTAGTAGTGTCGAACGGACTTATGTTATCAATTTTTCCATTGATGTGACTATGTTTTCCGGTAAGAATCACAGCTCTGGAAGGCGCACAAATAGAATTGGTGACCGATGCATTGGTAAACAACATACCTTCTATCGCCAAACGGTCTATATGAGGTGTTTGGATTAAAGTGGTGTCGTAGGCGCTAATGGCTTGGTATGCATGATCGTCTGACATGATGAAAACGATGTTGGGTCTTTTCTTCTTTTTATTAGGTGTAGGTTCGCTACAAGAGAAAAGTAGCATTGTCAAAGTAAGGGATAAGCAAATCGAAAGTAACTTTTTCATCGTGTCGTTATGTTTTATGGAACGATATCTAACTGCTCCTAAAGACTATTTATGGTAGACTTTATAGCTACTAAATCGGTCAATAATTTTTCAAGCAAGCTTAAATCCAACATATTTGCCCCATCACTTTTTGCATTTGCAGGGTCAAAATGGGTTTCTATAAAAAGTCCGTCTACCCCAGCTGCGATTCCAGCTCTTGCCATAGTTCCGATAAGCGCTGGTCTGCCGCCAGTAACGCCAGAAGATTGGTTAGGCTGTTGCAGGGAATGGGTTACATCTAAAACCACAGGGGCATACTGTTTCATCGTAGGGATACCCCTAAAATCAACTATCATATCTTGGTACCCGAACATGGTACCGCGGTCTGTAATAATGGCCTGTTGGTTGCCTGTTTCTGTAATTTTAGTAACAGCATGCTTCATGCTTTCCGGACTCATAAATTGTCCTTTTTTAATGTTCACCGTTTTTCCGGTATGTGCAGCTGCCACTAATAAATCGGTCTGTCTTGCCAAGAAAGCGGGAATCTGGAGTACATCAACATATTCGGCTGCCATAACAGCATCCTGTTCGGTGTGAATGTCCGTTACTGTAGGTACTTTAAAGGTTTCAGAGACTTTGCGTAGTATTTTTAGCGCTTTTTCATCGCCAATACCGGTAAAGGAATCCAATCTACTTCGGTTGGCTTTTTTAAAACTTCCTTTAAAAACGTAAGGAATATGTAGTTTGTCTGTTATCTTAATAATGTGTTCTGCAATACGTAAAGCCATTTCCTCTCCCTCAATGGCGCAAGGCCCGCAGAGTAGAAAGAAGTTCTTGGAATCGGTATGTTTTATTTGTGGTACAAGAGAAAGATTCATGTTGGCTATATTTTAGGGTAACAAAGATACTATTTTAACCAACTTTCTGTTCTATAGGGGTGTTATTGTGATAAACCCAATTCTATACATGATACCCTTACGAAACCTATACTTACTATTAGTACTCTTGGTCGGCAGCCAAGCAATGGCTCAGTTTGGTAAAAATTGTGAGCTTCGCCAATTTAAGGTAAACCTTATAAATCCTGGGCTGGAATATGAGATGGCTCTTGGAGTGAATACTACATTGGATATAAAAGCTGGACTACAAATCGCTTTAGATCCTTTATTGCCCGAGGTGTATGAGGAGTTTGGATTTTTCCCCGCAGTTGCGGTACAATACCGATATTACTATAATTTTGAAGCCCGCCAACGGAATAGAAAAGCCATTTATGGGAATTCTGCCAATTATATAGCACCTGCTGTGGCCGCTTTTTTTCCTGATACGCGAACTATAAATAACGAAGTGGTAAAAGGTTCTTTTGGCTATGCAGGATTGGTTACAGGTATTCAGCGGAGTTATGATTCGGGATTTAATTTTTCGGTAGATGCCGGAGCAGCCTATTACGCTGGGCAATTTGAAGGCGCTATTTATCCTGTTGTAAATTTGAGTATCGGCTGGATCTTCAGTGAGAAACGTTGGTGCGTGGGGAGGTAGTTTGTCTTTTTTAGAGGGTAGTGGGTAATAAAAGTAAACAGTTGGGAGTTGCAGTTGGCAGTAGAAGAAGAAAAGTACAGCGTAATTAGTAAAGAGAAAAAAGTGATGCGTAAAAAGTACTGTACTTGAATGTCTTTGCGGATAGGTACGATGTCGTAATCTGTCGAATTGATGTTTGATGCACCTCTTGTATTTGAGTTTTACACTTGAACTTAAAACTCCTCAATTCATAAAATTTCATTAAAGTATGGGTACCCTTACCCTTATCTGTTTAGCTTTAGAAACTTAAAACAGCCAAACATGTACAAAAACGTATTCTTAGCACTCTTGTTTATTTTTGGTTTTGGATGTCAGCTCCATGCTCAACAAATTTCCGAAAAAGGTTTTGGTATCGTAAACTTGGAACGCCATCAATTTACATTTGGCACTGGGTTTAGATATGAAATAGGATTATTTAGAAACGTGAGTGCTTCTACGAGTTTGGCACCGGCTCTAGCCATGTATAGTGAAGGCTATACTTTTGGGCTGGCATGGAATATTAGAATGCGATACTACCATAATTTTCAAGAACGATTGGATATTAATAAGAACGTGGTTGGTAATTCGGCGAATTACATTGGTCCGGCGAGAAGTGCTTTTTTTGGCGCACTCCAATTGGTTAATAATTTTGACGCGCCAAACGGCTTTGATCTCGAATTTTTTGGCGGAGTCTATGGTATTCAAAGAACGTATAGATCTGGATTTAATTTTAATGCCGAATTAGGTGTTGGCTATTATAGGTCCGAGTTTCTACAAAGCGGTTATGGAGGCTTGTTCAGTTTTATGGTGGGTTGGGTGCCACCGAAGCGAAA
>Ga0075108_10001785_pt1 | contig 10186 bp, 3 predicted proteins | sample AntAceMetag02UK1_FD_69797 | JGI IMG/M metagenome (GOLD analysis project Ga0075108, IMG submission 69797) | Saline lake microbial communities from Ace Lake, Antarctica - Antarctic Ace Lake Metagenome 02UK1 | ecosystem: Environmental > Aquatic > Non-marine Saline and Alkaline > Saline | place...
TCACCTGCGAGCATCGTCTCACCGGCTAGAACCTGCAGAGTGACGAGCTCGCTAGTGAACAAAGCAGTCTCGCCCGCCGCATCATCTAGCGCCGAGGACGGCAACGCCAACGCACCTTGCCTGCTCTGAACACCACCGCCCATTTCGCCGGGGCGTGAAAAGGCGAGATGCATCAATCGAGGCGTGGTTGCCATATCTCCATCTTCGAGCGCCCACATGTGAGCACATATCGCGTCAGCCTCACGATCGGACATGAGCACCAAAGCGCCGGTCGAAGGCCAGAAAATATAGACATCGACGAGGCGCAGGTACTCATCCATCTTGGCTTCTTCACCGTCGAGTGATGATTGTTGTCTAGCCACCGTGCGGAAGAAGTTTCGCGTGCAGTACACCTTGGGAGACCACCCTATCTGGTCGCTGCCCTTCGCTGATAACAAGGCTTTGAAAGCATCCTGCAGCAGAACAACGCCTGCATCATGAGGCATATCCTCTGGGCCGCAGGCTCCAAGAGCAGCGCTGTAGCTCCAGTCGTACTCTTTAAGGGCCTCCGCCTTTGGGATGGATCTCTCGACCTCTTCCTCTTCTTCTTCCTCCCGCTCCAGCTCGCGCTCGCACTCGTCATCCAGTCCCTTGGATTGAGAAATCAGGTCAGAACCAAACTCCTTTCCGACATCCTTGATTTGTTCGAGCCGGTGCTTGGTATCGAATTTACCGTTACTCGCCGAGCCCCAAAAGCTATCGCTCACATCTACCGCGTGGCTAATGAGCTCTGATACCTTGCATGTGCTCCGTGCGCCGGCATAAAATTCACTGAGCTCAAGTTGCTCGGGCAACAGCGCAGAGTCGGAGTTTGCCTTTGCGACGCTGAAATGCACACCCTGCGTCGCCCACTCCAGCAGCCCATGCGCTGTAGCCTCTACCGTGTTGTGCAAGACCCACGACAGAAGGTGTCGGGAGGTGAGTGCGTCAAATGTAGCTGCAGGCGGCTCGCTCGGGTGTTTCACGCGCCAACTGTCTTGGATCTGCGCGCTTATGTCCTCGGTGCCCGTAAACGAGAGAGTCTGCGACCGACCTAGCATGCGCATGCGGCCAGCAGCTTGCATCAGCTTGTCCTTGCACATTCCAGGGCCGACAGTGACAATAGCGGCGGCATCGTGACGGAGTTCAAGGTCGGCGCCCCGGCAGTGCGACTCGTCGAAATACGCAAACGCGTCACGATCGCGGATCGACGACTTGCGATGGTCCAAGCGACGCCCGAGCCGGTCCAACACCGCCCACTGCTTGAGATATGTATCGAAGTACTTAACACCCTGAAATCGTTTGGAATTCAACCTTGGTAGCAAATTTTCTGCCGCCTCCGCTGGGGTGGCCCCATTCATGAGCGCTCCACAGTCGATGAGCGCGTCGGCGCCGCGTTCCACAACAAGGTTGAGCACTGCACACCACACGGCAGTGCCATCGCCTCCGGTGCGTTGTGGGTTTGGTACTTGCAAAGCAGTTGCCGCTCCCGCAGACAGTGTGATGTACTCGGGATTCTCCAGGATATGCTCTAACATCTTGCCGTCAGTTCCTCTGATGGGAAATGGAACCTTGGGATCCTCCTCGACTTCGGCTTGCTTCATCTGCAGCGGCAAAAGGCGCGAGTTATCGCGCGTGCCAGAGAATCCCACAGCTGTACCGAGAGCGTTATCCGCCAGATGCCACGCGCTGTGCTGCAGTCTCGACGGGTACTGCATCGTCTCCACAGGCAGGATGATGTAGTTGAGCCAGTGGTTGATGACCTCGACGTTGTAGCGGTACACATTGAACACCGTGGTGAGCTGCTGTTCGTTGCTCAGATCGATCTTCTGCACGTTGTCGAGCGCACGTCTGTGTTCGTCTGACATGGAACTCTTACTGAGCTGGAACCACGTCGCGTATATTTCTTTCTGCGCGATGGGACCCATGGCGAGTAGTTTCGCCACGGCCGCTTTCACTTGATTGCGGCTGAGGCCATCGTAGTAGTAAGACAACATCGTAAAGGTGAGCGCGATCTCACTGTGGCCAAACTCCGTGCGCTCCGCTGGGGTGTCACATGCCCGGAACGGAATGGCGAGGCGTTTTTTTCCGCTTTGCGACACGCCAAAATCCACCCGATGGCGCTGCTTGAGGCAGTGGAGAAGAATACCGTAGGCGAGCATGCCGCGAAACGTGAGAACATCGGCCATCTCTTTGTCGAGAAGCGCTAGAGGTTCGATCGAGTAATCTCTTTTCGTCGATGGAGTACCGTCTAGAATGGAGGCCACTGACTCAGTCGCGTCACACATGCAGCGTAGTAGTCGTCCTTTGAAATCCGCCAATTGTGAATCGCTCATATCACGACCTTCGCCAGACAGCCATGCTAGCTCCTGAGTCTGATTCGAGAGGAGCTCTTCGGCGATGGCTCCAATGAAATCCTGTTCATGAGCTTGCAGACAGGTACCCGGAAGAAGACGGAGTTTTCTGAACGACTCTGCTCCATCGCAGCCAGGGATCAGCTCCTGCCGTGCAAGCGAGGGATTAGACAAGATTCTGGCAATCGCCGATGGGCTCTGGCCGTCTTGCGGGGACCGCACGCCGCGTCTGATGATGGCAAGAATTGCCTGGATACCTCCCCAGCGACGAGGCCCGTCCGGAAGTCCGACGGGGTTGCCCACGGCATAAATGAGCTGGAACTTATGCCGGAGAAGTTCGTCGCTCTCATCGAAGAGGTCGAGGTAGGGCATACCTTGAAGGCGTCTGATCATGGCGCACGTGTCTGACTCCCCTTTGCCGTAAAAGTCGTGCCACTTGAGGTCAAGGCTTAGACGGTGCTCTCGAGCAACCATGAGAAGTCCGCCAACCTCACTGCACCGCTCTAAGGTGGCGTGTATCGCGCCCAGCCGCTCCTCGTCCACCTCTACTTCGCGGTTGAAGGGTAGAAGACAAATCTTCCTGCCGAGCACCCCGGCGCTGAGTTTGAGGTGCAGAAAATCAAACGCCTCGGTTAACAGAGGCGCTAAAATGCAGAGCCGAACGATTTGTTCACGATTCGCCCAGTGAAGGATCAGCATTGGAAGGATTATGCGCGTCTTTCCCTCGCCCATGTTGAGCTGCGCGATGGCTCCCGGATTCTGCATAAGATGTTGCGCCACTCGGTACTGCACAGGTCGGATCTTCAGCCGGCCCTCAACCTCAAATGTAAGCCATTGAGGGTGTTCGTGCGAGTTCCACGTTCGTATCGTCTGTAGCTCTTGAATGAGGAGTTTACGTTGCGGTGGTGGCGGGCCCTTGGGATCTACCAGCACTGCTGCTTTGCACATCGCGATCATGCGCTCCAGCTGGTCTTCGAGGACACACAGCTCCATCCACGTCACGGCTGCCTCGGCGACAGCTCGACGCGACGGCTCTGTCAGCAAAGAGTTCAGCTTGTCGATGTGTTCTGTTTGCCATGCCACCTTCATCAGGTCATGAACGCGCGGTGCCGGCAACAGGTTTGCAATGATGCTGATGTCACGTGCGTGGTTCTCCCAGTGCCCGGAAGGTGCAGAGCTCTGAATTCCCGTGGGTACGCTGACGCATGCTGATGTGAGCCCATCCAGCAGGTATTGCTCTACCAAACGGCGTTTTTCACTGACGCTATTGCTGGTTTTCTCGAAGGCAAAGAGGTGCTCGTCGATAGTGAACTTTAGCCGAACGTTGGGAGCGCGGTGGTGGGCTGACCAGCTACTCACGAGATCGTTCCACATGGACTCCTCCAGGGCGTTTGGTTTCTCAGACGCAGGTAAGGGAAACTCTGAGGAAATCGTCTTGGTCTCAAACTCCAGGAATTCCTCGAACTGCGTTTCAATCTCGCTGACAATGTCCGGCGCAACAGGACATGGACCCAGCTCAATGTTGCCAAACCTTGACGTGACACGAGCACTGCGCCGCTGCGAGCGGAGGATACCGATGGTGTTTGTTTCCTCGTCGGCGGTGAGCTCACGTCGCAGATGATGCGGGGACGCCGCTCGTTCGCAAAGGTACGCCGAGGCGGAATCCTGGTGGATCTTTGGCGCTGCATCCTCATCGTGCTCATCTCCAAACAGGTATCCCAGGCAGGATGCGCTCTTCTCTAGATCATAGCACAGCAATTTCACCGCTGGCATGTCTCTAGATAACTGGGCCACGTTCTGAAGCTTCGTATACTCCTCGGGCGTCAGCGGTCGATTCACCCAGCAGCCTCGCAATAATTCCAGAGCAGTTTCAGCACCGGTGACTGAAGTCCGCGCCTCTGGCAGCAGCGACGACGTCGCCGCGTATAGCGCAGCTAGGTGCAACCGTGCGAGGATGTTGTCCGCTTGTAAGTGCCTGAAGCGCCTGTGAACGTGAATGGTGTGGATCTGGAGAATAGCGCCACTATAAAGGTTAGTGTTTGTGTATGCAAATCCTCCGTGAATATTGTACAACACCTGGTTGTCAGGGAAGAGCATGATCTCAGCTGGCAGAGCAAGGCTCATGTGAGCATTCGGGTCGTCAAGCTCAAGCACCAGGTATTCGGCGAGACCATGTAGCGTGTCGTGGACTTTTTGACAGTCCTTGAGAATGTAACCCGTGTAGTTTTTAGAAACCAGCTTGCCCTCGTGCCGACCAGCACACACTGGGAATAGCTCAAACTCTATTTTGAAGCGCGGGAGCGAGAATACTAGAGTCTGCTTCATGATTGACTCGTACGTATGCACGAATTCCTCGCTCTCAAACTTGCAGAAGATGTCCTTTGCGACGGAATCATGCAGCACGAGCTTGTCATGTAGGAATTGCTCTGAATCGATTAGCTTCATCCAGTCAGTGGCACGCAGGTGGCTTGTAATTTGCATGCATTGGCACCCCACTGACACATCCGGTTGATATGCGTCTGGCAGCTTGAGCACGAAGTCAACCTCACGCTCGGAAAACAGATGTGGGCGTAGCAGTACCACACGCTCAGTGCGACAGTACCAGTGGCTGTGAAGTTCTCTCAGTCTCACGGGAAGATCTGCGCTCCACTTGGCGGCATGCGCACCGTCAAGGAGCTCGAGCACGTCGTCCGGCTTTCCTTCTCGCTTGCAAATTTCATGAATTACTAACCAACCATCAGCTGTCATCCGAAATTCGTAAAGGTAAACGCTATCGACGGCGCAAGCCGTCTGAAGCACTCCTTCATCTTCAGTGGGAATTACGTTAAAGTTCCGATCGCCGAAAACCCGCACATACAGCGGATGGGTGACAATCTCGAGAGGGAGCGTGTTGGGCGGTGAGCCATCCGTGAGCACAACGCCGCTGAGTACATTAATGCTGTACAGGTGACCGTCATCGCCCAGCGCCTCGAAGCACGCAGTTCGTTTCCCCTCAAAGGCTTTTAGCGTGCTAGGCTTCCAATCCAGCGAATTCGGCGCACTCTGCAGCACGAGTCGGACAGCCGCGGTGAGTGCGTGGGGGTTGTCTCCATTGATGTGGCACAGAACATCCACAATCTTTCCGGCGATTGCGTTTTGGCTCTGCACCTTCAGGCTTGCAACCTCGGGCTCCTCTGAGGGTATCGCCGCCCAGGTGTTGATGAGCACGGCGAGGTTGCAAACATCGCGGGCGTCCTGCTCACTCAGATCTCCCACGCCGTGACACAACATGGCGATGCACCTGAAGCGACACTGCCGAGCCTGCAAAGAAGCCTTGCCGCTTAGCTCGCTTTCGTCCACCTGCGACTGCATATCATCTGCCCAAGCGGTAGCCGCCGCTGCGACGTCCCGAGCAATAGGCCGGAAAGCGTCCGTGTCCCAGCCGGAAAAATAAGCGGCCAGCAGCCCAATCATCTTGGCCGTTTCCGAGTTGCTCGGAGTCTGCTTAAGCTCATCTGAAAAGTCTTTGAGCTCTCCCCGCAACGCTTCCAGCACACCGAGCTCTGGTCGAAATATATCCGTCTTCCACCTTGGCAAGGGCAGCTCCCCATCCATCTTTGCTTCGAGATCACCGACGTGATAGAGACTTTGGCATATCAAAATTTGTACGTCGGAGTGCTTTAGAGGCATCGTCCGGTCGCGCAATAGAGTACAGAGTTTGCGGATCTGCATGTGTGGATAGCTGCGGAAAGCGCCGAACGTGAGGAACTCAGATTTGCTGAGATCTACAGATTTTTCGCTCTGCCTCTCGAAGCTCAAATTGCCACGACTCGTGTCAGTGCGCGAGCCATGCTGTTCCATTGCCCACTGGTAATTCTTCGAAACTTGCTCGGTGTTGTACGTGACAAGATGTTTTGGGTCCATCGCTTTGAACGGATCGAATGGCGTTAATGAGGTGTCCAGCGCAAAGCCGCCTCCGTTCCACTGCATACCCAGGCGCAGGTTGTCAGGATGCCAAACACCGCTGCACGAATCCGTGATTGAGTCGACGTGTGAAGGTCCAACGGTGTTTGCCTTTGGTGGTACGTCTAATGATGCGAGCAAAACTTGGCCACATACACCGTTATGTGTGTGGAGGTTCTCCCCGTTGTACCACGAACCTTGGTGCGAATTGTAATACGACGTCCAGTCTGACTTGAGTGTGGTTTCTGCATCTTTCATCCATTTGCCTTGGGGGCGAGGCATTAACATCTGTTGCGCGGTGAAACTTGCTTGAGAGAGTAGTCGGAACAGCTTTGGCATCATCAAGAAGAAGAGCACTCGCAATGCCGCTGGTTGGTTAGCTGGCAGAGGCTGCAGTACGGGTTCGGGGGATTGCTCCGCTGCGTCGAGCGCTGATTGTTTCGATACTAATTGCTGCACCAAACCGCGGTAATCCACCTCATAGGTATCGCGTCGTCGCTGCAAATGTATCTTGTCCGAGCGACTTTCGTAGGCCTCCGCATCTGTCCGAGCGGCTGACCATGACTCGAGAGCTGAAGCCACTGATCTGTTCAAAGATGTGATCTCATTGCGTAACTGAGCCGCCAGCGCCTGCTTCCGCTGCACTTCCTCCCAGTGTGCCTCTTGACGGGCTGCGGCGTTTTCCTGCTCAACACGCCAACGGTGCATGATAGCCGGATCAGCCAAAGCATAGCGTTCCGCCATGTCGAACGTCCCGATCTCCTCGCGCAGAGAAAACACCGCAGGCTTCTTAGCGTGCCCAATGAGATACGCCGAAACTTGACGCGCGGCGTCGAGCGCCTCGCGGTCGTCCAAAGCGAGGTGTTCAAGATCCGAGTAGCACAAAGCCGTGCTGTAGTCACCAAGCAGCGTGGAGTGGCATTTCAGAGCGGCGGCGTACGTCAGACAGTATGAGATCCAAACCACCACAGTCTCGCGCCCGCGCAATGGCACTATCATGCGCGCAGAAGCATCCTTGTGAGCGAGGAAAACGTCAAGGATCAGCCGATACCGCTGTGTCGCCGTCTCCAACGCTTCGATCTCCGACTCCAGCTTGTCAGGATGTGGCGCTTCAAAGCCATGGGAAGCTCGGTAAAACAGCAGCCGTTCCACCGCACGCAAAGCATGCTGAGTTGCCAGCGAACACGCCCATGGTCCCCAGGGGGCGTGCTGTAGGAACTGCTCCATTTCTGTGAAGGAGGCATCCTCGGGAAGGTGCGGCAGCCAACCGAGGTTCGTTTCGGCGCGTAGCCTGAGGGCGTCCACGCTCGTGCCCTCCTTCCTCAGCATGAAATCAGCCGGCATCGTCACCTTGGGGTCACGGTAAGTATCACGACCACACACGTCCAATAATTTGGGAGGGAACGTGGCTTCCCGGCACTCACTCTCAGCGTATTCGCCAACGATCTCCTCCACCCGCACGCGCACTTCTCTGCATCGATCCACGAATCCACGCACCGGATGGTCGGCGTTTGCGAGTGTAATGCCGTGCCGCGCAGTGCACGCGAGAGCCCTCATTATCCGATCGACGGCTGTGGCTGTGTACGTCTCCGGCGTGAGCGCGGCGGCCATGTGCTCGGTAAGCCACAAGCGAAAATACGCCACTGCCTGGGCTGTAACCTCCGGCAAGTTTTTAAGTTTCTTTGGAAATAACATGTCGAGCGCCACCTCAAGCACCGCTGTGACCGACAAATAGGGTTGCTGCCAGCAAACATCTATCGCTTGCTCACAAACGCACATGAATATGGATTCGTGTGACACACCTCAAGGTTTTACCGAGGTTGAAAAAGTATGATTGTTTGGAAATCCTTACCAGCGGCCAAGCGGTGTTACGACGATTGCCGCCCGTGTGCAGGCCCACGTCGGTAAAGCCTCCTCTGGGTTTGGACACCGCTCGTTCACCCGCCAGCGCCTCCGGATCGGCCATCACATCCCGCAGCACCGCCTCAACAAAGGCGGGGGTGAGTTGGTGTCCCCTAGGATTATGCCCTGCGCTCCGTTTATCGCCGGTTTCCTTCTCGGACACACTCAGCTCGGCGTAGAACTTGTCGAGCAGTCCATCTGGTCCATCAAAGTCTGCGTCCCACGAGCCGCCGAAGAGCACTTGGTGGCTCAGACTCGTCGTTCTTGGCTCCCTGAGGAGACGGAAGAGTCCACACGATAATAATGGGGTCAGTATTCGTATGAAATAACATTCACTATGCCTGTATGCGACAACACGTATATACAACAGACTGTCACCGCGTGCAGAGGGCGTTGCATCGGGTACGCGTAACTATCAGGAAGAAAGCACGAAAAATGCATGTCGGGAGAGATGATGTGTTTGTATATAATAAGATAGGAAACCTTGGGAGATGATTCAGAGGTGAATATTTCGCATGGTGTGGGAGAGCTCACCCGTTGCGCAGCTCCTCCAACCGCCAATCATCGAGCCCAGCGATGTAGATGGTGCGGCTCGGGCAAGGCTCCGTGGCAAGGAGGGCGGCCGCGTACTTTGGTAGCCACACGACGCGGTGCGAGCTGTCTCCTTTTCCGGTCGCCAGCTGTGCAGCCGAAACCAAAGCTTTCGCTTCCGCAGCGGAAACACCCTCCCATAACAATGTTTATCATCGTCGGGACGAGCTTCTAGCTGCTTCAAAGCTGACGACGCGAAGTGTGCAAAGGCTTCCACGAGTTGCGACGCCGTCGCCTCTGTCTGATTATCGCTCGGCGCTTTATCGACGAAATCAAAGACGGCGTGCAAAGCATCGTCGTCGACGACGTGCACATCACACGCCACCCTCTTGTTCGCCCAAATGCCCTTCCGTTTCATCGCCTCTCCCCCACGATGACCCCGCGATGCGTCCAACAGATGGCTGATCGCGCGAGCAGCCTCGTGGCGGGCACGCCGCACGACGGGAGCAACGATTATGGGTTCAGCGGCAACGGCGTCGGTGGCGTCGGTTGCGACGTCGTTCATATCATTCAGCAGGACTGCGGCCGCTGGTGTTAATGCTGTACGTATTGTTTCTCTTGTTCTCATTTCATGGCTGTGGTTGATGTCGGTGATAGCAGCAGGAACAAGGCCCGGCGTGTTGTTGTTCATCCTGACACAAAGAAAAAGGGGAAGGAAAAAGAGGACTTGAGACGGGACGTTTGAGAACCCAATTTGAAAGGTATACGAAAGGAGAAGATGTGCGAGCAACGACCGTCATTTAGTCCAGCCCAAAGAACCTTGTCGAACGATCGTACTCGGATCGCGTGCTTTAATGTAACGTCGTCTTCGCGTGTGTGATGAATATTGTTGCAGACAGGTTTTGGGCCCCGCGTGCATGTTTGCATCCTTCGGACGAACATGTCTTGTCGTTTGTGTCGGAAACGTCGAAATGTCGAAACGTCACACACGTTGAAAAAGAAAAGAGGAGCTCTTCACGTGGCGCTGGCGTGGATGTGTGAGTTGACGCGAGCGCGGATGAATGCATCGCACTTGCGCGTGTACAAGAGCTTTGCAGTCGGTTTGCAGACGTAAACACACGGCCATGTCGCGCGGTCGGATGGTGCGGGCGTTCCCCAGAAGGAGGAGCCGAAGAGGTGAAAACGCAAAGGAGGTGGAATCTCACTTCTCCCCTTGATGAAAGCTGCGCGTCGAGCTTCACTGCTTGCGTGTTGCTGCGGCGGCACGCCTTTAGACCGCGGTCGCGGCCCTTTCGGACGGAAGACGTCGGCTTCCGCAAAGACTGACCCTCCAGGAGACCCCTGTGATCATGTGATGTGAACATCCATCCAAGAACTTTGAAAAGGATAACCAAGAGTCCACAGACGAGAGAAAAAAAAGAAAAAAAAAGAAAAAAAAA
>Ga0075108_10001791_pt1 | contig 10163 bp, 9 predicted proteins | sample AntAceMetag02UK1_FD_69797 | JGI IMG/M metagenome (GOLD analysis project Ga0075108, IMG submission 69797) | Saline lake microbial communities from Ace Lake, Antarctica - Antarctic Ace Lake Metagenome 02UK1 | ecosystem: Environmental > Aquatic > Non-marine Saline and Alkaline > Saline | place...
AAAATAAAAAAGCCGACTCCTAAAAGTCGGCTTTCCCTTTGTACAGGCGGAGAGACTCGAACTCTCACACCTTGCGGCACTAGATCCTAAGTCTAGCGTGTCTACCAATTCCACCACGCCTGCATTTCAATATATGCTCAAAAAAAATATTTTTGAGGTCTTGCGTGTCTACTCCCGAAACTTCGGGACCACCACGCCTGCATATCCGTTCTAAAACGGGATGCAAATATAAAGTAAAAATTCAATTCTCTAAATTTTACAAGTTTAATTTCTTTGATTTTGTACTTTTATCTTTTACAAACAAGAAACGCACATGCAAAATATACCAGAATACATTTCTAAACATAAAAATCGCTTTATAAACGAGCTTATAGATTTACTTAAAATACCCTCTATAAGTGCTGACCCAGCTTTTTCAAAGGATGTTTTTAACACGGCAGATTCAGTTCAAAAAGCTTTAGAAGAAGCGGGCTGTGACACCGTAGAAATTCATCAAACAGAAGGATATCCAATTGTTTATGGAGAAAAAATTATCGACCCAAAACTTCCTACTGTTTTAGTTTATGGTCATTATGATGTGCAACCACCAGATCCAATAAATCTTTGGAATTCACCACCATTTGAACCTGTAATACAAAAAACCGAATTACACCCGGAAGGAGCCATATTCGCTCGAGGTGCTTGTGATGATAAAGGACAGATGTACATGCACGTTAAAGCCATGGAACTAATGGTTAATACGGAACAACTTCCCTGCAATGTAAAATTCATGATTGAAGGCGAAGAGGAAGTAGGTAGTAACAACCTGGCAGTTTACGTAGCAGAAAACAGAGAAAAATTAGCTAACGATATTATTCTTATTTCAGACACGGGCATGATTGCTAATGATGTGCCAAGCATAACGACTGGTTTAAGAGGATTAAGTTATGTAGAGGTAGAAGTAACCGGACCCAATAGAGATTTACATTCTGGATTATATGGTGGAGCTGTTGCCAACCCAATTAACGTGCTAACGAAAATGATCGCTTCCTTGCACGATGAAGATAATCATATAACCATTCCTGGTTTTTATGATAAAGTAGAAGAACTATCCAAAGAAGAACGTGCTGAAATGGCTAAGGCGCCTTTCTCCTTGGAAGCGTATCAAAAAGCATTGGATATCGATTCTGTGTATGGAGAAGAAGGCTATACCACTAACGAACGTAATTCCATTCGCCCTACATTGGACGTAAATGGTATATGGGGTGGTTATACTGGGGAAGGAGCAAAAACAGTAATCGCTAGTAAGGCCTATGCAAAAATTTCTATGCGATTAGTGCCTAATCAAGATTGGAAAGAAATTACAGAATTGTTCAAAACACATTTTGAAGCTATTGCTCCTGCAGGGGTTACCGTTAAAGTTACACCTCATCATGGCGGTCAAGGTTATGTTACTCCAATAAATACAATTGGCTACCAAGCTGCATCAAAAGCATACGAAACTACCTTTGGCAAAAAACCCATTCCACAACGTAGTGGAGGCAGTATTCCTATCGTGTCACTTTTTGAAAAAGAATTAGGTAGCAAGACCATTTTAATGGGCTTTGGTCTGGATAGCGATGCGATTCACTCGCCAAACGAGCATTTTGGAGTTTGGAACTATCTAAAAGGGATTGAGACTATCCCTTATTTTTATAAGTATTTTACAGAACTGAATACGAACAACTAAACACACATGTTACTCTCACAAGAATATGTAGCACAATGGAGCGGTACTAGTAAAATGGCATTTAGGTTTCTTTTTTGCTATTTCGCCGCATACATTTTATTACTATTTTGTGGAGCATTGTTTGAATCACCAGTCATTTGGATTGGGCAGAATGTACTAGGCATAGACTATTCATTTGAAGCTAACGGTTATGGAAGCGGAGATAACACTTTTGCCTATGTTTTACTATTCATCAACCTAAGTATTGCTATACTTGCGACTTTCTTTTGGTTTATTTTAAACCAAAAGGCCAAGGCGTACAATAAGATATTATACTGGTTTCTAATTGTACTTAGAGTCTCTTTAATATGTACCATGTTCTTGTATGGTTTTGTAAAAGTGTTTCAGATACAGTTTCCTTCGCCCTCGCTTATACGGCTAATGGAACCTCTAGGCAATTTCTCCCCTATGGGTCTTGCTTGGACTTATATGGGTTACTCTAAAGGATTTGGAATGTTTGCTGGGTTTATGGAAATTCTAGGTGGACTACTATTAATTCCTAAACGAACACAAACACTAGGTGCACTGGTTATTATAGGAGTTATGCTCCAAGTAGCCGTGATGAATTTCATGTTTGATATTCCTGTAAAACTGTTGTCCGTTCACCTTATACTTATGGCGGGCGTAATATTTATAACAGATAGCAAACGATTTCTTCAGGTATTTATAAAAAATGAAGCCACAGCAGCCTATTCGTATTATACGCCAGTAACAGACACCAGTTATTCCAATACCATTTTTTGGGTAAAAACAATCGGCCTTATCCTACTAATAGGAATGGGTATTTTGTTTGGTTCTATGACAGAAAAATCTAGGTCGGATGTTAGCGATAGACCATTTCTTTATGGGATTTGGGAAGCTAAATTGGTAGTGCAAAATAAAGATACCCTCCCGCCACTTATAACAGATAGCAAACGATGGCGCTACCTTATCATAGATCAAAAAAATAGCGCGATTGTAAAGCACATGGACAACTCCAAATCATATTTTAAATTTAAAACAGATACCGTAAGTCAAAGCATAAGTATGTATAGCTTAAAAAAAGATACGGTATCAAACAACTTAAACTACAGCTATCCCAGTTATTCCGTTCTTGAAATCGAAGGCGTTTTAGAAAACGATAGCGTTGCTATTTTTCTCCAACGCAAAAATCTAGATAACTTTCTTCTAAAATCAAGAGGTTTTCACTGGATTAACGAACGGCCTTTAAATAAATAGTTAAAAAATTAAATAGCAATCCTAGCCCTTTCAAAAAGATTAGATACAGCAGTAACAAGCTTATCCAAATCTACAGGCTTATGAAGATAATCTGCAATTCCTAACTCAAATCCCTTTTCTATTATCGTTATATCCGTATTGCCAGACATAATTAAAACAGGGATTTCAGAGTTTTTTTTAGCTCTAATATACTCTATAACCTCAACCCCATTCATTCTGGGCATATGATAATCTACGATTACAAGATCTGGCTGAAATTGCTCAAACATTTTGACCCCTTCTAAACCATCCGATGCGGTTTTTACCGTGTACCCTCTGTTAGTTAATATACGCTGTACGGAAAAGGTGACTAAAAGCTGATCGTCTATGGTTAATATTTTCATATATGTAATTCGTTCTGGGGTTTCAACATATAATTACCTACGTTTTCGACTAACCAAAAGCGTTTTAAAACGTATTTGAGAATTAATTTGTGTAGGTTATTTCTTACTTATAACTGAAATACTAAAAACTTTATTGCACCCGTTCATCGAATAACACCCAAAATAACCTTGAGCCAAATAGCGACTAAGAAGTCTTCTTCACATATTTGGTGATAATAACCGTGAGTGTGGGTCCTACTTTACCCTCAATATATTCCGCATTCTCCCTATCGAGAGAAATTCTACGCACCGCTGTACCTTGCTTGGCAATTTGACTAGAACCTTTTATTTTAAGATCTTTTATAAGTACTACATTATCCCCATTTTGCAGAATAACACCATTTACGTCTCTATGAATTATCTTTTCACTATCAGATAATCCTTCGCCTGTGGCCTTTGCCCATTCCAAGGTAGCATCGTCCAAGTACATCATATCCAGCAAATCTTTAGGCCAACCTTCGCCTTTTAAACGAGAGAGCATTCTCCAAACCACAGCTTTTACCGCATCATGTTCACTCCACATACTATCGTTCAAACACCTCCAGTGGTTGGCATCCATCGTATCTGCGTCGGCAATTTGACCGCTACATGTTTCGCAAATCAAGATACTTCCATCTACGCCTCCAGTAGACTTTGGAGGTACCTCATAAACATGTAATGCTGTGGTAGCCGCACATAATTCGCATATTCCGCCGCTTCTTTCCTTCAACTGTTCTTCAATCTCCATAGTTGTATTTTTAACAGGTTGCAAACTTAGCCTTTTAAAAAGACTTGAAGTACTTGGGCGTTCCCCCTAAAAAAAGGGGTCGGGCTATCCATTACAAGTACGCTTCGCCTAAAACAGGCGAATGCGGGCTTTTCCCCGAAGTTTCGGGGCTATCCCTAACGCGAAATAAAGTTCAAGGTTTAAGGTTCAAGGTTCAAGTTCAAACTAAAAAGGGCTTTGCGCTTTACGCCCTGCGCTAATAGCTTTTGGCTTCCTCCTTCGACAGACATGTTTGGCTTTTAGATAAAATATTATTTTCACTATTAATACCGACTAAAATTCAAAAAATGCAATTTATCCAAGACCAACAAGACATCAAAACTTTCAGTCGTCTCTAATCGCAAAGAACAGATTCGTTCTCACTCAGGTAAAGTAAATGCCTTTCAGCACTGTTTATATTTAGTGTAACCGTACCATTGGTTCGGTCATAATCCTGAGATATGTCCCCAATACATCTTTTTCCATTGCCATCGGAATCCCATTCTATAGCCACATAATACCTTACCGCTTCTGTATTGTTTAGGAACTCAATTTTATCGGTAGGGTCTTTGGGTATAGCAATGGACAAAAGCACGGGTAATTCAGCTACACTAAAGCATTGTTTTGTAATCAAAGACGCAGGTATATCTGCCGTAGAATTGTCGGAACCATAAATACTGATTGCCATTTCAGGGTTTGTTATCGTTAACGGGGTGTTTGCCAATAATTCCAATACAACAGTACTTCCGGTATCGGTTTCGGTTAACACTTCGCTTTCGTCGCAAGGACTAAATAGCTCTAAAACAGGCTCATCTTCCGTGCATGAAGTAACTACTAAAAGCACTATTAAGGCCAAACAAAAACACTTACTTTTCATATCAATCTAAATTTAAAATAAAGATGCAACTTTACCGATTAGGTTGCGCATCCAAACAAAAATATAGTTACCAACTTACCTAGTCATCAATTTTCCTATATGTTAATAAAACAGATTCCTTAATCCTAGATAGGAGTCCTCATAATCCAATTCTTCATTCACCTCAGGCAAAAGTAAAACAACAATTTAAACTCTACATTTGTAGAATCAAAATATTTACTCTATGTTTGTAGAGTACTTTAAAAATAAACCCCTATGCAGCTATCAAAATCGGAAGAGGAACTTATGAACATCATCTGGAAGTTAAAAAAAGCGTTCATGAAGGATCTTCTAGAAGCGCATCCAGCACCAAAGCCTGCAACCACTACGGTTGCTACCCTTTTAAAAAGAATGACCGATAAGGGCTTTGTAGCCTTCAATAGTAGTGGCCGAAGTAGGGAGTACTTCCCTTTGGTAAAAAAGAAAGATTATTTCGCCAAACATGTAAACGGACTCATAAAAAACTTTTTTAACGATAGTCCGGGACAATTTGCCTCCTTTTTTACCCAAGAAACCAATTTGAGCAAAACCGAGCTGGAGGAACTGAAAAAACTCATAGACAACGAAATTCAAAAGAAATAATCATGGGCATATACCTTCTAAAATTCACGGCCTGCCTAGCAGTACTTTATTTTTTTTACAAGCTATGTTTAGAAAATGAGAACATGCACATGTTCAAACGCAGCTATCTTTTGGTATCCTTGGCTGCAGCATTACTAATTCCCGCACTTGTATTTACAGAATATGTTGAAGTGCCTCCTATCACTAACATACCTGCACAAGAATATAGCATACCACAAGTTACCGATGGCCCTATAGGCATACCCGTGGCATTGGAGAAAGAGGTATTGGATATAGAACCCATCCTATGGGCCGTTTACTTTATAGGAGTCCTGTTTTTCGGAATTAAATTTCTTAAAAATTTAATTCAAATTTTTAAGAGAATACAAGGCAATCCCAAACAACGGTGGCAACAATATTTCCATGTCCTATTAAAAGAACAACTACCTCCACATACGTTTCTAAGCTATATATTCCTTAACAAGTCAAAATTTGAAGCGGGTGAAATTCCAAAAGAAGTGCTGTTACACGAACAAACGCATGCACGCCAAAAACATAGTTACGACATCCTTTTAGTTGAGTTTTTACAGGTCATATTTTGGATGAATCCTTTTATCTATCTATTAAAAAAGGCCATAAAACTCAACCATGAGTTCCTGGCAGATCAAGCGGTTATTAAAAAAGGCATATCACAGACCAGGTACCAAAACACCTTACTGTCCTACTTATCACATGACAGTTTTGAAAAACAGGAATCCACCAGTATTGCAAACGCTATCAATTATTCATCAATCAAAAAACGATTTAACATCATGAAAACAGAAACCTCTAAAAAAGCAATTCTACTACGAAGTATTCTTGTACTACCCTTATTTAGTTTGCTCCTACTTGGATTTAGCGAAACAAAAACTATTGAAGTCATCGAACCTAATCATCAGCAGATTAGCTTTGAAACTGAGGTTAAAAATCAAAGTGAATCAAATGCTGAACTGTTTCAAATACCACAGAAACTCGTTGCAGAAATTATCGTGAACATAACTGATAAAGAACAACTTTTAGTTCAGGATGATTCTGTTAGACTAGAAAATTTAGAATCGTATTTAGCTAAAATTAATCCACATCTTTCCAAGCAAGAAAAAGAAACGCTCGTCCGTTCCGTTATCTATGCACCTACTGGAACATCACAGAAATTAATAGATCGCATAGATGCTATACTTACGGACTATGGTGTAACTACCATAGATATTGTTGGTCCAGAAATGGACATAAAAATAACCAGTTTAAATGCTACACCAAAACAACTAGCGGAATACAATAAATTGGCCAAGCACTACAACAGCCAATCCAGTAACAAGATGAAAATCTACAAAAAAGACGTAGAGCGGCTAGAATATCTATTCTCTATAATGTCCGACGAACAAAAGTCCAACGCCGAACCTTTTCCAGATTTCCCAGAACCACCGCCGGCACCTAAAGCGCCTAATGCACCAAATGAAAGAGAAGAGGCTGCAAACACCATTCAAACTATCATTGAAGAGCAAGATCCTTATGATGTTGCGAACTCAGGTATCAGAACAAATCCTAAGGGCAAAAAAGTAGTTTTTCCTCAGTCAGGTACATTCTATAAAGAAATGGAAAAAGATGTGGAACTTCAAACCGAAAAAATGAAGGAACAGGAAATTCTCATGAAGAATGAAGAATCCAAATTAAAAGAACGTGAAGCTTTAATGCAGCAAGAAAAAATTAAGTTGGAAAAGGAAGAGGCTAAGTTAAAAAAACAAGAAATTGAAATGACCCGGCAGGAAGAGAAAATGCAAGAGCAGGAAGAGATGATGAAAAATATGGAAGCAGAATTGGAGAAAAAAGAGGACATATTTGTCATTGAAAATGCACAGGTGTTCCAATATAACAATAAAGTGTCATCAGGTCAAAGAGCTAGGCTTAGGGAATACCTAGGTCCTAGCGACCTTAAAAATGCCCAATTCTATTTTGAAGGAAAGAAAGTTTCGTCAAAAGAAGGAATGAAAATAATTGAAAACGAAAAAGACATAAAGGTAGAAACCAGACCGCATACAAATAAGCAACCCGAGGTACGCATTTACAAAGCAACCCGTAACAAAACTATTCCAGCACCTCCAAAGCCTCCAACACCGGTAACCCCTTTAGACCATGTTATCGCCATGGCAAAAAAAGACGCGCAGTTTATTTTTGAAGGTAAAGAAATATCTTCGGACAAGGCGATAAAACTTATGAAAACGAATAAAGACCTGAATATAGATAGTAGAACTGTTAAGGGTAAAAAACCGGTAGTTACCATCTCTGCATCCCCGATACCCCATTAAACCTTTTTAATGCGGACCCGAATAAAAAAAGTACCGGCAGAACTACTAACTAGCAAAATATATAGACCTGTCAGGTTTTAAAAACCTGACAGGTCTAACAACTAACAAGAAGATAATCTTATTGGTAAAGGGGTTACAGAGCTAGTATGTCTTTTTATTACTCACCTTAAATTATCAAGTTTACAATAAAAGACTCCAACATCTATTTTTCAGGACTTTTGTGTAACAATATCCTAGAAATAGCGTTCTAACAGGTAAGTCAATCATCAATACTGAACTTAACTCGGCTTAGATGCTGAAACAAGTTCAGCATGAATCAAAAAACGAATCGTCATGTTACAACGCTTTTTCATCCTTTGTTCGGGAGCGGATTCCGAGCTATTAGAAACCTGCTCCAAAGGGGAACAGAACAAATATGCCGGTATTGGCGCTACGGTATTCTTTACCGCAATTATGGCACTTATTGCCAGTAGTTATGCCTTATTTACCGTTTTTGACAATGTATATGCCGCTGTGTTTTTTGGTGCAATTTGGGGCCTACTTATCTTTAATCTAGACCGGTTTATCGTATCTACCATCAAAAAAAGGGATAGTTTTAGAAGCGAACTACTGCAGGCTGCTCCACGTATTATTTTGGCCATTATCATTGCTGTAGTCATTTCCAAACCCTTGGAAATGAAAATCTTCGAAAAAGAAATAAATCAGGTATTGTTAGAACAAAAAAATGAACTCACCCTAGCCAATAAAGACCAGCTAGCCTTACAATACACTCCTAAAATTGACCAACTCAACCAAAACATAAGCGTTTTAAAAAGCGAGATAAGCACAAAGGAAGCAGAGACAAATGCGCTATACGACACCTACATTACTGAAGCAGAAGGTACCGCTGGCACCAAGCTTTTAGGAAAAGGCCCTGTTTATGAAGAGAAACGAGAAAAACATGATGCCGCGCTAGCAGAGCTTCAAGCTTTAAAAACTAGTAACACAGAAAAAATTAATGACCTTGAACTCCAAATCGCAAATTTGGATACTGATTATGCCACCGTAGTGCAAAATTCCCAACCGATTATTGATGGTTTTGACGGACTCATGGCACGTATTACGGCTCTGGGAGAGCTACCTTGGTTTCCCTCTTTCTTTATTTTTTTGCTATTTCTTGCGATTGAGACATCGCCCATTATTGCTAAACTCTTAGCGCCAAAAGGAGAATATGATATTAAATTGGAGGAGCAAGAAAGTATCCTAGCCTCTTGGGTGACTCAAAAAATGGCACAACGTGCGCTCATCGTAACTACCGACAATGACATCAACCAGAAAATCTACGAAGATTTAAAAGGTGAGGAAGAACTGTACGGCTACAAAAAGAAAAAGGCGGAGGAATTATTACGCCTACAAGCAGATAGGTTTCATGACATTCAAATGAAGGGATTAAAGTAAACGCCTATCGTTAGGTGCAAACGTAAAAAAGCCGATACGAATACCGGCCTTTTAGATAGATTTGGGGGAACTGTCGTTTAAATTTTTTCTGTTGTTAAGGAGCAATAGGTGTTAGTGTACTAAGAATTATTTCGTTAGCGGTGATACTCACATCACATATCTGATATACTTTATTGGAATTATTCGTCTGTAAATATCCTAAGTATTTTGTGGTCTTTTTGAGTTCTTTAATCATGAGATTCGTTTTAGTTACACCACAAAAGTAACACCTTCACACAAGAGGATTAGCCAGGTTTCGATTAAGCCAGAAACAAGAATAGGTGAAACGCAAAAAGGTATAGATGAACACAATATAAGAGCGCTCTAGTTACTTAACATGTATGATATAAAAAGGGGAACAATAGACTAATTGCCCCAAATACGCTGCCAAAGTAGACCCAAGAGTTTTTCTGCATCTCTACGGAACTTTGGGGTTTCCTTTACCGTTAACGCTCCATCTGTACTCGAAAGATGGTAGCTAAAGGCAAACTCGGTCTCCTTAGGGTCCAGACTCATTAACCCAAATCGTAAATCATTAAAATAGAGACCACTTTCGCGTTCATAGATGGTATACCAACCTTCGCTTATGGTAATCAAACGCTTTACTTTATCCTCCTCTTTTAAATCACCTAACAACTGGTGGTTCTTAGGATATGAATTAAAATCGATTTCCTTGGTGTCAAAAAAAGAATAGTTTCCTATCAGATAAGCGTCGTCCGTATCTATATTGGCTGTC
>Ga0075108_10001796_pt1 | contig 10133 bp, 5 predicted proteins | sample AntAceMetag02UK1_FD_69797 | JGI IMG/M metagenome (GOLD analysis project Ga0075108, IMG submission 69797) | Saline lake microbial communities from Ace Lake, Antarctica - Antarctic Ace Lake Metagenome 02UK1 | ecosystem: Environmental > Aquatic > Non-marine Saline and Alkaline > Saline | place...
ATTAATAACTTTAAGCGCACTGTTCATAAGCCTTTCATCCCTTAACCCTACACCCTTAACAGGCACCCCCAAACCCTAAACTAAATCAGGAAGACTCACCTCCTCCTCCGCTGCCGCCGTCTTCCAGGCCGAGTGCGTCCCTGTACGACGACGATTTCTGCTCCGAGGCTCCGCTTCCGAGGATTGATAACTGTGTAGACGACGAAGCTCTGGACTGTCTACTCGCCCCGGCGGCCACCTGCTTGTCCACCGCACGCTCGACCTTCAAGTACGAAGAGTGTAGGGTTGAGTGTTGAGGCTTCCGGCACAGGGTTACGGGTGAGAGAATCGGGGACTTGAGATTGATGGTTTACGGTTGGGTGTTGAGTGTTTGTGTTTAGGATTAAGCCTCAGAAAAGAAGGCACCGCACTGCGTATTATCAATTTTCGATTTGTAACTGTAGGGAGTGTTCAAAATTATTGTAATTTCCTTCATTCGTGGTGTAATGTACTCTACTCCTCCTTACCATGGTTTGCAGCACCCGATCCACTCCCCGCACGCACTGCATCGTCGGGTCGTGCAGCTTGTCCAGCCCCTGCTCAATGAGCCGACGAATGCCCATCTCAGGAGCCACCTGGAGTGGCAGGTGAAGAGTTATAGTGTAAGGGTGTTACTATTGTGGTTCGTTTAAAGGGTTAATGGTTTACTTTTATGAGTTTCGGCGCGCCATGGTTTAGGATTTAATATCTAGGGTCAAAGTCGTAATTACGATTTCTTTATTTCCGGCCTCATTTGTGCCGAAGTGTGAGGATTGTGCAACGATTTGGAGTTTGTGATTCGGAGATTGGGGTAAGGAATTTAAGGATTCAAGCGTCCAGGGTTTAGGGTTTAGGGTTTAGGGTTTAGGGTTTAGGGTTTAGGGTTTAGGGTTCAGGGTTTAGGGTTTAGGGTTTAGGGTTTAGGACTTATGGTTTAGGGTTAAGGGTGTAGGGTTTACGGCTTAGGGCTTAAGGTTTAGGGTTTAATGATTACATTTTGCGGTTTATGATTGGGGGCTACGGTTTGAGGTTCAGGTTACAAATATAGGGTTGTCAAAGGTTCGGAAAATAAGGTTTTAGGATTTATCTTTAAGGGTTCAAGACATAGGATTTAGGGTTTGGGGTCAGAAAGTTAGGGTTGTGAGGGCTAAGGGTTAGTTATTCGGGGTGTAAGGTTAAGAGTTTAGGTGTAAGGGGCAAGGGTCAAGGGTCTACAGTTTGGGTTGTAGGTTGCGGGTTCAGGCTTCAGGGTTTATGGTTTAAAGTTTTCGGGTTTAGATTTCCAGGTTTATTGGTCTCGGTTACAGGACTTATGTTACAGATTAAGGGATGTGGGGTACAGAGCTCTTGGTATTCAGGTTTGGGGTCGGAAAAAACCTTTGAGGCTTTGATAAATCAGCGTGCGAGTTAAGCAATAAGGGGGGCACCTGAATATAGTGGCAGTCTCCGTCGCACCAGTTAGCTCAATACGAGTTGGAAAGTAGTCCAAGGATCCGGGGTTTGATATCATGACTTAAATGTCATGCATCTAGCTAGAAAATTAATTTGGAATAATAAAACCGTGCCGAGAACTAGCGGTCATAGTCCTTGCCATGAAAGGTGCAATGTTTGCATTGCATATCAAACAGCTGTCACAGCAAAATGCCAGGTACCGATTTCGGGATAAAGAGAGCAGGGTTTCGATTTTTGGTTTAGGGTTTGGGGTTCAGAGTTCAGGGTTCAGGGTTCAGGGTTCAGGGGTTAAGGTTTAGGATCCAGGGTTTAGGGTCTAGGTCGAACGAGCTCAGGGTGTAGAGTTAAGGATTCAGGGGGTTGCGTTTTTGGTGTAGGGTTTCGAGTCAAGGGCCGAGGGCGAGAACTTTAGGTATCTAGTATTTAAGTCTTTGTCGCTGTCCATGGCCAGCTTTACAACCAGCTGCTACAGTCAGCGGTTCGATCTCGAGATATGGTGTGGGTCTTAAGATGTAGAGATAGAGTTTAGGGTGAAAGCGTGATACATATACTTTAAAACCCGGAATCAAATCTTGCACTGCAGGCCCTAATCCCGCATCCCTCAACCCTGAACCCTGAACCCTAAACTCTAAATCCTAAGTTTTAAACCCTTAACCCCCCTAAAACATAAGCTTTAAACCCTTCACTCTAAACCCTAAGCCTGTAATGTAACCACCCCACGAGGTGCGGCTGGTATCCGTCGGCCGCGTCGATGACCGCCTTGACGTTCTTTGTGCTATAAAAGTCACGCATATTTATAGCCTTCAGAGTTTAAGAATCCAGACTCAGGGTTTAAGAATCCAGGGTCAGGGTTTAAGAATCCAGGGTCAGGGTTCAAAAATCCAGGCTCAGGGTATAAGAATCCAGGTTCAGGGTTCACGAATCCAGGGTCAGGGAATTCAGGGTCAGGGTTTACGAATCCAGGGTTGGAGGGTCAGGGATGTAGTTTCGCATCATTTGCAGATAAGAGGGTAAGACGCCATGGTTTATTGATCGTGTGAGGTATAAGGTGTATCATGTGTATCATGCAGGGTCGAGGTTCCGGGAGATTCCAGGTTGACGGTGAAGGATCTGGTGAAGGGTGTATAATTCATGCGTTCATTTGTCCAATTCAGGTTTGAGGGTGCAGTGAGGAGGGTAATTAATTTTGTCAAATTTGAACGCTCCGGGTCCAAGCTAACTTCAGGGTGTAGGGCGCAGCATGTAGCATGTCATGTAAGGTGAAATATGTTGTTAATTAAGATGCCAATTTAATTTTGGGCCACCCTGCAAATTTGCGATGTGATGAAATGAGCATCACGCGCCGCACGCGCCGCTCGTGTACCCTCGGCCCTTCGCCGTACTTCCACGCTGTCCATTGTGCCAAAACGCAGCAACACGTCTTTGCGACACTATAAAAGTCTCTCTTTTGTCGATCGCGTAGTGCGCAAAATTCAGCAATGGCTCCTTCTCTGCGCGGAAGTTGGAGGCGCTCCCTGCACCCGCTACTGGCTACCACCACACGCATGATTTTAGGAAGAAAATACTCAAGCGCCGGCGTATAATCCCCCATTTTTCTTGAGTTGCCGAAACATAAGCATACAGTTGGGTATTGATTATGAAGGAGTTCAACGATTCATGATAGAGATGCTATCGTCAATTAGTCTGGAGTGGGTATCCCCTGCGGAGGTGAATGTGCACGAAACTGGAAAGAGTGAAGGACTCCCTGTGTACCAGTACAAAATGCTGAACTGCCAGCACAGCAGATTTCCGAAGTCTAATTCGCTGTATAATATATGATGACCGGGTCACTATGTAAGTCGTCGACAAAGATGGGATGACATGTGAGGGTTGAGGTTTAGGGGTTATGATAAAGCGTTGATGGGATGGGGTTTACTGCTCAGGATTCAGGATTCAGGGTTCAGGGTTTGGCGCTCGGGGTTTGGAGTTCGGGGTTCAGGGTTCAGGGATCAAGGTTCAGGGTTCCGTATTGAGAGTTCAGGGTCAGAATTCAGGGTTCAGAGTTCAGGGTTTGGAGTTTGACAATCAGGGTTCAGGGTTCGAGGTTTAGGGCACACGGTGCAGGCTTCAGGGTTTGTGATTTAATAGTTCTATAGTTTAGGGGATAAGGTTCAGCATTTGGGTATTAGGGTTTAAAGTTTAGGGTCGAGATTTTAGGGTTAAGGGTAGACACTTTCAGTGCTTAAGCTTTCTTAGGTTACAGATCAATGTGCATGGATTTGAGTTCAATGAGGGTGCACGATAACTGCTATCAAAATTGAGAGTGCATGGTCATGAGGTCAGGGTCATGTTATTGTGTCAACCTCAAGGCTGCGAACGAGTTTGTCCTCGAAAATAATGCGGATGGACTCGCCGCCGCCTTTGCCGCTATCAAGCGCCGGTAGGTAAGGTTCAGGGATCAGGGTGTACGCTAAGGGTTTTAGAGTTACAGTTCGTGAGCTATGGTAACGGACTTAGGTGCTAAGGGTTTTAGAGTTACAGTTTCGTGAGCTATGTTTACGGACTTTGGTGCATAGTTAAGAGCGATAGGCCCTGACTTTACTTTCTATGGCTGAACGTTCATAGGCCTTATGGGTTATGATTCGGGTCTCAACGTCTAAGGGTCAGGATTCAGGGTTCAGGGTTCAAGGTTCAGGGTACAGGGTTCAGGGTTCAGGGTTCAGGGTTCAGGGTTCAGGGTTCAGGGTTCAGGGTATGGTTTTCAAGGGTTCAGTTGTTCAAGTTATTGATTAAACTGTTGGGAGGTTTCAAGGGGTTAAGTTTAGTGTTTTAAAGTCAGGGTTGAGCGTGAAGATTTGCGGGGTTGCGAATTGAAAGTAAGTTGTTAGGGGTTATAGCCTAGGGTCGAAATTGCAGTGTTCTGGAATGACGGCCTTTTGTTTAAGGTTAACTATGGGTTTTAGGGTCTAGTGCCTAGTCTGATCTGCCCCCCTCCGTAGTCCCGGGACTACGAGCCTTTTTCACACTGATATTTCATACTGTACCGGTACAAAAATAATGGGACGACACGTAGTCCCTTGACTACCTGTAGACCCTGGATCAGACTAGGCACTAGGGGGAATTATTAATTATTTATGATGTGTTAAGGTTGCAAGCTTAGCACTTGATGTTATCGGTTTGTTGTGTTGTTGAATGCAGATTTGGATATTTTCTTATGTTAAAATCGCGTCTCGCATACCCCGCTATTAAGCTGGTGCATTAGGAGTGGAAGATGCGCTTTTGTGTTTCGAAGGGATGGTGAACTTTCCATTCATTCCCCGCAGACTGAACCCTGAACCCTGAACCCTGAACCCTGAACCCTGAACCCTGATCCCTGAACCCTGAACCCTGAACCCTGTATCCTGAACCCTGAGCCCTGAACCCTGAACCCTGAATCCTGACCCCTGAACCCTGAACCCCAAACCCTGAACCCTGGACCCTGGACCCTGAACCCTAAACCCTCAACCCTGACCTCTGAACCCTGAAGCCTGAAGCCTGAAGCCTGAAGCCTGAACCCTGCACCCTGAACCTTAAACCTTAAACCCTGAAACACCTTGCCCGGAACCCTCAGACCGTTATCCTGTAATCACTCATATATTATTGGCCCTACAACCCAAACCTAAGACCGAGAATCGTAAACCCTACCCCTTGAAATTCAAACCCTAAATCTTAACCCTTAAATGAGAAGCTGATACGCTAAGCCCTAGATTCTCAAACTCCGAACCCTATTCACTACACCCTGCACCTCGAACCGTAAACCTCAAAACCTAAACCCTTAGCCCTGAGTCCTGAGCCCTGAGCCCTTATTCCTTAACTCTAAATCAGAATTCCTTTTCTATAATTCCTAAACCCTGATAAACTAAAACCCGAGAGCCCTAAACCCTAGACCCTGATCCATGAACCCCACCGCAGCGAAGTCTTTCTCAAACGCACCGCAGCTGAGGAGCACCTATCAAAAGTATCAGGGTATATGGTTTAGGTATTTTGGCCTCGTAGGTAGAGGTAGGAAGTAAAGGACATGCTTGGGTCCTGGTTTACACGTGGGGACTTTAAATCTACCATTTAGGGTTACATGCCAATGATCTCAACTTTACGTGTGTGTCATAATTATGCAATTTTGGAAAGGGTGTCACCTCGTGCATCAGCGCCCCGCGGTCATCGGGGATGGACCTGGGTTTTAGCTTGAAGTATTTAGGGTTTCAACTTGGGGGGTTTGGGGTTTTGATTGTAGGGAAAATGTGTTATCATCAGCGGTGAATAGGCAGGGAATCAGACGAGAAATGCGGCAAATATGTCAAAGGTACATGCTTAATTCTGGTCACGGGGCTCGTGTCGTGTGTCATTTATTGTGTTCACAATCGACAGTGCGGAGTTTAGGATTTGTAGGGTGCGGGATGTATAACGTAAAGTCCCAGGTTGATAAGATTGGGGTTCAGACCGGCCCAGGTGTGCCAGCTCTTTTTCCAGCGCGGCTGATGACGTGTCGATCACCTCCTGAATCAGTGGCACCACGTGGCAGGAACTGTATGGCACGCACGGACTTCTCACGGATTCAGTGTGCATAAGGGCATAAGGGTCGGTCGTTATGTTGGTTCATAGCCAGCCTCCAGTCAGCCTCGAGCAGAGCCTTTTATCCGGTCGTTTAGATTGACCACTCGAAAAACAATGAATCCGCAGACCAGTTTGCCTGTGCCGGCACGTTTCACCCGACGATTAAACGGCAGGTCGGCACAAAGGTTTTTCTCGATCCGGAAATTCTGGCCTGGACTATAATAGAGCTATTTCAGACAACACACGCCGAGTATGGGCAAACAGTCACGGATCATTATTATTTCGGGTGGTTTCTGGACGGCCTGATTTAGGTCTCTTCTGCCCGAGACTGCAAGTCTCTTATGTTTTGAAAAAACGAAAAAAGGGCAGGCGCTCATGAGGAACTATGGTATGGGGTGAAGAGTTTCAATGTTAAAGTTACCGGTTTAAAGTATGAAGTACATGTAACAGAGTGATATGATGCGTTTCGTTTTTTCAAACTATATACCTTCAGATCCGCGCTCTGAATGGCCCTTTATCACTGCACCCTGAAACTATAACTCCCCAACAATTAACCGTGGATCCCTGCACCTGAACGCTTCGCCCACATAGCCTGCAACCTAAATCCTAAAGCCCAAACCCGAAAGCTTAAAGCCTAAAGCCTAAAGCCTAAAGCCTAAATGAAGCCTAAATATAGCCTAAAGCCCAAAACTTAAAGTCTACAGCATAAAGCCTAAAGTTTAAAGCCTACACATTAACCCCACACCTAACACCCTACAACCTAAACTGTAAACCCTACAACCCGAACCCGAAACCCGAAACCCTAAACCCCGAAACTTAAACCGAGACCCTAAACCCTAAACCCTTAATCTCAAACCCTAAACCCTAAACCTTAAACCCTAAATAATAAACCCCGAACCCTGAACCCTGAAACCTGAACCTTAAACACTGAACCATGAAAGGAAACTTTCCCTGCCTGTCTTCGAATGCTGTTTCCCAGCACCTGCGTCAGCACCTACAACAACCCGTGCGATTTTTTTGGTGTAGGGTTTGTTGCTTTGGCTTCAAGGTCTACGATTCAGAGCTTTAACAGTAGCTTACACGGATTGGGCGATATAACTTTAAAGCTTTTGGAATCGGTGTACAGGTGTAAGTGTGTAGGATTTATGATGTATAGCTTATTGCCTTTATGGGAAGTTCAGGGTGTACTCGAGGGTTTCACTAGGGTTCAGGGCTCGGGTTTCGGAATATTGAGATTCGTGCATGGGTTGACGGGTTCAGATTGCGGGGCTGATAAGTCGAAGTTGAGGTCTCGGGGTTTAGGGTACGTGCTTTCAGGTGTGGTCTTTCGGATCAAGACTTATGTGAAGTGTAAACGGTATTGCTTCATTATTTATAAGGGCTTTGGGAGGGGTATAGGATTCAGGGTGTTAAACATAGGGTCTAGGATTCAGGATTCAAGGTTTCGAGTATCGGGGTTTGCGTTTAGAGTTTGATATGGGATAAAAAGAAACAAGATGGGGTTATTGCTTTAGGGTTGGCGTTTGTTACTTGCGTAAGCGTGTCGGTCCCAGTGTTGACGTGCGCGTACTCGAGTTTGCTTCGAAAGAATGTCCTCTCGTTCTCCTGTTGAATTTAGGGTAACAGATTCAGGGCTTGGAGTTCTAACGTTTGAGCGCATGCTTAAAATGAAGAAGAACTCGATGTTGGATGTATTGTTCAGCGTTAAGGGTTATATAGGGGTTAATGGAGGTGCAGAATATCGGGGTCAGGAGTTATTGTTAAGGGTTTAGGGTTTTTCCTGGTTTTGGCAGGCAAAGGATTTAGGGTTCTCCCCTATCGAAAACGGGGTCACATCTCACGTGTGTTTGCCCGGGACTAATTACGTGTGTTTTTTACCAGGGCAAATACCCTCGCGGACATGGAGCACGATTTTTGATGTAGTTTCTTACGTATGGGATCAAGGACTACGTAGGGTTTAGGGTTTAGTGACGTACGCGCGCCGCCAACATGTCCACTTGGGTGTTGATGTCTGACTGCGACCGGTTCACCACACCGCACCAGCCGTCACGAAGTGTCATATTCAAATCTCGATATCTTTTGTGAACGTTCCTTGTAAATGTCACCGAAGTCTAATGGGATGTGAGATAATAGTCAACAAAAAAGTAAAAGGTAGGTGCTTAAAATTCCTACGCGTGTATCGAAAGACGATGTGTTGGCCAATCATGAAGCCTACATTAAAGGTGTGAGCCAATCAGCCTCGCGTGTCGTGACAAGCGAGTTGCCACTTTGAGCACGAAGGATATGAGAAACGCCCAGGCCTCCCTCCACCTACCGTGTTCCAGACACAGTGAACGGCCCTCCAGCACCTCCCGGGCGTCAGTGCCGCGGTCCATGAGGTCCAGCTTTGTCAGCACGCCGATCTACGGTTCGAAGTATGAAGCTCGAAGTTTGAAATTGGAAGTTTGAAGTTCGAAGTTTGAAGCCCGTGAGCCAAAACAAATAAATCAAATAAAACAAACAAAGACGTTCTGCGAGGCGGTTCGTTCAGCGAGCATCTTGCTAAAGAAAGTATGGGGGGCAGGCATACACCTTTACCCCTCCGATTTGATACGCACGGGCTAAGGTTAAAATCCTACAACCAGGGAAACATGATAGGATCTAACAAGGGGGGGGGCTTATCTAGAAAACATAACTGATAGAAATAAATAAATACATATTCAGATTCGTATCGCATAAACAGGTGGGATAAAGTTGTTGCTCGGGGTTTTCCGGGAATGGAAAATATATTTCGTTCACGCACCGTACGCTCCAGGTTGGGATCGACCTCACGAGCGATGCGGATGCCTTGTCCTAGAGGCTCCACCGGGTAAGCAACCGCCAGCGTAAGCACGTATTGGTCTATCTCCATTGCGGACCAATCAAAACAAGGATTCTCTACACCAGTGGTTGGAGGCTCGCCGGTGGTAAATAGCAATCAAGATAAACATTTTGATTCAAAAAGTACGAGTTCGAGTGCAGGTCATGAACGTAATAGAATTATGAGTAATAAATAGGTATGTCAAGTACAACTGATTCTTAGCATCGAATTATAGAATCCTTGAAGCCAATACTCTAAGCACTGATGTTTAAGTTATGGACCTGGTCGTAGACCTTGGACTCCTAAACCCTGAAACCTCGCCGTCCGAAGTGGCAATGTCAGCGTTTGCGGGACTGACAGCAACGATGACAACCTAAGGATTATAGGTTTGAGGTTTGGAGTTCAATGAAATCTTGATTAGTTTGTGGTGTGGGGTTCGTGGTATGCAGTAAGCGGATATAGGTTAGCGTTGTTGCGAGAGTATAGAGCGTAGGGTTTAGCGTTCGGGATTTAGGATGCAGGACCAAGGGTAAATTTGAAGAAACGGAAGGAGGATCAATGAAATTGGGTTTCGATCGTTTAAGACATGGTTGGCTGAAAAAATAGAGTTAGTAACGGAAAGTAACCATAAAGATCGCTGATCGAGTCCTAAGGGTTTAAATTCAAAGGTGAAGGATTAAGGGTTAAGGGCTCAAGGGCTCAAGGATTAGGGTTTTGGTTTAAGGGTTAAGGTTTGTGATTGTAAAGAATTGTGGAAGGTGGAGCACGTTTCGTGGCGTGATGAAGCGCTTGACCATCTCCTCAATGTCGCGGACGATGCTCTCCGGCTGGTCGGACGTTGCCACCTTTCTCGGGTTTGGTTCAGGGTTCAAGATTCAGGATTTCTACTTCATCGATAGTATATATATATATTATATTTAAGGTAGCCATTTTTCAGGGGTACGGGATTCGCCTTTCAGGGGTATGGGATTTTTGTATTTTCCACCCTTTTTGAAGACAAGAGCAAACACCTCGCACGCGACGACATAACGTGTCGCCGCGAGGTGCTTTTACGTCGCACCGTTGGTGAGAAAGCTGTTGGAACCGCCGGCATATAGCTTCCTGAACCCTAAGCATATCGCGCACGCACGCGTCAATAATACTCAAACACGCATGCGCTACACACGATCTTGGTGGCGCAATGAACAAAAACAAAAAACCTGTCGCCGTTTTTTTGTCAAAAAGAAAGAAGGCAAGTCGTAAGGGACACGCGTGT
>Ga0075108_10001801_pt1 | contig 10108 bp, 7 predicted proteins | sample AntAceMetag02UK1_FD_69797 | JGI IMG/M metagenome (GOLD analysis project Ga0075108, IMG submission 69797) | Saline lake microbial communities from Ace Lake, Antarctica - Antarctic Ace Lake Metagenome 02UK1 | ecosystem: Environmental > Aquatic > Non-marine Saline and Alkaline > Saline | place...
TTTCCAATTTGTTTATTTCGTCGTAAATTTCTTCCAGAGTCTCGTTATTTGTGGCCCTAAAATATTTACCTCCTGTCACTTTCGCAATATCTTTTAATAATTCTTCTTCTATTTCAACTTGCCTCATTCCGTACCTAAAGGAGCCGTCGGGATTATATGAAATGGGCGTAAGTGCATTTCCATTGGTGCCCAAACCAATCGTATAGGTCTTTATTCCAAACTCGATGGCTAGGTCGGCAGCGGTTTGAGGTTCAATAAAGCCAGAATTATTTACACCGTCCGTTAAAAGAATAATAATTTTACTGATTGCCTTACTATCTTTTAGCCTATTTACCGAGGTCGCCAGTCCCATACCAATTGCAGTGCCATCCTCTAGTTGCCCGTAGGTTATATCCCTGAGGGAGTTAAGTACTATAGATTTATCCGTTGTAATGGGGGTCTTGGTGTAACTTTCACCGGCATAGGCTACTAATCCTATACGGTCGTTTGGTCTTTGTTTTATGAAGTCTGCTGCTACCTCTTTTAGGGCCGCCAGCCTGTTTGGTTTAAGGTCACGGGCCAACATGCTCGAAGAAACATCAATGGCCATAACAATGTCTATACCTTTAGTGGTCTTTGTACGGGTCGAGATATCTTCTGTTTGCGGTCTGGCCATCGCAACGATGATAGCACTAAGCGCTAATAATCTAAGTATAAATAGTAGTGGCTTTAACTTTGGTAAAACACTGGAGTAACTAAAGCCTTTTAAACTTGATATACGTACCGATGCTGTTTCTTCCTTCCGTTTAAAAAATTGCCACGCGATGGCGAATGGCAGTAAAAGAAATAGCCAAAAGAAATCTGGATTTGCGAATGTTATATTCTCTAACATCTAAATTTCTGTTTTTACTTCAACAGTGGTTAATATTCTATCTACAATTTCTTCCGCATACGGGTCATCGTCCAACCATGTTAAAACTACATATTGCTGAAATCCTTTACCACCAAAGAGTATTACCGTATATTTTCCTTTTATTAAATCCTTGGAGTTAGGAACTGCAAAATTACCGCTTCCGTACACTTTTAAGCCTTTAACCCCACTGATAGTGTTAAATTCTTCTTGTTTTGTGATGATGTTCTTGGCTCCTTGGTTTTCGAAGTTTTTAATTATTTGTTCTATTGTTTGGGTGAAATCCGGTTCTGCCTCCTCGCTCAAAGTAACAGAAGTTGTAGCTACTGTAAAAAGCCCTACCGTACTTCTGTATGCGAATGCTTGTATCTCGCTAATAGTTGCCTTTGCTTCTGGCGGAAGCTTAATTTCTTGGCGCACAAGGACTTTGGGTGTTTCTACAATGATAGGAGGAAATCCGTATCGGCTAGACACCCAATCACCCTCAAGTAGTTCTAAAGTGTGATTGCCTGTTACAGAATCCTTAAGATACATAAAGCCATATTTGAAACCTGCTATGGTAACGCCAATAATCAATAATGCAGCTAAGGATGCTATTCCTAAAACAACTTTTTTCTTTTGATTCTTACGTTCCAACTCTTCTTGGTATTCTGCCAATTGCATGAGTTCCTCCGCTGTAGGTTCTGGAATGGCCTCGTGGGTTCTTTCTACAATCTGCCCAACGATTTTACGATCTTGTTCGGCAACCGACATAGAAGGTTTCGATTTGGCAAATTTCACTAAATCTGCCGTCTGAAGAATATTTTTAAACTGATTAATAGTGTCTTTTTCCAACTCTAATTTCCCTGAATCGCTCAACAGCTCCAATTTCTCTATCAGCTGTCCTGTGGTGCTTTCCATGGCCGAAATCTTTGCGTCTTCTTCCAAATAGGAACGCACGATATCTGTAAGTTCGGAGTAGTATTCCTTAAACTCGTCTTGGATGAGGTATTTGGAATTTTCTAGGCGTTTTAATTCCAATAGCGCACGGTCGTAAGGCGGCAGTAGGGCTTCCTTTTCTTCTTCGCTCAATGGCTTTTTTCGGATAACGAACCAATAAAAGAGGCCGCCCAAAATCGCTAAAATAAGAATCCCACCCAAGAGGTACTTCCACCAATCAGGATTTGTCTTTTCAACTGTTATTAAGGGTTTAATGTCGTACATCTTCTGTGCTAAGGTATCCACAGGAATTGTTTCCACGTTTATTAGCAATGAGTCTGTAAAATAACCAACGCCGTTAATTTCTATTCGTTGTTTAGGCAGTTTATAGGAACCGGAATCAAATTGCGTAAGCGCATATATTTTTTGTAGGGTGAGGCGATCTTTTTTTCTTGTAGTATCCGTGGCATAGGCTTCTACGGTTTCTAATGGTGAAAAGGTTTGGCCTTCAGGAAATATTACTTGATCGGTAGAATCTATTTCAACAGATACCTGCCATTGTACTTGTTCCCCAATTCTAATAGAGGTAGTATCAACTTGGGTGCTTATGACCGGTTTGGATTGAGAAAATCCTTGAAAACCTATCAATAATAAAACAACAAGAATACAACCCGTTAGTTTGGGAGCAGAATTGCCGTAGCCAGACCCAATAGGCCATGCGTTTGTTTTAGTATTGGTCTCTAACATCATCATCTTCGTTTAAAATAGCCCAATAATTTTTTAACGTAGCTCTCATCTACACGGCAGTCTAAAACGCCACAACCAGATTTTTTGAAGGTTTCCTTAAAATAATCAACACGGTCCCTATGAAATTCTGAATACGCATTACGCACTTTTTTGGAACCTGTATTTACTAACTGTAATGCACCTGTTTCTGCATCCATCATCTGTACCATACCTAGGTTTGGAATATGTTTCTCTCGCTCATCGTAAACTCGTATGCCCGTTACGTCATGTTTATTACCTGTAATTTTTAAGCTACGTTCGTAATCCGAAGCTATAAAATCAGAAAGCACAAATACAATTGCTTTCTTTTTCATAACATTGGTCAGATACTTTAAAGCCTGTGAAATATCTGTTTTGTTGCTTTCGGGTTTAAACTCCAGTAACTCTCTAATAATACGTAGTACATGGGTTTTTCCTTTCTTAGGAGGTATAAAAAGTTCTACTTTGTCGGAGAATAAGATAAGGCCTACTTTATCGTTGTTCTGTAGAGCGCTAAACGCTAAAGTTGCCGCAATTTCGGTTACTATTTCGTTTTTAAATTGATTGGCAGTTCCAAATAGTTCAGAACCACTTATATCGGCTACAAGCATCATGGTTAGTTCGCGCTCCTCCTCAAAAACCTTTATATAGGGCTCATTATACCTAGCCGTAACATTCCAGTCTATACTCCGTACATCATCCCCAAATTGATATTGCCGAACCTCGCTAAAGGTCATACCTCTTCCTTTAAACGTAGAATGATATTCCCCACCAAAAATATGGTCGGAAAGACGTCTCGTCTTAATCTCTATTTTACGTACTTTTTTGAGTAATTCCTTAGTGTTCATCCTATTCGTTGACAATATTCAGTAGCTGTTGGCAGAGGCAGCAGAAAGTAATATCATTCTGCATGCTACTACTTCTAAATAAGAGCTTAGCTCTAAGGTACTTCGATTTCGTTTACGATTTTATTAATGATGTCTACAGAAGTAATGTTTTCTGCCTCCGCTTCATAAGTAATACCTACTCTATGTCTAAGTACGTCATGGACAACGGCTCTAACGTCTTCTGGCACTACATATCCTCTTCGCTTTATAAAAGCATAACATTTAGCTGCAACACCAAGGTTGATGCTTCCTCTTGGAGATGCCCCAAAACTTATGAGTGGTTTTAAATCTTCTAGATTGTATTTTTCGGGATACCTGGTTGCAAAAACAATATCCAATATGTATTTTTCAATCTTCTCGTCCATGTACACTTCGCGAACCGCTTTTTGCGCACTTAGGATTTGTTTTACAGATACAACCGGATTTACTGTTTCGTATTTTCCCGTAAAATTTTGGCGCATGACCAGTTGCTCCTCGTTCATTTTTGGGTAGTCTATTACCGTTTTCAACATAAAACGATCTACTTGGGCTTCTGGTAAAGGATACGTTCCTTCTTGCTCTACGGGGTTTTGTGTAGCCATAACCAAGAATGGCTTGTCCAAAATAAAGGTAGTGTCGCCAATAGTAACTTGTTTTTCTTGCATCGCCTCTAAAAGAGCAGACTGTACCTTTGCTGGAGCACGGTTAATTTCATCGGCCAATACAAAATTTGCGAAAATAGGTCCTTTTTTAATGGAGAAATCATTTTCCTTCATGTTGTAGATCATTGTGCCCACAACATCGGCAGGTAAAAGATCTGGTGTAAATTGTATCCTACTAAAACTTCCTTTTACAGCTTTTGAAAGTGTATTGATTGCCAAGGTCTTTGCTAAGCCAGGAACACCTTCCAACAAAATATGACCCTGCCCTAATAGTCCAATAAGCAACCTTTCGATCATGTGTTTTTGTCCCACGATCACTTTGTTCATTTCGGGAATTAGTAAATCTATGAAGGCACTTTCCTGAGCTATTTTCTCATTTACGGCACTAATATCAATTGGCGTATTTTCTTCCATTTATCAAAATATATATTAGGTAATGATAGGCTATTAATTTAACAGTTGTGCAAATTCAAAATTTATTCACTGAGTAGCTGTTAACGATTGGTTAAAAAAAAGGAAAAGCCCTTATTTTTATGAAGTATTTAAGGGATTCTTTTTAATTTCACTCGGTTATGAAAACCTAGAAACAATAATTAGGTAAGCTTTGATGTATCCAATCCGTTTGAATGAATAACTATTACCAATAAATTGAATTTAAAATCGATGACCAAAACCACTAATTATTCTAGAATAATAGCAGGAACTATGACTTGGGGTGCTTGGGGGAAACAACTTTCAAGAAAGCAAATGGAGCACTTGATGCACCATTGTTTGGAGCAGCGCATCACTACGTTTGACCATGCGGATATCTATGGGGATTATACAAACGAGGCCGAGTTTGGGAAGGCATTTGTAATAAGCGAAATTAACCGCGAGGACATACAACTAATAAGTAAATGTGGAATACAATTCGATGCTAAAGACAGAAGAAATAAAGTAAAACATTATGCATACGGCAAGGATTATATTATTTGGTCTGTCGAGCGCTCTTTAAAAGCACTACGAACAGACTATTTGGATATGCTCTTGCTACATAGACCTAGTCCTTTGATGCATCCTGGTGAAATAGCGGAGGCGATTACTCATTTAAAAAAAGAAGGTAAAATTAGAGATTTTGGGGTTTCTAATTTTAATCCTACACAAGTTGCGCTGATTGAAACCGTGATGCCCGTAGTCGGTAACCAAGTGGAATTCTCGATCACCGCCAACGAGGTTATGAATGATGGCACTTTGGATGATTGTATGATTGCTAACCGTATGGCCATGTCTTGGAGTCCCTTGGGTAGTTATTTTAAGGAAGATTCAGCAAGGACCGAGCGTATTACAAAAGTATTGAAAAGTCTTCGCGAGAAGTATAATGCTACTGAAGACCAGTTGTTGTTGAGTTGGGTATTAAAGCATCCGGCGGAGGTTTACCCAGTGGTTGGGACGGCAACACCGGCCAGATTGGCAACGGCCATGAAAGCGCTAAAGATTGAAATGGAATTACAGGATTGGTTTTTGTTAATGGAAGCCAGTAACGGATATGAAGTAGCATAAAAATAAGATATGAATAAAACAGTATTTATCACAGGTGCCACGAGCGGAATTGGAAAGGCAACGGCCGAGCTTTTCGCCAAACATAATTATAACTTGGTGCTTTGTGGTAGGCGGCAAGAACGCTTAGATGCGTTGAAATCGGAATTAGGTACCCAGACTAATGTACATCTATTAAATTTTGATGTTAGGGATAAAGTTGCCTTAAAAAGCGCAATAGACTCCTTGCCAGAAGCATTTTCAGATATTTCTATTTTAGTGAATAATGCAGGTAATGCACACGGAATGGACACCATACAAGAGGGTAGCCTCGAAGACTGGGACGCCATGTTGGATATTAACGTAAAAGGACTCTTGTATGTATCGAAAGCCATTTTGCCCAAGATGATTTCTAAAAAAGAAGGACATATTATAAATATAGGCTCTACGGCAGGTAAAGAGGTGTATCCCAAAGGTAATGTGTACTGTGCAAGTAAGCATGCGGTTGATGCCATAAACCAAGGTATGCGAATGGATTTGAATGAGCATGGAATCCGGGTTGGAGCGGTTAATCCAGGACTGGTTGAAACCGAATTTAGCAACGTTCGTTTTAAAGGTGATGAATCACGTGCCGAAAATGTGTACAAAGGCTATCAGGCATTGAAACCGGAAGATATTGCGGACATTATTTACTTTGTGGTCACACGACCGTATCACGTAAATATCGCAGATCTTGTTGTGATGCCTACCGCTCAGGCCTCATCTACCCTAATCAATAAGAATTTATGATTAATAAACGCTTATTGGTCAAGAACTTACTCGCTCATAACGACGAGAATAGTTTCTACGACAAAAAGCGTTTTATTGCCATCAACCATAAAGAAGGAAAGGCAAAATTTTTAAAGCACGTTTGTGCTCTTGCGAACAGTAACCCAAAGAATAATTCGTTTATTGTAATTGGAGTAGAGGATGAAGACAATAAAATTGTTGGGGTCGATTTTTTTGATGATAGTAAAATCCAAAATTTGGTAAACGCCTATTTGGATAATCCTCCCCTAATTTCCTATGAGAACATACCTTTTCCGCACTTGGAAGATGGGAAAGTAGTAGGTTTGGTTACCATAAAATCGAACGGTAAGGTGTGTTCGTTGCGCAAGAATATATGGAAATATTATGGCGGCTCCGTATTCTTTAGAGAAGGTAGTATTAGTCTTCCAAAAGCATTCGGGGTTGAACTAAGGGATACCAACTCCAATGCAGTCGCAACAATCCAACAACACGCTCGCAACAATATAGAATTGACTTTGGACGGCGTAATCGATTTTCTTAATAACCGCCATAAAGACCTTGAAAGTGACTATAAAGTATTCAAGGAACAGTTTGTCGTTTGCTGGGCTGGGAACAAAAAAGTAGTTAAGGGAGAAATTTATTATAATAGAGTAGATATAGAACTGATTAATGAGCAGGTAAAATTATTCTATTCCAATTTGGATGAGGTTACGATAAGTTATGACGAGAATTCCTTTACTACAATGGAGTATGTTCGCCTTGGACTCGGGGGTAAACAGCGTTATTATCCCTTAGAAGAATTGATAATTACTTTTCAAGAAAACGGTACGTATCAGATACAAACCGACCTTGTTTTTATGCCACCGCTTTATGATAAAAAAGTGCTGCACCATACCTATAACACCAACAACAGTATACTTGTAAAAATTAAAAATGGCATTGACCTGAACCCTTCTGAATTCGAAGATTTAGCATATTTGCCTGACACTTATTTAATCTGTTATTTAAACGGATTCGAAGAAGCACGGGAACAAATGGAACTTGCTAGGAGTCTTGTTAAAGAGAATTTTAGTGAGGTCTATACTTCGTTAAAGGCCGCACTGCGAATCCTGAGGAAGGTGGATTATAATTGATTTGCACCAACCCACAAATGCGCATAAGCACCTAATTCAAGTAAGTTATTTTCAATATTCAATTTCTTCTCACTGATAAGGTCTACCAGGGTATTCTCAGGTCGTATTCCAATAGAAAATAACCAAGAAAGGTGTAAAAACTGCGTATGTTCATCAAAATTGGATACGACCCAAACCTTATTCTTCCCATCGTTACGTTCAAATAGAAAAACATGCTCATTTGGACTCGGGTGAACAATTACAGGTTGTGTATCTGCAAAGACCGGCAGTTGTTTCCTAAGCCTTATCATCTTTTTCAATCCGTTGAAAATTTGACTCGTATGATTTTTAGTAGTGGTAAGTTTTTCAATAATCTTCCAATCTTGCATGGGCCTATTAACCCAGCGACTATCATTTTTGTGGTCATCGTTCTTTGTAAATGAATAGTCGTTCAAGGTACCAATTTCATCTCCGGCATAAATCAATGGAATTCCTCCATAGCTAAGGATAATACCATGTAGCAATAGAATTTTTGATACCGCTTGGTCAATTGTTTTTTTATCTTTTTGTTCTAGTGCTTTTTCTAGACCTAATAAGGAAGCGGCACTTCCTGTAATTCTGCCATCCCCGTTTTTGGGATTATACATAAACATAAGGCCCTTGGCAGTGGACCATTCCAAACCTCTGGAATAGTAGTCTAGTAAAAAATTTCGATGTTCTCTTGGGGACCATCCCACGGCTCTTATAAAATCATCATCATACCCAAGGCCAATATCATCATGGCATCGAATATAATTTATCCACGTGCCATCCGCTGGCTTAGCTGGTATTTCTTGTAAGCTTTTATGAAGTAAAGATGTTTTTTTAGTTGCAATAGAGTTCCACAACAAGGCCATTAGTGATGCGTTGTAGGCAACTTCACATTCATTTCCCTCTAAAGAACCTTCTCCAAAATATTTTATAATGTTTCTTGGTGTAACAATCGCTTCGGCCAATAGAATTACTCCTGGAGCAATGACTTGCAAGCACATTCTGAACAAGGATATAAGTTGGTGGGCTTCTGGCAGGTTTTGTGAGTCCGTTCCTATTTTTTTCCAAAGAAAGGCTAGTGCATCAAAGCGGACGATATCCACGCCCATATTCGCTAATTTAATCAGGTTAGCCAACATGTCTATAAATACCTCAGGATTGGTATAGTTTAAATCCCATTGGTAGGTATTGAAGCATGTCATTACCCATTTTTCCATTTCCTTATTATAGGTAAAACTTCCAGGGGCGGATTCTGGAAAGACTTCAGGCAAGGTTTCTTCAAATTTATCCGGAACTTGCCTGTTTGGATAGGTATAATAATAGTTTTGATATTTTTCATCTCCAGCGATGGCTTGTTTTGCCCATTCAAATTCGTCCGAAGTATGGTTAACGACAAAATCTAGCATGAGCATCACATTTTCTTTCCGAGCTTGTTTGGCAAAGGCAGAAAAACCTTCTTTAGTTCCGTACTTGGAATCTATTTCGTGGTAGCTGTTTACCGCATACCCGCCATCGTTTTCTCCAGAAGGTCTTGTAGTAATTGGCATTAGATGAAGTAAATTTACCCCTAACTTCTCAAAATATGGAAGTTTTTCATGTAATCCCTTTATGTTTTTGTTAAATCGGTCAACATATAATTGCATCCCAACCAACTGCTCGCTTTGATACCAATTTCCAGCCTGTAAACGTTCTAAATCTTGGGTTTTCAGTTCTTTTGGTCGGCGAGAAAACAATTCTTCCATTTGATTCAAAAGCTGATAAAAAAACAGCTCATTCTCCTTCTTTGGGTAAAGTGAGAAAAACAGGGAGCTGATAAGAGATAAGTTTGTAGTTAGCCGGCACTGAAACAAGTCTTCAGAGCTATTTGCGCCTTTTCCCGACCTTTTGGAGGTTATTAAGCGATGTAAAGCTGCTTGATTCATATTAGGAAACTAATTGTTTTTGGTAGGGTAATGCCTCTATGGCACCAAAATTAGTCGTGGTAAGGGCGCCGGCTTTGTTTGCCATAGCAACCATTTTTACAAGAATATGTTCTTCTTTTAGTATAGATTCCCAAGTAGGATGGTCTGCAATTTGTTGCAGAAGACATCCAATAAAGGCATCTCCTGCTCCTGTAGTATCTATAGGTGTTACAGCGATACTAGGAATAGTTTTTTTATAATTTTTTGTACTAAGTAATGTTCCTTCGCCACCAAGGGTAACCACTATGGTTTCTGTACCGATCTCGTGTAGTACGTCACAAGCTTCATTTAAGTCGGTCTTCCCAGATAATAATTGGGCTTCCTCCAAGCTAAATTTACATAGATGTGATTTTTGGATAAAGGGCATGCATTTCTTAATGAACTGCGCTTCTTTGTTTTTCCAAAGATCCTCACGATAATTAGGGTCAAAACTAATAAACGAATTTTGAGTAAGTGCATCAAAGAAATAGCGCCCGTAAGCATCTTCTAAGTTTCCTCCTAACAGAGCTGTAGCTGCTCCAAAATGAACCATATTTCCATTAAATTCAGTTTTTAAGGTGGAATCGTATTTTAACTCCCTGTCGGCACCCCGACTAAAAAC
>Ga0075108_10001806_pt1 | contig 10086 bp, 8 predicted proteins | sample AntAceMetag02UK1_FD_69797 | JGI IMG/M metagenome (GOLD analysis project Ga0075108, IMG submission 69797) | Saline lake microbial communities from Ace Lake, Antarctica - Antarctic Ace Lake Metagenome 02UK1 | ecosystem: Environmental > Aquatic > Non-marine Saline and Alkaline > Saline | place...
TTTCAAGGTTGGCTACGTTGTTTTCCAATATCTCAACACTTTCGATAGCCAGTAGTACGTTACCATAGGCCTCAGTAACCGCTTTACGAACTTCTAATCGTGTTTTTTCCTTGTTGTTTGCACTATAACTTAAAAATGACTTCGTGGCCTGTACCCCTACAATATAGGAACCGTCAAAAATCTGTTGTCGTAATGTCGCTGAAGCAACGGTAGATTGTGGTTGGCCAAACACTACGTTTTGAAAGGTGCCAGGATCGCCACCAAAGAATTCTGCAGGTATTTGCGATACGGGTTGTATCAATTGATTTTGATACCCGACAGCCCCCGTTATTTGAGGTAATCCAGTGGCTATGGTCTCCCATTTTTGCTTTTCCGCATCACGTACATCACGATCTGCGTTGATGGCACTGTAATTATTTTCAAGGGCAAAGGCGATAGCTTCCTCTAAGGTAAACGTGTAGGTCTGTTCTTGACCAAATGACCCACTGCTTATAAATAGTGCTATGAACAGAATTTTAAGTGATTTCATTTATTCTTGGTTTGAATTGATGATTTTGTTTAAAACTTTCCTTCCGGATGGCGTTACAATGCCTCTTAGGTGATATTCTAGATAGGTGTCCATGAGTTCCGTCATTGGAAATTTTTCTTTTGAAAAAATCTTATGATCCTTAATACTTACGACCCCTGTAAAGTAAATACGGGATACAAAGTCTATATTTAGGTTTTCTCTGTAAATACCTAACTCCATACCTTTTTTCACATTAGCAAGCACACATTCCTGCATTAAGTCGAATTGTTTAAAACGCATAGACTCATGAATCTTTGGATAGTACTTTTGCAATTGATATTGTGGGGATGATTTTTCGTCTTTTAGGTGCAGCATTGCAAATTTCTTAATCTCATAGAGTTCTTCTATGGGATTCTGGCCCAAGGAGCAAATATGTTCTATACCTTCGGAAATGGTACAAAATAAAGTAGACGTTGTCTCTTCTACTAAATGTGTTTTATTTTTAAAATGGGAATAGATCGTTTTCTTTGAAATACCCATTTCATTAGCCAAATCGTCCATGGTAACACTTTTGAAACCTTGTTCCAAAAATAATTCGGTTGCCTTATGTAGAATATTTTCTTTCATATTGGGTGGCAAATGTACAATGGGAAACTTTAAAAACAATAAAAGTTTCCATAGTTTTTAGTATTTTAACAAAGCATTGGGTTTTGATTAGTCTATGATAATTGTCATCAAGGTCAATTTTTAGCGTTATCATTAAGTTGTTATGCCTGCTATTTGTAACAATGGGCGTATTTTTGAAAAAAACATGCTATGCATTCCATAGAACAATATCGTAACGCGTTTATCTCCTATCTGGAGTCTAAGTCACTGGTTCAAGAACCGGTTAATCTGTATGAACCTATTACTTATATTTTAAGTTTAGGAGGAAAGCGATTACGGCCTGTATTGGTTTTAATGGCAACGGAAGTGTTCGGAACAGATTATAAGAAGGCTTTGGACGCCGCCTTGGCTATAGAAGTGTTCCATAATTTTTCTTTGGTACATGACGATATTATGGACGATGCTCCTTTACGAAGGGGAAGCAAAACAGTGCATGAAAAGTGGGATATTAATACAGGGATCCTTTCTGGTGATGCTATGCTTATTAATGCATATCAATTATTTGAAAATTATGAAGGGGAGACGTTTCGCGATTTAGCCAAATTGTTTAGCAAAACGGCACTACAGGTCTGTGAAGGACAGCAATACGATGTTGATTTTGAAACACGTGACGATGTTACCGAAACAGAGTATCTAAAAATGATAGAATACAAAACAGCGGTCTTGGTCGCAGCTGCCCTTAAAATGGGCGGGATTGTAGCAAATGCTTCGGTAGCTGATCAAGATAGTATGTATGAGTTTGGACGTAATTTAGGTATCGCTTTTCAACTTCAAGATGATTATTTAGATGCTTTTGGAGACCCCAAAACCTTTGGGAAGCAAGTAGGTGGAGATATTATTGAGAATAAGAAGACATTCTTATATCTAAAAGCTTTGGAAAAGGCGACAGCGCTACAACAGAAGGAACTTTCCGATTTATTCTCTATTCAGCCAAATGACCCATCCGATAAGATAAAAACAATCAAGACAATTTTTGAAACCAGTGGCTCGGCAGAACTTACTCAGAAAGAAATTGCCGCCTATACCAACAAAGCCTTTGCCATACTGGATGGTTTAGAGCTGACACCGGATAAAAAGGAACTACTACGACTTTTCGGTGAAAATTTGATGCGAAGGAAGGTGTGATTTGTGAATGGAGATAAGAATGTCGTTAAAAAGTTTCTTTTTTTTAAGAATTAATGATTGTTATTTAGAGACAAGAGACAAGAGACAAGAGACAAGAGACAAGAGACAAGAGACAAGAGACAAGAGACAAGAGACAAGAGGAGCATTTAGCCAAAACCTATTGTTGTACTCCTTTGAATCATACCTACTTCAAAGGTCGAAAAACCCTTCCTAACAAAGCTTTTATAAACGGAATTATTGGACTTCCCATCATATTTCCGACATCTTCGGCAAAATTGGTTTCCTCGTCTAAAAACTTAAAGACTTGCTGTGGTTTTCTGTTTTTGAATAAAGTCTCAAAAACATGATATCCCTTAGCATTGTCCTTATAAAGTACATCCAAAAACAAGAGGTCATAATACCAGAACTTGGTTTTATAACTTAAGTGCTGTAAAGGGTCTCCCGTTTTTATATGTGCTATAAGTTTGGGTATTTTCTTTGCCGTACTCATAAAGGTGTATCCGGTGCTTGGTTTGGCCCAACCACCAGCCATTCCAATGTAGCGCATGTTAGCTGTATGTTGGTCTTTAAAATCATAGCAGGTCATGGGTATACTTCCCATTTCGGTATCTACAACGTCATAGTCAGAACAGCCTAAATCGTTTTTTAGGTAGTCTTTAATGGCTGTTTCATATTCTTCCTTGGGAAGTAGGTGCTCGGAAAACAAGGTGTATTCTATAAGCGCTTCCGTCTCCGAGGTGGGCAGCACGTACATAAATCTAGTATTCCCCTTCTGGGCAATGGAAAAGTCCATGTATGTAGCTTGGTCCGGATCAAAAACCGGTTGCTTTGTTTTTACGAACCAGCCAATAAAATGCTGCTGTAGCACAGGATATTTCTTCTGTTGGGTTGTCTTCTCGTAGCTAAACATACTATTAAAAACCTTTCTTCCGGTATAAGTTTTCTCTTCTGTTGTAACCGTAACATGCGCTCCTTCATCTTTTACATGGGTAACAGCGGCTTGCTCAAAATTAATATTGGCATTTGGTTTTATACTTTCCAAGACAGTATTGTAAAAATCAATCCCCTGTATCATTTTATAGGTATAGGGTGCTATTTTAAAGCGTTTTGAGAATTGCTGACCCGCAAAATAGACATGATTCCATTTTTTATGAACGATAGCGTCAAATTGGCCTTCTCCCTTTTCCCAAAAGCACCAGGTACGGTCATTATTTGTTTTGGTATCCTTATCTAAAAGTAGGATTGAGCTGTCCTTAAAAAAAGCATCCTTGGCCATTGCATCTGCCAACATGAGCCCGGCTGCACCTGCTCCAATAATAATATAATCGTAATGTAATACAGCCATCTATCAAAAATAGGAATTAATAGTCGGTTTAATGGTTGATAATCGTAGGTTATGAAATAATTTTCTAATGTCAGGTGAGTAATAATAATTAGGTTCAAAATTTCGTATACTATTTATATATTTTGGCTAGGGTATTATTTTTTGGTAGATTTTTTATGATTATCGAATAGACTTAGAAAGCTAATCTACTCCTTCAAAACCACGGTTTGGCGCTGCACATCAGCGCGTATTTCTAGTTTAAGGCTCGCTTCCTTTTCCGGGGTGTCAAAATCACAGTTTAGGGTAATGGAATTCTCCCCATTTTTAATTTTAAATACAGAAAAATCTAGTACTACTTTTCTATTTATTTCCCAATTGGCATTGTATAAAATCAATTCGTTTTCACCTGTATATTTGAGGGTTTGGCCTTCTTTTATACTAATGGGTATTTGAATTTTCTTATAATTATTCAGCTCTATTGTTATTCCGCTTACATCACCCTTAGTTGCAGACAAGCTAAAGCTTCCAATCTGTTCGACTGCAGGATTATTGAACGTAAACGTAGAATGTACCGGTTCTCCGGGTTGCCGTACCTTTTTTTCGTGGATGAATATTTCTGAATAGAGCTCCTGCCAGTTCCACTCGCTATCCTTAATCTTTTCAATAGAAAATTCTTTCGTATTATCTCGCATCAGTACTTTCTGAGCTTCCGTAAATGAATCTGAAATCCTTAGTTTTTCCCAGTCGCCAATAGATTCTAATATTTTATCGGAGTTGCCATTTTCGGCAACAATCTCCAAATCTGCCACTAGCGCATAGCCGGCATCGTAACCAGTGGACCTAGCTAACATCCACTCCATATCTTCCATACTGGTTTCAGGGGTCATTTTAAACCAGCCTAGCATGCCGGGCATAAAATTCCGTTTAAAGTAGGCCTGATTGTTAAACCGATATTCTGTCTGGCTTTCACGAAAACCTGCGTACCAAGGTTCTCCCCAGTTCATGCGACTGTAGATATGCCAGAAAAAATGTGTGGTGCGGCTGGCATCAATGATTAGATGATTTTTTAATTCATCCGATAGGTTAGTATACCAAGTAAAGGGCATTAAGGATTCTCCGTAGGTACCCAAACCTGTAGAACGGTTGCCTTCAAGACCATCAAAGGATATTTGTCGCAAGCCAGTTTCATTGTATAGGTCAGACAAAGTTTTAGACATTTCCTTGGTTAAATCTGCATCGGTTAAAAAGACCTTGTAGGCATGGTCCAGGAGCTTAGAAATGGTGTCGCCCGCTTTATGGTTCAGTGTCTTTGTTTCAAATGCCCCTCGCTGGCAGTCCAATAGTTTCCAAGGTGCAGATTCAGATACACTGCCATAGCGTATGAGTTCTTCGCCTATCATCACCGTTTTTAAACTATTGTTCTTCATTTGGTTAAAGTAGTCAGGCGATTGTATGGTTATTTCTGTAGTAGTTGCATCAATATCATTTACAATAAAGGAACTCCCGACTTTGGCCAATCTTTTGTCTGGCACAGGCGTAACGTAAGGGTCATCTGTTGCGATAAAATTGGATAAACAATGGGTGCCAAGTTTAATGTCTTGGGCAGCTGCTTTCTCCACACATTCCTTTAAACCTGCCAAGCCGTTTGGAAACTCGCCTTTGTATAACTCAAAATGGCCCCAACTTTTAAAGGTTTTACCATAATGATACAGATAATTCAAGCCCGCTTTTTTGGTTAAGGCAAGCGCATCGTCTATAGTATTTTCCGTAAAAGAAGTGATGAGATAGGCAGCAGCGGCATTACGATTTGTTTTAACCCATTCGCCATCTATCATAGGATGGGGCAATCCTTCCGCTAGTTCAATCGCTCCTATCGTTTCCAATGTCGCAGCTTCAGCACTTCCAAATAATGCTATTTTTGAACCAATAATACCGCCGTCATCATAGGGTGGGGCAACAATTTTATCATGATCGAAGTCTGAGAATATTCTTTCGGTAGTTCTATTTCTGCTATAAGCTTGTAAGCTACTACCATTGGCGATGGGCATTGCAGCTTCAACCCTATATAAAACACTGCCATCCGATTTGGGATGCATTCCGTTTAGCTCCTCTACTTTAAATATATCGAATGCCGGCATTCGGTCGCTTTCGTTCCATGGGTATCCTCCAAGCGTTTTAATATTCAAGGATTGTATGCCTATGGCAAAATCATCATTACGTACTACGCCAACAGTTTCACTTATGATTTTCTGAATAGAGGTAGGGTAAGGCCCCCAAATAATAAGTTCAACAGCATCATTGTTCGATATGGATACGAGTTCAAAGGTGAAATGCGTGTTCTTTTCTTCCACTTTAACCATGGCGACGATATCATTTTCAAAATTTAAAGAAATTGTACTATCGGTTGCCGTTGCTGCTTTTGGATGCATGATTTTACTAGCAACTCGTATGGAGAGTAAGGGAGCCAATGAGTCCTTTAGGATATAGTCTTTGCCGGATTTTGCATCAATAAAATTTACAAACGCCCCTTTATCGTTGATGGCGATTTTTAGTGCAGGGGTTGATAGGTTGATGATTGTAGTTTCTGAATCGCTAGAACAAGAGTAAAATACTAAAGTGAAAAGAAAAAGAACTCCATATATTTTTTTCATTGTTTCATTCTTTTGGTGGTTGTCTTGCTGTCTGTGGATGTATTCCAGTTTTGGTGTTTTTTCGTATATCAGCAATAATTTATTTAACTACCACCCAATCTACGAAAAATTATATTTCATTCCTTTTTTGTGTAAAAGCTTCTTTATGGTGTATTCTGATTTTCATTTCATTTCAACTTCCTTAAGAAGCTTGTATTTTAGCATAAAATTTAGTGTATTATGACTCCCGCAGAGGAAGACTATATAAAGGCTATTTACCAGTTGAGTAAGGACGGGGAGGCTACCATTAGCACGAATGCGATTGCTGCTAAAATGGACACAAAGCCTTCTTCGGTTACGGATATGGTGAAAAAATTAGCCGACAAGCAATTGATAGCTTACAAGAAATACAAAGGAGTGTCTTTGACCAATGCAGGTAGTTTATGCGCACTTTCGGTCCTTAGAAGGCAGTGTTTATGGGAAGTTTTTCTTTTGGAAAAATTAGATGTTTCTGAGGATGACATACAGCAGTTAGCTGAAAAATTAAAACATGTAGATAGTGAACAGCTGATAGACAAATTAGATACGTATTTGGGAAGTCCCCGAGTTGGGTTCTTAGGAGCATCCATACCTTACAAGGACGGAAAGTTTAAGAAAACGGTCAAAAAGCTATTGAATGAATTATCGCCCGGTACAGAAGGAATTTGTGTTGGTGTAAACGATACTTCGGCGGGATTTTTAAAGTTTTTAGAGAAGAAACATATAGCTCTTGGCGATACGATTACAGTTATGGAACGGGAGGAGTTCGATGGTTCTATGCAGATAGCCATCAAGCAAGTGGAGATTCAGCTATCGGGACAAATTGCATCGAATCTGTTTATAGAGGTTACGGAAAATCAATAGCGATACTATTTTTGGCGTCCATTAGAGCTTGAAACTTACCGTAAATTATTCTGTTGTGCAGAAAAGTAATAGGTTGTAAGTACTATTTTTAACTGAAACTAGTTATTAGAAATAAGTATCAAAGGCTTCCGTGAAGGGTGGGTAAAACCCATGCTTCTTTCAGAATTAGGAATCATGGCGAAAAGAACGATTTAATGAATAAGGACAAAAGACATTGGTTTTGGAATTTGCTGTTGGTGCTTACGGTAATCGTTTGCGCATCGGCTTTAGTAATGCATTATAAGAATTGGGTAAGTGTAAAGTCTGACCATATAAAGGTTATGTCCGGATTTTATAGCCAGTCGGTAATTTATGATGAATTGGATAGCTTGGTTTTTGTTGCGCGTATTCCGCCCATGGAACGCCTAAACGGATTTTCTGCCTTAGATAAGGAAAAGGGTGTTTTTCGGGAATTTAAGGATTCGCTTACCGATAAAAAGGTATATGTATTTGTGGATAATATTTCCCAGCAAAAGATTAAATTAGTCTATAAGGATTCCATAAACCTGTATTTGAACCTCGAGGATTCTGTTCAAACCCTTAACCTCTTCAATAGCCTGCAATCTAAAACAAAAACTGCCCTTAGTGCGCCTAACTGATAGACTACTTTCTATATTCCTTTTTTACACTATAAAAAGCAGGTTATATAGCGCATGGCATAGTATTTGAGCTTTGTTTCACAAAAAAAGAAATGATAAAAACCTATATCCTAATGATTATTGCTACACTATCTTTTAGTTCCGCATTTGCACAGCACACCGTGCGGTTAACCGTAGAGGGCGTTGGGTCCAACGAGGGAAAAATAAGTGCTGCCATGTATACGGACCAGAAAACGTTTCTAAAATTCGATAAGGTGTTTAAGGCCACTTCTGAAAAAGCGGAAAAGGGTGTGACTACCCTTGTTTTTAAGGATATTCCTGAAGGAAATTATGCCATAGCCGTTTTTCATGATAAGAACAGCAATGGAAAGTTGGACACCAACATGCTGGGCATCCCTAAGGAACCGGTAGCCTTCTCCAAGGGAAAAATGAAAACCTTTGGGCCACCAAGTTTTGATGAATGTTCCTTTGCTGTTTCAGAGGATACGGATCTCAGTATTCGCTTGAACGACTAGGCTCGCTTCTTTGTCTAATAATTATCTTTTAAAGTGTTTATTTTTTTATGCTTAGCTGCCTGTTATATTCAAAAGACGAGTATACAGTCTGTTCGGCGAAACCGTATATTTGAAAAAAAACTACATGGTTTTATTAGCACAATGTATCGGCGCACTATTTGGAATGACAGCAATTGTATTCGGTGCCTTTGGAGCGCATGCGCTTAAGAAAATAATGTCACCAGAACAGTTAGCCAGTTTTGAGACGGGTGTTAAGTATCAAATGTACCATGCCTTGGTATTGCTGATGCTTAGTTTTAATATGAACTTGGATACCTCCTTGGAACGCTATATCGTGTACTGCTTTATTATAGGAACTTTGTTGTTCTCTTTCAGTATTTACGGCCTTTGTATTAGTGGCGCTAAAGGGAACAAGTGGAAGTTCTTAGGTCCCGTTACGCCGCTTGGCGGACTCTTTTTAGTTGTAGGATGGGGCTTGCTTTTGTATTCTTTTATTCAGAATTTGGTATAACTTAGTTTTGGGTTTCTACTAAAATGGGTGAGAAATTGCTAATAACCATTAAGCATGTACTGTCAAAAAAAATAAGGATTATTCATTTGAACTTTCTACTGAGGTAAACTGCGTAATAGCGGTATTGGGTTCTAAAATAGCATAACCTTTCCAGAACTCTGGGTCATAGTTGGCCATGTAGGTAGGTAGCACATCGTTGTTCTCTTCAAAAGCATCGAAAGTTGCCTGGCTAATATTTTCAGTTTCAAAAACGACAATTTCATGTTTTACTACATTGTTAAACGCAAAATCCATCTGTCCGGAAAGTTCATTCTGTTTGTTTTTTCCCTTTACGATTCTATTCTTTTCAATGATTTTTAAAGAACGATTAATACCCACTCTGCTAGCCGATTCAGACTCATAATACCGCAGTCCATAAAATCCGTCAGTGCCTTTGTTGTAGATGATTTTACCCTTAGCTAAATAATTGTTAGCTGACACACCTAACAAGTTAAATTTTCGAAGCGACTTGGTATTTTCGTAGTTGACCTGTAGTACGGCAAAATCATCTGCGTTGATGAATAGAGTGCCTTGGTAATCTGCAGAACCCTTAGATATAAAATCGATTACATAAACGGCATCATCGCCTAAATAGGTGAATTCTTTAAGGGTGAATCTGTATTTTCTTGATTTGGAGATAAAATTCAAATCCGTATCTTCTGCAGTAGGCAAACCGTTTATGATACTCGCTAAATTGTTCCTTTTCCATTTAACGTAGTTTTTCTGTTCTTCTTCCTTGTTTTTTTTCTTCTCTTCAAGTTCTTTGTTTAGTGCTGCGGTATCGGTAGAGTCTATGTCTTCTTCAAAGAGTTCGCTAACCTGGTCCGCATCTATCTTAAAGCTTAAAAGGCCAGATTTTATTTTAAAATAAGACCCGTCTTTTACGTTTTTTCTAAGAATTTCATTGAATTTTTCTTCCAGTTTTTCTTGATCTAGTTCTGTGCTTTTGTCATACAGTTTAGTTGCTTTAAGTAGGTCTAGTTTTTTTGTTTCGGAGTTGTTGTCTCCGTACAGATCGCCCAATACTTCAGAATAATACGGGTTATACTTAGGCACCGAGGCAATGACACTATCCAAGAGACGTTGGTCCAAGATATCAATGGTCGATTTTTTAACCGTAAAATCACTTTTTATCCACCGGTCAAAACTAGACCTCCTGTGAAAGACTCTTTTTTTCGTAAGGTCATTACTGTAATTTTTTTCTAGATTGTCTTCTACCAGTTCTAT
>Ga0075108_10001809_pt1 | contig 10075 bp, 9 predicted proteins | sample AntAceMetag02UK1_FD_69797 | JGI IMG/M metagenome (GOLD analysis project Ga0075108, IMG submission 69797) | Saline lake microbial communities from Ace Lake, Antarctica - Antarctic Ace Lake Metagenome 02UK1 | ecosystem: Environmental > Aquatic > Non-marine Saline and Alkaline > Saline | place...
ATCGTTAAACACTATAGCGCCAACACCACTAGGACCATCCCCTAACCTAAAATGAGCATTTATGGTTTGTAGGCTAGGCGCATCGTCCACATCGAACCATTGCTGCCTTGCCGTGGCGCGTATTTTACCACCTTGACCTATACCTGCCATGGAAGGGAACACCAAATAATAATTATCCGACAGATAATCAAAATATACAGGGATTCCTTCTTGAGCCATAGACTTGAGTCCAAAAACTAAAAAAGAAACTACTACTATGAATTTATATCTCATCTTGGAAAATAAGGGCTTTGATTCGAAATGAGCCGAACATAATGTATAACGACATAACCATAACAATATTATGTAGGTCTAAACTTAGATTTCCTTTGTATTTTTGTGCAACAATAAATTCATATAACACATGTGGTGCTAATTTAAGAAAACCCTCTAAAAAGCTAGCAGACAAATGATATCTGAATAAAAAAAGCAACAGATGAAAGAGTATTCCATAACCGTATCGGGAACCAAGAATCCCACTATAATTAAATTTGAGGCCAACCATATTTTAGCGCATCGAAAAAATTATGAATTTAAGAATATTGATGATGCAAAAAACTCCCCTTTAGCGCAACAATTATTTCATTTACCCTTTGTAAAAACTGTTTACATTTCGGGTAATTTTATTGGCTTGGAACGCTATGACATTGTGCAATGGGAAGATGTAAAGGATGAAGTTGCCCAGCAGCTAGTAGAGTATTTGAATGCAGGTGAGCCTGTAGTAATAGAAGAAGATAACGGCAAACCAATCCCTGTTACCGTATATGCAGAGGTAACCCCAAACCCATCTACCATGAAATTCGTGGCCAGTAAAAAAATTGTTGCCGCAGCTTTTGAATTTAAAAATATAGATGAAGCAAGGGTCTCGCCTCTGGCGATGGAATTATTCCAATTCCCCTTCGTAAAACAGGTCTTTTTAGACGATAATTATGTGTCCGTTTCTAAGTACGAAGTAGCGGAATGGGAAGATATCACTATCGAAGTAAGAGAGCTGATTCGGAATTTTATTGCAGCTGGGAAGGAAATCGTTTCTGACCAAGCAAAAGCTGTAAATGCAGTTGCCCCTCAAACCACAAAATCCGAAGAACAGCCCTTAGATTTGGACGACACCTCGTTAGAAATTATCGATATTCTGGAAGAGTACGTGAAACCTGCCGTTGCTAGTGATGGCGGTAATATACTTTTTAAATCCTATGAGGCCGACACCAAAAGGGTCAATGTTGTGTTACAAGGAGCTTGCAGTGGTTGTCCTTCCTCCACATTTACATTGAAAAATGGTATTGAAACCATGCTCAAGAATATGATGGGTGACAAAGTGAACGAAGTGGTTGCTATAAACGGATAATTGCATATAAAGCTTAGATTTGATTCTAATTTTTTGTAATTTGTTAGAAACAATAAATAACACTAATTATGGCAGTTTTAAAAGTAATAGAAGTATTAGCGAATTCTGACAAGAGTTGGGAAGATGCAACAAAAAAAGCGGTAGAACACGCATCAAAATCTGTAAAGAACATTCGTTCGGTTTATGTTAACGAGCAAAGTGCCTCTGTTGATGATGGTAAAATAAGTGAGTTTAGGGTGAATGTAAAAATCACGTTTGAGGTCAAATAATACAAATCACCGTTATATAAGATAGCGCTAAATTGGCGCTATCTTTTTACTAAAAAACACACTTTCTACTCTTATTTTAACCTAACTTCTCGTTTACTTTCTGTTGTAACAATAAAGCCTGTTTATCTCTTTGTCTCTAGCATTAAAATTAAATGTACCACATTTAAAAAAAGGGTAAACTAACTCGATCAATCCAAGTTATCTTCTTTACAAGTTAAGGTAAAAGGGTTATTTGTCTTTTTTAAAGAAAGAGTCTACTACCTTTAACACAGATAATAAAATTTTTGATTCTTATGACACTTATGCGCTTGCTTTTATAAGGGTTTTAATACTTTACACCTTTGACTTATAACAGGTAACTATATTAAAATATTTCATGGAAAAATTTACAAACTACGAAGAACATATAGACAACTTTATCAATTGGTTCTGGGATGCTTTACCTAACCTGGTTATGGCTATTATACTACTAGTCGTAGGCATTTATCTTATTCGTTTTATTAATAGAATGGTTCGTAAATTCTTTCAAGCCAAGGATTATGACCCTTCATTAGAAACGTTTACCCAGAGTTTAATTTCTATAGGTCTTAAAATTGTGCTCTTTGTGCTTGTGATTACGCAACTAGGCGTCCAGTCATCGTCGCTAGTAGCCATTATTGGTGCCGCAGGTCTGGCTATTGGCCTTGCACTACAAGGCTCTCTGTCCAATTTTGCTGGAGGCGTACTTATCTTACTGTTCAAACCCTTTAAAATCGGGGATTTTATTTCTGCACAGGGAGTAGACGGTACCGTAAAGGAAATTTCAATCTTCACTACAAAACTAACCACTTTTGGAAACCAATTGGCCATCATACCAAATGGTCAGCTTTCTAACAACAATATCATCAATTACAATGCAGAGTCTACCAGAAGGGATAAAATAGATATCGGTATTGGATATGGTTCTAATATTAAAAAAGCAAAGGATATTCTCTTGGATATCTGCGCTCAGCACAAAAACATACTTACTGAACCTATTCCTGAAGTATACGTTGGAGAATTGGGTGATAGCGCTGTAAATCTCACATTACGCTTTTGGGCTGATAATAAGGTTTTTTGGGCGGCGCATTTTCATGTTATGGAAGAAATTAAAAATAGATTCGATGCCGAGGGCATAGAGATTCCTTTCCCACAACGGGTTATGCATCAGGCCAAATAAACAAAACGACTTTTAACACTAACAAGGTGCTTAAAAAGTACTTTTAGACGTCTTTGCGAGGCACGTAGAAATCTGTAGCTTTATAGTTTTTAAGGAACAGATTACTTCGCTTCGTTAGTAATAACGTCTTAGTCCAATTTTTTAGACTTTCTCTTTTATTTCTTCTTTGTTTGGAGCATAAAATCCTTAAGGTAGTTGGGTTCAAAATAGGCTACATCTTCAAAGTCGTTATCCATGTATTTTTCATACGACAATAATGCCATTTCTTTGGATGAGGGTACACAACCCGTAGCGTATGAAAAATTCTCGACAGCTAGCAAATCCTTAATCTTTTGAGCACCACTTCCTAAAATATGAACGATATTATCATCTGTATATGCTTCAAACGACTGCTCACTTATGATTTCCGCTTCGGTATCCCTAATTTGTTTTAAATCTTTATCAAAAACTGCTGAATATACTTCCATTCTCCTAGCGTCCAAAACAGGAATAATATAGTCGTAAGCCCCTTTAACTTGGCTCGCCATACTCGTTAAGGTCGGAATGGAAATTAACGGCACGTCCAAAGAAAAACACAAACCCTTTGCTGCCGAAACCCCAATTCGCAACCCTGTGTAGGAGCCTGGGCCTTTACTTACGGCAATGGCATCTAATTCGTTTAGAGAAACCTTAGCTTCTTCCATACATTCGGCTATAAACACATGGAGTTGTTCCGCATGGGAATAGTTGGGGGTATTATTCTCGCGTATAGCTAACAATTGTCCATCTCTAGCCAAACTTACGGAGCAGTTAGTCGTCGCTGTTTCCAAATTTAATATTAATCCCATAAATCAAAGGTATAGATTAGCCACAACAAGAAAAAGCCTGTAAACTTTATATTCACAGGCTTTGCTCTATTAATTGAGTTAGTTTAATTCAAGGTCATTGGTATTCCAAAATAGAATTCCAGTATTTTTAATCTAAAGATATAATCGTATTTAGTTCGCACTACTTCTGCCTCGGCGTTGTCAACTCGGGCTTGTGTTTGCGTAAAATCAAAAGCGTTTAATAGACCAACATCAAAACGTTCTTTTGCATATTGATAAGCCAATCTTCTCGCTTCCACTGTTTTTTCGGCTGCTTCGTAAGATTCGAAGGACACGTTGGCATTTACATACGCTTGGTTTATTTCGTTTTCCAAATCTAGTTTTTGTTGCTCCAATTGCAGCTTTCGTTGTTCCACAGCTATTTCGGAACGTTCAATACCATTTCTAACGCTAAAACCATTAAAAATTGGAACATTCAACTGTACCCCATAGGAAATACCGTCAAAAATCCATAGCTGATCTATAAAGCTAGGCGTAAAAAATACCGGTGGCCCTCCTTCGGTTATAGGTGGGCCAGGTATTTGACCAACATCAGAATATCTCGTGTTATAATTGAAAAACGCTCCTATGGTTGGCATCAGCGCTCCTTTACTTATAGCCAAATCTTTCTCGGCCAACTCTATATTGGATTCAGATAGTTTTATATCATTTCTAAACTCCAAGGCCTTTGCAAAAATGGTGCTAGGCGAATTGTTCAAAATATCAGTTACCGGAACGTCGAATGTTTCGTCTGACACGTCAAAATTCTCGTAATCCCCAATCTGTAACAATTGTGCCAAGCCTATTGTTGAAATTCTAACATTACCCTCGGTATTCACAATCTGCTGCTGCTGTGTGCGCGCTGTTGCTTCTACATCCAGAAGATCACCACGGGGTACTACGCCAGAAGCCACTAGCTCCTTCAACCTACTCAAATCTTGCTCCGTTGCCTTGTATTGTGCTTTGGCAACGTTCAAGGATTCTTTATTAGATAGAATATTCAAGTATGCTATGGCAACTTGTAGTCTTATATCGTCTTTCAAATCGTCTAGTCGATACTGGTTTGCTATAGCATTTATTTTTGCCCTATTCAACCGATGTATATTACGTAAACCATCAAATAGGGTTACAGCAGTTGTGATACCGGCATTAACATTGTTCTGTGTTATATTCGTTGGCAGGTTGTTCGTAGGATTAATAGAAAAACCGGTGTTGCTAGAATACGAAGTATTTGCATTCAAAGAAGGTAAAAAATCTCCAATGGCGTCAGACTTATCTATCATTACAGTTTCTAGATCAAGCTCAAATTGCGCTACCGTTAAATTATTCTCCACGGCATATTCCACGCACTCCTGTAAGGTCCATTTTTTAGCCTGCGCAGTTGTCAGCGTTATCGCAAAAAGTAGCAATAGCATGCTAATATAATATTTCATTTTTCGTTGTTTTGATTATTGATTTGATTGATGCTTACTCTTCTGTTTCCTCTCCCTCTTCGCCTTCTTCCTCACCTTTTTTAATAGGTTCGGTTTTGTTCCACTGTTTTACCTTGTCCTCCTCGGTAAGGCCAGATAAAATTTCTACGTTAACGCCATCGGAAATACCAATTTCTATATCTTTTCGTTCAAATTTTTGATCCGATTCCGCACCAACGGCCAACTCCACATACGGTTTGTTGGTAGACTTATCAAACTGTAACAAAGCTTCTGGGATTACCAGAATATCATCTTTCTTCTCTAATACTATAGATGCATTGGCACTATAACCCGCTCGGATAAACACGTCATCGCTCACTTCCACATCGCCTTCTATCTTAAATTGCACCGCACCTGCTTCTTCTATACCCTTTGGGGCTATAAACTTTAGCTTAGCATCCAATTCGGTTCCTTCCAAAGCACCTAAGGTTATTTTTAAAGGCGTGCCCACGGCAAGCTTTCCAACTTCACCTTCGTCTACTTTACCCTCAAAAATCATTTTGCTTAAATCTGCAATAGTGGCAATGGTTGTACCATCATTAAAATTATTGGCCTGTATTACCTGATCTCCAGCTTTTACGGGTATCTCCAACAAGGTTCCCGATACCGTAGCCCTAATATCTGTATTGGCCGCTGTTGATCCTCCTATTGATCCTCTGCGAATAATCTGGTAATCGGCATTTGCATTTTTAAGCTCCTGTTCACCTTGCTCAAAGGCCAACTTCTGGTTGATGAAATCCTGATTGGAAACCACCCCTTTTTCGTAAAGGGTTTTACTCCTTTCATATTCGATTTTAGCATTGTTAAGCGCCAGCTCCGCATTACGCACCCTTCCCTGTGCTTGATATAGGGCTTGTTCGTTAGGAACCACCTTTATAACGGCTATCAAATCCCCCGCTTTAACCTTTACGCCCTCTTCCAATAATATTTTATCAATAATACCTGAAATCTGTGGTTTTATTTCTACCTCATCCTGAGGTATTACCTTACCTGTAGCAACGGTCTTTTTTTCAATGTTGGATTTAAAAGGCTGCTGCGTTTCATAGGTAACCGCAGATTTACTGTTGCTTTTGATAAAAAATAGGGCTGCCCATATAGCTCCAAGCACCAAAACTCCTATTAATATGTATTTTACGATCTTGTTCATTTCTTACGTGTATTAGTATTTATTGGTTTAGTTTATTATTCTTCCCGGAGGGCATCGATAGGTTTTATACTTACTGCTCTTTGTGCCGGTATTAATCCTATGAGTACGCCCAAAATCACCATGAGCAACAGAGAACCGATAACATAGGGAATAGGTACTGTTGGATTAGTATAGGGAATATCAACATCTTGGGTGAAAGCGTCAATACCTTTTAAAGTCAAAGCTCCAATGATTATTCCTATGATACCGGCCAGTAAAGTCAAAAAGAGGGACTCTATCAAAATTTGGTTACGTACTTCTGCAGGTGTGGCGCCTAATGCCCGTCTTACCCCTAACTCTTTTGTACGTTCCTTAACTGAAATCAAAAGAATATTTCCAATACCAATAACACCAGCCAAAATAGTTGCGATACCAACAATTAAGGATAAAAAGGTAAGTCCGTTAGCGAAACCAAAAATTTTCTTAAATATCTCACCTAAATTAAAGGAACCAATAGCCTTTTCGTCTTCCGGATCAGCCTTGTGTATACGTCTCAAAGTTGATTTAATATCCTGTTCCACTTTTACAACATCGGCATCATCATAAGCGGCAATAGCAAACCACGCTACATCATCACCGGTATTATATATTTTTTTATACGTGGAAAAAGGTATAAAAATATCACTATCATTATCAAATGGTCCACCTCCGGCGAATTTATGTACCCCTACTACCTGAAAACTTACATCTTCAATTTCTAGATATCCCCCTATAGGATTTTCATCTTCATCAAACAATTCTTTCTGCGTACGTTCCCCAATTACGGCAACCTTGCGTTGTTGCTCTATATCCTCGTCGTTTATAAATCTCCCACCGTCATAAATTTTCTTTGTGGCTATTTTAGTGAATTCAGGAAAATCACCAAAGACTGAATAGTTTCCAGATTTTATTCCTCTTGTTATCACCCCAGGACTGGAGCCAAAAACCCCGCTTACATTTCTTGGAGCTAAGGTTTCTATTTCAGGTATTTGTCTTTTTAGTTCCTCGGCATCCTTTAATTTCAGTTGAATTTGACGACCGGTTTTAAAACCTGCATAGGGCTTACTTGTACTTTGCGCCCATATAAACATTGTGTTTCTAGCTGTACTTTCAAACTGTTTTTCAAAACCATTATCCAAACCTTTGGCAGCCCCTGAAAGCGCTATATAAATATAAATACCGATAAACACACCTAACATGGTAAGAAAGGTTCGCAACTTGTTTTTTCCTATAGATTGAAAAATTTCACGCCACGTATCCGAATCAAATAATTGTCTCATATTACTCGTCGTTTAGTGCTACAATTGGTTTTATCTGTGCTGCTCTTTTGGCAGGTATATAGGCTGCAAGCGCCCCAGCTATAATTAAAAGAATAGTCACAAAAATAGCCGTTCCTGAATTGATGGAAGGATTTGTAATAAAATAGTCATCTTCCAAGACTTTACCTCCAATAGAATTCAAGGTAACAATTCCTAAAAACATCCCAATAAAACCAAATATGGCCGTTATAAAAATTGATTCCAGCAAAATGGAACTAATAATAATTCTAGGCGTTGCCCCCATCGCTTTTCGGATACCGATTTCCTTGGTCCGTTCCTTTACCACAAAAACCATAATATTACTAATACCAAGAATACCAGAAATAATTACAGAAAAAGCAATACCAGAAATGATAATCTTTAAAACACTCGCAAACTGTTGATTTTGTTTTAGGTTGTCAGCTACGTTCTCTATACGTATTCCGCGTGGATCGTTTGGACTAACCACTTTTTTCTTACGTAAAAACTCATCAAGATTTCTTTGAAATTTCATTGCCCCAGAATAGCCAATGGCTTCATTAAATGCAAGGGTAATCTGGTCTGCTTTATCATTATTGCCCTCAATCAGCTGCCTTGTAGTAAAAGGAAGAAATACATTCCGTTCTTCATTGTCTCCACCATCGTCCTGAAAAACACCGATAACCTTAAATGCGCTTCCACCAATATCGATATACTCACCAAGTGCATCCACGCCTTGAAAAAGATCTTTTTCCACCATTCTTCCAATAACGGCATACTTAGTTCTGTCACGAAGATCTTTGTTATTGATGTACCTGCCCTTCATCATTATGGTCTTTTCCGCAAACTGCATTCCCGGTGCTATTCCACGCGTAGTATAATTATCGGATTTATCCTTATACGTTATAGATGCGCTACGTTGTATCTGCGGGGTAATGTATTCTAAGAGCGGGGCAAATTCTTTTGCGATATCGTCCAAATCGCTATTTTTAAATTCTATTTGTCGTTTTGCTTTATACCCCCCATATGGAAGGGTTGTTTGAGATGGGTATATCCTAAAAATATTGGTAGCATCGTCACCAAAGAACTTCATGAAGGTATTATTAAGGCCGTTTCCCATACCGTATAGGGTAACATAGATAAAGATACCCAAGGCCACGGTAAACCCTGTCAGAAAAGTACGCAGCTTGTTTTTCTGTATCGTTTTTAGTATTTCCTTCCAGGCATCAATGCTAAACATACTGGGATGCTCTTACTTGTTCTACTTTTTTATCTTCTACGATTACGCCATCCTTTAAATGTACGATTCGTTTACACATCTGGGCAATATCTTCCTCGTGCGTAACTACAAGTATCGTATTTCCAGCATCGTTAATCTTCTGTATCAAATCCATAACCTCATAGGAGGTTTTACTATCCAGGGCACCGGTAGGCTCATCTGCCAGCAATACTTTTGGCTCTGCCGCCATAGCACGTGCAATAGCCACACGTTGTTTCTGACCCCCCGAAAGTTCACTTGGCAAGTGGGTAGCCCATTCTTTAAGCCCTACTTGTTCCAAATATTTTAAAGCTTTTTCTTGTCGCTCCTTTCTTGCCACACGCTGATAATACAAAGGTAAGGCCACATTTTCTACAGCGCTTTTATAATTGATCAGATTGAATGACTGAAATATGAACCCTAAGAACTTATTTCTGTATTGCGCCGCTTTGGTCTCATTTAAATCCTTAATGGGAACTCCATCTAAGGTATAAGAACCCTCGTCCAATTCGTCAAGCATCCCTAAAATATTCAACAAGGTTGATTTTCCTGACCCTGAAGACCCCATAATGGCAACCAATTCTCCTTCTTCTACAGAGAAATTTATTCCTTTTAGGACATGTAAAGAATTACTGCCCATTTTATAGGATTTGTGAAGATCTTTAATTTCTATCATGTTGGTTCTCTTTGTGGTTTGGAAGCTTCTAAAAAAGACATCCATCAATAGGACATCAAACTTGCAAAAATGTTACAAGAATAGCTTCAAATTTTTCTACTATTTTAATTTTGGGCAAATTCGTCAGGTTTCACAGCATTCCATACTTTAATTTTATCTCCTTCAGCTAGTCCTGATATGACTTGAACATAAATACCATCGCTGATACCAATTTCTATGTCCCTTCGCTCAAATTCTTGATCGCCCGTCTCAATTTCGAGATAAGGTTTTTTCGTTTTATCATCAAACTGTACCAAGGCTTCCTTAACCGCTAAAACACTATCGACCTTAGCCAAAATAATAGAGGCGTTAGCACTTAATCCAGCTCGGATAAATACAGAATCCTGTTTGTTCAAGGTTCCCTTTATCTCAAATTGTATGGCACCGTTTTCCTCTTTTCCTTTAGGAGCAATATAATCAAGTACTGCATCAAAAATAACGTTTTCTAAGGCGCCTACAGTTATTTGCAAGGGTAAATCCTCTGTTATCTTA
>Ga0075108_10001811_pt1 | contig 10071 bp, 11 predicted proteins | sample AntAceMetag02UK1_FD_69797 | JGI IMG/M metagenome (GOLD analysis project Ga0075108, IMG submission 69797) | Saline lake microbial communities from Ace Lake, Antarctica - Antarctic Ace Lake Metagenome 02UK1 | ecosystem: Environmental > Aquatic > Non-marine Saline and Alkaline > Saline | place...
TCCTCCTGCTCCACCGCCAGCTCCCCAGACTTGAACTTTTGCAAATGTTCCGCTGGCTGGCTTTGTCCACGTTCCAGATGCTGTAAAAGTTTGGGAATTATTTTGCACTCCCAAAGTGTCCCGCATTGCTGATGCACTAGAATCATCTAGCAAGGTTCTTGCAAAGCTTGTAAGAGTTGTTAATGCCGCTGCAATCCCGCTGGTGTAGTAAAAAAATCTATCTGCAACAGGGGTTTGTAAATCCATTGCCCGAATATTACTTATGCCTTGTTCTGACATATTAAGAACATTTTCAGCATAGTAATTAAATAGTGTTGTTGCTTCAAAGTCACTTGAACCATCGTTAAAAATATAACCTATTGCTCTCCAGCTGTTATACGGATGATACCAGCCTTTTAAACTGCCCCTTAAATCATATGGCTTTTTGTCGCTTAAAACCGGCTTTCCTGTTTCTGTGATATATGCAAAATATGTTGTAGACGCTCCTTCAGAAACACCAGATTCAAGATCTGTTGCAATGTCCCATTCTATTTCGGTGTGCCTTGTGTTTACTGAAGTGCCATAAACACTAATATCAAAATCAAATTCAACAGCAGAAATAACTGTTGTGCTAATGTATTTTGTAGCAACAGGATTATCAGAGTTGAAAACTTTGTTCAGATCAAAAGAACGTGATGCAATACAATTTGTTTCATCAACAACTGCTATTCCTATAGGTATTCTATTTACTTCCGCAAATGCAGAACCTCCGTAACGCTTCCACTTTCCAGCCACCAGATCGAACCAATAATCACCAGTTGCAGGGGAAGAAGGTTCTGTTACTGAATAAATAGGCGAAGTGTATGTTACATCTACTGTAAGGCTATCATCTTCAACAAACACCCAGCCACCACTCATAATTGTTAGAGTGTCATTGTTCGATAAAGCAACGCGTTCAAGTGGCACACCAGAACTATTTAAGAAATAACCTCTATAAACATTAGATAATTCGGTTGCTGATTCAATGTAAGCAAGTAAATATTCAGTTGAGGTTTTGAAAACTGCATATTGTCCAACACGATTAGATATTTCAGTTCCAACAGTGTCAATTGTAATTATAGTACCATCTTCACCCTGCCATTTACTAGATTCTTGCCCTGTAAGAGCTGTATCATCAACTAATGCTGTATTATTTGAAGATGGTGCAACTGTAAGGCTTGTTTCTGCAAGGTCTGCTGCGATGGTGGTACTTGTGCCATCAATGTTCAAAACAAGGCTTGTAGTAGCCCCTTCAACCGTAACTGTTGCTGCGGAGCCTGCCGCACGTAAGAAATCAGGTCTGATGCTGGTACTTACTATTTGACCCGACAAAATAGCGTTTGCTGCGCCTGTTAAACTTCCTAAGTCCACGGTTGAACCGCCTATAACTAGGCTAGTTGCGTATAAAGCTCCCCACGGCGTAACGGCACTACCTATATCTTGACCAGAAGCCACAACACCGGTTGAGGGATTGCGCCCGACTACGGCACCGATTAATGCACTTCTGAAATCATTATACCAACTTTCATCTTGGACATCACCGGAACTTTTAACCGCTGAAATATTTGTTGTTCCCATTATTCTATGCCTCTCTTAATCTAAGTGCGGTTAAAAATGTTTTTGTTTCGTATTCAATGCCAACCACTTTCCATACTACATTAGGTGATATTTTTACGCCACCCACAATATATGGCGTTTTCTCACTTCCCGCAACACTGGATCCTGCCAACGGTATTTTATTGGTTTTGTATTGTTTATGGCGTTTACGATAATCAACCGAAACCGGATCTAAAATATTCGTGCCCGTAGAAATATCAGTTGTAATGTAAACCTTTAATTCTGCTTTCGGAACTTTGAATTGTGCAAGGTAATAATCCGCTATAGCTGTTGCTGTAAGGGTGTTTGTAATAAATTCAAATGTGTATGTTTTTAAACCGATTCCATATCGTTCAACAAAAGTTTCATCAGTTGATGTTATATCGTTAACCGTTATAGTGTTAAAAGTTCGTTGCAACCCATTGTTATAGTTTATGATTCTTGTTATATTATCTCTTTGCAAAGAATCGCCAGCGCCAAACAACTCCAAGCTTGCCCCACCTGAAACCGATCTATCTGAAACGACCATATCACCAGAGTCGTCAATATAAAAAACACTACCCGATGCGTTTAAGAGTTGCTCTAAAACGGTTCGAGAATCCTTTTGTGAAAACGCCGCTGAATCGTCAATTGTTCCATCGTAGCCAACTGTGACTTTTGCGGCATCGTAACCCAGAAGTGCCGTTATTTTCGGGCGGTTTAAAACAGCCTTAATAGCAGCAGAAAAAGTTATTCCATCATTGATTAAACCACCAATAACTTTAACTTTCCGAAATATAGAATCTTGCGATAATACCCGAAGTTTTACAGTATCCTTTTCAAAATCCTGAAGCGTTGCTTCATCATTTATCAAGCCATTATAAATCACGCTAACAACACCAGCATCATTAGTGTACTTGACCTGTATCTTTGCCCTATCTCTGGTAAAATAAAACATACTTGAAGAATCTGTTTCATCATTAAACCGACCATCATAATTAGTTAGTGTCAGGCTTAAATCCGCATAGGTATATATGCCTATATCATACGATCCAGAATCAACCGATTGTTTGATTTTATTGAACTTTCTAACAATTACAAAATCAGAAATATCTACTTGATCACCATAAGTAGTGTTTGTTTGTAGTGGTGTTACTAAAATTGTATAAAACGCAATACTCATTAATTACACTTCCTCAGCAAATTTTATACTTGTTATCGGAGAACCAATATAGCTATTATTTCTCCAAGTGGTTTTGATGTCGTTATAAGTTTGCACCTGATATAAATCTTTCAAACGCCAGTTTTTAAAGTCCACAGAAAAATTATCTGTTCCATATTTTCCACCACAAAGCCAAATTAAAAAAGGATCTTGGCTTTCATACATCGACTCAATTATATTAATATCACCTTGCTCAGTATGCTGAAGTTTGAGTTGAGCTTGAAAGGTTTCAAAATTCTTTTGCGTTATATATTTGCCTGTAAGGACTTGTGACCTTTTTTCATTGGCATCAGTTGCGGGTTTAACGTCAACAAATCCTTCAAAAGTTCCTATTTCATCAGTTGTAACAAATATTGTTATATATTTTTGAGCGTCAACACTTTGTGTTTTTGTGGCTGTTATATTTATTTGCGTTGTCGTGACAGAATCAAATTCATAATAAGAAGTATTCTCAGCAAAGACCGTTTCAACAATGCCAGATTTACTACCATCAACACCAACCACATTCGCAAAAGAAGAAGCCCCTGCTCCATATGTGATAGCAAAATCTTTCAGGTTATGATCTACAATGAAAATTCTACTTATTGTGGCGCTTGCAAATGTAATAGCGATGGTTTCAGCAGTCGTATCATCAGAGCCTACCGAATCCCACCTTGTAAACCGATTCATAGATAGTATGTTATCAATAGAGCCATCCGCCGAAGAAGCCGTTGCATTACCACCATCTTTAAATAAACTTGAACTTTTTTCAAGAACTTTTATACCGCCTGAAATTGTCATTTTATCCCCTATCCGTCCCTAGTGTTGTATTTTCAAGTTGTCTAGCCGTGATAAATTCAGCAGCATCATCAGTAAAGCTTATTTCAATTCTTGCGACAGATCCACCACCTTCAGATTCATCTTCTTTTACAAATCCCCTTTGTCGTGCCGTTCCTTCAACCACCTGCTCAAAGTTCTTGCGAGGTGCTACTATTTCACCATCTGCAAGCAATGCCCTATGTCTATCTCCTGACCTTGATGCGCCAGCACCGCCAACCATACCCCCATCTTCTAATCCAGATATTGTAGTGCCAGCTATAACTGCCCCCCTTAGAATCCCCGCTGTCAGCTCTGCGGCTTGAAATGGGGGGGCGGCAAGACCAAGCTGCCTTCCTATCAGTGCCATAGCAGCCTGCGTGTTCATTATATTACTAGCAAATGCAAGCCCCTGCTGCATCAGAAAGAACGCTTTTCCCGCGGCGCTGCCTTCTTTGAATAACGCCCGCCCTGATGCGATTGCAGAGGTCAACGTGTCTTTCAAAGTTTTCTTCTTAAAGTCTAGAATCTCGGTTGCAGTCTCTAGTTCGCCTTTTTGGATTGCAGCCAAATGAGTAAAGGTTTCTTTTTTTGTATCTGTAAAATCTTTTGTTAAAAGCTTCTTTTTATCTGCTATTTTCTTTTTGAGAGTTAATATTTCTTTGATATTTCCCTTTTTTTCTAGTGCCGCTAAAAGAGCTATTTCTAACTCTCGCAACGCTAAAACCGCATTAGATGCAGAAATATTTTGTTCTTGCAATCTAGCTTTAGTTTCTCCTTCTGCTATAATTTTATTGCCATCTGCAACAAGCTTTCTATCAGCTTCTTCTTGTGCTGCTATGGTTCTTGCATCCAAAGCAGCAGCTGCTTCTTCTTCTAATTTTCCACGCATTTTTTCAGCATCTATAGCATCATAAATCTCTTCAAAACTTTGCTTAACGCTTTTATTATCTTGTATGAGTCTTTCATTTGCCTCCATTAATAAAGCAATTGATCCTTTTATTTGCGAAACTTTTGTTCCGTATGCGCTGGCTGGTAAAGCCTCGAACATTGCAAGCTGAACTTTGCGTAGTGTTATTATTAACTCATTAAGCCCAACCTTCATTTTATTAACATTTACAGTAAAATTTTGCCCTGCGATTGTAAAAAGCGTTTGAATGCCGATTAATAACGCCCTAAAAGATTCTAAATTTGTTGTTATCCCCGCTATTGCTATTCCAATTCCTATAAAAGCAGTTCCAACCACACCTAGTGGAACAGCCAAACCTCCTATTACCAAAGCGACGCCCGCAAAGCCAACTTTTAAAGCAAGAACGCCTATTCCTAAAGTTGCTATCGCAGCGGTTATGCCAAAAAAAGCAGTTGCGGCTGCTAAAACTTTCGCAATAAGCCTTTTTGTGTTTTCGTTTAATCCTACGAACTCTTTGAGCAAGTCTTTAGTGGCAACTGTTGCATCCTTAACGGCTGGGGTAAAGAAGCCGCCTATTTGAGTTGAAATAACCCCAATAGTGTTAGAAAGCTTCTTTGTTTCGTTATCTAACGTTTTTGATTGCGCCTCAAACTCTTTTTCTAATGCCGTTGCGTTTTGCACTTCTGTGCCTGCAATTCTTAACGCCCGCCCTAATTCATCACTGTTTTTTGCCAAAACCGGCAATACATTTAATATTTCTGTGCCTGCTAGCCCGAAATCAGCAAGGGTTGCGGCTACACCTCTTGTGGTTTCTCCGGCTCGTGACAGCCCTTCTACAAACTTTTGGAACACAACAGCAGCATCATCTTGAAAAGTCTTTTTTAAAGCGTCCCCTGTTAATCCTGTGATCTTTTGAAGTTGTTTAAAAGATTCGCCACCACCTCGAATAGCTTCATCTATCGCCTGAAAGGATCTGCCAACAGCCGAGCCACCTCCTTCAGCTTCTATCCCTACTGACTTCAATGCGGCACCAAAGGCCGCAGCCTCAGCAGAAGAAACCCCGAATTGAGTCGTAGCCCTTGCAACTCGTGTAGTAACGGCGGCTATTTCCCGCTCCGAAGCTGCAAAGCTGTTCCCCAGTGCGACTATTACAGATGCAAACTTATCTATATCACCAGTTCCTTCCCTAGTGATATTCAATATTCTTGTTAAAGTTGTTGCGGCTTCCTCACCTGAAAGATCTGAGGCGGTTCCAAGTTTTGCTATTGTTTCAGTAAATTTAAGTAGGTTTTCTTTACCTTTAACCCCCAATTGACCCGCAGCCTGTGCTATTTCCAATAGTTCTTTTGTTGCAAATGGAAGCCGTGTAGATAACTTCTGAATATCCTTACCAAAATCAGTAAGGCTTTTTCCTGTTAAATCCGCTGTTTTACCTACGCCAATAAGCCCTGTTTCATAAATAGCAAATGACTTAACGGTTAAGCCTATCGTTGTTGCGAGTGCTGCAAAGGCTATTGTTGAGCCTTTAGCAACACTTTTTAAGGTATCATCTAAATTTTTTGTTTGTTTTTTTACGCGATCAAATTCGTCTCTTAATGCCTTAGAGTTCCCTTCAATCTTAATAACAACTGATCTATCATCTGCCATTAATTCTGTGCCTCCCTAAGCCTGTGATCTATGCCCGCTTCAATTTCAAGCCTTTCTTCTTCTGTTAAAGGCTTTGTTGTAGGGGCTGTTTTTGGTTTTATTATGTCTTTTCGTTTATCGTGACCATGAAGCATAGCATCGTAACAAAATGAATTGTTTTCTCTTATATCAATAATTTCTATAAGTCTGTTCGCTAATTTTGGAGTTACTTTATCTAAGAACAATTCATAGGTGTATGGATAGTTCGAGCCGATCTTGTCGTAAATTTCTTCAACATCATAAACAACCGAATCGCCAGTGTTTTTTTTTTCGTTTCTTGTTGGCTGGTGCTATCTTTTACTTGATCAACTATTACAGATAAAATCTTATTATTATTTTGAATTCCATCCGTAACATTGCTTTCGCACATCATGCAATATAATTTATGTGCATTAGAAGTTAGCTCAACCTCTCCACCAATCTCAACCGTCATATTATCAATTGTTTTCTTGCTTTCTTCATCAAGTAAACAATAAGTAGTTATAGCCAAGTCTAAAGGTGTAGGCTCTTGCATTACAGAAGATAAATCTTTCCCTTTTGGAAGGGCTGCATTGATGTCAATAAGCTTTCCAAAAGTCATAGGTACGATTGTTAAATTAACAACCGCACCCGAACAAACAATTGATAGCTTTTTGTCTTTAACTACGCAATTTTTCATATTAACTCGCTATTATATCACGATATTTCATAATTCCATTTTTAGCGGTATCTCTATACATGGAGATAGTTACGGAAGCTTCAGAAAAGGCGTTTTCGGTAAAGTTTATCGGAAGTCCCGCACCCGCACACCTAAAGCAATCAAGCTCTGACATAGTGCCATCACCTTGGCGACCTGAAGATATAATCAATCCAAAGTCATTAAATACATCAGTTGAACCGCCAACTGTTACTTCACGGCTTCCTGTATTAATCGGTCTTGTCTCAAAAGTAGCGGTATCGCCTGTTACTAATGCTATAGTTCCAGATCCACCAGTTAATTCAACGCCTGTGTTTGGAATCGTTACAGCCGTTGAGGTAGTTATTGTTAATGGTGAAGCTGTTATTTTAAGTAAATCGTTTACATAAACAAGATCATCGCCATTTGCAAAATCAACATCATTTCCCGCATACACATCAACTGTTGTTGAAGAGGCTGCGACAACTACGAATTTACTAAACTTCAAACTGGCTTCTTCACCAGATTCAGCGGTTGCAGTCGCTACACCAGTTGTGGCAACAGCAGAAACTCCGTTTTTATTTGTAAGAGTGCTTACATTTCCAGAAGTTTCAGCTGCGTTTATTGTCATTGCTTTTCCAAGTAAAGTTTCAAACAAGAAAGACGGATATTCTCTTAATGTTAAGGCAACTTCTGCTGTAATTAAACCACGTTCAACTTTCCAAGGATATTTTGAAGAGCCGCCGTTTAAAGGAATAAGCTCCCCTTCCGACGATACTTCAGCAGAAGCATCAACTCTTGCCCGACCTAAGTAGTTTCCAGTTGTTACATTGTACGCTGTAAGCGTGTGTATGCCGAAAATGGCATTCGGTTGTGATTCTGTCATTTTTGAAAGCTCCTTAAATTACTTGCTCTGTTGTTAAATTGATGTGAAATCTTTTAGGTATTTTTAAGCTTATTATATCATCGCCTTTTTTTATCTCATAACGCTCGTGATTCTGAACGATTAAGAAATCTTTCTTTGCAATGATTTTATCGTTTCTTGGTTCTGTTTTTTTATCTGCCATAAGCTTATCCTATTATTGTTGAAACTACCGTTATACCGCCTACTTTAAAGTCTGCGCCTTCGTTCAATGATGCGTTCGCTGGGAGCAATTCCGTTACTTTTAGATTCGTATGCCTGCCACTTTTAAAACTCTCTTGCACGACCTCTCTTAAACAACGTGAATAACGTAAAACTTTAGTTAATGTGCCTTCACAATTTGAGTTATTAAAAACAACTTCAAAGTTTACGCTTATCTGCAATGCCGTTTTGTTGCCGCTGGCATTAGCTGTTAAGTCAACAATTCCGTAATAAATAAAAGGATCAACATTAAAGACTTGATCGTTTGCGTTATTAAAATAACTTTCATTCGCAACAGGCAATAATTGAATAGAGTCGGCTTTTTCAGAGTTTATTTCTGTTATTTTCGCTGGCAATTTTGATTGCATCTTTGCTAAAATATCAGCTAGATAACTTTCTATATCGTATTTACTTGACACGCCCTAACACCTCCAATTTTGAGGCTACAAAATCAGATATCAACCTTTGGAACCTTAAAGATTGAGCGTCATCAATAAATAAATATTTCCTTGCTGGCATCTTCTTTGTGCCTCTTTGGATATACCCGCTATATTTAACGTTAGTACCTTGAACAAGGGATTGTCTGCCTATGTGACGTATTGTGTCAGCATTGCCCCTTCCAGTAACCGAGTCGCGCAAATCCCCGCTTGATACAAGAATAGGCAAGTTGCCAACTGTTGCAGCCTTGCGTTTTGCATATTTTTTGCTTAATGAAGGGTATTTTCCATCGCCTTTTAAAATAAAGTTTTGCTTTGTCGTTTTGAATATATCTCTTGATATCTCGCCCATGACAAAACGCAAATCGCCAACAGATTTAATTGCTGAATCAAGATTTGCTTTAAACTGTATATCATTCTCTATTTTATAAGAAACTTGACCTACCATTGATCAACCCCCTTTTCAAAAAAAGGAACTATCCCAGCATTGCCCGATTCGGTATGAAAAGAAGAAAGCCCACTAACACTGTCAATTTCTGTTTCATCAGGTAAATCAAGTTTATTATCTCGCAGCATGGTTAGTGTCTTTATGCTTTCACGGTATGCGCTGCCTGCTGTCATTTCTTGCGGAATATTGCTATCAGGAATAGGAACTGATTTTTTTAGATTTAATATTTTAGAGGCTCGATATACTACTAAATCAACCGCTATTTTCTTCACGATTAAAAGGCTGGAAGCTCCGGTTATAGGTGTATCGTAACGCTTGCCTAAATACATGTTTATTTGTGCATCAGCTTGATCTAAAAAACCCGCTATAGCATCAGACGTAACTTGCCCCGCTGAGCCAAAAGCAATTCCTTTCATTTCTTCTATAATATCGGATTCCAGCGCATAGGTCATGTCTTAAACTTCCTTAATGAATCCAAGTTTGCCAAATTCTGTAAGTTTACTTTCAGGGCAAGCCTTACCTTTAGCATAAAATAAACCGTTTCTTTTTAGATTGTGTTTTAGAACCCAGCATTTACCAGTTATTTTAATATCTTTTTGCTCTACATCCAATTCTGCAATATCTGATTCACTTGCTTCTGTAGCAGCTTCATGTTCTTCATCTAGTTTTGAAGCTTCTTCAGCCTCTATTGCTTTTGCGTCTTCTGCTTCCATTTCTGCAAGTAATGCGGCGTCTTCTTGAACTTTAGCTGCTTTTTCTTCTTTTTCTTGTGCTAGTTGTTTTGCTTCTGCGTCTGTTTTTTTAGTCATTTCATTACCTAGTTTAGAATTTAAAAAGTTGGGGTAAAGCCGAAGCCCTACCCCTTTTCTTTATGCAATCGCATCTTTAATCAGATAGCCAGCACCTGCATTTGCAATCAGTTGATCATAACTATCATCAACCATTATTTTCATTGCATTTGCAGGATCTTTAACCTCATGCTTAAACACTCTACGAGAATCAGCAAATTGTTGAAATCTATAACCTAGTGAAACTTGACGCTTTGAAGCTTTGTTAGGAGCAACACAAAATACAATATGCTTTCCCCATACAGGCAATATGTTAGAAGCTTGCCCTTGATTGGCAGCTTCGTAAATCGCCTTAGCAACTAGAACCCTTTTAACATCTAGCACATGTGCTAAATCTTCAGTGGTTAGCTGTCC
>Ga0075108_10001816_pt1 | contig 10051 bp, 10 predicted proteins | sample AntAceMetag02UK1_FD_69797 | JGI IMG/M metagenome (GOLD analysis project Ga0075108, IMG submission 69797) | Saline lake microbial communities from Ace Lake, Antarctica - Antarctic Ace Lake Metagenome 02UK1 | ecosystem: Environmental > Aquatic > Non-marine Saline and Alkaline > Saline | place...
CGTTCCTGCCATGCATCTAGGTTTTGGAGATAAATCTGACTCCTGTGTGGCCTATTTAATTGGTCAAGAAAACAAAGGGCTTGGCTATATGTTCCAAATGATGAACGAGGCGAGAATAGGTGTGGGTATGACAGGTGCGGCAATAGCTTCTGCCGCCTACCAAGCTTCACTAGAATACGCCAAAGAAAGGCCACAAAGTAGGAGATTGAATGAGAAAAACGCCAAGAACCTTCCACAGGTTTCTATTATTCAACATCCAGATGTTAGAAGAATGTTGTTCTTCCAAAAAGCAGTGGTAGAGGGCTCTGTGTCCCTACTTATAGAGGTTTCTAAATATGCGGATCTTTCTCACCATGCCAAAACAGATGAAGAAAAAACGAGAAACCATCTCCTTTTAGAACTACTTACTCCGGTAGCCAAAGCATATCCCACGGAGGCTGGAATGAAATCTATTTCAGAAGCTGTACAGATATTTGGAGGCTATGGATTTACAGAGGACTTTCCTGTAGAGCAGTACTACCGCGATATAAGAATAACATCTATTTATGAAGGAACTACAGGAATACAATCCCTAGACCTTTTGGGTAGGAAGGTGATGATGGACCAAGGAAGAGCCTTGCAATACCTCTCTGAAGAAATGATGAAAACCATCAAAAAGGCTTCAGAACATGAGGATTTAGCAGCGTATGGCAAAAAATTAGGTTTACAGCTTCAAAGTATCTCTGAAATCACCACTCACCTTATGGAAGTAGCCAAAACTGGCGATTCTGAACTTTTCCTTTCTGATGCCACACTCTATATGGAAGCTTTCGGTTTAGTAACCATTGCCTGGCAGTGGCTTAAAATGGCAGAAGTAGCTAAATCTAGCTTAGCCAGTGGAAGTACATTAAGCGACGAGCAGATTGCCTTCTTAAAAGGGAAAGTGAAGACCATGAAGTTTTTCTTCCATTATGAACTCCCAAAAACGGCTGGGCTTATCACTCGATTAAAAGACAGTGAGGTTATCACCATCATGCGAGGTGAAGAAGAAATGGCTTTTTAAATAGAGATCAGAAACTTACTAATCGGAATAGGGAAACCTGTTCCGATTTCTTTACGCCTTATTTCCGGCTAATGTTTCTGTTTTTATTTTATCCTGAAGTTTTAATAAACCTCCTATCAAAGCTTCTGGCCTTGGTGGGCATCCTGGCACATAAACATCTACCGGAATAATCCTATCTACACCTTTTACCACGTGATAGCCATGCTCCCAGTAGGGCCCGCCGCAGTTTGAGCAGCTGCCCATTGATATAACATACTTCGGATCTGCCATTTGCTCATAAAGCCTTTTGATTCTATCTGCCATTTTAAAGGTGACAGTTCCTGAAATTATAATGAGGTCCGACTGACGTGGTGAATTTCTAGGAAAAATCCCGAAACGCTCTAAGTCATAATTAGAAGCCATGGAAGCCATCATTTCTATGGCACAACAGGCCAATCCAAAACCTAGAGGCCAAAGTGAATTGGCTCTGGCCCAATTGGCCAACTCATCTAGATTAGTCAAAATGACCTCTCCCTGACCATCCTTTATTCTTTCGCTATTTTCTAATGAATCAAAATTCATTTGTATTTCTTATTTACAGATTCATAAACTTCCATAGGTATTTCGATTTTAAAGTCAGAAGGCTTCTGGCTTGATTTAGCCCAATCTAAATGCCCCTCTCGCCAAGCATATACCAGACCTAAGGTGAGTAGGAAAATGAAAACAAACATTTCACTTATGGCGTACCAAGCCCATTTCCCTCCAGTTTCACGAATTAAATCTGCATTCCCAAAAACAGTACCCCATGGAAATAAGAGAACTAGCTCCACTTCAAAAAGCAAGAAAATAATGGCTATCACATAAAATCGGATATTGAAACTTACTAAAGCTAAACCCTCAGCATCTTCACCAGATTCATAAGAGGCTAGTTTCTCTTGATTTGGTTTGTGAGGTCTTAGAAGCTTCGCTATACCTAATATCACCGTAAGCATTAAAAATGCAGCGAATATAAATAAAAATATAAATCCGAAATTTTGGGCCATAAACTTCACCTTTCCTGCAAACCTACCTATTAAATTCAAATTTCTAACAAAAGGTTTGGCTTCCGTCTTATAATTGGATTAAACTTTGCATCTCTTCTTTAACAGAATGTATATTAAGTCAATGACCTTATTCGTTAGTTCTTAGGATGACCAAAAAGTTTCTTCGATTTTTTCTGATCGCAGCCTTCTATAATGCAGCAGGCCAGCAGACCGCTGAACCCGCTCCTGTAATTTGTCCTTCAGAATTAGGGGATGCCTTTACGCAGGTTTTACAAAACACGAATAGGCAATTAAGGAGAGTACCTACCAGTAACATCGAGGTAACTTATACCAATTTTCCAGACGTCGCACAAATAGCCTTTGAGAAAGCAGTAAGCATTTGGGAAGAGATTCTTATCACAAAGTTACCCATCAAAATAAATGCCAAATGGGAGAGTATAGACGGTACTACATTGGCCTTTTCTGGAGCCAGTAGGATTTACAGAAATACAGATAACTTACCCTATAATGATGTTTGGTATGTAGGTTCCTTGGCCGAAGCCATTGGAGGTAGAGATCTTAATAATGGTAATTCTGACATCAATGTAACTCTCAATAGTAACATAAATTGGTCCTTTTCAACAAGTGGAGCAGCCTTTAGCGGCCGATTTGACCTCATCACCGTGGTACTTCATGAAATAGCACATGGTTTAGGCTTTTCATCCTCCATGAAACTAATAAATGACGATACGGAAGGTCAATGGGGCCAATCTGGATTCCCTTTTATCTATGATGTCTTTCTTCTAAACAATGACGAGAAAGGACTAACAAGCAGCCTTGATTTTGTAAACCCTTCTACAGAAATAAGAAACGAGCTTATAAGTGATAATTTATTCTTTACCGTTTCTAATATTAAATTTAGCGATAACCCACCCAAGATTTTCTGTCCAAACCCTTTTAAATCAGGTGCGAGCATCTCCCACCTAGATGAATCAACATACCCTAATGGCACTATTCATTCTCTGATGTCTCCCTCCATTAGAGCTGCAGAGGTAAATCACGTACCGGGAGAATTAATCTTAAGTATGCTAAACCAGATGGGATGGCCCGTAAATAATCTTGAAAACGCAAGAGTTTTGGCGACTGAAGAAAGTGAATTGGAAGTGCTAGTTTATCCTAACCCTAGCCAAAGGAAAATTGCGGTAGCTGTTCCTATTGGTTTGAGATCTCAAAGTACCCATATCAAACTTCTAAGCACTACTGGTAAAGTGGTCTTGGAACAAAGCAAGGATACCATAGAAGAGGCTACATTCTATTTGCCATTGGACGAATTCCCGGCTGGCGTTTACATCCTTAGCTTTCAGTCAGACTTAAAGACGTTTACTCGGCGGATAGTGAAATACTAGGCTTTGATTTCTTAAAAAGAAATAGGCCAATAATAGTCAATAATCCATTCATCAGAAGGTTCTCAAAACCAAACCTATAAGTCGTCTGCGTTTCTATTAGTTGTACTAATCCGTAAGTCAAGAAAGGAGCTGCTAGACAAATCCAAGGTACAAATTTATCTTTCACCTCCATCTTAGTATAGATACCATAGGCAAAAAGCCCCAGCAATGGTCCATAAGTATAACTCGCTATCTGAAACGTAGCCGATATCACATCTGTGCCATTCAAAGCATGGAAAATCATTATCACCACAAAAAACAGAAGTGAAAAGCCAATGTGCGTAATGTTCATTAATCGTCTTCTTTCCTTTTCGGGTCTTCCGTCAAAATTCAAGAAGTCTATACAGAAAGCCGTGGTAAGGGCCGTAAGAGCAGAATCTGAACTGGCATAAGTAGCTGCCGTAATACCTATCAAAAACATCACGGCCACAAGCATACCGCCTACTCCAAAGTCAACTCCACCAAAATGCTGCAAAGCCATCATTGGATAAAGATCATCTGTTTTGATAGGTATTGAAATGCCTTTTTGCTGTGCATAGATATACATGAGTGCCCCGAGACCTAAAAACATCAGATTAACAAATACCAAAACTAGGGTAAACCAAAACATGTTCTTTTTTGCTTCGCCAATGTTTTTACAGACCAAATTCTTCTGCATCAAATCCTGATCAAGGCCTGTCATAACAATGGCGATAAGAGCACCTGAGAAAAACTGTTTAAAGAAGTTTTGAGGATCTGACCACCCTCCTTCAAAAAAGAAAATATCTGAATAAGAACTCTCAGAAACAGTGCTTATCATTCCACCAAAATCAAGGCCCATCTCCTTGGTGATTAAATAAATAGTCAAGGCTACTGCTGTTACCAAAAAGGTGGTTTGCAGGGTATCTGTAATTACGATGGTTTTTATTCCTCCCTTAAATGTATAAATCCAGATAAGAGCTATGGTGATTAAAACAGAAAGCCAAAATGGCACCCCTAGCGGATCGTAAATGACGATTTGCAGTACTTGAGCTGCTATATAAAGCCTTACTGCCGATCCTAACGTTCTGCTGAGCAAGAAAAAAGCCGAGCCCGTTTTATAGGTCCAAAAACCAAAACGCTTATCTAAATAGGTATAAATAGAGATTAGATTCAGCCTATAATATATGGGCATGAGTACAGTGGCAATAAAAAGATACCCCAGCGTATAGCCCAGCACCATCTGGAAGTAAGAGAAGTCTTTAGTGCCGACAGCTCCAGGTACAGAGATAAAAGTGACACCAGAAAGTGAAGTACCAATCATTCCAAAGGCCACTAAATACCAGGGTACTTCCTTATTGGCGTTAAAAAATGAATTAGTATCTGCTCCTTTAGAAGTTTTGAAAGATATGAAAACTAAAACAGCGAAATAGATAAGTAGAATGCCAATGGCTAATCCTGGAGTCATAGTTTAGGGTTTGAATGACAGAAAGGCTCAAAGATAAGCATAAGAAAACAGCTTTTTTTGATATTTTTGTACCGGAATAAATGGACACAAATGAAACCTAAAGAGAATCCTGAAATAGATGTTGTAGAGGAACTGGATGAGGTGGTAGAGCATGTAAAGCTTTGGAGTCTCGTAGTTTTTAATGATGACATAAATACGTTCGACCACGTGATTGACACCCTTATTGATGTTTGTGGCCATGAGGGGACCCAAGCAGAGCAATGTGCCATGATCATTCACTTGAAAGGAAAGTGTGCAGTAAACTCAGGAGAGTACGATGAATTAGTTTCGCAAAGGAACAAAATCTGTGAAAGAGGTATTTCTGCTGAAGTCATGGTTAAATAAACATACCTTAGTCTATCTGATAAACCTCTAAAGAAAGTTTTCATTGAATTACCCTTCCAAACTTATTGAAAATGCCATCTTAGAGATTTCTAAATTGCCGGGAATAGGCAAGAAATCTGCATTGAGGCTCGCTTTACATTTGTTAAAAGCGGATGAATCTAAAACTTTAGGCCTCTCTCAAGCATTGGTAGACTTGAGAACAAAAACTACCTATTGCAGACAATGTCATAATATCTCTGACGACCTGATTTGCCAAATTTGTAGTTCTATTAACAGAGACAAGCAAATTATCTGTGTGGTTCAAGATACTAGAGATGTCTTGGCTATTGAAAACACATCCCAATACCAAGGCCTTTACCATGTCCTAGGAGGTATTATTTCTCCCATTGCAGGAATTGGCCCAAATGACTTGAACATAAATTCTCTTATTTCTAGAATCACTGAAAACCCAGAGACTAAAGAAATTATACTGGCCCTTTCCCCAACCATGGAAGGAGATACCACGGCTTTTTACCTCCAAAAACAGTTAACTCATTTTGACCTTAAAATAAGTACTATTGCTCGTGGAATACCTATTGGTGGAGATTTAGAGTATACCGACGAAATTACCCTTGGCAGAAGTATCGCAAGCCGAACCAAAACTGATTTTGGATAAAATACGTTTTAAAATTTGTTGCATTTTATCTGTTTCAGAAGCCCTACTAGCTATTGAGAAAGGACCTAATTTCCTTGGTCTGGTTGCTGAAATGCCTGATGGCCTGGGGCTATTTCAGATAAAGAAATTAATTAGGACGTCAAAGGAAAAGCGGAAACGGTCCTCTTGACCTCCAGAAGATCAGTATCGGGTATTGTAGAGCAGCACAAAACGGCCAACACTTCCTGTATTCAAATAGTAGATACCCTATCAAATGGAACTCATGCGAAACATAAGTCAGCATTACCAGATGTGAAAATCATACAGGTTCTTCATGTTTTAGGCGAATCAACCCTTCAAGAGGCTAAAGATTTAGGGATTTCGGTAGATTATATTTTACTGGACTCCGGAAACCCAAGTGCCAAGACTACAATACTCGGAGGAACAGGCAAAGTCAGCGATTGGAGCGTGAGCTCTAGCATAGTAAAACTAGCTAAAGTGCCCGTATTTCTGGCAGGTGGTCTTTCTTCAAAAAATGCCGCTGCAGCAATAGCAACTGTAAAACGTTTTGGTTTGGATCTATGCAGTGGTCTTAGAACAGAAGGAAGCCTTGATTCTAGAAAATTGAAGGCCTTTTTTGAGGTCATGAAAAGATAGATTTCTAATACAATAATTCATCCTTCAAAAATTCTCATAAGCCCTTTTTAAGCTGTATTTTTGATTGATCAATCTTAAATCATCATGGCCGATCAAGCACTTTTAAATAGTATCCCGTCTGTAGATCTTGCAGAGTTTCTTTCTGAAGACCCTACCCTCAAATCAAAATTTGTAGCAGAACTAGGTGCCGCCTTTACCAATATTGGTTTTGTAGCACTTAAAAACCATGGCTTATCAAGCGACTTAAGAGACCAGTTATACAGCTCTGTTAAGGACTTCTTTTTCCAAGATGATGCCATTAAGCAGGCTTATGAATTCCCTGAATTAGCTGGACAGCGAGGTTATATTGGGAAAAATAAAGAAACGGCAAAAGGCTTTAAAAAGCCAGATCTTAAAGAGTTTTATCATGTAGGTCAGCTCAATAAAAGAGAGGGGATGCCAGATAATATATTCCCGAAAGAGGTTCCGGCATTTGAAGAAAACACAAAAGAGACTTTCAAGATCTTTGAGGCTACTGGCAGAACGCTTCTTAAGGCTATAGCTCTGTTCCTTAAGCTACCCGAAGAGTATTTTGAAGCCAAAGTGTATCAAGGAGACAGCATTTTGAGGGCTTTGCATTATTTCCCGATAGAGCGTCCAGAGCTTTTAGAAGAAGGAGCAGTTAGGGCAGCTGCCCATGGTGATATAAATCTAATAACCCTGCTTATGGGAGCATCTGCCGATGGCCTTCAGGTTTTAAGAACGGATGGCGAATGGATTTCTGTCACTGCTCTTCCAGACCAGATTGTTATAAACGTGGGAGATATGCTAGACAGGCTTACAAACCACAAGTTAAAATCAACTATTCATCGAGTGGTAAATCCGCCTTTAGAGAAAATGAAGACTTCACGTTTTTCTATCCCTTTCTTTATGCATCCAAGAGCAGAAATGGATTTGACTTCGTTAAAAAGCTGTATTGATATTGACAATCCTAAAGTCTATGTAAACATGACCGCCGGTGAGTTTTTAGAGGAGCGATTAAAAGAATTAGGACTTAAAAAATAACTAATAAACAAATGAAAAAAGTAGTATTGGGCCTTCTAATGGCCAGCATTTTTACAGCATGTAGCAACTCTTCTAGCTCAGAAACAGAGGAAACAACTGAAGTTAGCGAAGCTTCTGCACAGAATTTTGACATGGCCAAAACTTCATTGACCTGGACGGCTTTCAAAACGCCTGACAAGATTGGTGTCCCTGGCACTTTTGATGAAATCACTCTCACAGGAAATAGTTTTATTATAAACACTAAATCTGTGAACTCAAACAATGAAATAAGAGATGACAAATTAGTTAAGTTCTTTTTTGACAACCTAAGTGATTCCCTTATTACGGGATCTTACGGAACTGTAACAAACGGTGTAATGCCAGTTACCTTAAAAATGAATGGTATTGAAAAAACGGTAGACTTCGCTGTTTCTGAGTCAGATACGGCCACAATTGTTTCTGGAACAATTGATATCCTTTCAGACTTTAGTGGAAATACTGCTTTGGAAGGCATAGCAGACGCCTGTAAAGAATTGCATTTAAATAAGACTTGGTCTGATGTAACTTTGAAAGTGGTAGAAATGAAATAGGCTTTTCACAAAGCCTTCTTCTTAGAAATTTAGATAAATCGGCCAAGGCCGATTTATTTTTTTGTTAGATTGTCTGTCAAATGCTCTTTTTTAAGAAAACACGTCAAATACGGTATTTCATCTTTCTAAAAGATGTGCTTACTATAGCTCTTACAGGCTTTGGTGGTGCCAATGTGCACTTGACTCTTTTTATTAAACACTTCGTGATTAAACGCAAGTATTTAACAGAGGCCGAACTCATGGAGCTCCAGGCTTTATGCCAAATTTTGCCCGGTCCTACCTCTACACAAACACTCACCGCAATTGGCTTTAAACTAGGCGGCCCAGTATTGGCTTATCTCACACTTTTCGTTTGGATATTACCTGCCTCCACACTTATGGCCCTGGCCGCTTTAGGTGTGGCTTATGTAGATAAAGACTTGCTTCTGAAAGTCACCTTCTTTATAAAGCCCATGGGAATTGCCTTTATATTCTATGCCGCTTATGTGATAGGTAGAAAAGTGATAGACTCTAAAATGAGTTGGGTACTCATGGTGGTGGGTGCTGGCCTTGCCTTTATGTATAGGTCTCCATATATCACGCCTTTGGTTATACTATTGGGTGGTTTGGTAACCTCCTTAAAGTTTGAGCAGCAAGAAAAACGAGACAAAAACCCTATAAAAATAGAATGGGGAAACTTTATTCTCTGGGGAGGAATATTTGCTCTTGCTATCACCGTTGGCTCCATTACTAAAAACCTTCCTGTAAGACTCTTTGAGAACTTTTACAGAAACGGAAGTTTTGCCTTTGGTGGTGGGCATATTGTAAAACCACTTCTTTTTAATGAGTTTGTGGAGTTTAAAAACTATCTCACGGCAGATGAGTTTCTATCTGGCATTGCGATTGGTGAACTTATACCTGGTCCCACCTTTTCTATTGCGTCTTTTGTAGGTTCCCTTTCTATGAGGGAATGGGGAGTAAGTGGACAGGTTTTAGGAGCTGGTATTGCGGCTTTAGGTATTTTTATGCCTGGTATATTAATGATTTTCTTTGTGGTAAGGTTTTGGGATCAACTAAAGCAATATAGGGCAGTAAGAGCATCTTTAGAAGGCATTAATGCCGCAAGTACTGGGCTTACAATTGCGGCAGGAATCTCACTTTTTGAACCTATGGCAACCTCTACACTTTCCATGTGGACCATCTTCGTGACATTCATTTTATTGATTTCCACAAAAATTCCCTCTTATTTTATTATCATTGGAGGTCTAGTATTGGGAGTTATTTTAAATGTTTAAAGGACTTTTACAAATCCACTAAATCATTTTTAACCGCCAGTGCCACCAGTTGTGCTGTATTTTTTACTTTCAGTTTTTCCATCATCCGCATTCGGTGTCCGTCTATAGTTCTTGGACTCAGTATCACGGCATCTGCTATTTCCTGAGTGGTAAGACCCCTGCATATGAACTGTAAAACTTCTAGCTCTCTCTCTGAAAGATCTACTTTATAATTGTAAAACTTCCCAGCCGTTTGATATCGCTTATTCGTGGCCTTTTTAAGCATAACCCGACTCACAAAGTCTGTGAAATAAATACCCTCTCCATTAACCTTCCTAATCGCCAGCTCCACCTCTTCGGGCTCTGTATCCTTCAGTAAATAGCCATTCGCTCCTATTTCCAACAAATGAAGGATATAATGATCTTCATTATGCATGGAGAGTATAATTATTTTCGGATCCAATCGGCCATCCTCTCTTAACTTTGCGGTCACTTCTAAACCATCCATTTCTGGCATTTGAATATCCAAAAGAACCACATCTACTTCTTGAGTAGCCAGTTTTTTTAAAAATTCTTTCCCATTTCCAGCCTCCAAC
>Ga0075108_10001819_pt1 | contig 10044 bp, 11 predicted proteins | sample AntAceMetag02UK1_FD_69797 | JGI IMG/M metagenome (GOLD analysis project Ga0075108, IMG submission 69797) | Saline lake microbial communities from Ace Lake, Antarctica - Antarctic Ace Lake Metagenome 02UK1 | ecosystem: Environmental > Aquatic > Non-marine Saline and Alkaline > Saline | place...
ATATTAATATCCATTGCCACTTCTTACAAATTACCTTTATCCACAACGTACGTGACCTTTATGGTAGCCATGGGCTCCTCGCTCGCAGATAGGGCTTGGGGTGCAGAAAGTGCCGTATATCGTGTCGCAGGGGTATTAAATGTTATAGGTGGATGGTTTGGAACTGCCATTATTGCATTTATTGCATCAGGTACCATACTAGCCATAATCAGTTTTGGAAAAGGAGCCGCTATAGGGATTCTGTTATTTGTTGCCATTCTGTTGCTGTCAAGAAGTTATATCTCCCATAATAAAAAGACCAAAGAAATGCGGGCCGAAGACTCCTTAAACAAAGCAGAAAGCAGTTCTATTCAAGGAGTTATTATTGAAAGTGCCAAGAATATTTCAAACGTACTAAAAAGAACCAATAAAATCTACACGAACTCTATAAACGGACTAGCAAAGCAAGATCTTGACCTCTTAAAAAAGAACAAAAAACAAGGAGAAAAATTATCAAACGAAATCGATGACCTTCGTGATCATATTTTCTATTTTATTAAAAATTTAGATGAAAATAGTGTGGGTGCAAGTAACTTCTACATCAACACCTTGGGTTATCTAACAGATATTTCTCAATCATTGGATTATATAAGTAAGGTTAGCCTCAAGCATGTAAATAACAATCATAAAAAATTAAAGTACAACCAGATAAAGGAGCTTAAACAAATTGATTTAAAACTAGAGGAAGTATTAAATCAAACACAGTCTGCCTTTACCAATCAATCTTTTGAAGAAATAGGGATTGTATTAAATAAAAAACAAGAGCTGTTCGATATGGTTTCTGATAAAATTCAGACGCAGATTTCAAGAACACGTAATGAAGAATCGAGCCCAAAGAATACTACCTTGTACTTCTCCTTACTGCTCGAAACAAAGGATTTGATGACAGCTACCATGAATTTGTTGCAACAATACCATGATGAGCATGACAGCTCAGTAGCGCCCGCAAAAATTGAACCACCTAAAGAGGAATAGGTTTTTTCCATTACTAAATTTAGATGTACCTTGTCATAACAAAAACCAATTATGAAAAGGTACATTTATATTTTAATGGCAGTACTTCTTCCCTTAGCTGTAGTTGCTCAGGAACTTACAGGGAAACAACTTTTGGAAAAATCCATACAGCATCATGATCCTAATAGCAATTGGAATAGCTTTAAAGGAACACTCACCGTTACTATGGCTACCCCAAATTCTAGCGATCGCACAACCAAAATTACACTAGATTTTCCTTCGCAATTTTATAGCTCCACAGTACAAAAAGATGGGAACACCATAATTTCTACCCTTAAAAAGGAGGAGTGTACCCTAAAACTGAACGGTAGTATAGCTATTCCCAAAGCAGCACAGGACAGTCTCCGTATAAGTTGTGACAGGGCCAAAATGATGCGAGATTATTACAGCTATCTCTATGGACTGCCAATGAAGCTAAAGGACTCAGGAACCAATATCTATGAAACAGTCCAAAAGAAAATTTTTAAAAACAAAGAATACTTGGTCTTAAAGGTCGATTATGACGAAGCCGTGGGCAAAGACACTTGGTATTTCTATTTTGACCCTAAAACCTATGCCATGGAAGTCTATCAATTTTTTAAAGACGAATCTAAAAATGATGGCGAATACATACTTCTAACAGAAACCATGGAGGTGAACGACATTAAAATGCCTAAAATAAGGGCTTGGTACTACAATAAAGATGATGGCTACTTGGCAACGGATACGCTTAGTGAGGCCAATGGATTGGAGTGAGGACAAGGAAAATTTTTCACTATACCAACCTCCCGTTATTGGGGTATTATGTAGATAAAATAGAAGGTCTATCAGGTTTTACTAGTGCTGAACTTGATTTAGTAAAAACCTGACAGGCCTATTTGCGAAGAAGTCTAGATTTATAAATTATTTAGTAATTTATAATATACCCTGACGCTACCGATAAAAATTCATTTCATCCATATACTTCCAAACGGCATTGGGTACTAAAGGACGAATATTCTTGCCCTTCTTATATTCCCGTCTGATGAAGGTTGAGGAGATTTCCATTATAGGCGCGTTTACCTTATGAACCTGTGGATGGTCTTTAAACTGATGTTCTATTTTTCCTTCTGAAATCCTAGGATAGACAAACAGCTCATAGTGCTCCAAAATAACCTGGTAATTCTTCCATTTATGGAAACCCTTTAAGTTATCCTCACCCATAATTAAGCAAAATTGATGTCCCTCAGGATATTTTTCTGATAGATGCGCTAGTGTATCTATAGTGTAATTGGGTTGTGGTAGCTTAAACTCAATGGTACTTGGTTTCAATTTTGGGAAATCTGCCGTAGCTTCCAGAACCATTTGATACCTGTGGTTATTATCCAAAAGCGTTTTCTTCACCTTAAACGGACTTTGGGGAGTGACCACAAACCAAACCTCATCAAGGTCAGAGAACTCTACCATATGGTTCGCAATGATCACATGGCCAATGTGAATAGGGTTGAAGGTTCCAAAATAAAGCCCCACCTTTTTCATTACTCCTTTTTATTAGAACTAGTTATGAAATCGGACACCAATTCTTCCGCCTCTTTTAGGGCGATATCCAAGTCATAATTTTTAATAATTTTATCGAACTGGGGTGCTGTGGCCAACTCTACTGAAGCTTTGGCAATACGCATATTTATTTTGTCATCAGTCTCCGTGCTTCGCTTTTTTAGGCGAATTTTAAGCTCGTCTATACTTGGTGGTTTTACGAAGACGGCTAAGGTCTGATCAGGAAACTTCTTTTTAATGCGCAATCCTCCCGCAACATCAATGTCAAAAATAACGTTCTTACCCTCCGCCCATAGTCGTTCTACCTCCGTTTTAAGTGTACCATAAAAATTATCTCGGTACACTTCTTCCCACTCCAGAAAATCTTCCTTCTTTATATGCTGTTTAAACTCGGAGACCGACATAAAGTAGTAGTGTTCCTTATTCTTTTCCTTTCCTCGTCTAGGTCTAGAGGTTGCGGAAACAGAAAATGCCAGATTAAGATTTGGTTGTTCCAAAAGATGCCTCACAATAGTAGTCTTACCACTGCCAGACGGAGCCGAAAAAATTATGAGTTTACCACCTTTCATTCGCGCAAATATATTCGGTTAAATAATATTCTAAATTATCAAAAAACAAGCAAATGTCAATACCCTAATTAAATATGAGCACTAAAGCACATTCAACATCTGTTCCTTAATTTTCTCTAATTCATCCTTCATTTGCACTACCAACTGCTGCATTGGCGCAAAATTGGCCTTGGAGCCTATGGTATTTATTTCTCTACCTATTTCTTGAGAAATGAACCCTAACTTCTTACCATTACTATCATCCGATTGTAAGGTTTTAGTAAAATAATCCAAATGGTTTGCCAAACGCACTTTTTCTTCTGTTATATCATATTTCTCCAAGTAATAGATCAACTCTTGCTCAAAGCGGTTTGCATCTACCTCTGCCTTTACATCCTGTATGGCTTTTTCTAGGCGTTCTCGAATGGTTGCCTGCCTATCTGGGTCCATTTCTAAAACACTAGCCAATAACTGCTGTAAAGATGCTATACGTTCCAGAAAATCCTTCTCCAACACACTTCCTTCCTCCGACCTAAAGGTATTTATTTCGGCTAGGGCGCCCTTTACAACCTTTAGTATTTCAGTATACTCATCTTCGTCTATATCTTCCTTGTCGGTTTTCATGGCATCGGGGAAACGCAGCGCCATCTCCAACAGCTTTAGTTCATCTCCGTCTGCAATTGCCTTTAGTTGCTTCATATACTGTCGCACAACGGTTTCGTTTACCTGGGCAGACGTTGCGTCACCTGTATGCTCTAAATATAAGCTAAAATCTACCTTTCCCCTTTGGAGAGAATTGGCAATGAGTTTTCGCAACTCTAGCTCTTTTTCTCGGTAGCTGGAAGGCATTCGCGCATTTAGATCAATACTCTTGCTGTTGAGTGATTTAATCTCTACTGTTATTTTTTTGGTAGGAAGCTGCACTACATACTTCCCGAATCCGGTCATGGATTGAATCATAGGTCTTTTTTAAATCTGGGCAAAGATAACCAAATTAGGAAGGGTGTTTTTAGGATTACCGTTTTTATCAAAACGTTTGTTTAGTTCTGTTTCAGTCCAATACAATCCTATTCCCAAGCCTGTAAGCAAGGCAACAATAGTTGTCATTACAATAGTCTCCTTTATTAAGAAAGGATATAGAATAACACCTAAAACCAACAGCGCCAATCCCAAATAAAGAATCATTTTGGCTCCCAGCGCATTGGTATAGTCCCAAACTTCTTTGTTCACCATACTTCTTCTTGTACGATAACCATAGAATTGATTCATTTTTTGAGGTGGAAACTTCGTGTAAATCCACCCTATACCCGTTAGTCAGCTTCCGTTGAAAATGGCCCATAACAAAGTGCCAATATCCATATTACAATTCCCGTACCCAGATGTTCCTGTAGCTTACCCTACTATTGTCTTGATGGTCCTGTAGCATTAAAGGGCCTTTACCATGTGCAGGATTTTTAGGCCAACCAATATAGGGCGTTGTTCCCTTAAGTTCTATATGATCCTGTATCAAAACACCGTTATGCATTACAGTCATGGTTCCTGACTTTATTTTTTCTCCCGCTTCATTAAACTCGGGCGAACGGTAGATGATGTCATAGGTATTCCATTCTCCAGAAGGAACAGATGCCATAGCTAAGGGTACATGTTGTTTATAGATGGAACCTACCTGCCCGTTTACATAAGTGGGGTTATCATTATTGTCCAGTACCTGTACTTCGTACATCCCGTTTATAAAAACACCACTATTTGCCCTGTTCTGCCCATCTCTTTCTACCGCTGCAGGCGAACTCCACTCTATATGTAGTTGCATATCACCAAAATGTTGTTTGGTCATAATGTTTCCGGTTTTATCCTTAACCCTCATGCTTCCGTCGTCGTTCAAATGCCATTTTGCTGCAGTACTATCCTGCTGATGTATCCAACCTTCCAAAGAAGATCCATCAAACAAAACTATAGCATCACTAGGAGCCGAACCACTTGCACCTGGCTTAACCACTTGCACTTTAGGCTCATAAAATTCGGTTCCTTCGGGTTCTGTAGGTTCTGCACCGGTATATTCCTCATGCACAATTACACTAGGGCCAACCACTTCTTTTTCTACGGGCACTTCTGGTTTAACGGCATCGTTACAACCTAGAACACTAAAGGCCAAAATGGCGAATAACAATTTTTTCATACTATAACTCCTTTATTTTTATATTCCTAAAAGACACCACATCACCATGATCTTGCAAGGCAATTTTACCCGTTTTATACATTCCAAATCCGTCCCAACCATCAAACTTGGATCCTTTTAATAATGCTTGCAACGCTTCCCCGTTTACCGGAAATTTCGCTACTTCAACCCCATTTAGCATAGAAGTTCCTTTGTTGGTTTCATGATTGATGGTAATTACCGCAATATTCCATTCCCCTATAGGCTTGGTAACATCACTTGGTGGAGGCACCAAATCGTAGAGCGCACCTGCTTGGCGAGTAGGTCCGTTTTTTGCATCCGGATGCTTATCATTATCCAATAGTTGAATCTCCAATCCTGTTTGATAGGGTTCGCCAAATTTGTCATCCTCGCTTACACCCCACATGACACCACTATTCCCAGTATCAGACATTTTCCATTCTAAGGAAAGTACAAAATTGGTATACTCCTTTTTGGTTACAATATTAAATGATTCACGACCACCATCGGGTTTCTTGCGCTCCTCTGCGGTAGGGGGATAAAAAACTATGGCATCATCCTCTGCTTTCCAAAAGCTGGGCACGTCCCCTCCTTTGAATGCCTGCCAATGATCTATGGACAAGTCCGTCCATTCATTTTCAGTGACTGTTTTTACTGCGGCTTCAGCTACTTCGGTTGCTTTATCCGTTACCGTTTCTTTTTGTTGCTCCTTACAACTTAATGCGAGTACTGCAAATACCACCAAAATGTTTATTTTTCTCATCTTTCTATTTTTAAATACCTAATATTCGTTTTAATACATCCTTATCAATCTCAGCACCAGCAAAATCATCAAAGGTTTTCTCGGTAGCTTCTATAATATGATCCTGAATAAAAATTGCCCCTTCGCGTGCCCCTTGCTCCGGGCTCTTTATACAACATTCCCATTCCATTACTGCCCACACATCACACCCGTACTGGGTAAGTTTGGAGAAAATAGTCTTAAAATCTATTTGTCCATCACCCAAAGAACGATAGCGACCAGCCCTATCTCCCCAGTCGTTATATCCTCCAAAACTACCTTTCTTGCCAGTTGGGTTAAACTCGGAATCTTTTACGTGGAACGACTTTATAAACTGGTGATAATGGTCTATGTAAGCTAGGTAATCTAACTGTTGGAGTACAAAGTGACTTGGATCGTATAAAATATTCACACGTTTATGGTTTCCCGTAGCAGCTAAAAACCGCTCAAAAGTATCTCCATCGTGCAAATCTTCCCCTGGGTGAATCTCATAACAAACATCTACGCCTTCTTCATCAAAATGGTTAAGAATAGGCAACCATCTTTTTGCCAATTCCTCAAAACCCATTTCAACCAATCCGGCAGGGCGCTGTGGCCACGGATGCATAGTATGCCAAAGTAAGGCTCCAGAAAATGTAGCATGGGCAGAAATTCCCAGCCTCCTACTCGCCGTTGCTGCTTTCTTTACTGTTTCTGCCGCCCATTCCGTTCTTGCTTTTGGGTTGTTCTTTACCTTATCGGGCGCAAAATTATCGAACATAAGGTCATAAGCCGGGTTTACGGCTACCAACTGCCCCTGTAAATGCGTGGATAGTTCCGTAATTTCCAAACCGTATGAATTCACTTTTCCTTTAAGCTCATCACAATAGGTCTGACTTTCTGCCGCCTTGTCCAAATCGATCAAAAAATGCTCCCATGTAGGAATCTGAATGCCTTTATAGCCTAAATCCGAAGCCCATTTACACATACCATCCAAGGAATTGAACGGTGCCTTACTATCTACGAATTGTGCCAAAAAAACGGCTGGTCCTTTAATTGTCCTCATCTTATTCGTTACTTGAAGTTAATATATCTTACTATTGATTTAAGAATTTTACCCTATATTTAGGAATGAAAATAATTCCATTGTTTTCTCAAACAATATGGGTTATAAATATAGGGAATACCATAAGAAATTCACAAGAAATATAAAATGAATCAAAACGAACAATTCGATGCCATTGTTGTTGGCACGGGTATCAGCGGTGGCTGGGCAGCAAAAGAACTATGTGAGAAAGGCCTTAAAACTTTGGTTTTGGAAAGAGGTAGGATGGTTAAACATATTGAGGACTACCCTACTATGAACGATGATCCATGGGATCAGCCTTTAAAAGGAGAGTTGTCTGTTGAAGAAAAAAAACAACAACATGTACAGGCTAGGGTTAATTGGGCTCCCAAAGCAGATAACAAACATTTTTTTGTAAACGATCTCGATCATCCATATGTAGAAAAAAAACGGTTCGATTGGATTCGCGGCTACCAAGTTGGCGGCCGCTCCCTTACTTGGGGAAGACAAAGTTACCGGTTGAGCGACCTTGATTTTGAAGCCAACAAAAAGGAAAATATTGGTGTGGATTGGCCAATTCGTTATAAAGATATTTCGCCTTGGTATGATATGGTAGAAGAATATATTGGTGTAAGCGGACAAAATTTAGGTATTAAACACTTGCCCGACGGTAAATTTCAGCCACCTATGGCACTTAACTGTGTAGAAGAGGATTTTCAAAAATCCATGACCGACAAATTTGATGACGGCAGACTTCTTACCATTGGCCGTGCAGCCCATATTACGGATCCAGATGCTTCTTTTGAAGGTCGTGGTGTTTGTCAAAATAGAAATAGATGCTCCAGAGGATGCCCTTTTGGCGGCTATTTTAGCAGTAACTCCGTTACCTTGCCCGCTGCGGAACGTACTGGTAATATGACCTTAAGACCAAACTCTATCGTGCATGAAATTATGTATGATGATAAAACAAAACAAGCAACGGGCGTGCGCATCATAGATGCAGAAACGAACGAAAAAATAGAGTTTAAAGCCAAGGTTATTTTCCTATGTGCCTCGGCAATGGCATCGGTGGGGATTCTACTACAATCCAGATCGGAACGTTTTCCTAATGGTATGGGCAATGATTCAGATGCTTTGGGGCGCGGCATCATGGACCACCATTACAAACTGGGCGCAACCGCCAAAGTAGATGGTTATTTGGATAAGTACTACAAGGGACGCAGGGCCAACGGTTTTTATATTCCAAGATTCGTGAACATAGACGAAAAAACAAAACGTAATGGATACCTACGTGGCTTTGGATATCAAGGTACAGCAAGCCGTCAGGACTGGTCGGAATCAATCGCCGAAATGGGTTATGGTAAAGAACTAAAAGAAGAAATCCTTAAACCGGGCTCTTGGCAGATTGGAGTCACCGGTTTTGGGGAGTTCCTGCCCTATGATGATAACAGAGTACTGCTAAGCGAAACGGAAAAAGATAAATGGGGACTGCCCCAGTTAGAATTTGATGTAGAATTCAAGGAGAACGAATATAATATGCGAAAGGATATTAAGTCAGAAATAGTTGCCATGTTCAAAGCTGCTGGTTTTAAGGATGTGCAGCCGTATGAGGAATCCTCAGGGCCCGGGCTTGGCATACACGAAATGGGCGGCGCAAGAATGGGGCGCGACCCAAAAACATCTGTTTTGAACAAACACAATCAAGTGCATGCCGTACCCAACGTATATGTGACGGACGGTGCCTGCATGACTTCCTCTAGTTGTGTAAACCCCTCTTTAACATATATGGCATTTACGGCAAGGGCGGTAAGCCACGCTGCGGAGCAGCTTAAAAAAGGTTCGTTTTCATAAATAGATGTCGTTGACTTGTTTAAAAGGATAGTTACCGAATTTTTATGCGAGCTAAGTTTTAATGGGCTTACTTGGATTACAGTATCAGAGTTTTAATTGAAATAAAATAGCATATGGACAATGCCTCTGCCAGAAATATGTGGGGAGATTACTTAGATAAACACTTAGAAGACGCTTTCCACGAAGCACCAAAAACGGATTTTTTTGGGGACAACGAGAAAGACGCCAACGAATTGGCCGCTTTAGTAGTGAAAGGGGTGAAAAAAGCTACTTCGCATTCCCTTCTAGGATTACAGTATAGAAAAGAACCACTCCCAAAAATTGGTGATTTTTTAGTGGTTACCAATTGGGCCGGAGAAGCACAATGTATTGTGCGGACAACCAATGTGCAGCTTATTCCCTATTTTAACATTAACGAAGCGAACGCGGCTCTAGAAGGTGAAGGCGACAAATCCTTGGCCTATTGGAAAAAAGTACATTGGGACTACTATACCCGAGAACTGGAAGCTTTTGAACGTTTGCCTAGGGAGAGTATGATTGTTGTGTTCGAGGAGTTTGAGCGGGTGTTTTAGGAAAAATCACGTATAGCATACTTGCCTTAGAATTATTTAGACAACTTCTCTATTTCCTTTTTTCATGCGAATAAAAAGCAATGGTACATTGGAGATGTATTAGCAGTATATTATACCGATAATATACTGCTAATGCGACATTGCAACTAATGAATACGGGAGTTTTTATGATTTTTACTACATTGCAGATATAAAAGAAATATGCGTACTAGTACGCATATACAATTGTTGTAAAACATTGTCAAGCACCCTCACAGAAGGAATTATTTATGGGAGAAATAGTAGCTGAAATATTTTTTAAATATATAATTGCTGGAATTTGGATAGGTTTAAATTCAATTTTTGATTGGTTTAAAGGAGTTCTTTTCGGAGTTCCAAAAATTGAAGTGCTGGATTCAAGTCATAAATGCAACATTACCCTGATTGTTGATGATTGCCGCAAAAACCTCGTTGGGGGTCATGAACCCATGTCTTTTTCTGGGTCTGTTGTTTAAAATGTTCTC
>Ga0075108_10001821_pt1 | contig 10042 bp, 5 predicted proteins | sample AntAceMetag02UK1_FD_69797 | JGI IMG/M metagenome (GOLD analysis project Ga0075108, IMG submission 69797) | Saline lake microbial communities from Ace Lake, Antarctica - Antarctic Ace Lake Metagenome 02UK1 | ecosystem: Environmental > Aquatic > Non-marine Saline and Alkaline > Saline | place...
GCAGGCTACTCGGCTCAGATGTCGACGGCGATCTACTCAAGTACACCATCACGGGTGCGCCGAAACACGGTGAGGCGCGTTCGCGTCCTCCCAGGCCTCCCCCCGTCTCGCATATTTGTTCGTTCTTCAGCTTGCTTCGGCCCGAGGGTCGTCGCAAAGTTGATTATGTAAACTGGAGGTGTTGAGCGGCGTACGTATAGTTACCAAACACTTACAGATGATAGACCCTACCTAAAATGTGAAACCCGTCTTGAAATTGTTGGCCAATGAAAATATGGCATATTTCTTTTTTGCTTTTCCGTTGTATTTTGAGTCATTTGATAATGTGCGCTGGGCGAACTAACAGAATCGCCCGCGTCTGTCGTCATCACTACGGAACGGCCACGCTGAAATCATCGAGGAGAATGACTTCTTCTACGTGCCCGAACCTAACTTCACGGGCTCGGACTATTTCCAGTACGTAGTGGATGACAGCCGCTCCAACACGAAGGAACACACCAGATTCGACATAGCCTACGTGGTTGTGCAGGTGGGCTTCGCCAACGGCCTGCCTCAAGCGGTGCCGTCCAAGTACTGGACCTTGGAGGACAACGCGCTAATAGGTAAGCTGACGCGGACTCCCACGCTGTTCTCGATCGTTGAGACGCTGTCATACATAGTGGTGACGCCACCGGTCTCTGGCACGGTGACGATTTTGTGCGGCGGCAGGGAGACTGTTAACGCTTCGTGCACGTACGGCCCGGGGAACGCCATGTTTCGGTACACGCCCAAGGCCAACTTTTTCGGCGACGACCCATTCACGTTCGGTATCGTGTCCTCCTCGTTTGCGAATCAGACCCTGACCAACGTCGTCGACATTGAGGTGCGGCCCGTGAACGATGTCCCAAGCCTACAAAATATGGCGATTGACGCCGTGATGAACCGCGGTAAGAAGATATACTCGTTCGCAGACGCCGACATCAAGCCACTCTCTGTCATCGTCTCCGATGTCGACGACGCCAACTTCACTATGCACCTGCACCGGATCGGTGGTCCGAAGTTCCCAACCGTTGCCGGGCGGTTCTTCAAAAAGCTGGACGCCTTTGGGCGACCCACCGATGAGATCAACATGAATGACGCGTCACAGCTCGGTGTCGAGGTGTTTGGAGGCACGTTCCAGTCCTACTACATGGCTCCACCTCTGGCGCACGGCCTGTGGACGGAACAGTACGCGATGCGAGCGCGAGATGGCGCCCTCGTCAGTAACTCCTCGACCCTCACCATCAACGTCAAGTGCTCGCCGGGCTACATTGCCGAGTCTGACGCCTTCGACAACGCTGTCACGACGCTGGGGATTTGCGAGGCCTGCCCCATGGGCTCAATCTCGACGGGGTTCGACGCCACGAGGTGCTCAAAGTGTCCCTTGGGTATGTCCTCGGGTGACAGCCGCAGTGGGGTTTGCCAGCTGTGTCCCGTGGGGACGTACGCCGACATCGAGGGTTTAGTGTTTTGCAAGACGTGTCCAGTGGGAAGCACCAGTGCCATGGGCGCAGACAACATCAACCAGTGCTACTGCAGCGTCGGGTACTACGGCACGCCCGGTAACTGCAGGCCGTGCCCCAACCTCGGGAGGTGGGGGGAGATCGACAAGTGGACGTACTGCGTCGAGGACAACCTGCAGGTGCCGCTGCCCCAGCCCGGGTTCTACATCGTGCAAAGCGCGAAGCCGCTCGTGCACCCCGTGGCGATTCGGCAGTGTTTTCCGGAAGTGGGGTGCCCCGGACTGGAGGTGCCATCCACGGACCCTTTGGTGGATGACGTGGCGGCTGGAGATTGGCGCGCAGATCAGGCACAGTGCAAGGCTGGGTACACCAACGAGGGATGCGACACGTGTGAGGACGATTACTTCCGCCTGAACAGCCGCTGCGAGGCGTGTCCCCCCTTGTGGCAGCCTGTAATTTACGGCATCCTCATGTGGTGCATTTTGATATTTGCCGTGGTGGCGCCCTGGGTAATCAGCGAGTCGTCGTCCATGTATATTGTCGTCGTCTCCACCATGACTATCATCACCTACAGCCAGGACATCGCCATCTTTGGCCGCTACTACCTCGGGTGGTCGGAGAGTGAGAACATGCGCGCTTTGCTCAAGTGGGCATTCTTGTTCCAACTCAACCCGGAAATCTTATCACTCGAATGCACGCAGAACGTTGATTTCGTCCAGCGCTGGCGAAGCCTCATGATACTTCCAGGGGTCATGGGCATAATCGTTGGTGCGATTCTGCTCGCCTATTTTGTTTTCTTTGGCGGGCAGCGCGCGCTGATGGATGACCGCACCGAGCGAATCAGGCGCTTGCAAAAGACGTGGGTGGGGTGCATGCGGAGCTGCATCTCGCTGGGAACCGTGATGTATGCGGGGCTCACCGTCGCCACCCTGGACATGTTTGTGTTTCAGAAGAGCGTCACGGACGGTCGCGACTATCTTCGCGCCGCCCCTGCGCTGCGCTTTGGCGTGATGGAAAACAGCGAAGTGTGGTACCAGCTTTTGCCGGGCGCGGCTTTCGCTCTCATCGTGTACCCCTTCGCGATGATCATCACGCTAATATCTGTCTTTCACTACTCGTCGCAGAGGTGGAGGAAGTTGTGGATCCGGGATTTGGTGGGATTCGCCACGTACGCCTATCGCGACGAGCTCTTCTTCTTCCGAGTGATCGAGCTCTTGCGCTTCCTTTGCTTCGCACTGATTCAGTTGGTGGCGTTCAATCAAGACAAGGCGGGAGGCGTGAGCCAGGCCCTGAGCGCCATGGTCATCATCGCCATCAGCATGTCGCTTTTGATCCTTCGCCCGTACAAACGATACCGAAAAAAACTCTTGGAGTTTACCATCCTCTTCTCGCACGGGCTGGTGCTGCTGATGTCATCGCTGTCGCTCGCCCCCGTGACGACAGATATTTCGCAAGGGATTAAAACTCGATTCGCGGAGTTGGTGTTCATCATCATCCTCCTCACCTACGGCATCATCCTCCTCGACGTGTGCTTGTCAGTTGTCGAAGAGTTCCACGTGTTTCAGAGGTTCCAGTCCAACAGCAACAACTTTTACAAACGTACCATGCACAGCACCTACCTCGCGTTCAGATTGGAGCCCCCCGAGTGGACCAACACTCCCGAGTTTCTAGCTGAAAACCCGACGAAGAGCTTCTTCCAGCCCTCCACCGTAGCCGTGCTGCAACATATGGCTGCCAAGGAGAACGAGATGGGAGCGGAGTGGACTAAACAGGAGCGATGCGCCTTTGCCAGAGCAATCCAGTCCATGCTGCGCCACCGCCAGGTGGAGCAGCGTCTGGCTCAGCGCGATGCCCCCCTGGTGACCTATTCCAAGTTGTTCCGGCCGGAGGTTCGCGGGGCACTGATGGGTGCAGCTGCGCTCGAGGAAACCAATCACAACCGCGGGGTCATGGCCTTCACGGAGAAAAAATTGCTGCGCATTATGTCGACGACGCACCGCAAGTTCTACCGCATCGTTCAAAAGAAACTCAAAACTGAGGGTAAGCTCAACCCCTTGCTCGAGGAGTGGCTAGCGTGCAAATGCGACGGTCTCATGGAATCTGACGTCCATCTGTACGGCGACCCCTCGACCAGACAGCTCGGCAACTTCGAAGACCAAATGTCGGAGAGTAAGGGCCCCAAGCTCGGGCGACCGGCGTCCTCCAATTGGAGTAACGGCGCCTTCATCTCAGAGCTGGGCAACGTCCAGACCGGCAAGTCTTCCAGGAGCATGCTCTCTGCGCAGAACCTCAGGGTGGACCCCACAGACGGCTCCAAGTTTGCGCGCGGCGCCGGCGCCGAAGACAGCGAGGTAATTGACTTGGACTGGGAGGCTGAGCAGTACGTCGCACGTGAGTACGATGGCCGGGTGTACTTTTGCCGCTTCGAGGGCTACTTTGATGACCTACACCGCGAGTGGGATAGGCTGAACGAGGCTGAAAAGAAAAAGGCTGACGAGAAAGAGGAGCTGCAGGCGGCCATAGAGGGGAATGACGTGGGCGATGATGTGGAGGGAGGCGCGATATTGCCCTGGCACTTCCTGGACGACAAGGAGGAGGAGGAGGAGGAATATGTGCCAGAAGATGTCGACAAGCTGGGTGTCGTCATCGTGAGTAGGCGAAATAAATCGGTGAAGCAGAGCACACACGTCCACACGCACACGCACACTGAGCTGCGCTGCTGCATGCTCACGTGCAAGCCTGGGCAGATCTGCATCCACGGCAACAGGATGCCGCTGGGCCTGGCGACGGGGGGTGTGGTTGTGCCCCCCAAGTGGCAGGTGACGGTGCCCGTGCGCCTCGAAGACACGTCGCAGGAAGTGAAGCTCCGCGTGCTGGAGGAGATTCGGAACCTCCGCGACAACGGCGCATACGACGGCGCCGAGGGTGCCGAGCCCGAGGTGCTGCGCAGGAAGCTGGAGGAGCTCGACTTAGTGTACCGTGCCGCGGTGGTGAATGAGCCAGTGACGGTGGGCGAGGCGCGCATGGGTTGGAAGGTGGACGTGACGCTGGAGGCAAAGCATGGCGCCAAGGCGAGGACCACGGCCACGCTGCTGCTTCGCGACGACCTGTCGCAGATGCAGCGGGACATGCTCGAGCTGCAGGAGAGCAAGACCAACGTAATGAACCGTCACACGACGCAGGAAACCACGCGAACCATCATAATCGGCTCCAAGCAGAATCAGACGGTGAGGGACCTGCGGGAGGAGGTTGCGGAGTTGCGCGGCTATCCCTTCGGGCGCACCATCCTGCGCTACCGCAACGCGCAGGGTAAAGAAATCATCAACGACGCTGCCACGCTCGAGCGCAAGAAGGTGTACACCGTCAACGACGTCACCGTGGAGTTGGAACGTGAGGATTCCTTTTACGTATACCACGAGGTTCGCAACCACTACACCTTCCTAGAGGCTGTCTTCCGCGTCTATGCGTCGATTCAGACTTTGGAAGACGTCCATGGCGTCCACCACCGCCACACCACCACGGCGCTTCTCATGTCCATGCAGCAGTTCACGCGGTTGTTCCAGGGGTGCGACTTGGGCAGCAAGCTCAACAACCCACACCACGACGGCTTGCGAAGCACCCTCGAGGCTGTTTTCCGCTCCGTCAAGGCGAACGAAAACTGCGCGTCGCAGATTGAGCTCCTCGTGGAGCAAGAGAGTGAGCTGGCTGGTTCACTCGCGCCCTCGAGGCGGGGACGGACACTGGCCAGTCGTGTTACCAACCCTCGACCCCCACCCCCACGTGTTTGATCCCCCGCCCCCCCTGCTCCATCTAACCCATTGGCGCACCTTGGTGGTGTCTGATGGTATGTCTTATCCGTGACTGACGATGTGAGTGATGAGTGAGTCCCCCTACTTTTAGGGCTCGCCGCCTGCTGCAGCGCACGCGACTCAGCGACGCCCTCGCCTTCGACGAGTTCATCACTGCGGTGGTGCTGCTCTCGTGGCTCGTGTACGGCTTCAAGGTACCCCAGAGCAGCACGCGCGGGGTCGCGCGGTCGCTGCGTTTCTTCGTCGAGCGTGTGATGCGCGGCAACGTGGTGGAGATGCACACCGCACACGACATCTTGCTGCAGTTCGCCTCGGCGCGCACCGCCGAGGGCGCCACCCCGATAGCGGCGAAGGACGCTCTCTTTGTCTACCGCTATTTTACGCGTGACAACCCCGAGGGCATGTCCCTCGAGCAGTGGCTCGAGCTTGTCCAGTGGCTCCTCGCCATTTCCGCCGAGACGAACAAGTACGGGATTTTGTTGTTCTATACCCACCAGGGTCCCATCAAGGTTGGGCTACGACACTCTCCCTTTCTCATTCAAATTCCTGCGGTTGACTCACTCGACTGGTCCGATTCCACACGATGTGAGAGAGACGCACCGGGCGCGATGAGATGACCAACACCAACCCGTGAATCTTTGCATCTAAAAAAAACAAACCCCGTGATCAGTCAAGTAAGTCTGCACACTGTTATTGCCGGAGGTACCTTCGGTCAGTATCCATCTCGAATTTTAACGCAGAAATACACACGCCTTGCTTTATCTTCAGTATTGCACGACTTTCTATCATTCTAACAAACTGTCTGCGCGTGGTTCGTCCCACTCGCACACTACCAGTGGGCCGAACCTGCGTGGGTCGAGGAGGGTTGTCGTCGCGGCAGAGTGGCGCCCATCGGCGACGAAGACGGCATGGGCACCCTCCTGCTCAAGTTCCCCCGCTTCCAGGTGGCCTTCTCCGAGCTATGTTACCGCGGGGAGGCGGCCGAGGGGGGAACACCCAGCGCACGACAAGCTCGCGCCTTCAGACGGGCAATGCAGCGCTCTGACCTCACCCAGACGCCGCCTCCGGTGGGCCACTGCACTGTCACACGTCAGCCCCGGACCTACCATGTAACCAAGCGCGTTAAAATTCGAAAGTGCCTGCGTCGTCGAATGCTCGAGCCGTATACGCGCCCCGTCGCGCCTCGCGTTGCCTTGCCTCGCCGCGCCTTGCCTTGCTATCGCTCTGAGACTCTGCCCTTTGACGCGCTTGGTGATCATCCTGAGATGAATGCGGCGACCCTGTCGCATGCGTCAAGCCGTTTCCTTTCCTCAACCTTCGACGAATTGAATCGGCGTTGGGTACGCTCCGTCGAGGCCTCGGACCAGCGCATCTTGCAGCAGTACCAGCACGGCTTCCGCGCAGAGCCGTCGACACGGGCGATCCCCCCTGGGCCGCCGTCGATCCAAGAAGAAGAAGACGACCTGGACCACGGCGAGGCGTGGGCGCCAGCCCGTGGGGGGCAGCGCTCCAGCCGCGTCACGCGCAACGTGGTCGCCACCAACAACGCTGCTGCCGACAACGGCGCCGTCACCAGCAGCAACGTCACCACGCGCACCACCAATAACGCTAGCACCACGAACAACATGACCACCACCAGCACCACCAACAACGTCACTACTACTACCAGCACCCGCGACAGCAGAGCGTCGAACGCGGCAGAGGCGGCGGCGAAGTCAGACGACGAGGACGGACTAGACCACGGCGAGGCGTGGGCGCCTCCGATGCGGAAGCTGCGACTCTCGGACCCGGCACCGCGCACCCAGCAGGAGGCACCGCGTAACGTGGCAGCCGTGAGCAGCGGCAAGTTCGTCCGGTCGAGCACGATGGCGGCGGCGGCGGATGTCACCGTCGACGTGCAGGATTGGGGTACCCAAGTGAACACCTCGGCGCGTAACACGGGCTCCGCGGCCACCGCGCCCCGAGCCAAATTGTCTGGGCTTGCGCGGAGGGAGGAGGGGAAGGAGACCACTGTCACCACCCGCACGATGCACGACCACTCAAGCAGCCGGCAGCACGAAGAGACTGCGCGTGTGAAGGAGGGCTCGGACAACGATAGCGCGTCCGAGGACGAGCAGGTAGGGAGCCAGCGGTGGGTGGGGCAGCAGGAGCAGCGGCGCTCGCGCTACCGCGTCGCCACCACCTCCTCGTCGCTGTATGATGTCGAGGCGATTCGCCGCCAGCAGGCGGAGCAGGAGCGGGCCAGGGTCGAGTTTGATGAGGCGGAGCGGAACAAGCAGATGGCGTTGGAGAGGACGTGGGGCGCCGGTGCGAGTCGACCCTCGCGCTCCACGGCGGCGCGAGAGGCACTCGCGCGACACGGGGCGAGCCAGAGCCAGAGCCTGACCCAGAGCCAGCAGGCGCAGTCTACTACCAAGACCACCACCACCACCAGCAGCAGCAAGCAGAGCAGGTCCGCGCACCAGACCAGCGGCTACTCGCGCGAGGACAAGGGCGGGGGCGGCGGCGGCGGCCTCGGGCGACTCACATAGATTCGCGACGTCGATCGAGTGCGCCAATCCACGAGGCACGGGGGAGTCAGAGAGAGGGGGTGTGTGAAAGTGGTGACGTGAAGTGAGGCAAGGCATTGTAAATAACGGAAGGGAGAACACTAGTGTAGATGGGCAATTATTGGGAAGCAGAGTATTATAGTCGCCAGAACCCTCAACTGATCGATTTCCAAACCTACAACTGTTGAATAACCCTCGCCTGAACCCTCAGTCTTAAATCTTAAACCCTGAACATCGAAACCCGAACCCTAAACCCTACATACTAAGCCCTTAACCCTGCATCCTAAACCCTAACCCTCTTAAATCCTAAACCCCAAAGTGTAAGCAGTACGTACCTGTACCTCCAGCTCCCCTCAGTCAGTCAATTCATCCGCTTGCGCTTGTCCGTTTTGTTATTTTTAGCCAAGAATAATTTTTGATGAGATTTCGTTTTTCCAAAAGCACGATCACGCGCAGCACAACACTCCTTGCACACACATAAGCCCACAGAAGGGAAGCCCACAGAACGGAAGCCCACAAGACCGACGCGCCGGACGAGGGGTGGTGACACCACTTGCTGTCGGCTGTCGCCCCCTATTTAGCCCGCGTTCATCCACGCGTATTGAAGCAGGGCGGCCACTTCTGAACAAAGATGAGCTTCGTGCAGGTGGGGAACAACGGGGAAACGGTGGACCAGGCGCTCGGTGTTCGTGGCGGTGCCCTGCCTTCGGGCGCTGCCGTGCTCATCACGGACGAGGTGGCAGCCTCGGGCGGATTCCTCGTGGCGCACTTTCTCAGGCGTGCGCTGCGCGCTACCGAGGACGCCGCCACGGCGGCGTCGACGTCGTCGACAACGCCAACAACACCGGCGCCTACGGTGCCGACGGCAACACATTCTTCAGGCGGGTTACCCTCCGCCGCCGCTTCCACCGACGCCGACACCGGCGGCAGCGAGTGGTGCGCGCCGCGCGTGTGTCTGGTGGCTTCTGAACAGAACGTCGCTCACTACGCGCAGGCGCTGCGGAAGCTGGGCCGCAACATACACTCCGACATGGCAGCTGGCCGTCTCGTCATCGTGGACACCCTCACGCGACCTTTCCGATGGTGCCTCGAGGGCGAGGAAGCGGGTGAGAGCGAGGCGGCGCAACAGAAGGGGAGGGTGGGAGTGTACCGATACACCCACTCGGGCCGGGAGACGGCGACGCGCGACCTCTTCAACCTCATCACCCGTGCCCTCGGAAGCGGGGGCGGCAGCGGCGGCGGCGGCGGCGGCGGGATAAGTAGCGAGGGCACCGGGCCGGCCGCCCGTCGCGTCATCGTCTTCGACAGCCTCTCAGCTGTGGCGGAAGCGGAGGAGGACACGGAGGCGGTGAATGGGCGAGGAGAAGCTCAGGGAGATGGTTGGAGTATCGGCGGCGGGGGATACGGCGGGGGAAGGAGGATCGGCAGCACCCCCGACTCTGCCGACGGTCGCATCGCCGCCCTCCTCCGATACTGCAGCGCGCTCCCTAGCTGTGCGGTGGTGGCGCTGGCTCATGCAGACGCCTCCGCCCCCGCCGCCGAAGCCGCCGGAGGATGGCTGGCGGCGGGCGAACGTCGCGCGGACGTTACCCTGACGTGCGTGGCGGGGCGCCATCATTCAACGTCCAGGACGTGACCCCCACGTTGACGGTTGAAAGTTAGAGTGGAAAGCCAGCACCCGCGCTTGGTGACGCTGACGCACCCCTCGTGAACTCCACGCGAGGAATGGGCACTTTGATACCATGTCTCCGCCCGAGTTACTTTCAGATGCGCCACGTCCACGTTCACGGTGTTCATATCACGTGGCAGTTTGCACGCGCGTCCCTATCCTTCGGGGCTGGGCACCGGTAGCGCCGAGGACGTGCATGGCCACATACATGTGAACCATCGCACGGGGCGCATGATGCCAGACCCCAGGGAGTTCACCCGCACGGCGACGGCAGCGGCGGAGGAGGCGGCGGCAGTGGCGGATGGTGTGCGGGGCTTGTCCCTCGGAGTCGGCGCCGGCCCCAACACTCCCGGCGTGGGCGCGGGCGTGGATGGAAGGGCGGTGGGAGAGGGATTCCACGAATCCGAGGCACCCCCCCGGATGGTGTCGGCGCGATTTCAACTCACGGAGCTCGGGCCGCGGGTGTCGCGGATTCACCGAGCTCCCGGCGCAGCTACGACCGCGGCGATCAGATGACGACGACCAGCCTGTCAC
>Ga0075108_10001832_pt1 | contig 10012 bp, 5 predicted proteins | sample AntAceMetag02UK1_FD_69797 | JGI IMG/M metagenome (GOLD analysis project Ga0075108, IMG submission 69797) | Saline lake microbial communities from Ace Lake, Antarctica - Antarctic Ace Lake Metagenome 02UK1 | ecosystem: Environmental > Aquatic > Non-marine Saline and Alkaline > Saline | place...
GCCTTCGAACGTACGATTGCGCGCATGTTATTGGCCGTCATTTCCGGGTTTGGCCCGAACTGTTCGACAAGCGCGATACGGTGCGCCATTTGTTCAATGTGCTGCGTCAACGCTTCAAACACGTTGCCTTCGCCGAACTCTTCGTGGGCCTCCAGCCACGCGTCAGCGCTCTTGAAGTGCAAGAAACGGTTGTTGTCGACTTGGTTTCCAAGAGCCGCACCGCGCCCGCGAAACGCTTTCGGGTCGATTTTCGTAGCGCCGTCTGTCGTCTTCGTCTGGTACACGTTTTGCAACACGTCGCGCCGCTGCTCCGGGGGGATAATAGAGCCGTCAGGCCAGCGTGTTTTGCTCCAATCAATCGCGTCCATGTGTACGTCGATCCAACGCTGTTCGCCCGCTTTCAGCATGTTGACTGCGTTTTGCGCTTGCGGCAGATACCGATCAATGCGCCCCATGCGCCCGCCCGCGTTGTTGAACAGTTCGACGGTCAGGTCAAACACCTTCGCGAAGCTGTCCGCAGCGGCGCGCGCGGACGCGTCACCTGTTGAGCCGGGGCGGAACATCTCGCGCGCGATGTTCGGCAAGTGCGCTTTGCCCCGCTGGCGTCCGAACGCACCACGCCCGACTTCGTCAAGCGTACTACCCAATACTGCGTAGAGTTGACCCCTGATCGCTTCGCGCACACCGCTATATGATAAACCTTCGAAGCGCGCGTCGTCTTCGATTGTGGCCACCGCAGCGCGTGCGATAGACGTACCCTTCGAAGCGCGCTTGCCGTCGAAGAGGAAGCGAGAGAGGAGGGGGAGGCGAGACGTCGTTACGTCCGAACCCGCTGCGACACGCTTCATGTTCTGCGCTTGCACACTAAGCATTTTCGCCGTGGCCTTCGCGCGCTCTTGCGCGTTGATAGTAAGCATGTCCAACGTGTCGCGTTGCGCCTTCGCAGACGCCGACGGCTCCGCTACCCCTTGGCGCATAAACGTGTTTAGGCTGTCACGGTAGTCTCGCTCAATCTCGTCCATGCGCTTTTTCTTGAAGCCGCGCGACTTCAGGTTGTCACGAAAACACTTTACGAAGTCTTGTTGATTGAACATGTGCTCACCGCCGCTATCTCGTCGCTATCGCGCTGCATCTGTTTCATAAGATCACGCACCGTCACCATGCGCGGTTCGCCGTCTGGACCGGGCATTTCGACACGCGCAGTTAGCGGTATCTCTACATCTATCCCGTCAACGGTCAAGGTTTCACGTTCTGTGCTGGCCACCATTCTTGCGGCTTGCGCGCGGAACGCCTCTACCGCCGCGTCGGCGACTTCGCCGTCTGCTCGCGCGACGGCTGTCAGGGTGTCCGCGTCGGTCTTGCCCACCTGATCAGGCGTTGCGCGCGCAAGCGCGGGCATGCGGTCGACGGGCTGCATCATCTGCACGGCTTCGTCGTAAGACATGCGCACTCCGGGCGGGTTCTCCGGGCGGGGCCGGCCTTCAAGGTACGCGTCCCACACCGCGTCGACCTCCGGGTCTGTGACACCCCACTCGCCTCTCGAGCGCGCATAGGCCCGACCGATCAAAGGCGCTAAATCGCGCATCTTTTCGTCGTTCTTCATCGTGTCTTGACGAATACGGCGCGCACCCGGTGTTTCGACGTTGTCGGGAACTGCGAGTAGCGCTTCTTTGTCCGCTCGCGCGTCGCGTATCTGCGCGCGCACCCTCGTTTTGTTGCCCTTGCCTTGCACCCGGCGAAACTCTTTTGTCAGCCCGTCTAGACGGGCGTCGATCTTGGCCAGTGTCTCCGCCTTATCCGCCGACGTCTGATTGCGCGTTTCGTCGAGCCATCGGCGGTACACGTTGCGCCGCTCCAGCAGCTTTTCGTACTTGACGAACGACGCTTCGTCTTGCGCCCGCGCGGCTTGGTACTCGGAGTTGCTGCGCAGCGCCGGGGCGACTTCGACACGTGGCCGATCTACGCGGGCGGGCACGGCGGTGCTAGTGGCGCGAGGCCGCATCGCGCCGGGGAAAGGCCCTGCGTAGTCTGATAGTTGCGCCATGGCGTCCGCAAGATCGTCAGCGGCTTTGACCTTGGCCGCGCCTGCGACGCTCGCTGCGGCTTCGATGATCGCGTCGTCGATGTAGGTCTCTGGTCGAGCTTGTAGCCGCATATCATCGGCAAGATCTTCGGGCGTCGCGTTTTCCGGGGGCGGCAAGCGGCGCGGCGGGTCGGGCGCTGGCACTGGCGGGGCCGGGTCAGCCTGCGTGGAACGGAACCAACGGCGACCCAAGGCCACTGCCCCCTCTCCCAAACCCTGCAAAGCCCCGGCACCCAATGCCGTTGCGCCGACGCGCATAGCCGCGTCTCCGAAGCCATGTGACACCCCGAGTATCAATCGTTGCTCCTGTACGCCTGTGATCTGATTAACCGTCTCAATCGCGCCCTGCGCCCCCACCTGCGTGGCTATACGCTGCAAGGCGGTCTTACCCGCACCGCCCACACCAAGCGTCCAAAAGTTTAACGGGTCGGTTTGGGGGTGCATGCTTGACAGCGCGGAGCCAACGAAGCTACCGACATGCCCACCGAAGCTGTTGCGGTCGGAGTTTATCTTCGCTTCCGCCTCTCGCGCGCGGCGTTTGACCTCGCCGAATAACTCACGCGACGTCCGCAGCCCGAGGTCGGCGTTTGTCTCGCGCAGCCTTAGAATACGCGCGTCGTACCCGTTAAGCTGATTGCGCATTTTCTCTGAAGGCGCGTCGCCGCTATACGCGCGCGCGACGTCCATGTACTCGCCCGCTTGCGCAATCGAAAATCCGGTGAAGTACCCGTCGTCGTCTCGCGCAAAACTGAAGTCGAAGTCGGGTTGGAGTGCGCGCAAAAGCTGCGGCGCGTCCGGTATGCCTGCATCGCGCATCACTTGCGTCTGTTGGTTGTCCAGATATGACATGTAGTATTCAATTCCGAACATGGAACTCGCGCGCATCTGTGCGTCTATAGAAGCGCGGTACGCTTCAAGAAAGCCGACCTTCGGCCCGGTGGCCACGTCGGACGCCGCAACGCTTGTCGCGTCTTGGTTAGGCTGCGTAAACACGCTCAACGGGTCTCACCCCGGCTTTGCGCATCCGCTGCCCCTTCTCCCAATGCCGTTGCGCCGTCGTCTGGCGGGGCTCCTGTAGCTTCGTCAAGCAATCGTTGAATGTGGGGCGGCACGACGCCGGGGCGGGTCCGCACTCCGTCCCTGAAATCTTCATCCTGCGCCGCGTCCGCCGCTCGCGCCGCCTCAATCGTCGCAGCGTGCTTTTTGTTCACTTGCTTCACGACGTCCGCGTCGATCCTCACAGTGTAAAGTTCCATACGGCCACCGCCATCCGCGCGCCCCGTGGTTAGGAACGTGCCGTCTTCCACCATAACGGTGTACTGGTTGCCGCCTATCGCGCGCAGTATCGCATCGTATACCAAGTCGGACGCGTCGGCGATTTCACCTGTGCCATAGGCGGGCGCGTCACCCGTCACGCTGTGTTCTAACCAATCACTTTCAGTCATGTTTTCAAACGCGCTTTCGAACTCGACCGCAGACACGCCCACGGGCAGCGCGACCTTCACGCCGTTAATCTCGCCTATGGCCTCGCCGCCCATGACCGCGTCTACGCTGGCTGCGTAGGCTTCGGTGTCAAAAGAGCCGATAGAGCCGCGCGAGAAAGCCGTTTCGACGTAATGCGCCATGGCCGCATCTTGTACCGACTGCCGTTGCGCGGGCGCGACGCCGTCAAGCGCGCGGCCCGTGACCGACACAAATTCGTTGTCGATATCCGCACGTGTAGCGCCGATTTGCGCGAGTATGCTCGTGTTCTCGTCAAGGCGCTTTTGGCCTTTGATAATGTCACTGGCCACCCCCCGACGACCCGTCGCGCTCGCCAGACCCCCAGCGTATGCAAAGACGTTGCTGTCTTCACCGATCTGCGACAAGCCTGCGTCGGTCATAGGCCCCATGTCCTGCATACCCATCATAAAATCGACCACTTCGTCTGCGTTTGCACGCGAGATATACGACTGTATGCGCCCGACTTCGTCTTCGGTAAACGGCTTCATTTCATTAACGGGTATGTCGTAATAGTCGGCCACCATTCCGGCCTGTTCGCCGCGCGCCGTCATGCCGCCCGGTTCGAAGATATCCGACATGGATATGATACCCATCCTGTCGCTGTGCGACATAGGGTCGGAGTTGACCGCGCTTTCTGTCTGGTCTGCAATGCGCTCGCGCGTCTCCGCGTCCGCGTACTGCATCGCGGTCTGTTCGCCGCCGCCGTGCATCCGCCCCAGCTCCGAGTGAAGTTCGGCGACCGTCCGCGCGCTGCCGTCTTCTCGGCGAAACACTGTCGGGTTGGACTTCGCCGCTTCGGGAAACAGCGCAACTGCACTCGCGTCGCGGCTTACCTTCAACGTGGACAAAAGGCGCGTTACGCCTGCGTTGCCGAGAAAATGCCCCATGTACAGTTCTTCAGGCGTCGCTTGTCGGCCCGTAACCGCACGGACTGCTGCACCGTTGCGCTTTGCGAAGTGCGCGCCCACGAAGATCGCGACGTCGGGGTCGGCGCGCAGAGCGTCGATCTGCGCATTACTGAGTGAGGCCACGTCGATACCGAACGCCTCCTGCAAAGCCTTTGTGACCGTCGGGCGCGCGACCTCTTCGCGAAACGAACCCTGCAACCACTGCATGACACCGACCCCCGTTGACGCCCCCGCCGCGTTACCCGCGCCGTAGTCTGGATCATCACCTTTTAGCTGTTGGCCGAACTCCCGGTTGACCGTCTGCGCCAGGTACGCCGCCGTGACGCCTGTTGCGCCCGCCGCCCGAGATACAGCCGTATCCACACGAGCGGGCAGGGTGCCTTGCGGCCTGTTGGCCTGCGCCGCGTCACGCTGTTGCGAGGCGGTCAGGAGCTTGGCTTGCTGAAGGATCATCTGATCGCGCACTATGCGCGCCATGCGCGCCTGCGTTACGGGGTTCTGCGACGAGTTGACGACGCCCTGCACCCGCGCAAGCTCTTCGTGTGAGATAGGCTGCAAGTCTTTTGCGCGCGCTTCAATCGTGTCGATAGCCGCGCGCGCATTGGCGTCGGCCTGCGTCGCAATGGACGTCTTCGCGCCCGACGCCAGACCCAACACGCGCTCATAACCCGCGCCAGAAAGCTGGCCTTGCCAGTCTTCGTCGGCAAGCTGTTCTTCGATCACGGCCACGTCTTCGACCGTCTTGGCAGACGATAGCAAGCCTTCGAAACGCGACAGCGCCAAGTTTTCGCGATATGTCGTCTTCATGCCCTCGCGCTGGTGCGCCGGGATGAAAGTCTGCGTGTCGATCACGTCCATGCCGCTTTGTAGCAAGTCGTCGTACTGTGTCGCGTCCCCGCGCACTCTGTTGTCCAGAGACGTCAAAGAGCGGTTCGTCTCTTCGCGCGCGTTGTCGTCGCCTATCTTGAACTCGTACACCGCCGCGCGCGAAGAGACGCTAGGGCGCTGTTGGTCCATACGACTGACGAACGCTTTGCGCGCGGCGGTGTCTTCGATATTGACCGCCTGTTCTTGCACCCACTCGTCGTACCGCGACAGCACGGCGTCTTGGTGCCCCGAACCGTTTGCCGGGGCCTTCTGGCGCATTTCAAGCTCTTCGCGGGTGAAGTCCGCCTGCGCAACCGCATTGGCCGCGCTGGCCTTCGCCTGCTCGTCGTCAATGGCCTGCAAGCCCGCGGACAAGTCCGTGACGCCTTGCCCGAACGCTGCGAGCGCTCCTGCTGCGGGGGCCATGGTGTCCGCCGTAGCGCGCGGGCCGTTCACGACACCTGTGGTGCGGCCTGAAGCCGCCGATATGTTACTGCGGATTGTAGGTAGACGCCCCATTATGCGACCCTCTCAAGTACCCGGCCCGTGCCCGACGCGGCGGTAGACGCCGTCGCCAAGAACGTGCGTGCGGAACTTATGCTGTTGCGCTCCATCGTCGCCGTCTCTTGGCTGCGCGTCACGCCCAGCCCTATATCACGCGCAGTCGCGCGACCCTCTTGTTCGATACGCTGCGCGTCAATCTCGCCTTCGATAGCGTTGTCTTGCAGCATTTCTAGCGGCGTGCCAGAAAGCACGTACCCGCTCACGCCGTACGAGTTCCTGATTGACGCAAGAGTGCGTTGCGTCTCGCGCCGTTTATCCTCCGCGTCGATCTGCGAGGTTCGCAACGCCATGACACGGTTCTGTTGTTGCACGGTCGCGTCACGAAGTGCGATTTGTTCGTTATACGCTGCGGCGCGGTTAGCCGCCCGCATCTGCTGGAACGTACCAACTGTCGTCGCGACAGCGCCCACTGTCGCGGCTATCGCTGCCGTCGAGCTACCTATCGCCCCGATTACTGCTGTTGCCGCCGCTACCACGTGCCTACCCCCCTCACCACTGCGTACATATATTGAGCCTCGCCGTCGAGGCCGAAACCCTTCATGGCTATTGGTGTCTCTTTGCGCATGCCGAGCAAGACGGCCAGTTTTTCGCCTTCAACGTGGCCTTCTCGTACATTCATTTCAACGCGCGCATACGGCAACGCGTCGATCATGCGGCGCATTTTACGACACAATGCGAGCATGTGCGGCCCCGCGTCTATAGAGAATATCGCCCAAGCGACGGCGCGGTGCGAGAAAAGAGGCGACACGCCCGCGCACGCTATCGGCAAAAGCCCGTTAAACGCCGTCAACGCCTGTCCGCGCTCCAAGGCTGCGCCAAGCCCGCTTTGAAACAGGAACACCGCCTCGCCGTGCTGCGCCGACTGCGGCCTTATGTGGGCCAAGTGGCCGGCGCGGAAAGGTTCATACCTGATCATCGGTCTTGCGTGTGTAGCTGCGGTAAAATCGCGGCGGGGTTGAAAGGCAAGGGTGCGTGTGCGGGGCGTCGAAAAGCTATATACGCCTCCATATCATAGCCGCCGTCCGGTTGTACAGCGACCGTGTTTCCCGTATGCAGTTGGTTGACGTAGGGCGTCGAGAAAGAGCGAAGGGACTGCACCGCTTGCCACTGGATATCGCCCGTCTCGTCGCTGAATATCCCGACCTCCCCATCACAACTGCGCCACACCTGTACCACTATACTGTTGACGCGCTTTTGCTTGCCCTGCGACGTTCCGTCCGCGCCTCCCGCGTTTTGCTTGGGTAGCAAGCCGAAACTCTCAAAACCCAACCCGAGTAGCACGCGGCTGGCAGGCGTCGTAAGTACCACCGCGCCGTCTTGCACTACAAGAGGCCCGACCGGGATCATGTCAGCCAGTCCGTAAACGGTTTGCCCTTCCAGGTGCGCAAGCCCGTAGATCGTCGACGTCAGCCCCCCGTCGTAACGCAACGCGCTGTCGACAAAGTGCGCGTTTTCCAATTCGACGTTGAAGTCCCAAAACGGCATAAGGCGCTCGACGTAGCGCCGGGTCACGCCGTTCACGACGCGCCGCAGGATCAACCACAACGCGTCTTGAAGCTGATCGCGCTGCGGGATCACCGCTATACTCTCGACGAAGCCGCCGCTAAGTTCGTGCGTGTGCCACCCGACGACGTTCTCTTCGCGATTGTACGTTAAACCGACAAGTGAGCCGTCACCCCTGCGCGCCCATACGACACTGTACGGTTCGGCTGCGTATTGTATCTCTTCGAATATCTTAGCGCCAATGTGCGGCGCGAGTTGCGACATGGACGGCGAGCGATACCCGTTGGCCTCGAACACGTAGGAAAACTCGTTTAGGCTGCGGCCTCCGCGTTTGATGAACAGTATTTGATCGTCGACAGCTTCAGGTTCGGCGCTGTACGAACCACGAGACGTCGAGCGCTTGGCACGCTGCGGGTTAGCGGGGTCGAAGTTCTCGCCGTCGGCCAATGCGATGATGTACTCAGACGAGCCAGTGCCGATGCTTACGCCGCGCGTGTCCGAACTTATCCATTTTGTCTTTGCGACTTTGCGCGCGTTTAGCTGCAACGTGCCGCCAAGGTCAGACAGCACCACGCCGAAGTTATCCGACGAGGAAAACAAGCTATAGTTGCCGACGACGGTAAAAGCCAACGTGTCTGGATATCTGTCATTACCACCGAAGTACAAACGGTCGCCAAAGAAGTGCGCGCACTCAGGCCAACCTGTCGTGTCCGACCACAAGCCAAGTCGCCATTTTCGTATGGCCTTCGCGTCCGGTAGAGGTTCGCCTAAAAGCTGCACGATGACTTCTGTGGTACTATTAACTGTTGTGATCTTGACAGAACGCCAACTTTGGTCGCTACCCTGCAACCGTATTAGTCGGCCAACGTCGGTTGACAGAAAACCCTGCCCGTCGTTTATGCGCGCAACTGTACTAGCAGTTAGTGTGATGTTTGACGACGTAACAGACCGCATAGCGAAGCGCGCGACGCGGGGTTCAATCAGTCCGTTGCGCACGAGTTTTTTGATGTTTAAGCGATAAGCGGTATACGCCGTCGTGTTGTCTATCTGAAAGAACACGGACTTGTTGCGCTCGTACAAGACGTAGTCGTCTTGCGTGTCGAGCACCACCCAAGTCGCACCCGTATTGCCCTCAAAAGTAAAGGTAGAAGGCGCGTAGTCGTCAAAGACATACGAACTGTCTCTGTTCTCACTAGGGACGTATATCGTGTACCCGTCGCAGGCGAAACTCGTGTCGGGCGTGTAGTGCAAAATCCCCTCTTGCGCCCCGTTTGCCGCCCAATATGTGCCTTTGTCTTCGTCGAACGCGTGCCACGGGGCTGTCTGTCCCAGACCGTAACCGATGGGGCGCTCCAAGAACGTAACGGGTAACGCGTTCGTGCCCGCCACTGCGGGCCGCGTAGAGCTTGCCCCCGCTTCGCCCGAAGGGGCTGTGTTGGAAGTCATGACCGGGAGCGCGTTACCCGTGCTGTCGGGCGTCAGCGTCCCGCTACCGTCGAGCGGGTCCAAAAAAGGCCCGTCTTGGTTGTCGTAATCAGCGAGCGTCCAATCAAGCGGGCCTTTTTGTGAAAACGTGCGGGGCCGCGACAGTCCTGTCATGAGATACAGAGTGTCGACGGACTGCTCGTATCTCAGCGCCAAGCGCTCCGCTTCTGTGAAGTTCGCGTCGACATGAAAAATCCGAGACACAACACCCGGCTCAACGTCCTTGTCGGTGGGGAACACAACGTCAGTCGTATAGGCAACGCCGTTCTTGTTCGTGATTGTGGCCACAACGCCGTTTAACCCAAACTCTCCGGGCAAGCCCCCGAAAACGACTTCGTCACCCTCAAGCGCGTCGATATCCGGCGAGTTAAACCGGATCACCGCGCCCGGTGTCGACCGGATATCCAAAACGACAGTGTTGTGCACACGCACCCCCGCCTCTTCAAATACCCGTATACGGTCTTTGCTGAACTCCAATATCAAGGGGTCGGCTTGCGTAGCCACGAACGGCACGAGCACGGCGCGCTCGCTTTCGTCGGACACGGGCAAGACAAACGCGGTGCCTGAGCGACCAACCGCAGGGCCTTGCGGCGTAGGCACATAGTTGATGCACGATTTGAGGGACGTTGCGTAGCGCCCGATATCGGTGCGCGCGTCTAGCAGGTCTGATAGCTCACCCCCGCTAAATGCCAACGTCTGTGGGGATGCTTTGGCCATTCTAGTACCTGTGTGTTATGAAGTCGTAGCCTTCGTCGCTGTCAGTGACGGGTTCGGACCCAATCACAAAAGCATTCATGCGCCCCGCCTCGCGCACGGCGGCGTTGTAGCGCCGTTCGGCGGTCTCGCCTTTTGTGTTCGATTGCGTCGTGAACTCGACGCACTCTAGCGCTATACGGCACGCGAGCACGTCTATGAACAGCGGGTCAAAGTCCCGTTCGGGCGCTTTGCGGATGTAGGTTATCTCAAGCCGGGGATCGTCGCTGTCGATCCACTCGCCAGACTGTCGCCAGTCGTCGTTGCCTTCACGGATCACTCGCAGCGCGTCACCCGGCACGCCGTAGCGATAGGGGCGGGTGCGTCCGTCAAACGTCGCGGCCAA
>Ga0075108_10001839_pt1 | contig 9975 bp, 7 predicted proteins | sample AntAceMetag02UK1_FD_69797 | JGI IMG/M metagenome (GOLD analysis project Ga0075108, IMG submission 69797) | Saline lake microbial communities from Ace Lake, Antarctica - Antarctic Ace Lake Metagenome 02UK1 | ecosystem: Environmental > Aquatic > Non-marine Saline and Alkaline > Saline | place...
GTTGAGCCGTCGTGCCATTGATTCCACCCAAGCTTCGTCGCCCAGCGGCTTGCCGCGCTGAACCGATAGACGAACGGCTTCCAGTTCCTCCTTTGTGAGGCATTCGTTGACACGAGCCTTCCACCTAGGAAGCCGAGACAACGGCCATGGTGACAGCAGTTTGGGCTCGGGTTCCGGTTTTTGCAACCACCGCCACAGCGATCCCCAGCGCCAGTCTTCGGCGCGTTTTACAAGCTTGGCACGCAAGGCGTTGCGTTCTACGTACCGACAGACGACGAAGAGGTGTTCGTCATCCTGGATCGGAAAACTCTTGTAGCGTTGCTGGTAAACATGCCCCATGCCGCCGGTATGATAGTGGGCGTGGTAGCGCTTCGTGTGAGTGCCACTAATCCAGCCCATGAACCGACTCATCTCACCATCCACCAGAGGCCTCAAAACCAGATGATAGTGATTGGACATCAACTGGTACGCGTAAAGTTCCACATCGTGAATCTCCAGACCTTCAAACAGAATCTGTTCGAAAGCCGCAAAGTCCGCTTCCGTCTTAAAAATGTCCGCTCGCAGATTGCCACGATTCAGAGCGTGGTACAATCCTCCGGCTTCATCAGCGCGTGGTGATCTCGGCATAGCAGGTTCCCAGAAAAGTCAGAGCCGACTGTATCAGCCACTCACAACCATGTCAACAAATAGACCTGACCCCTTTGATGGTTTTTCAACAACTGCATCTGCAGTATGTGTAATTCACATGGGGTTTTGATTTTTTTCTTGTAAGAAATAGGTAAGCGTTCACGGGTTGAGCAATGAGAGCAATGGTGAAGTTCCGTAGATTTAGTGGGCGCGGGTTAAGGTTATTTAGGACTGGCACTTATCCGATGAGCGCGCACTTAGCGAGATGTAGGCCATAAAGTTTGGCGTTGAAGTTGTCTTTCGTAGTCGTTGGCCACTTTCTGGAACGCACCGATCTTATTATGTATACCTTCCAGAGGCCCCGTGGAGATCGGGTAGGCGTACCAATTCAGCATGCCGTTGCGATGGCCTTCGAGCGTATTGGCCATGATGATCAGCACTCTGATTTCCGCCGCGCGAGCTCGACGACACCAGTCCGTCAGAAACCAGTCCGCCAGAAACCGGGCGGCCAACTCTTTGGTGGACTGTTGCCAGATCTGGCTGAGGTCTTCTTTCAGGTAGTAAGCCGTTGCCAGCGCCTTGTTCAGATCCAGAGCTTCCTGAAGTCGAAGGTGTTCGTTCTTTGATTCGTCAAGAGTTTTAGGAAGTTTCACCAGCAGCCAGCGAAGCCCCTTCAACACTTTCCGGGCCATAACTTCGGCTTCACGCTGCATCTCGCGCTGCATCTCGCGCTGCCGTTGAGTCAGCTTGTCATTCATCAGCTTGACGATGTGGAATCGATCAAACACCTGCAGTACATGCGGCAGGTGTTTCATTACCGCCGCGTAGCAATCGCTGGACATGTCCGTGGCGACCGCTTTGACGTTCGCCTTTAAGCCGCGAAGGCGTTTTCTGAAGGGTCTTAACGCATGTTGGCCCTTGCTTTCACCCACAAACACGATCGCTCCGGTGATCCAGTTGATCACGATCGTGAACAATTGTTTCTTCGAGCCGACGTAGATTTCATCGATGACAATCACTTGCAGGTCTCGCAGCCGCGGCTTGCTGAATTTCTTTTGCAGATACGATTTGTCGATGCCGCGAACCATGCCTGTTCCAACGCCAAGGTGGCGAGCCACATCGCGAATTGTCAGCATCTTTTGCAGAGCGATCACGAACGTCGCAAAGCTCTTTGTGTAGTTGCACTTCGGCACGCCATGCGGCAGCACGGCATTGAGTACCTGCTGGCAAAGACGGCCGTTCAGGCGAGGCGTTTTAATGAACAACTGCGTACGATCCATCCCGATTCGAGGCGGATGAACGATTCGATCGACCGTCCCTCGCCGAATGACGGCCAGATTCCCGCACTGCAGACATCGATAACACGATGCCGGGGCCGAAAGTTTCCAATGAAATGTGCCGTCTTTCCGCCAACACGCGATCGACTCGTAGCCACGGACACCTATCGATTTGTACAATTCACGCTCACTGGTCATGTCCGATCTCCGGATCAACAGTTTTGAACTCTGCGAATCAGACCAACACGACCACCTATCCTGAAATCTAATCTAAGCAAATACTTACCACACGCACTGCATTTCGCGCAGATCCCGTTTTCCACGCTCGCGGGCGATGTCGCTCACCAGGGGCGGCTCTCCATGGGCCGACTGATCAGGGGCCGGCTTACCAAAAATTCCAAACTTTTCAGCCCCGCTATGCACCCTGCGGAAATTTAATTCCCGGACAACCTGCTAGGTGAAACCTTTGAAATCGTCGCACGATCGAACTGAGAGTCCACCCAACGGAAGTCTCCACGCTGCTCGTTCTGACAGGAATCCCGGGGGAGATAGCAGGTCCCTGGATCCCTCCAGTTTTCTACAGGCCGGCCTCTTCAATCGCGAAATTGCACTCACACGAATCATTTATTGCATTGCGATTTGTGTTGCTTTAGGCCTGCTGGTTTTCGCCATACGGGCCGACTGGGTCTCCACACAACGCGCGAAGGCGACCACCAGAGCCCATGTTCAAAACGAATTGGCTGCCATCCGGAGTCGTCTTGAAAGCAACCTGACCGGCAACATTCAAATGATACGTGGACTCCCGGGACTGTTTGCTCTGGACCCCAATCTTACCCAGCAGGAATTCGAACGCGCTGTCGAGCCTCTGTTACAGGGACGGTCCCTGATTCGAAACATCGCGGCTGCCCCTGACATGGTCATAACTTTGATGCATCCGATTTGGGGGAACGAGCAGGCAATTGGCCTCGACTATCGTAAGATTCCGGCACAGTTCGAAGCCGCCGATCGATCCCGGCGGCTACGCCGATTGGTACTCGCTGGACCGGTCGATCTGGTGCAGGGAGGTAAGGCATTTATTAGTCGCATTCCAATTTTTCAAAACACGGCCGATGGAGAGGAGCGGTTCTGGGGAATTGTGTCGACAGTGCTTGATGCCCAGCAACTCTACCTGGAAAGCGGGCTTCTGGATCCAGACGGACCTGTTGAAATCGCAATTCGCGGCAAAGACGGATTGGGGGCGGATGGCGAGCATTTTTTCGGCCGTCCGGAGATATTCGAAAACGCTCCTGTGCTGGCCGAAATTCAATTACCGCAAGGAACCTGGTTGCTGGGAGCAATACCCAACGGGGGCTGGGAAGGACAGCCAGATGGAATCTGGCTTCAGCGAGGAACCTTCTTTTTAGCAGCCGCTATGACGATCGTCCCATTGCTGATGCTGGCCAGGACGCGAGATCAGCTCATGAAGGTCGCCCAGCGAAGGCAGGAGGCAGAAGAGTTGCGGCAAAAAATAGAACAACAGATGCTCCATTCTCAAAAGTTCGAGAGCCTGGGCGTCATGGCAGGTGGTATTGCCCACGACTTCAACAATATCTTAACCGCCATTATGGGCTACACGCAGTTGCTGGCCAACAGTCCTTGGCTGAGTTCGGAGTCTGCAGGCTACCTCAGAAACATCGATGGCGCAGCCGTACGAGCGGCGGAACTCTGCAACCGATTGCTCGCCTATTCAGGGAAGGGGCTGTTTGCCATCGAACCAGTCGACCTGTCCGAACTCATCTGCGAAACGGAAGAACTACTCCGCGTCTCAGTGCCCAAGAAAACAGAAGTTCAACTCAAGCTGAAGAATGACAATCCGATGATCGAAGCGGACGCATCGCAATTGCGTCAGGTGGTCATGAATTTGATTACGAATGCGATTGACGCAATTGGTGACGAGCAAGGTACCGTAACAATCGAAACAGGTTTTGAGCCCATCACGCAAGCGGCCCTGCAAAAGAACCTGGCAGGCAATGAATGCCTGTCGAGGAAATACGTTTTCGTCAAAGTGACAGACACGGGGTGTGGAATGGGTGACTCGACACTCGCGAAGGTTTTCGACCCGTTCTATACAACAAAGTCGAGCGGACATGGTTTAGGTATGGCGGCGGTGCTCGGAGTTGTGCGGAGTCATCGCGGAGCGATTTTTTGTGACTCGAAAATCGGCCAGGGATCAACATTCACAGTAGCCTTTCCCCCCACTGACAAACTTCGTGAGCCAACAACTGAAACACGAGCGAACCCACCGGTTAACCGCCAGGCCACGATACTGGTTATCGACGATGAACCGGCCGTGCGATCAGTCGTTGAGGCAGCACTTACGGCCCTTGGGCACACTGTTATTGCAGCCGAAGATGGACAGCAGGGTGTTGAGCTTTTTGAGCAACACTGCGACGAAATCTCGCTGTGCATCGTCGATATGGCGATGCCGAGGATGGGAGGAATGGAAACACTCCGTGCCATGCGAAGCCTCCAACCCAATGTACGTGTGATACTGATAAGTGGCTATTCTGAAGAGGATCTCGATACTGCCACCGGCCAGCAACAACCAAACTCGTTTATCAAGAAACCATTCCGAATTGCTGAATTCACTCGAATCGTGAACGAAGTCTTAGGTTAGACGAGATTCGTGCAATCATCACTGCGATACAGACGCTAAGCCCGATTCCCCGGGGGAGACGCTCAAAAGTCTCCAATACCAAACAAAGTCTTCGCTAAGCGGCTAACCAGTCCGGATAAGCTTTGCAGAAGCGTTTGATATCGGCCCAGGATTCGCCACGTACTCGGCCCGCAGATTGTGCCGCACAGCACGCGTCCCGGCCTATCAATCCGCAAAGGACTGTTGCCGCGATCCTCGCCAGCGTCTTGCAGATCAACAAAGTGTGTCAGGAATGCAAAATATCCATTCGTTTGCAGCACTGCGATTCCGTTCTGGTTCTGGTTCTGGTTCTGGTTCACAGGAACAGGAACAGGACAGTTGCCACCTGACCAGAAAACAAATCACGCAAAACTCGAACCGTACGACATAAATCCGACGTGCGATTGCCCCGGCCATCCTGCTCAGCTGGCAGACTGCTACTGACCGCCACCTGGCCGCTGTCTTCGGCCACCTCTTCCCGGGCTTTGGCCACCTGATCCGCCGCGACGACTCATGACGCGACCAGCATCTTTGTCAATTTCCAGTGAGACGACGAATTCCTGAGTCAGTTCACGGCACCAGGTCTCGTTGTCATCGCAGCCGACGTACATCAGTTTCACATGAATGGGTGCCTTCGCCGAAACATCAATCACGAATTCCCGCGGATCTGCGTCAGCAGCAGCAATCACAAAGGGACCGGTGTAGGACTCACCATTCACTGTGATTGACACTGGTCCGGCTTGATTGTTCCAGTGAACCCGATGAAGTGGATCGACAAAGAATCCAAGGTACAGCTTTCCTGTGCCGCTGCGCAGCAAGCCCGCGTCGGCTTCGGCTCGAAGTTTGACATATGCCGCCGACTGTGTGGCAGTCGCTTCGATTTTAACGGCCGTCATCTGTCCTGCTTTCTGAATCCGATCAACGACTCCCCGAGCGACCTCGGTTTGGTTAAAGTTGATTTTGAGATTCAGACTGCGAGGATCTGTTGGGTTCTGCACGGGGCCCACCAGTTCGACCAGATCGGCTCGAACCAACTCGGGATTGCTCCAGTCTCGCATGCGCACAATGCGTCCATCGGGCCCCACGATGAATTCTGAATTATTCCGGTCTCCCATGGCATGCTTCAGCTGGTTGTCCATGGTGTCCACGATCCAGGGGATTGTGGTTCCCAACGATTCGCTGGCTTTCTGAGCGTGCATCAACCGTTCATCAAGCGTGGCCGGGTTGACGAATCCATTACCTTCAGGATGAGCAAGAGTCTTGTAAACGAAGTAGAAGTCGACGTTCTTGTTTTTGTAATCACGATAGACGGCCTCCAAACTGGAAGCATTTCGAAGAAAGGGTGGTCAGGTCAGGCAGCCGAAAACGAGCACCGAATACTGGCCCTTCAAGTCTGCCATGCGAAAGGGCTTGCCCCTGGCGTCGTGAATCGTGATGTCCGGCAGACGTTGACCGACTGCCAGTCCCACGCCAGCGAGCCCGTTGGAACCTGAAGTCCCCGGCCCACCGGCCCGGTGCGTACCTACACGTTGCGCACCGGCACGTTGCGCAACACGGTTGCTCTGATTGCCGAGCCCTTGCGGTTGGGCGTAAAGGGGAGTGGCAATCAACAAAGCGATCGCGGAAGCAGAGAATATAGCTCTCATGGTGACTTTCTGGATGTGACATGTAGACAGGAAGTGCAGGCAACCAAACTCACAAACCCCCAGGGCGAAGAAATCTACCGCTGAAATTCCAAAAAACCGCGAGAACTCTGTACATGACACGCCCCACAAGCGAAAGAACGACGAATGCAAACGACTATTGGGGAAAGCCCAGTCCCGTCCGACCTGCGTTTGTGCTGCCACGAATTCACGCCATGGACTGGATTCGTTCTCAGGTCGCCAGCACAGAAATCCCACGAAGCCATCCTGGCTGGAACACCGCAGCTTCTCGCTTCTGCAGAGGCAGAGGCAGAGGCAACCTGTGCAGCGGTTCCCGCGGCACTTACTGCAGTTTGCGACGCGGCCGCTCATTTTGGCGACCGGTCGATTACTGCAGGCCAGTTCAGCATCGGTCGTGGCATGCCATGTCCGCCGAAATAACAGCCTCTCATCCGCCCCCGGCACCAACGTCTCCCCGGCGATTCCTCACTGATTGCGGCAGTGGCTGACATTCGGACAGTTGTGTTCATGCCTGGGGGATAACTGAATGGAATCGGCATCCGGGCGACCCCCCGGCCGGCGCACGTGAACACAGCCTGCCCACCGATTCGTCAGACTAGTGAGAGGGGCCGGGGTGGCCGGCACGTGAATTCAGGTGCCGGCATGGCGGCGGCGAACATGGCGCATAAAAAAACTCACTTCGAATGATCATTCGAAGTGAGTCAGCCATTCACGGTTGTTAGTAACCGCTGCCGGTGACGTGATATCGACCACGGCCGTCCTGGACATCGATATGATTACCGTGTCGGTAAGCGACAGGCTGCTGACCGCTGTTACCGTAGCTGTTGCCATAGCCGGATCCGGTGTTGTAGCGGCCATAGCCCGAGTTGTAGCCGGAATTGCGATAGCCGCTGTTGTAACCGCCACCCCGTGACAGCGAGGAGGGATTGTTGGAATAGCTGTTGTAGCTGCCATAGCCGGAATTGTATCCGGAGTTGCTCCCGCTGTTGTAGCTGTTGCCTGTGTAGCTGTTGCCACGGTAGCCGGTGTTGTAACCAGTGTTGTAGCCGGAGCCTGGGCCATAACCATAGCCGCCGTATCCGCTGCCGGAGCGACACTGCTGAGCGAATGCGCTGCCGGTTGTCATTGTTCCGAGGGCCAGTGCGGCACATGCGACAAGAACCATATTTTTCGTATTCATTTTGTTTCCCTTTCTCCGGGTTTGAAATTTGTTTGCGGCGTCTTTGCCGAGAGAAAAGAAAAGCGATTCCCGTGCCGCAGGGAACTTTGGTCCTCAAGTCGCTGCGACACCACGACTTACGACGTTCGCGCCGTTTATGGCGTGACTCACGAACGATGTCCAACTGATCACAGCTGTAATCACTGAGAGGACAATCTCCGCTGATTGCTTTGATCAAACTGCGACACATCAGGCTCAGCTTGATGTTGATGACGGCAGACGGACTCACCCTGGTGGCCCTGCAGGAATTTGACATCCATGTCAGAGAACGCGGCTCTGATTCACCGATCATCGTCCGGAACGCAGTCTTTGTCAGGGCCATTCGCAACGTTGCCCTGTGGCTGTCCTGTGGCTGCTTGTCGTCCGGAGTCGTCGGGGCTAATCACGCATCAGAAAAGCGGCGGCTTCAGGGGCAATGGCTTCAGGGGCAATGGGAGGTCACTGAGCTTGTCGAAGATGGCAACGTCATTCGCTGGGCAGCCATTCGCGTCTGGTTGCCGTCCGGCGGAAAAATTGAGAGCAACGAGAACGCTCTGATTTTCAACGCACCCGGAAGACGGAAAAACACGCGTCCAGCTGTTTTCGATTGACGCCACGTCGTACCCGAAGAGCATCGACCCGAATACCCGGGAAAAGAAAGACGGACTGGGCATCTATCAGTTCGACAAAGGAAAACGGATTGTCTGGCTGGCTGACCCGGACGTCTCTGCACGCCGCAGGGAATTTTCGGCCACACAGGGGTCCCGGCAACTGCTGATGATTCTAGAGCGGGCCGTTCAAAGCGGGCCAGCCGCAGCGCCAGCCGGACAGCCGTCGCCGGGGATCACAGCAAAACGGCTGACGGATGCTCGGGTGACGCAAATGCTTCACGGCACGTGGCAGTTCTCAGACAGCATCGGCAACCTGTACACGACATTCCACACCAATGGAACGTTCAGCACGGTGCGTGAAGTGAAGGAACTGCGTCTGTTCCAGCAGGTGTTCGTGCAGACGCCGGTCTCGTCAGGACTGTGGACCGTCAGCAACGGCAAAGTTTCCTTTGTCGTGCTGACCTCCATTCACTGGGAGCGGGTGAACAAGACGGCCGATTTTGCCAATCGGTCCATCAACCGCCACCGACCTGATTTTCGTTGATCCACTGGGCGATGGTTGGTCCACTGGGCCACGTTGATCCACTGGGCTTCGTCGGCAAAAGCGTCAGGGTCAGATAGCTCCAAAAATCCAGGAGGCCGCCGACTGTTTCCGGGCCTGCAGGAAACCTGGCCGACGTGTAAACGGCGAGGCACACACGTCGGCCACCGTGCTTCCGGAACAGCCGGCGGTTCACCATCGGGCCGGCTGCTGGCACAGTTCGCCAACTGTTGCTGCACCACTGTTGCTGCACCACTGTTGCTCCGGGGCTGTTGCTCCGGGGCTGTTGCTCCGGGGCAGGCCACGGACTTAGAAATGAGTCCATCGAAGGACTGTGCGACTGTGCACAACGTCAGCGGGGCAACATGAGAGCATGCGGTTTAGCCCATCAGTTCCGGGATGGGGCGGCCGTGGTCGACAATCGGCGTTGGTCGGCCATTGAAGTCTTTGATGAACACGTTGTGCGCATCAATGCCCAGGTGGTGGTAAATGGTGGCCAGAAAATCGCCAGGCCCGCAGATCCGCTCAATCGCATCCTCGCCGCGTTTGTCGGTCGCCCCGATGAAGCGGCCGGTTTCGATACCGCCGCCCGCCCAGATATTAGAGAACGCGCGGGGCCAGTGATCGCGACCCGGCTGACGCGTGCCCGCCGCAGCACTCGCATTGCCGGCACCGGTGCTGGGCTGATAGCTGATCTTCGGCGTCCGACCGAATTCTCCGGTCACCACCACCAGCACACGTTGATCGAGTCCCCGGTCGTAAATATCTTCAATCAGCGCCGACACGGCCTGATCGTAAGCCTGAGCGCGAAATTTCAGCGCGTCAAACACATGATGATTGACCGCGTGATCGTCCCAGTTACTGACACGACCACACAGGGGGCCATGCAGACTGCTGGTCAGCACCTCGACACCGGCTTCCACCAGTCGCCGCGCCAGCAGCAGTTGCTGGCCCCAGGTATTGCGGCCGTAGCGGTCCCGTGTTTTTTCACTTTCCTGACTCAGATCGAAGGCTTCCTTGGTCTTCGAATTGGTCAGCAGCGTCATCGCCTGAGTTTCAAATTCGTCCAGTGCCTGTAATTCCTGGGCCTGATCGAAGGCCCGTTCCAGCGTGTCCAGACTCTGTCGCAGGGAAACGCGGCGACCGAGGTTTTTGATTTCACCGGCGTCAGACAGTCCAATATTGGGCACCGAAAAACCGGCCGCACTCGGGTCGCCTTTGACCTCAAACGGTGAATAGGCATCGCCCAGATACGCGGCTCCCGTGTAGTTCGTCGGCGGATTCACTCCGACATACGCGGGCAGGGGATTATTCCGCTGTTTGTTCTGCGACAGCAGATAATTGGCCACCGACATCCAGTCGGGCAAACGGGGTTTGGGTTTG
>Ga0075108_10001841_pt1 | contig 9965 bp, 6 predicted proteins | sample AntAceMetag02UK1_FD_69797 | JGI IMG/M metagenome (GOLD analysis project Ga0075108, IMG submission 69797) | Saline lake microbial communities from Ace Lake, Antarctica - Antarctic Ace Lake Metagenome 02UK1 | ecosystem: Environmental > Aquatic > Non-marine Saline and Alkaline > Saline | place...
CATTTCCCTCCTTCCCTTCCAAAAGCACTTATCGAAGCAAGGCCGGGTGACATCCAGCAAGTGCCGAAGCATGGCGTCGATATGCGTTCCGAGTATCAACGGTGGCATGCTGACGAGGCCATCACTCACTGCTGCACCGAGCCGATCGACGGCCAGCCTTCGAACAGCAACCATCAGCCCAGAGAGACAAGCATACAACAGAGCAGTCGGCCTGCAGCATCGACGGGCACACAAGTACCGCGGGCCAGGCGCGAGAGCAAGCAGCCAGAGGTGTGATACGTATTTCTCTCCTCGTTCTCGTGCAGTATCGTCGTGAGAGCAGTTGCTGACATTCCAGCTGAAAGTTCGCTTCGCAGTGAGACGGTGACGATTATCCCACGACATGAAGCCCTCGCGGCTTTCGCGAGACCGCACACCGTTCTCGGCACAATCGTACGCCGCGCCCTTCCTCCCTCACCTTAAAATTAATTTTATGATATAATAGCTCTCGAAAAAAGGCTTGAAGCAATGGCCTTCAGCCTTGAAATGACTTCCCCGTGCCCCATGAATCCCAGGTGAGCGTGTCCTCTGTGACTGTGATGGCGTGGCAGTATGGAGGTGTTCTCGAGCTGTACTCAGTCGTCGCGGCAGCTCTACAGGTTATTGAAGTTTTACACACGAATCCAAAAGTTTCTTTTTGAAGTTTTCCTTGCGCAGGCCGCGAAGGCGATCGTCTCGTCGGTGCTCATGAACGTCGCCATCGTCGGAATCAATCAAGTTTACGATAAAAAGCTCGACAGGGTATGCTCATCCGCACTCACAATTGCTCATGCGAAACAAGATCGATGTATGCGTCTGAGAGGTGCAGACACTCAAACCTCCTTCCCCGCCTCGAGCAGGTCAACAAGCCGTATCTACCACTGGCGAGTGGTGCCTTGAGTTCAGATACCGCACTCTCAGTCGTTGCAGTGTGCACCGCGTGTAGTCTCATACTGGGTGAGTCATTCTTAGGAAACAAAGGGATGTCGAAGAGGTTCTCGGGAATGAAAAGTTTACTGAATGTGATTTCTTCAAAGTTGTTCTTCAGGAGTGTTGAGCGGCTCGAGTGCGCTGCTGTGGGCACTGGTGTTGAGGCAAGCAAGCTCTGTATTAAAGTGTTTATTTTGGTATAGTAAACTCACAAAACGTTTCACTTTGGTTTGCAGCTTACTCCTCGGCATAGTGTACTCGGTAGACTACCCTGGTCTTCGATGGAAGGTGTGTTTTGTTACAGTGTTGCATCATTCTGTCGCCGACGCTTTACCATTTTTCCCTTCTTGGCGCAGCGCTCACCCATCCTGGCCGCTTCCTGCGTGCTAATCGTGCGGGCAGTCATCGTTCAACTTGGATTCTTCGCCCACGCTCTTGGAAGGTCTGTGTTCACAGCATACTGCGTAATGGTTGGTTGATGTGTATTGAGGCCCGTTGCGTGTGCTCAGGGGGCTGTTGGATTTTCATTTCCCGCTGAACCTGTGGTTTGCGATATGTTTCATGACGGTGTATGGCATCGTCATAGCCCTGTTTAAAGACTTGCCCGACGTGGATGGCGACTCAAAACAAAACGTTCGTACGCTAAGTGTACGACTCGGGGTGAGTCTTTGTAGAGCAATATTTGTGCTGTGACTGCTGTTCTGACTGGTGCTTTCTTACAGCCGCCGTTTGTGTTCAAGTTGTGCCTCGCTCTTCTGTTCACGGCGTACGCAAGGTGACTACTTACTTGCCCTCGAGTCTCTTCTTTTTCTTTTGAAACCAAATGTTGCTGAGCCTCGTGTGTTGTTTCGCAGTGCGGTGGTACTGAACTTTTTGTACTCATCAACGATGGGTTCGTATGCAGTGGTACGTAAAATTATGATATGTGTAGTATCAGGATTTCGTATAACACAGGGTCGAGGCATTTTTGTTTACATGCCCAGTCGTGCACACACGCAGGGGTTCGTTCATCTGGTTGTTATCACCTCGCTGACCGTAGCTTCGAAACGAGTCGATCTAGAATCCAGCGCCTCACTGTATGACTTCTACATGCTGATTTGGAAGGCATTCTATTTGGAGTATATCCTCTTACCATTTTGCACGTTTGCCTAGATCTAGCTAGCTATGATACATTTTTTTCTTCCAGTAGTCTATAACTGTTGTCTACCTCCGCTCCGCTTTTTGTATCCGTCCTGCACAAAACCGTTACCAATGAAAAGGAGCTCGTCGAGAACGTCATCCACACACGGCGGGGCAGGTGGAGTGAAGTCCCCAAGCGGGTCGAAGTCGCCAAGAGAAGCAGCGAGCTGTGCCCCAGAATGATCCGCTTTGGGCTTTATCGCCACGCCTATAAGGTCACCGCCGTGCTTGTCTGCAAAGAATAGCGCAGTGCCTCCTAGCCGCTGCTCAGCTTCTCGCAGGAAGCACTGGAGAGGATCGAAGCCAATCAGCATCGCTGCGCGCGCCTTGTCGGGGCCCCGCGTGAGCACCTTTTGCGGCAACTTGGCGAGCTGCAAGCCTCTCTTGCCGCCGTGCTCAGCCATCTGAAAGGTATCTGGGTCCACCTTCAACTCCTTGATCAGCCTGCGCTTTATCTGCTTGCCCGTGAAGAGGGCATGGTCGGGGAAGGGAAGCGCCGCCCTACGTAGCTTGAGGACGATGTCAAAATGCATCAGCGCGGGCGTAAAGAGAGATTCCCACGCAGATTCGTCGCCAAGATGAACGTCATCCACGATGCCTCCCAAGGATTTTGCATCCATCCAGTTGCGACCCTGCAAAAGCGCTTTTAAGCGCTCTGCAGCTCTGGCCGCCAGTGCCTGAGCCCGTTTCAAAACCACTGCGGGGGGTCCTCGCCGCGTCCAGGTGTCACCGTCAGAGTCATAGGGAGTTGAGATGCACATGGACGGAGCATCGGGGCTGTCCATCTTCTTCTCCAACTCCTGCATGCTGTCCAAGGTTACCTCGTCGTCCGGATCGACGAAAAGCGGCAAAGCATCCCACGGATGAGATGCGAGCAAATCCAAAAATCGGACAAACGCAACCTCACGCGACGTCGGTGGCTCCACTGCACCGGGATGCAAGAACAGGTGTCCCATAAGGAGTTCTACAATTTCTTCCCCAATATACGACGAGAGCAGGTGTCCCGAGATCCAACGCGTAGCCACCTGAGTTGCCGGACCAAAGGCTGGAAAGCGCGCAGATATGGTGGAGATTACTCCTGCATGCGCAGCACCCTGTATCAAATGTTTTTCAGCAGCCTCGTTGTTTGCCCCTCCCGCTGTGGAGTTGATGTGCAGCCGAAAGGCATACCCTTCATGCAGAACGTCAACAGAACCTTCGGCAACAACCGCAGGAGTTGCATAGCTTGAGTGAAGCTGGTCAGCGATGGTGAGAGCCATTGCAGCCTTGGTCTTGTTAATTGCCGCACTGTTTTCAGGCCACCGTCCGCTTCCCTCAAGTTGCACCAGCACGTCGAGCGTCTTTGGGCAGACCGGCATGTGTTCGTCGCTTCGTCCCAACCCAATTCCCGCGCCGAAAGCGAGCTGATGCGGTTGAGGTGGGAACGGATCTGTGCCACGGAATGCAGCGCTTAGCGGCTGAACATTGATAACTTTGAGAGGTACCTCCTTCATCTCTTTCATGCGCTTTGCCAATCTGTCTAAGCACTGAGTTAGCGCAGACGGCGAGGACTCCTTTGAGCTATCCCCGAGCGAGCTCCCTTTACAGCTGAGAGCAGGATCCAAGAGACTGCAACTCCATTCCACACCAACTGTAGGGGCAAAGTTTCTCTTCAGCGCGTACTCGATCGCGAGCGCAGGAATATGGTGGCGCTTGGCTGAAGGAAGAGAGTCCCAAACAACAGATTCACAGATGCGCCCATCCTTGAATCGCCTGAGCTCTGCGCGATCGCCCCAAAAAGAGCGAAACTGTTTTGCAAGCACATCGTTGTCAGAGCTCGGTCCTAAATCCACCAACCTGAATGCATGGTCAGGATCGAGGACGATACCGATCCATATAGTAAACAGGCCAGCACTGTCCTCGTCTGCAGCCGCGTCCTTCCCAACGCCCTTCCGTTTCTTTGTTGTCACAGGCGCCGAAAAGTGAGATGGCCGAATGTCAGATGAGTTGACAAACGGCTGGTGCTGCACACGTATCAGCTTGGCTCTCGTCCCCAAAGCGTCGTGCACTATGTCGTTCACCTGAGACTCGTGACTTCTCCAGCTGACCATGTCTGCATCACAGCTCCCAGATGCGGTGTTGTCGCCTCTATCAACGGTAACGTGGAGGTGAACGTCGTATCTTGCCGCTGGGTGTAACGAAGACAGAAACACCTGCTCAAAAGCTGTGCGCCCGCCACGCTCGAGGACAGCAGCAGACAACGCCGCTTCGTGCACAAACTCGGCGACAGCACTCTTGGACACACGGGCGCCAATGTTCACAAGTCCACAGGGCCCGATGAAGACAAGCGGGAAGCCGCTTCTCCAATCTGCCGCGTTCTTTTTCTGCGCACCAGCCCAGAGACCCGCAGACAAGACGGCGTGGTTGGACAGGAGCGTGAGCGCACCCTTGACGAGCTGCAATGCATCCATCAGTGGACTGAGCTTCCCCCCAGTGCTGACCAGGTATGCCATCAGCATGGACAGCACGAAGCCGTTGAACCCGTCGGGGGCACCCAGTAGCCCGCGTCTCCCCGCCCACACCTTGAGAAGCACACACGCATCCTCCAGGTACTCTGCCGTCGCCGCGGCATCCCGCAGGTACTTGGCGTGCTCGTCGTAGAACATGTCCTCCAGGATAGACTGGTTGTAATGTGGGCTTGGCAGCCGGCCACCGTCGCCCCCGTCCAGGTGGCGGAGGTTGGCCTTGTCCAGTTGCAGGCGCGCGACCGGGAAAGCATTGGCAGGGGCGGTGAGAAGCATGCGGAGGCACACCGTTGCATCACTGGATTTCTTCGCCTTGATCAGCAGACACTGTTTGCGGATGTCCGCGTGGTGCGAGGATAGCTCTGCACTGGCTACCCATGCCGTGTGGCTCAGGTGCTGCTGGAGTGCGTGCAGGTACGTGAGACGTTTGGCGTGGTACCGGTGGTCGAGATAATCCTTCTCCTGGAAATAGTCCCCCGGCATCTCCACCGCGACGTCCACGACGGTACACCCCGCGCCCGGAGACGTCCAGAGGCACCCGCCCGAGGCCGCACTTCCAGCCATGTACACGCGTGTCGGCGCAGAGAACTTGAGCGCCTTCGCCGAGCCACGTTCTGAGGAAGAAGAGCCAAGGGCGCTGCGAAAGTATGCCGGTGGTGACAACTTTATTTCCTGTGAAGGCACCTCTGCAGTGTACAGTGGGAAGCGAAAGTGTTAGGGCAGAGCACGCAGAGTTTCCTTCATCTTTCGGAGGTTGAAAGTTTCAATCGTTGGGTTGATGATTCCGCACGAGCTTTGGTCTCAGTCATATGCTTGTCGTATTAATAACTCGTCATGAGGATAATCTGTTCTCAAAGATTAATTATGTTGGCATCACCGACCAAGCTCGCAAGGTGGAAAAATCGTTCAGATAAATGGGGGAGACCAAGCAAGGCTGCTCGAGAGAAGAGGAGGCTACGGAAGTGTAAGATGGTGAAGGAACGTTCCTCCCTCCAAATAAAACTAAGCAGTTGTACAAAGGCGTGTCCTCAGCCATATGCTTGTCGTTTTCTATACTCTTCACGAGGATAGTCAGTTCTCAAAGATTATAAGTAGCATCACCGGACAAAAAGTAAGTTGCGGGCCGCTTTTGGTGAACAGCAAACTGCTTTTCTTTAGCCGTGAAAATTAATAACGTGATCTTTAAGGAGTGTAAATCGAGTGTGAGTCGATCGAGTGGACAATTGTTTTGCTGTTTGGGGGTAGGTGGGTCAAGAACTCAGAGTTTTTAGGATTTAGGGTTAAGGTTTTAGCGTTAGATTTAGGGTGTAGGGTTTAGGGTTTAGGATTTTGGGTTTAAAGGTTCAGGATTGAGTTAAGGGTTCAAGGTTTAAGGTGTAGGGTTTAGGGGTCTAGGACACAGAGTTCAGGGTTTGGTTTTCGAGGTTTGGGGATCGGGGTTCAGGGTTCATGGATACAGGGTGACAAGGTTTAGGGGTTTAGGGCCTGGGGTTTGGATTTTGGGATACAGGTTAAGGATTTAAAATTAAGGGTTAATGATTCAAGGAGTACAGTTTAGAGTTGAGTGTAGTCAGGGTTAAGGATTTTGGGTTTATAAAGTGTGGAATTAGGTGCATAGGAGAATGAAAAGATTTAGGGTTTGGGGAATTAGAATTCAAGGGTTTGTGGTTCAGTGTTCAGGGTTCAGAGTTCAGGGTTCAGGGTTCGGAATTCTGGGTTTCGTGTTTCGGGTGTGTGTTAACGGTGAATGGGGTTCGGAGTTATTGTGTTAGTAGGCTATGTACGGATGTATTAACGGTGAGAATGAGAATAGGGGGTCCATTCATCCCACAATAGGCAGCAAGTACTTATGTTAATGCAGTCGTGTCCTCAGCCATATGCTTGTCGTTTTCTATACTCTTCACGAGGATATTCAGTTCTCAAAGATTATAAGTAGCATCAACGGACAAAAACGCAGCGGGTGAGCGCGAGTGTTGTACAGTTTATACTGGTATACAGACTCGCACCCAACAAAGCATCACTGGCCTGTGTAAAATAAAGGGGCAGGATAACACTACCGTACAGTCTTGAAGTCTGACTGACAGTACGAACGTGTTTTTAGGGGGACGAGAAAAAGGGAAAGCCTCTCAAACGGAGGACGTATGCTTCATAGTACAGATCATTAAGTGGATAGGGGTTTCGAGCTGCGGAGAAAGGAAAGGGATCGCACCTGACAAGGTGTGTGCCAACAGTACGACGAGATTGCTGGCCACTCCGCGGACTGCCCGTGGAAGGGAAGACTCATCCAGCAGCGCCCGGAGCAGCTCTCCGTCGAGGGTATCTGCAGGCATGGTGGCGATCGTCAAAAACACTTAACCGCCGCGCGTTTTAGCGACGCGCTCTTCAGCTGGGGCTATGCGGACACTCTTTATGAGGGCACAGCACGCATCTCTTCGAAAACCCGGGGTTGTGATCGTTACTCAGGGCGTGCACAGTGGGGAGGAATACTGGCGTGCGGGAGGGTGAGAGTTTCGTATCGTAAGAAGAAAACATTCTTTTATCCCGCCGCCGCGCCGCCAAAATTTTATACGAGGAATGGGGGGGGGGGCTAAATTATAAATAAATAGGTTTGGTTTTTGGAATCTCGCCGCGCCGCGCCGCTGGGCACCAAATCCAAGAAGGAGGTTTGAAGGTTTGAAGGCCAAAACAATCGCTGCGCAACCCCTCGACCCACCGCCAAATAAAAACCTGGCTTCAAGCATCAAAGGCAGGGTGATCGATGATGCTGCTCGACCAGAGCAGAGGGTGATGAGATCGCTGCTGCTCAAAATCTATAACCCCTGCATCAGCATCACCAAACCTAATATTAAACCCCATACATTGCGCATCGACAACACAACCGGCGCCCGCCCTTGAAGGAGAGCACGATGAATGCTCTCACGCAGATCAAGAATACACAGAAGGCGACTTTAAGCGAGGTGAGAGGGCGATTTCCAAACACGCGCGGGCGAGGAGGATCAACCAGACGCCCATTCCCTCCTCTCGGCACCCTTGGTTGGTGAAACCTAAAAAGCACTTTTAAAAGGCTTGTCCTGCGCACAAAGCCACGTTCACGTTTCTATGGAGGTTAGCATAGGCTGCTCTACCAAGTGCGAGGCCCGCGCTGAGCAGACACATAGTGCACACGAGGCCAGTCGAGATCAGCGGCGGTGGTGCGATACCTTTCTCGCCGGACGCGCACAAATTACTGACCACACACACCACATCCCCCGTTTTCCCCCCCCTCCACTTTTCTTTCATCAGATCCGCTTAGGGTTGAGCGAAGGCGCTTCGTGGCACGCCAAGTTTAAGCACTCCGCGTACGTGTTCGCGGGCGGCCTCTCATTTGACCTGACCGAGGGCGACATTTTGGCGGTATTCTCGCAGTATGGCGAGATCGTGGACGTGAACCTGGTGCGTGCAGAAGACACCGGGAAGTCGAGGGGGTTCGCTTTTGTGTGCTACGAGGACCAACGCGCCACGGTGCTGGCGGTGGACAACCTCAACGGGGCCACGGTGTTGGGGCGGACCATCAAAGTGGACCACGTGGAGGACTACAAGCTCAAGGACGAGGAGGCGGCAAAGCAAAAAGATTGGAAGTGCGGGTGTGGGGGAGAGAACTTCAAGTTCAGGGACACCTGTTTCAAGTGCGGGGGGCCGCGCCCGCCGCTGGAGGGCCAAGTGCACGCAGAGGCCCACACGGACATGGACGAGAAGGACTCGCGGAACGTCGACGGTGGGCGAGGCGCTAGTGCGAGAGCGGGCGCGGAAGGTAGGCGGGGGCACGAAGGATTCAAGCATGACGAGCGAGTGGCTGAGGACGAGCGCCCCGCGGTTGAGGAGGGTAGCGTGAGAAGGACAGAGGCATGGGAGGGGGCGGCTTTTAAGTCTCAAACCAGCGAGGAGGATGAAATGATCAAGGCGCTTAAGGCTAGGAAAGGAGCCGCCATGGCCCGAGCGAGAGCGGCGGCGGACGGCCTGCCCATACCTGGTGGTGACGGCGCTCTCGAGGAGGCTAAAAAGGAAGCGAAACGTTCTCGGAAAGAGGCAAAGAAATCGAAGAAAGACAGTAAGAAAGAGCGTAAAGCGTCTGAGATGGAGAGCAAAGGCAAAAAGGGGGGCTCACGCAGCGACGATGACAACGACGGATTAGGCAGCAGTAGTGAGGAAGATGGGGCTGTGCCAGTGAGATCCAATGGACACGGCGGGAGACATAGCGGCAGAGATTACCGCAGCTGCGACGATGATCGTGGGAGGAGCCGAAGTCGATCAAGGGATGGGCACGGCAGATCGCGCGGCGATCACCGTGAGGAACGAGATCGGCAAGGCGATAGGGACAAGCGCAGGGATCAACACCACGACGGAGGAGATCGTTGGAGGCGTGACCGCGACCACGACCACGACCACAACCGCGGGAGTGAACGTCGCGATAGGCGGTGACCGCCTTGATTTGCATGTTGTAGTTCCTTTGATGTGATATTCCACTCAGCGCAGCACGGCTAGAGGAGGCCTCTCACTCAAGTTCCGAGAGATGGGCTGTGTAGTTTAGACATGCGATGGTTGCGCTGTAATCATCGACATCGCCATCAAAATCAATGATAGTGAAGCCGCCAGGGGTAAGGCGCAACCTTGAACCCAAACCTTCGTCCAGTTGCAACACGCTTCCTACCACGAAGTCAATCGTGTAGGACTCGGCGAACATTACGGTCGTTCCGGGAGATTTCAAGAAATCTATCAGTGACCCAGAGGATCGCGTTGGTGTCTCCCATCGCAGCAACGTCGCGACGTCACGTGCCAGTGAGGATGAAGATGCGGCGTTGTCACACAACACGCAATCTACACTTTCGGCGCCGAACGCGGTCGCGATCGCGGGTGCAATCTCCTCGACTGAACCGTCAAAAGCACAAACCAATACCGTGTTACCATGGAGAGGCGGTGCGGGCGTCTGATTCAGCTGCTCGAGGACAAAACCTGCCGGCTCTGCCCCGTGTGAAGGTATACATGTAAACGTGGTGAGCCCGCAATTGCTCTGAGCCAAGCGTCGGAAACACGCAGGACCCAGGCCGAGGGCGTGCGCGACCACCGCCTGGTTCACCGCGTTGTGCGCCACAACTAGGATGTCAGTACCCTCAGCCTTCAAAATTGTTTCCCAGCACTTGGTACCGCGTTCCCAAAGCTCGCGGACAGGGAACTTGCCATCGATCTCAAAGTTGGCCGGATTTGTCTTCCACGTAGTGTACACGTCCCCGTACTTTTCCTCTCCCTCCTGCTCGAATGTAAATAAACAAAACAGGGGAGTGACGACGTGTGAAATGA
>Ga0075108_10001847_pt1 | contig 9954 bp, 9 predicted proteins | sample AntAceMetag02UK1_FD_69797 | JGI IMG/M metagenome (GOLD analysis project Ga0075108, IMG submission 69797) | Saline lake microbial communities from Ace Lake, Antarctica - Antarctic Ace Lake Metagenome 02UK1 | ecosystem: Environmental > Aquatic > Non-marine Saline and Alkaline > Saline | place...
CAAATCTCAATTCCGTCAGAAAATACCAGGGCTCTATCACCGGACGTTCGCCCGCAACTGTTGCGTCGAATCCGGAGAGAGATGCTTCTGCATCTCCTGCGAAGGCATATGGATTTGTTAAGTCCTTATGTGTGTCGAACGTCTGAGTCGTTCTAAAGGCTGGGATGGGCAACGTGGGGATTTCGCTGTCAAGATCAGGAAGACGTTCGAGTGCTGTGGGGTGCTCTGAAAACTGCTGCGGAAAACTCAGCAATGGATAGCAAACGTCTTCCAGGTGACTAACCTGACGACTTCGATGCTTCTGAGTTGCCCAGATGGTCAGGCCGAAGATCATCAGGACAATTAGGTTGGCGTTGATGTTTCCCAACATTATTTCACGCATGTGTTGCTTTTGTTCCGCCGTACGGGCCGCAGATTCTTCCGGTGTTTCTTTGGGTTTGACGTCGGAGTCAGTTACAGCATTGCCGGGCAATTTTTCGCCGGTCGCATCATCTTTGGAAGCGATATCCGTGGTCGCTGATGGGGAAGATACTGCAGGCGTTTTAACGGTCAAAGCTTCATTAGGAGGCTCGCTGGAAGCGTCGGTCGGACCCACATTGGCCGCAGCGTCGTTGGCACCAGCGTTGGCTTCTGCCCCATCGGTCATCTCTTCGCCGCCGAACGCTGCCAGAACGGCCATCAGCACCGCCAGGCCCAGGCCGCAAAAAAGCAGGGGCAAAGGCACGCACAACGGCTTTCGGGCAGCGCGAGGAATGAGTTCGATTCCCTGACGCCATCGCGACGTCCAGACTGAACACATTAACAGACTGCAGACAATCACGCCTAACACGGCCAGGCCCGAAATGATTTGTCCTAAAGTGACGTCAGGAACTGCAGGGACCGCCTGAGCGATTATTACGGGGGCCGAAATCATGAAGCAGCGCGTGATGAATTAGAGGACAGTTGTTCAAGAAATGTCACCGAACGTTGTTTCGCCGGCTTTGAGGGATATGATCCGGAACTCAGTTACGTGCATGTGTTGACGTGCATTTCTGGTTGCGTCTATTCATAGCTCAGTATCACAACGCGGAGTCGGGGCATTGTCGACCGTTCTTGACGAGATCATCGAACATAAACGCAAGGAAGTCGCAATCGCCCGGCAGCGAACGTCCTTTTCCAGTCTTGAAGATGGTCTCGCGGACGCCCCGCCAGTCCGTTGCTTCCGCACTGCGCTGGCGACCGAACCTCGCCCTGGACTGATTGCTGAAGTCAAAAAAGCGTCTCCATCTGCGGGCCTGATTAGGGAGGATTTTTCGCCAACAGACATTGCCCGGATCTACGAATCTGCCGGAGCACACTGCCTGAGTGTGCTGACAGATGAAAAGTACTTTCAGGGACACCTGGATTTTCTGAAGGCCATTCGCAAAGTTGTCTCCATTCCTGTGATGCGAAAAGAATTCATTATCGATCGCTATCAGGTGCTGGAAGCACGCGTTGCCGGAGCTGACTGTGTGCTTTTGATTGCCGAGTGCCTGAGCGACGACGAAATGCAGGATCTGTACGACTACGCACACGAACTGGGCATGGAAACGCTGATTGAACTTTATGAACCGCAGAATCTTCCGCGAGTTCTCAGCACTGGAGGCAAGCTGATCGGAATTAACAATCGAGACCTGCGAACTTTCAAAACATCATTGGAACATACGTTTGATCTAATGCAGGACGTTCCGGAAGATGTAATGCTGGTCAGCGAAAGCGGGATAAAAACTCATAAGCACATCCAGCGTTTGCGGGAAGCCGGAGTTGCAGGCGTGCTTGTCGGCGAATCACTTATGCGTCAGCCGGATATCGCCGCCGCCGTTTCATCGTTAATGGCTGGCAACTGATTGGTCGACGGCAACAATATTCTGCGGCAGCATGTCGTCGCGGCACAAATATTCAGAGACCGTGTTTTTAAAGAAGTTTTATATCCATGTCAGAATCGAAAAGTTCTCAAACAGTGGCAGCTCCCGTTGAACAGGTGTTGGTGATTCCAACGGCCGTATTTCACGAAGTCGGACACTTCCAGGGCTTCTGTGGTGACATTGCGAGATACCTCGACATAATCCTGGATCCGATTCACGCCAGCTATCGGCCGCGTCCGGAAATGGAAGCCGACCCTTCATTTAAGCAGCTCATTCCTTACTGCATCTTTCGCTGTGACGGTCAGGTGTTCAGCTATCAGCGAGGCAACGATCAGGGAGAATCCCGGTTGCACGCGAAACGTTCGGTTGGAGTGGGGGGGCATGTTTCAACTCTCGATCTCAACGGAGAAGGTTCTGCCTACACTGAAGGCATGAAAAGAGAGATTCAGGAAGAAGTGTTTCTGCAGGCCGCATGGACAGAGCGTTGTGTTGGGCTGATTAACGATGATGAGTCAGACGTTGGAAAGGTGCATTTGGGGATAGTGCACATTTTCGACCTGGACTCGACCAAAGTTACGCCACGTGAAAAGTCGATGATAAACGCAGGGTTCGCGCAACCGGAAGAACTGGTGCGCCGACTGGATGAGTTTGAGACCTGGTCCCAGATTTGCCTAAAGTTTCTATTTACCGAATAGGGGCTTCTGACAGCGGCAGATTTGGCGATGTGTAACGGCATGGTGTCGTTGTTTGCAGAAAGACGTGATTACAGATGAGGGGATGGCGAAGGCCAGATCTGTAATTTCACCACTCTGGGTCGACTGCTCGTTCAATTGAAGACAGATGCAAAGGAGTGCATTTTATGAAGTCGATCGGAAAATTTTTGATTCCAGCAGTGATGCTGATGTGTGTCAGCCAGTCTTTTGCTCAAGACGAAGACCGAGTTCTGCCGCCCGGAGCACTCAGTGAACAGACTCTCGGCGAAGCATTGAACACAATCGGGCTGAAGCCACTGAAGACCGACAAACGCTACGACTTTGCCTTCAAGACAAGCGTTCGGGGCGAAGAATGGAAATTCAGCATGTCGTCTGTGCTGAGTCGCAATGGCGAATCCGTGTGGGTTATGGCGTGGCTGGACGAAATTCCAACCAACGCAAACGAAGTGCCTCGAACTGCGTTGCTGCGACTATTAGCCGCCAATGACAGACTGGGTAACGGAAAATTCTTTGCCTACATTCCGTCCAATAAACGGTTTGTGCTTCAAAGAATTGTTAAGAATGAACAACTTACAAGCAAAAAATTAATGGAAGCTCTACAGGACCTTGCTGTGAGTGTCGCTGATGAGTATCCGACATGGTCCGTTGCCAACTGGGCACCTCAGGATGCTGGTGAGCAACCGCAGATTGCTGCCGGTAAGCAGGAACCTGCGAATCTGAATCCAACAACAGCTAATCAGTCAGCCAGAACTCAGACTTCAGAAGCGGATACCAAGTTCGGCGAACGCCGAGTGCAGTAATTCAAGCGTTCGTTTTGCGCCAATTGTCTTCGAAACGGTTGACCTGCTACCCCATTGCAGGTCGACCGTTTATTTTTTTGTCGCTCTGATATGCTGAATTCCTGTTGGTCGGGAAGGTATGATGTCTGAGTTTGATCGATGTCCTGAAACTCTCCGATTCTTCCTGATAGATTCAACAATCCATGTCCGACAGCGTCACTTCTTCTGAAGATATCAGGCCTGTAAACGGACCTGATACCCCTGCCACTTTTGCAGAGCTGGCTGCTTCTCGTCGAGCATGGATCGATGAAGTTCTTCATCCCTGGTGTCACCGGGCAACACAGAAGCAACTGCGTCAGGCAGAAGTTGAATGGCTGGACATCGCAGGCCGAGTCGACCTGAATGCCACGCTCTGGACGTGGGCTTGGGAGCGATTTTCTGATCTGACGCATCCGGATTTATCCGGCGTTCAAGAAACGCATCCCGTCAAAGTCACTCTCAAGGATAGTTCAGAGTTTGAAGGCTTTCCGGATTCCCGAAAAACAATGCAAGGGATGCTGGTATTGGTCGGTCGCGATTTAGCTTCCGGAGAAGCCGTCGAGCATGGGCCATTTTCAATTGACGACATGGAATCGGTCGGGTTGCTGAATTAGTGACTATGACCAGAGTCGGTTGATTTGCCGACGGATTTCTGAAGTGTCGCTGTCTATGACGTCTGCTGCACTCTGCTGGAAGAAATCTCCCAGGACATCGCCATACGCCGTTTTTTCGCAAAGCTCCTGAATCTTGGCTGGTAGAAAACGAGTTACCTGAGAAAACGAGCTTGTGCCTCCACGTCGTCGATGAAAGAAGTAACGTTCGGGACGCACAATAAACAGGCTGTTCTTCGCTCGAGTTAACGCCACATAAAACAGCCGCCGTTCTTCTTCCACGTCTTCTGGCGTTCCCGTTGCAAGGTCGGCGGGGATGTTGCCGTCGGCCGCATGAATCACGAACACCGAGTCCCATTCAAGCCCTTTCGCTGAGTGGATCGTGCTCAGCACAAGACTGTCTTCATCCAGAGACGGATCCATTGCCAGATCCTGCGTCGACGACGGTGGATCCAGCGTCATTTCGGTCAGGAATTCACCACGACTTCTATACCTTGCCGCCATGACTTCAAGTTGCTGCAGGTCTTTGATACGAACCTTCACGCTGTCAAATTTTGCTTCCAGCAGCGGCGTGTAAAACGTCCGGACGGCATGTAGATCTTTTGCCAAAGATCCGTCTGGCTGCTGCGACGACTTTACGAGACCTAGCAGCAGGCGAATAAACTTCGGCCAGAGATCCTGCAGTGCGGCAGGTGGTTTCCAATTTGCCCACGTATCAAACTGTCCTCCAGCATCACGAAGTTCATCCAGTAGACTTCCCGCCTTTGTTTGACCGATGCCTGGTAACAGGATTAATAAACGAAAACCGGCCACTGCATCAAACGGGTTTTCGGCGAGACGCAGAAACGACATCATGTCTTTGATATGAGCCGTTTCCAGAAACCGCAGGCCACCGAATTTGCGAAACGGAATTTTCCTCCGCACAAGCTCCGCTTCCAGTGACATGGCGTGGTGTGAGCTCCGAAACAAAACGGCCTGGGCCCGTAGTGGCACGCCTTTTTCTCGTTGATCCAGAATAGTATCCACAACAAAGTCGGTTTGTGAATCTTCGTCGCCGCATGTTGCCAGAATCGGTCTGGCGCCCTCGCCGCGATCAGTCCAGAGTTCTTTGCGATGCCGTTCGTTTGCTTCTGCGATAACGCTGTTGGTCAGGTTTAGAATTGACTGGGCACTGCGATAATTCTGTTCCAGTGGGATGACTTCTGTGTCGGCAAACGTTTGTGGGAAATCCAAAATGTTCCGAATCGTTGCCGCACGAAATGAGTAGATTGATTGAGCATCGTCGCCGACGGCCGTCATGCCAATTCCGTTTGGCGAAATATTCTTCAGGATGTCCGCCTGCAACACGTTGGTGTCCTGGTATTCGTCGACCAGCACACGGTCGAATTGCTGCCGCAGCACGCCCTGCCCTGTTGGATCCTGCGCCAGTGCGTTCCAGAACAGCAGGAGATCGTCGAAGTCGAGAACACGTTGTTGTTCTTTATATTCTGCATACAGGGTAAACAGCTGGCCAAGCAGTTCTTTGTGCGGCAGGCACCAGGGGAACCACTTCAGTATTGCCACGTCCAGCTTGATTTGAGTGTTCACGCAGCGGCTGTAGATATCCAGACACGTCCCTTTCAGCGGGAAGCGTTTTTTGGAATCCTTCTTCCCTTTTGGGGCAGCCGGAAGATTTAGTTTTGCTCTGGCGAGATTCATCAGGTCTTCTGAATCACCTCGATCCAGAATCGTGAAGTCCGGATACAACCCAATCAGTTGACCATGTTTCCGCAGCAGGCCTGTTGCGACCGAGTGAAAAGTACCGCCTTTAATTTGGCGAATGGTGGCACGTTCTGTGACTTTGGGGTTCGGAAGATGTTTGTGGTCGAGATTCTGCAGAATGCCTTCTACGCGTCTTAGCATTTCAGCGGCAGCTCGTCGGCTGAATGTGAGCAGTAGAATCCGAGAAGGATCAATACCCGAAACAACCTGCCACGCGACTCGATGGGCCAACGTTGTCGTCTTCCCCGTGCCTGCTCCCGCAACAATCAGCAAAGGTGATTCACCATGAACAACCGCCAGCCGCTGCTGAGGATTCAACGACTGAAGAAAGTCGAACTGGGATTCGCTAAGCTGTTCCACCACCGGTCAATCTCTCACGGGCAAAATGGACGTTTGGGTTAAGGCGATGCATTCTACAGCTTCTGACCGAATATCCCAGGCATTCATGTTTCGGCGATCGTCGAGTATCGAAGCAGAGCGTCTTGACTGTCGCCCATTTTCTTGGTCGATGGCCGGAATTACGTTTACTTTTTGAAGTAGAACAATGAACAGGATTCAAATCGAAAGTCTTGACGACCCGCGTCTGGATGTGTTTCGCGATCTGAAAAAGACCAACCAGAATCGGCGTTCAGATCTGTTTATCGCCGAAGGCACGACACTGGTGGAACGTTTGTTTCGCAGCGACTTTGCCGTTGAGACCCTGCTTGCGACGGACCAGAAACTGCGAAATTTTGAATCGCGCATCCCCGACGACGTGGTGGTCTATCATATGGATCGAGATCTTGCGTCTGTATTGCTCGGCTACTCATTTCACAACGGGGTATTGGCGACTGCTCGCAAAAAGCCGGCCGCGAAGCTGGAAAATGTAATTCCCGAATCCGGCCCGAGCCTTGTGCTTTATGGTGATCAGATTATCGACCAGCAGAACATCGGCTTAATGATCCGCATCGCTGCAGCATTCGGCGCTAGCGCTGTTGTCTTGGGTCCTGGTTCGGCAGATCCATTTTCCCGCCGCGTTTTGCGAGTATCAATGGGAAACGGCTTGTTTCTACCCATTATAGAATCCCCGGACGGACTTGATTCGCTACAGACTCTGAAACAGCTCGGGCATCAATGTTGTGCCACCGTGCTTGATAACAGCGCGACTGAACTTTCAGGGTTCAGTTTTTCGGAGCGCTGTGTGCTGCTGTTCGGCAATGAAACTCATGGCATCAGCCAGTCAGTTATGGAACGTTGTGAAACAGAATTGACTATTTCGATGCTAAACGGAACCGATTCTTTAAATGTCGCGATTGCAATGGGAATCTTTAGTCACGCTTATCGAGTCCAGCAGCCTTTGCCTTTTGTGCGAGCAACCTCCTAATGAGTGTCGACCCCAATATCACAGAACGCTTTTCGTTTACCGGCCAGGTTCAGGGGGTTGGCTTTCGGTGGACAACAAACCGCATCGCGACCGGATTTGCGGTGACCGGGTTCGTACGAAATCGGTTAGACGGCACAGTGGAACTTATTGTCCAGGGAAGCCGTTCTGCGATCGACAGTTTTGTGTCGGCTGTGAAATCACACTTCGCCAAAAGCATTCGATCGATGACCAGGGAATCACTTGAGTCGCAAAATGATTTCGCGTGCTTCGAAATTCGTCGTTAGAAATAACGATGTCCGGCGGTCGCCGATATTTTGGCCCCGGTTGCGATGGTTCCACCACGCAAGGTGGTTCGGTCAAAGGGACAAAGCCCGCAACTCGGCGAGCGTCCCATAAAGGGTTTCTGAACATGCGGCTGGGCGATTACGTGCTGCTGCTGCTGCTGGACTGGCTGTGAAATTCGCACCGGAAAGCGAGGCTCCATCCCGAAACACCTTGCTCCGATCCTGCAAAGGCTGGACATGTCACCATCATTCTGGGTCGACTACGTCCAACACTTCCACAAATTCGCCAGAGTCACACTCACCTACGCCAAACCAATCGAGTCACAACCGCCCCGCCGAAAGTCGCCAATCAACACCGAGCCGAACCACTTCACCCCATAACGCTTACAAAAAACACTGGAGTCTCACGAGTCTGCCCAGATTGCCGAGTGAGGGTAGATGGCCCGCTGTTATCCCGCTAAGTGGCGCGTGAGAAGAAGATGTTTGCGGAAGCACGGCTTGCCTGGCAACAGACGCAGAACAAGCTGACCATGGATGATCTCCGGACATGGCTGCAGCGCCCGTTCGACAACAAACTGGTCGAACCTAATTCGGCCCTTGGACAAACGATCAACTATCTGCTCAAACGCTGGGAACCGCTGACGTTATTCCTGCGCAACGCGAGAGCTCCGCTGGACAACAAGGTCTGCGAACGCGCACTGAAAAAGGCCGTCCTGCATCTCAAGAACTTCATCTTTTACAAAACTCGCAACTGAGCCCGCGTCGGCGCCATGTTCATGAGTCTGATCTAAACCTGCGAGTTATGCGGAGCCAATGCGTTCGACTCTCTGAAGCAGCTTCAGATCAATACTCAGGACGTCACGCAGCAAACGGTTCGCCGGATGCCCTGGAATTATCGCGAGCATGTCAGAGCAACTTCTGACGCGGCGTGAACATATTGAATCCAGCCCCGTCATTGGATCGGCCACAAGGGAGGCCGTTGAACGCGTCTGGTGTTCGCGACATAACTGACGCCCGACCGGCCCACGCTGCTGCGCCATCATCATCAGCCACAAATTCGGGCAATTGCACGTCTGCCGGAAGGACGCTGAAGATACGTTTGAAGGCACTTGAAAGTGTGCTGACATGATCAGTTTTGTATTCCAGCGGCATTGAAGCCGGAAGCGTTCGGCGGACGATTTTGGAGTCGATTTTATCGTCTTTCAACGACAAGGCCTCTAAGTGTTTTTATCATAAACCTTTAAGGGGATTACCAGTTCTTTGGGCAGGGAATACCACTAGATCATCGAATCGCGTCCGGAAAGCTTACTTAGATTTAGAATTTTATTTTTAATCGCCGCAGTCTGGCAGTCGAAAATTCGCTGGAAGCAACTGTTTGGAGAGGTGTTTCGTTGCGGCCTTTTCTTCTGTTGAAGTTAGCTTTATGCTCGTGGTCGCACAGAGTTCCCCTGTTAAGGTGAATTGTGTTTGCGTTCTGCCAGGACTGATGCCAGCGTCGGACTGTATTCTCCGGAAGCAGTGCGAAAGCCGCTCCGGCGAACTTCCCCACACAGGCACGACGCGCCAGCGAGTGAATTTCGCAATGCCTGGATTCACTTCCTCACGCCGCGTGCTTGTAAATTTCCGGTTTTAGGACCGCCTTTAACCGTTTTCCCTGCACGCGGCGGCCCGATATCAGTGACGATTTAACAACATGCGCAGCCAGTAAAGACGTAGTTCGTGCTTTGTCCTTTGCGGTCGTCAACGAAGTGATGACGGGAAAATAAATGTAGAAAACAGGTCTAGGTACTTAGTTTTCGGGCTATCGCATCAGCTCTAAATAACGCGAGACGCTTGTCTTCGGCACGTAAATTTGCAAAGCAATGCACAGCCTTCGCGTGCGAAATCGAAAGCACTTAATTTCGGAATCCCAATGAAATTCACCGAAGTTTGGGGCAAACGGAACGCCACAGCAAGTTGGTGCCCGAATGGGAGTGTGTGGCGTTAAGTGATTACAGTGAATGGACTTGACTGTTTATGTGAGGATGGCTTCCCAGTCTGAATCAGCCGGGAATTCGATCCAACGGTTTTGCTAAATGGCACGTAAGCATTGGGCCGGAGGTCTTTTTACCTCGTTTTTCGTTGGCCCCCCCAAATTGTCAGTTCAATGAATCCGATCGCTCTGCTTGCTCAACAGGACCCTGCAATTCTTGATGCTCCCAGTTGGACATCGTCGTGGGTTGTCGCGTTGGTGCTGTTTTTTGCCCTGATTGCTTTTTCGTACGCCACGCGTGCCGGAATTATTGCTCGGGCGACAACCAAAGAGGCGATTCGGCAGCCGTTGTTTTTTCTCCTGCTGTTGATGTCTGCGGCCGTTTTGGTGATTAACACCTTCATGCCTTTCTTCACTCTGGGTGATGACATTCGGGAATTAAAGAACTGTGGCTTGGCAACGCTGCTGATTTCAGGCGTTCTTTTGGCTGTGTGGACAGCCGGAACCAGCATTACGAATGAAATTGATGGGAAGACGGCAATGACCTTG